>Ga0209985_10000440_pt1 | contig 45809 bp, 32 predicted proteins | sample NOAtaG_FD_187305 | JGI IMG/M metagenome (GOLD analysis project Ga0209985, IMG submission 187305) | Freshwater lake microbial communities from Lake Erie, under a cyanobacterial bloom - NOAA_Erie_Diel6S_1000h metaG (SPAdes) (version 2) | ecosystem: Environmental > Aquatic > Freshwater > Lake ... | reverse complement strand
ATTGTGGATTTGATGGCATAAGTATAGCTTGTGTCTAAAATTGCTGGTCTTGGCTGTCTATATTTTAACCAATAAATTGCTGTATTGCAAGCATAGTCAGCTTTTAAAGATAAATTATTGTTTTATTGGTCAGCAATAATTGTCTGTTTTTTCTTTAATTTTACATGACAAGTTCGGAAGAGCCAAAATACTTAAATGTAACAAAAAAATACATAAGTCGGCAGGTGTAATTAAATATCAGACTTATCGAGGTTGAATTGAGCCACGAAACCCACAACCAGCATAGGTGATCAACTGGACTAACCTATATTACAAATCATTAAGCCGATTGACAGCCTTTCTGAGCATTCTCAATGAAGTGTAACCTAATTTGCTATCGACGACCGACTCCCCAAAACCAGAGACTTTGTACCTCACCATTAAGATAACTGCTATCAAAACGCGGATATCACTGCCAATAGAGTTCGGTTTTACTGTTATGGGATGAGCATTAACGGGGGTACTATTCTAGGTAAGGAATTTGTATCTAGTCAGTGATGAAGACGATGTTAAAGGGGTCTTTACCGAAATTAAGCGATATTTTCCCGCCGACTGACCATCAGGACCGGGAAACTTTCACCCCCAATGCTTTTTATCCTAATTTATCGGAATGGCTCAAGCGCTCGCAACTGAAAGCGGAAAGTGAATGGTTCGCAGCGATCGCCGCTTTAGAAAATATCTTATTACAAAACCAAAATAATGCTGCCGCCGGTCGGGGTTTAATTCTCTCCGGTCCGACGGCTTTAGTTAGAGAAAGCAAGGCTTTAACGGGTTTTGAATTTGGTGTTTTTACTGTTAAAGCTTTAAAACATTTACAATGGCCGGGTTTGCAATTGCCTTCTCAGGAAAAATCCGCCGCCGATGTTTCCCCGACGGAGATTCATGAATTGCCTCTCTTGCCAACGGATCCGATTGCTAATGAAAGATTTTGTCTGGTTTTTAGCGAAAGTTTCGCTCTTTTGCTGGTTTTAGGCGAGGATCAGTGGGGTTTGTCCTCTTTTCAATTTTCCTTTGATCCCGTCCTCACCCAGCAAGCCTGGCAGCAGTTGCGGCAACGATTAGTTAATCTGCGTTATCCGCAAATCGGGACTTTAGAGGCAATTATCGAGGCTAATGGCAGTCCCTCGCCGGATTATCGTCTAGTTAGCCAATTTAGTCGCCAATTACTGCAAAATTTACCCAACCAGCCTAATTTAGACCTGAAAAAAACGAAATCGCCTATCAATGCCGAAATCACTCCGCCAAAGGAAGATAATTCTAATTTAGAATCGGGTTGTGATTTGGAATTATTGCGAGCTTTAACCCACGAAATTCGCACCCCTTTAACCACCATTCGCACCATTACCCGATTATTATTAAAACGGGCAAAAGTAACGGAAGATGTGCATAAATATTTAGAAACAATCGATTTAGAATGTAGTGAACAAATTCAGCGCATGGAATTAATTTTCCGAGCCGCAGAATTGGGTATTAATCCTCTGGTAGATAAACCAATTCAATTAATTCCAATTGCTCTAGAAAAAGTCTTTCAAGATAGTATTCCTCGGTGGCAAAAACAGGCTAAACGGCGCAATGTCAATTTAGAAGTTAATGTACCGAAAAAATTGCCTTCGGTAATTACTGACCCGAATTTATTGGATCAAATGTTAAATGGAGTCGTGGAAAAATGTACTCGCAGTATGGCTAGTGGTGGCCTGTTGCAAGTACATATATCAACGGCAGGAAATCAATTAAAAATGCAGTTCCAAACTCAGGTAAAATCGACTAATCTTACCCTCAAAGCTTTGGGAAAAGTCTTAATGTTTCAACCAGAAACGGGCAGCTTAAGTCTGAATATGAAGGTAACTAAAAACCTTTTTCAAGCTTTGGGAGGTAAATTTATTGTGCGTGAAAAACCCGAAGAAGGTGAGATTTTAACCATTTTCTTGCCCCTCGGACGCATTAAATAAGTTGGGATTATTCTGAATTTTTCATCTTGTAAAATAGGCAAAATTGCCAAGAGGATGCTATACTAGAGCAACAAATAATATTGATAGTTGCTATGGAAAAAACTGTTTTAATTTTAGGTGGCACCGGTCGCATTGGTCAAAGTGTCGCCCTAGATATTATTAATCATACTGCAGCTAAAATTATTATCACAGGACGCAAGGAAAAATCCATTAAATTACTGCCAAGAATGCAGTTTTTGGCTTTAGATTTAGAAGAAATAGACAAGCTTAGACAGGCAATTAAAAATAGTGATTTAGTTATTCATTGTGCCGGTCCCTTTCATTATCGCGATGGCAGGGTAGTAAAAATTTGCATCGAAGAAAAAGTCAATTATATTGATGTTAGTGATCATCGTTCTTTTTATCAAAAGTTAATCCCCTATCGAGAATTAGCGATAAAAGCGGGAATAACTGCCGTGGTTAATACGGGAATTTTCCCGGGTATTTCTAATAGTATAGTGCGGGAGGGAGTGGAACAGTTAGATAGGGTAGAAACGATCCGTTTAAATTATGCCGTAGCTGGTTCAGGAGGTGCGGGATTAACTGTGATGCGGACAACTTTTCTCGGTTTAAAAAAGCCTTTTTTAGCTTGGATTGAGGGACAATGGCAAGAGATTAAACCCTATACTGCTAGAGAAGTAATTGACTTTCCCGCTCCTTTGGGTAAAACTGGTGTTTATTGGTTTGATATGCCAGAAACCTATACTTTTGCTGAATCTTTTCAAGCGCAAAATGTGATCACAAAATTTGGCTCTATTCCCGATTTTTATAATCATTTAACTTGGATTACTGCCCATGTTTTTCCTGATGCTTGGGTAGAAAGTTCTCGGGGAATTGAGTTTTTTTCCCAAGTTAGTTATCGCATGACAGAAGTAACCGATAAATTTTCGGGAATTGGGGTAGCAATGTTAGCAAAAGTGGCCGGATGGCAAGGGCAGCAAAAAGCAGTTTATCAAGCAACTATGCTTCACGAGAATACTGCTCAAGCAGCCGGCTGGGGAACTGGCAGCGTGGCAGAATTAATCTTAGCGGCAAAACTCCAAAAAGCCGGGATTTATCCAGTGGAACAGGTGTTATCCACAGAACTATTCCATGCTACGATGAAAAAAAGAGGTATTAAACTCGATCGCTCCTGTGCAATTGTGGCTTAGAAGATGAAAAAAATCTGGCGTTACCTAGGGCTGTTTTGTTTAGTTTTGTTACTGACTTTATCCCCTATCTTCATGATAGCGGCCCAGAATAATCCTGCTAAACAAGGACAGGAAACACCCCTGGAAACTTTGGGAGAAGTTTTTCCCGTCATGCTTGATAATCAAGAACTTTTTACGATTCGGCAGGGAATAGGTTCTTTTTCAGCGCAAGAAAGAGCGAAATCGATTACAGACAGAATTGAAAAAATTGCCGATGACGATGCTCTTTCTCCTGAAGATTTAACCATAAAAATTGATCCTGAAGACAAAAACCCTTCGATTATTTTGGGAGATACGGTTATTGCTACTATTACTTCTAAAGATGCCAAATTACACTCAGTAAGTCAAGAAGTATTGGCCGAACGAGCTTTAGCAAAGATTAAAGCGGCCATTGTCCGTTATCGTCAAGAACGTCAACCGGATAACCTCTTCAAAGATGCAACTTTGACGGTAAGTGCTACCTTAGCCACGGTCTTAATTTTCTGGGTAATAATTTTTATATCTTCGCGGGTTTTTCCCCAGATTCAGAGATTAATCACCTCCCTAGTTCCTGGGGTCGTATTCCAAAATTTTGAGATTATTAGTTCCCAAACAATAGGAATTTTTTCCCTAAGAGTTTTGCAATTTATCCGAACTCTAATTATTTTAACTATTCTCTATTTTTATTTAACTTTTGTCCTTCGTCTTTTTCCCTGGACTAGAAAATTTGGTGATGGTTTTCTGCAATACTTTTTTAGTGCTTTGGAAGTTATTTCCCAAGAGATAGCAAAATATTTACCCAATATTTTTATTATACTGATAATTGTTTTCATAACTCACTATCTGTTGAGAGCAATTAAACCATTTTTCACTGGATTGGAAAGAGAAAATTTAGTAATCCATGGTTTCTATCCCGATTGGGCAAAACCAACCTATAATTTACTGTCACTGCTGATAATTGCCTTAGCTATAGTCATCGCTTTTCCCTATCTACCCGGATTTAATTCTCCTGCTTTTCAGGGGGTTTCGGTATTTTTAGGGGTGCTATTTTCCTTGGGTTCTACCTCTGCTATCGCTAATGTGGTGGGAGGAATTATTCTCATCTATACCCGCTCTTTTCAACTAGGAGATAAAATTTCTATTGGTGATGTTATTGGAGATGTGATTGAAAAAGGATTATTAGTCACCCGTATTCGCACACCGGCTAATAGAATTATCACGATTCCTAATTCATCGCTGTTAAACACCAATGTGATTAACTTTAGTGTCTCTCAAAGGGAATTCAAACAGCCTTTAATTTTGCAAACCACAGTCACTCTCGGTTATGATTTACCTTGGCGTAAGGTTCACGCAACCCTGAAAGAAGCAGCCCTAGCAATTGAATTTATTGTCTCAGAACCTGCTCCTTTTGTCTTGCAAACCAGTCTCGATGATTTTTATGTCAGCTATCAGCTAAATGCCTACACCGATCATCCTAGCAAAATGGTGTATATTTATTCTGAATTACATCAAAATATTCAGGATAAATGTAACGAAGTCGGTATCGAAATTATGTCTCCTCACTACAAGGCTCTCCGGGATGGCAATCACAGCACTATTCCTGAAAATTATCTGCCGGAAGATTATCAAAGTCCTGCTTTTGGTATTCAGTCAAATCCTCAGAAGTAATAATTTTACTAATAGCTTTAATCGCATTTGTCAAGCCCTTTTGAGTTATTGTTGATAATTCTTCACCAAATTCACAATTAATAGCAGGAATAAATATTCCCCAGGCCCTGGGAGTTTGTTGATAAATTGCTTGAGTTAATGCTAATAAAGAAGCGGGACTTTCTGCATGACCTAAATTATTCCATTCGGTAACTGCCGCTAATTTTTCTATCCAGATACCGGTTTGATTAGATAATACTGCATCAACAAAAATAACTAGGGAAGCATCAGCTATATCCGCCGCTAACTCAGGAGTCAATTGATGGGTAGCGATGACTTGCACATTAGGCAAATTCTCCTGGGCGATAATTTCGGCTATTCTCACTCCCACTCCGTCATCATTTCTTAAAGTATTACCGTAACCGATGAGCAGTATTTTAAAATTATTCATGGTTAAATAGAGGGAACAGGAGTTGGAAACTTAAGTAGCTGGTTATAATTAAATTAAAAATAGATTTTAGGTTTGATCCCCCCTGCCCCCCTTGATAAGGGGGGTGCCGATAGGCGGGGGGATCTGAAAGTTTTTAATACCTACCTACTTAAGTATAGGATATCTGGGATGCTCTCGATACAGAGCTTAACCTAATCGATTTATCTACTTCGATGCTCCGCTACTTCCCTAAACCTTTTAAACAGGATTTAGTATTAGAAGTATGTTGTCTTGGCATTTTGTGTGTTAATTTAGCATAAAGAGTAAGGAAGGGCCATGAAGACTATCTCTTTTCTCTCACCCAGAAATCATCTCTAGGCGAACCAGAAAATGCTGATATTCAATTAAGTCTAGAATTTAGTCTAGCTATGGGGAGAATTGCCTATTTAAGCGACTTTTTTCCCTAAAATGACTACATCAGCCAGAAAATCGTCTAGAGCGGCAATTTGAGGTAAATAACCCCATCGTTGAAAGCCGAATTTTTCAAAGAGACGAATACTGGCCTGATTGTGGGCAAAAATAATACAGATAAGATTAGATATACCCAATTTCGGACAGCAATTCAGGGCATATTCTACTAATAATTTACCGATTCCACGACCTTGATAATCGGGGGCAATATATAAACTAACCTCTGCCGTTTTTTGGTAAGCGACACGACCATAAAACATCTGTAAACTCAGCCAACCCACCACCCGACCTTCGATCGCTATTACCCAGATGGGATACTGTTCAGGATCGTGCTTTTTAAACCATTCTCGCCGACTTTCGAGGGAAATAGGCTTTAAATCTGCGGTTGCCTTGCGAGTGGGAACAGCAGCATTATAAATCTCGATAATTGTTGGTAAATCTGTTTCTTTAGCCTCGCGAATAATCATAGAATATCAAGTAAGATGAAGTATAACCTAATTTTGCCTTGTCTCCTAACTTCTGAACTCTCCTATATCTCTCAATCTTACCTTAAAATTGGGTTTGATAGCGGACGGTAAACTCATTCAAATTGTAATCGTAGGAGAAGCGGATAAAAGACTGGGAATTAACTCGATAGACGGTTTCCAAATTGGGAAGAATATTAAAATCCGTTGCTCCGATCACATTACTAACCGCATTCTCCACATCATACACGACTCCTTGCGCTAAGAGGGGAATTGCCAACTGAACCACTCCAAACTGAATTAATTGTTCTGTATTTTTCCCCTGTAAACCATTAAAAACCGACAGCAATTGTTCCCCCAAAAGTCGAACGATTTCCCCTTGGCTGCGGGGGGGAGTGCTGGTTAATTTAACTAGAGGAGTATTAAGCAATCCCTCATCTTCACCTCTAGCAAAAGCCACTGCTTGTAGACAATTAGCAGCTTTTTGTAATTCTGTATCTGTATAGTTTTCCTCCAGGGGAAAAGGTGGACTATCGGGACGAATTTGGCACACTTCATTGATATTACGTCCTAAATTTGGTAGCAAGCGGTTTAATTCCCCTTCAACGCTGAGGGTGACATCAATCCTTTGAATGCGATTGAGGCTATCATCGGGAATTTCATTACTAGGAAAATCCCCCCCCGGACGGGAGATAGCAAAATCGCGAGATTGAGAAAATTCGCTGAGAATTGTTCGCAGTTGAATATCAACAAAGGGATTAAAAAGTCCCAACCCGCGACTAGAATCGAAAACAATAACATTTTGATTGCGTCGGTTAAGAAGAAAACGAGTATCGATGTAGCTAACCCGTCCTCGCTCGAGATTAATCACTCCATTGGTTTGTAATTTCTCCAGTGAAGTGAGCGAACCGTTCAAGGTTAAAGCACCACTAAAATCAAATTGATACAAAGGTTCTTGTTCGATTGATAATCCCGCTAAAGACACTTGGAAATTATTTAAAACCGGAGTAATATTTGTCGCCTGAGGAATGTTGAGAGGCTGCAGCCAGCGACTCACCGGTTTATCCGTTTCTTGATTAATTTCTGCTGTGCGAGGAAGAAAAACTTTACCCCTAGAAAGACGCACATTCCCTCCGATAATTGGTTGCTGAATTGTTCCAGTTACCAGGGCATTCCCAGCAATTAATCCCCGATAAAGACCATTAATTGCTATATCTCCCTCTTGAATATTAACTGTTAAGGGATTAGGATTATTTTTGATGGCTTGAAAGAAAGGTAAAACTCCCACCACAGAAATTTGTCTATCAGCGATCGAGCCTTGTAATTCCTCTACTGTTAAGCTTTCAGGGGTTAGACCAATGCGGCCATTTACGGTTAAAATCTCTGGAAAAGCAACACTGCGGATAGCAGCATTATCGAGAGTAACTATACCATTTGCTTCTAAATCTTTGATTTTTAAACCCTCTTTTATATCTAATCTTCCCGTCGCTGAAAGAACTACCTCTCCCTCACCGTTAACCCATTCAATGGTGTTTTGACTGATAGCTTCAATTAATTTAATTGCATCGGTTCCCAATTTTGCTTGGATTTTTAATTGATCATTACCCGGTAAGGGAGGATAGGGAATGCTGGCATAGAGTTGGATTGATTCCGAGGAGGTTGTCCGCAAATCAAAACGATACTGATTATAGGTAAATAAACCAATTATATCTTGATTAATATTTTGGGCATTAATTGCACCATCAATAAAGGCAAAGTTACCCTGAATACGAGGATTTAATAAGGTTCCTGTAATTTGTCCTTGAGTTTTTAGACTACCGGATACATCCAAGGGAAACTGCACAAAATTTCTCAAGAGATCGAGAGAAAGATTTTCCACGGCAAAAGTTCCCTCTACTTTTTTTAGGGAAAAATCACCCGCTAAAAATACGGAAGAATCTCGTGATTTTAATCTAATCGGTTCTATCCTGAGCAACTGACGATTTAAGTTAAGATTAATTGTTACTTCATCAATCGGAATTAATTGGGTATCGGTGGTGACAATTCCCAGAGGGTTAACAATATTTACCGTCGGTCTTTGGGGGCGCCATTCCCATCTATTGCCCTGAAATTTTACGCTAAGATCGGGATTTTTTAAAGTCCCAGTTAAGGCTATATTTGCTTGATAACTGCCGCGAAAATCTAGTTCAGAAGGTATCCCGACTACCCCTCTTTCCCTTGCTAATTGCTGGATTATTTCTTCAATTTTTGCCCGCAAATTTACCTGTTGTGCTAGGGAAGCTTCGGGATTACCTACTTCTAGGGGACTAAGTTGAATAGCTGGGTTATTCTCTGAGGAGAAAAAGTTGATTAAACTGGTTAAATCATAGATACTAGCAACTGATAATAAATCTTGAATATAACCTTGATCTACCCTCAGTTTAGCTTCTATTGCTTGGGTTTGCCAATTAAATAAACCTTGCAGATTATATTGACTTGCACCCGCTTGTAAACTACCTTCTTGCAGTTGAACTATGGAATCCCGATAAACCAAATTTGCCGTTAATTTTTCCCCGATTAAGTTACCTAAACTAGGTCGATTAATCTCTAGTTGTCCCTCACCCTGTAAGTTAAATAAATTGATGTCTAGATTAGCATTCACTTGTCCAGCAATAATCCCCGGAATATTGTAGGCTGCCGTGGGAGATATTTTCAGCATTTCTAGGGGAAAATCGGCAATCTGAACATTTAAATTTTCTCCGCTTCGTTTAGCTGTTGCTAAAAAAGGAGTTTTATTTCCAAAAGCTTGGCGAATATTTATCCCTAAGGGAAGATAGGGCAGCAGGCAATTATTTTGTTGACAAGGATCGAAAGTTAGGTCAATAATGTCCTGATTTCCCCGCAGATTTAAACTAATATTTTGACCGATTCCTGCTTGCATACTTCCTTTTAAGATAGGTTCAAAGGGTCGATCATTAATGCTAAAGTTAGCTAAATTTATATCTCCTTTGATTTGTATATTTCCCACTTTTTGCCACGCAGTTAAGAGATTTTTTCCTGTGATTTTTCCTTGAAATTCTCCGAACCCTGTCAGTGTCGATTCTCTGGGTTTCAAACGAGGATCGATCGGTAAAAGCGATATAATCTGATCTAAGGGTATAGTAGAAAAGTCAGTTTTTGCCTGTAGATTTAAGTTAACCTCAGCGATATCAGGTTGACTGGTAAGATTAGCTAAAAGAATATTTCCGCGCACATCAAAGCTATTTTCTCCCCACTGTGCCGAAAGATTGTTAACCTGAATCGGTGTTACTCCCTGCCAAATTTCTTGAATGTTTCCCGCTAAATTGGCCTTAAAATCTAAGTGAGGAATCGAGATTGATTTTATTCCTGGTAATTGTCCTAGTACGGCAGCGGGATTAAGATTAGCGGCAATAATATCACTTTGCCATAAATTATTATTCAGTTGTCCCTTAGCTTTAATTTCTCCTTTAGCCACATTAATACGAGAGTTAAAAACTGCTTTAATACTGCTTAAGTTGAGTCGTTTTTCTAGCAGGGAGTCGAAAATAGTTTGGGCATTTCCTGTTGCTTGAAAACTGGTTTGGTAAATATTCAAAGGTATGGAAATATTAGTCTGAAAATTCTCTAAACTACTGAGAATATTAAAAATCCCGTTGTTTAACTGAATATCAGTATTAATCGGATTATTATCCACTAACAACCGAGTATTTACCCTAGCATTGACGGTGGACAAATTAGGGATTTTTCCCGCTAGTAAATTATTGATTGCACCAGTGAAATTGACTTGGGTTTTTCCTAGACTAACAGGAATATTTATCTTGGGTAAAAACGGATTTAAGTTAATCCCAGTCGTATTAACTATACCGCTTAAAATACCTTGTTCCAGTTGGGCTGTCGTTCTTAGGGATTGACTATTGACAAATAATTGTATATCCCCTTGTCCGCGCCAAGTTTGTAAATCCGTTAAAGTACCGCTAATCAGAGAATTTATTCTGCCAGCAAAGTTAATTTTTGTCTTGCCTAAACTGACGGAAACTGTTAAATTTTCCACTAGAGGATTGAGACTAATTCCCCCGGTGTTGACTGTTCCTGTCAGGAAACCTCGATTCAGTTTGGCTGTGGCAATTAAAGGATTATTATCCACTAATAACTGCATATTACCTTGACCTTGCCAACTGCTGAAAATATTATTTTTATTATTCAGTAATTCCCCTAAATAACCTTGTAAATTAATCTGTGATCGCATTAATTTAACCTGGGTTGATAAGTTAGGCAATAGGGAATTAATCGGCAATCCCGCTAAGACAGCTTTAGCCTGAATATTTCCTTGCAATACTTGACTATTGACGAAAATTGTGCCTTGTTTACCGCTAATTCCTAAGTTAGCAATTCCGTTTAAAGTATTAATATTAAGTTGGTCAATTTTGCCACTAAATTGAATATTAGCTGTCTCTAAATTTAAGGGTTCTAAGGTTTCTAGGTAGGGGCAAATACTATCTAAATATTGACAAACAAGAGGCACAAAAGGAGTCAATAAAAAGTTATTGCCCGTGATTTTTGCCCGGACTAATTTGCTGGTAAAATCACCATTACCATTAACCTGTAGTTTGCCGCCATTTGTTTTAATGACCGTATCGGTTAAATTTATTTTGTTGCCCCCTAAAAATACTTTACCCTCCCCGGCAACATTGAGTAATCCTGACTGATTAACCGTGGGTATTTGCCAATTAATTAATAATTGTGGCAGTCCTAAACTACCCCTAGCTTTAATATTAGCTTGCAGATCATTTATATTAATTTTAGCGGGAATTGTCGCGAATTGAGATAAGATTTTTCTCGTGGGAAAATGCGCTTGTAAATTCAAATTAATCGGCATTTTTGTCCCGTCAAGAGGTTGATTTTTTTGCAGGGATTGCAGAATATTTAACTGCAATTTTCCTTCCCCTTTAATTTCTCCACCTGCGACGGGTTTAATTTTAATTTTATCTAAATTAAGACTATTGAGATTTGTTTGAAAATTACTGGTTATTGATTTAATAGGAATTTGCTCAAAAATAATCGGTTTGCTGCTGCTAACGGTTCCTTTAATTAGAGGTTGATCTAATTTTCCCGTCACTTGAAAAGTAGAGCGTGCTTCTCCCCGTAAATCTAGAGGTGATTGCAGATAAATAATTCTTAAAAGCTGTTGTAAATCCACCGATTCTAGAGCGACATTGAGATGATAACCAGTTTGCCAATTTACTTCTCCTCTCACCTCAGTTTTAATCTTGCCAATAGTTGCGCTCGCCTGTTCAACTAATACTTTGTCTCCCTGTAAATTTAACTTAGTAGTTAGCTTAATTGGATACTGGAAGGGTTGGAATTTTCCCGCTACTTCCGTCACCTGAAAATTGCCATTACCTTGACTTTGATTTAGCTTTGCCCAACTGGGAATATTGAGAGCAATATTAGCATTTACTTGTCCTTGATTTAATTGAAAATTGCGATTAGGAATTAAAGTTAATAGTTGACTTAAGTTTAAACGGTCGATCTGAAGATTAGTTAGGCTTTCACCCGTTTTTAACGCCGTTTCTCCTTGAATTTTTACTTGACTTTTGAGGATTTCTGCGCTAAAATCGTAGGTGAGAGGCTGCCTTTGATTATCAATAAATCTTCCTTGACCATCGGCCTTAATTTCTATCGGTTTTTTCAGGGCATAGGGTTGGATAGTAATAGCTCCCTTCTCCACCTGAAAACCCAGATTTAACCTAATGGGTGCCTCCCGATCAAAGTTACTAGCTATTTTTTCTAAATTATCGAGCCATTGACCATTTTTATCCTGATCGAGATAAATACTGGGATTAATTAACTTGACATCAACCGGCAGCGGCAGACCTAAAAGTAAGGGCAGCGGATTTAATCCCAATTCGATCGCATCAATAGATAAACTATCAGCAGAATTGGCCGTAGCTGGAATTGCCGATTTACCGATACGAATCCGATTAAAATAAAAGCCCTCTATCTTACCTACCCTGACAGGTCTGTGCAGCATTTCACTGAAGATATTGTCTAAAATTGGGGTTAGACGTTCATAAACTAAATAACGAGTCGTAAAATAGCCAAGGGAGGTAATTCCTAGGAGAGTAATTCCCCCGACAATTAAAGTAGAAGGCCGGCGGACAAATCGACCGATACTCAGAAAAAGATTAGGACGAGGAGAAGGATCACCGGGGGAGTTACTCATAATTGTCTACCTCACACACACCAAAGAAAGGGCAATGGCTCACCAGAGCTAATGAACTATGATAATTCACCGCGGCACTGATAGCCCTCAATCGATTAATTGCAATTTTTTAGGCAATTATTGGGCTTAAATCCTGTGAGGAAGTCAAGGGCTGCGGCCAATTAAAAGCCTCTCTACCCATCTTAGCCTAAGACTCGAATGGCTGGCTAAAATTTTCGACAATCCGCCAAAATCTCGCCAGTTTCAACAGCCAACCGAATGAATATTGATCCCCCCACCAGTTTAATCAGAATATTGCCAGGATAAATAGGTTCGGAAATTGAAGATTGAGAGAAAAGTTGTGCGGACAGACAACAATCCGGCGCAGTCTGGAACAACGACCGGAAGCATTCAGTCATAGAATGTTGGGATTAGCACGTCTATTTTTACTGCAAAAATCGTCTTATAGATTAAAGATTATGAAAGCCAGATTATCGATCGCCCTAACCGCCCTAATGACCTTGGGCATAACTGCCACACCAGCGGCCAACTTTGACGAACAGGACATCGAGCAGACCCAGGTAGTAGCGATCGCTCGTCCCTACGGAGGTAATAAATTTGACCTGCTAGTCTTGGAACAAATCCAGGGAAAACAGAAGTGTTGGAACGAAAGCGGCTCAAATCCCGTCATGATCGACCCTCTACTCCTCAACTTTGACTTTACCGGCATTTGTCGCCGCGCCACCGATAGTAATGGTTATTCTATCCGTCTCGATGGCCGGGATTTTGGGCTAGATTACATCCTGCGTATTGTGGAACGCAATGGCGAATTATACTTAGTGGGAACTCCCCGGGATGCTCGCAGACCGGAATTAGTGGTGGGAAGAACCCGAGGAATGCAAACAGGATTTATGAAAATTATCCTCGAACCGGGTTGGAGATTTAGCCGTCGTACTTTCCAAGGCAAAAGTTTAGGCCACTTCTACTTTAGCGGCAAAGAAGCGGAAGTTCTCGCAGCCACCGGCAGACCTCCCGTCAGCGAAACCACTCCTCCCCCCACTTCTGGGGCCAGTTTTCAGGATATTAGCGGCGATATCTATAAAACTGAGATCGAAAAAGCGATCGCGCTTGGGGTAGTGGCTGGTTTTAAAGAAGATAACACCTTCCGCCCCGAAAATCCCGTCACCAGGGAACAATTCGTCTCGATGATTATTGAGGGGATGGGAACTGTCACCAAAATTAACCTAGAAGATATTCCCCCCGGCAGCGGCAGTTTTAACGACGTAGAAGCGACGCGCTGGAGTGCCAAAAAAATCCAATGGGCCCGGGCTAATGGTATTGTTGCCGGCAAAGCTAACGGCGAATTCCGCCCCACCGACCCCATCACCCGGGCCGAATTGATGGCGATTCTCAAACAGGCCGCCACCTACCTGAAAACTCAGCAAAAACAAGCCCCCGATTTAGCCCAAACTAAAACTCCCGTCAATTTTTCCGATACTTCCGGTCATTGGGCCGCCAGTTTAATTACCCAGATGTCGGGATTTTGCGGTGTGGCCTCTCCCTTGAACGAACAGGGTAGTTCTTTTGTACCAAATGATCCCGCCCGTCGTAACTACGCGGCAGCTGCCATCGTCCGTACCCTCGATTGTGTTAAAACCGCCAAAAAATAAGTAGGGTTTGCGGCAAAAAGTTTTTCCTAGGAGTAGGTTGTCGGGTTTCAGCCATTTTTGGGTGGTCAATTACCTAAAATTCAGGGACTTTTTCCCTGAATTTTCCCCCCGCTCACTCCCAGTCCCGGAACTTTTTGATCTCAAAAAGGCCTAAAGATATTATCCAATTACTGATGACTGATGACCGATGACCGATGACTGATTACTGATTACTGGTCACTGATTACTGATTACTGATTACTGATTGTGGTTATTAATTTTTACTTTAGGTATGCCGTCGAGTATTCCCGCTAGACTGGAAAATAATGCACCTCGGCTAGACAAAATCCTATGGTAAAGCTGCTCGAAAATCCTCTCCGAGTGGGATTGCGACAAGAAAGAACCCCAGAACCCTTAATCTTAGTCATTTTTGGGGCATCAGGAGACTTAACCCAAAGAAAACTGGTTCCTGCCCTCTATCAACTGAAACGGGAAAGACGACTGCCGGCCGAATTAACCATCGTCGGTACAGCGCGCCGAGAGTGGAGTCATGATTATTTTCGCCAACAGATGCGCCAAGGCATCGAAGAATTTTCCGACGGGATTGGTAGTGAGGAATATTGGCAAGACTTCGCCCAAGGGTTGTACTATTTCCCCGGCAACATGGACGATCCGGAAAGTTACGCCAAAATGAAAGTCTTTCTGGAAGAATTAGACGGAATCCGGGGAACTCGCGGCAATCGAGTCTTTTATCTAGCCGTCTCTCCTAATTTCTTTCCCCCCGGTCTTAAAAACCTCGGCGCGGCCGGAATGCTGAAAGACCCAATTAAACACCGGTTAGTGATCGAAAAACCCTTTGGCAAAGACCTCAGTTCTGCCCAAGTTCTCAATCGAGTCGTACAAGAGGTTTGTCAGGAGAACCAAGTTTATCGCATTGACCACTATTTAGGCAAGGAAACCGTCCAAAACTTGCTGGTGTTCCGATTTGCTAACGCTATCTTTGAACCCCTCTGGAATCGTCAATTTATCGATCACGTCCAGATTACCGTGGCCGAAACCGTGGGAGTGGAGGAGCGGGCCGGATATTACGAAAAATCGGGAGCTTTGCGCGATATGGTGCAAAATCACCTGATGCAGTTATTCTGCTTGACGGCCATGGAAGCGCCCAACGCTATTAACGCTGATAGTGTCCGCGGCGAAAAAGTCAAAGTCCTGCAAGCGACTCACCTGGCCGATATTAATAACCTGGAAAAATCCGCCATCCGCGGCCAGTATAAAGCCGGTTGGATGAAAGGAAAACCCATTCTGGGCTATCGGCAAGAACCGGGGGTTAATCCCGAATCGACCACCCCCACCTACGTGGCCATGAAATTAATGGTAGATAACTGGCGTTGGCAGGGTGTCCCCTTCTATCTGCGTACGGGTAAACGTCTGCCGAAAAAAGTTTCCGAGATTGCCATCCAATTCCGCAATGTGCCGTTATTAATCTTCCAATCGGCAGCCCAACAAACTAATGCAAATGTACTGAGTCTCCGGATTCAGCCTAACGAAGGTATTGCCCTCCGTTTTGAGGCGAAAATGCCGGGGTCAGAATTACGCACGCGCACGGTAGAAATGGACTTTAGTTATGGTTCCTCCTTCGGTGTTGCCAGCGCTGATGCCTATAATCGGCTACTTTTAGACGCTATGCTGGGAGATCAAACCCTATTTACCCGTTCTGACGAGGTAGAAGAAGCATGGCGCATCGTTACTCCCGCTCTCGCCGCTTGGGACGCTCCCGCCGATCCCGCATCCGTACCCCAATACGAAGCGGGTACCTGGGAACCCACAGAAGCAGAATTTCTCCTTAACCGCGATGGCCGTCGTTGGCGACGACTCTAAAACAGTGAACAGTAATCAGTAATCAGTAAACAGTAAACAGTGAGCAGTAATCAGTGAGCAGTAAACAGTAATCAGTAAACTAAAAACTCACATCTGATAACTGATAACTGATAACTGATAACTGATAACTCACACCTGATAACTGATAACTGGTAACTGATAACTGATAACTGATAACTGATAACTGATAACTGACATGACTACCCAAAGCCCCCCCATTGTCTCCCTGCAAGCACCGAAAGATGTTTCCATCGATGTGATCGAGCAGGAACTGCGCGATATCTGGCAATCCTATAATAATAATGAGGATGGTATGGCCGCCACCCGGGCCACCACCTTTAGCTTTATTGTCTATGAACCCGATGCGGTACAGGAATTGTTAACCCTTCTCGGCTATTACACCGGCCCGATTGATGGTATTGCCGGTCCGCGAACCCACGCCGCCATCAAAGTCGCCCAGAAGGACCTAGAACTAGAAGTAACCGGACATTCTAGCGATGAATTTGTCGCCAGGTTAAGGGCGGCCTGGGAAGCGGAAAAAAACGCCGAGGATGGGGCTAATCATCGTCAATACGCCGCCGATTTGGATGCGATTGGAGTGGCAGATGCAATCGCTGCCTCCAATCCCTGTCGCATTATTACCCTCTGTCCCACTGCCGAGGCCGATGAAGGGGTAAAAGCCTCTGTTTCTGCCTATTGTCCCGTTAACAAACGTAGTCAGAACACTTTAGTTTGCTGTGAATACGTTACTTTAAGCGGTACAGCGGAAGCTTTGGAACGAATTGGCGGCATTATTTCCGAGTTAACTATTCCCAGTTTGCCCAAATTTCTCTGGTGGAAAGCCAGTCCCGATGCGGAATATGGACTATTTAAGCGTCTGGCCAGTCAATGTGATACGATTATCGTCGATTCCAGCACTTTTCGGGAACCGGAAACGGAACTGCTGCAAGTGGGGGATTTATTAGCCACAGATGTACCATTAGCTGACCTGAACTGGAGTCGTCTCGCTCCTTGGCAAGAACTAACCGCCGAGGCTTTTGATCCACCGGAGCGCCGGGATGCTATTCTGGAAGTCGATCGCATCACTATTGATTACGAAAAGGGCAATCCTTGTCAAGCTTTTATGTTCCTCGGTTGGATGGCCAGCCGGTTACAATGGCGACCGGTGGGATATAGTCACCGGTCGGGAGATTACGCTATTCATCGGATTAGCTTCCTCGGTCAGGACCAGCGTTTAATTGAGGCGGAATTAGCCGGTGTTCCCGTGGCCGATTGGGGTGAAGTACAAGGAGATCTGATTAGTATTAAACTCACTTCTACTAATCTTCAGGCTGATTGTTGCACTGTAATTTGTTCGGGAACTACCGGCTGTATGCGGATGGAAGCTTCGGGAGGGGCCCAATCTTGCCGGGTTGAACAAGTGTCCCATCTGGAAGACCAAAAAACAGAAACTCTGCTAGGTAAACAGTTACAGCGTTGGGGCCAGGACGTGCTTTATCAAGAAAGCATGAAAGTCACCGGTGCTATCCTCAAATTATCCCAACCAGATTAGCAAATTAGCGACAATAATCCCACCCACTTTCAAGAGACCTTGTTAACAAGGTCTCTCGATATTTATCCGGCAGTCAGCACCTGATTAAAACCGATAATTGTAGCTTTTCAGAAAACAGGTTATTATAAAGACAGAGCTTTGCTTTCAAGGGGTCAATATGGTCGCAACCACTGAGAAACGCTACACAGTCGCAGAATACTTTCAACTAGAGGAAGCTGCCACCGACAGACACGAGTATCGAGATGGAGAAATTATTATTATGACTGGGGGAACTCCTAACCATAATCGCATTGCCTTGAATTTCTGTAGAAAATTTCCCTTAACTATCCAGAATCAAGCCTATGATATATTTATCAACGATCTACGCTTGGCCATACCCGCCTATAATATGTACACCTATCCCGATATTATGATCGTTAAGGGAGAACCAATTCTTGAAAGAGGACGCACCGATACGATTACCAATCCACAGGTGATTATCGAGGTTTTATCAAAATCTACTCAAGACTATAATCGGGGTGATAAGTTTAAATTTTATCGCTCTCTTGATAGTTTTGAAGAATATATTTTAATTGATCAATATGGTTATTATATAGAACAATTTCATAAAAGAGGCGATCATTGGGCATTTCGGGATTATCACGCTCAAGAAGCGATTTTAACTTGGTTTTCTCTAGATTTTCAAATATCCCTGACAGATTTATATCAGCGAGTGGATTTTACTGCGATTGAAGTATCCTAATGATACTAAATCCGTTGAGTATAGGCTACATATCAGGATAGGCAATAGGCAATAGGCAATAGGGGCTATAGATAATCAGTCTTTAATAAACAGATTTAGTATTATAATTCATAATTCATAATTCATAAAAAAAGGCGGGCCAGGACCCACCTTGTTTAAACCTTAGATATTAGAGATAATTAGGCCTCATCGAGAGCGGCAATACCGGGTAAAACCTTCCCTTCGAGTAATTCCAAACTAGCGCCACCACCGGTGGAAATATGGCTCATTTTTTCCGCCACTCCCACTTTTTCCACCGCCGCTACCGAGTCACCACCACCGATAATAGTAGTTGTACCAGTAGCGGTTAAATCGGCTAAAGTGTGAGCGATCGCATCTGTACCCGCCGCAAATTTATCGAACTCGAACACCCCCATGGGGCCATTCCAGAGGACAGATTTACAGTTAGATAAAGCTTTTTGGAAAACTTTAACTGATTCAGGTCCAATATCCAATCCCATCCAACCATCGGGAATATTTTCGACCTTGACGATTTGGGACTCGGCATCTTTATCGAATTTATCCGCTAACACCACATCGGTAGGAAGGAGGAATTCCACTCCTTTTTCTTTAGCTTTCGCTTCCAGGGATTTGGCTAATTCCAGTTTGTCCTCTTCCACCAAAGACTTACCAACACTTAAACCGCGGGCCTTGTAGAAAGTAAAGATCATACCGCCACCGATGAGCAGTTTATCGCACTTTTCTAATAGAGTTTCGATCACGCCAATTTTACTAGAAACCTTAGAACCGCCGATAATCGCCGCTAGGGGACGTTGGGGAGTTTCAATAGCTGCTTGTAGGTAGTTTAACTCTTTTTCAATCAAATAACCCGCCACCGAGGGGCTGAGATAGTGGGTAACGCCTTCCGTGGAAGCGTGGGCGCGGTGGGCGGTACCAAAAGCATCATTAACGTATAAATCGGCATTAGCGGCTAATTTTTTGGCAAAATCGGGATCATTTGCCTCCTCTTCACCGTGGAAACGCAGATTTTCTAAAAGGGCCACTTGACCGTTAGACATTTGGCTAATCGCTGCCGTGACTCCCTCACCAATAGAATCGGGACACATGACTACTTCTTGGCCCAGTAATTCCGAGAGACGTTTAGCCACAGGAGTCAGACGCAAATTTTCTTTAACTTGACCGTCGGGACGACCCATGTGGCTGCATAAAATAACCTTAGCCCCTTTTTTAATTAAATCCTCAATAGTTGGTAGTGCCGCCCGAATGCGGGTATCATCGCTGATTGCCCCGGTGGCTTTGTCCATGGGAACGTTAAAATCGACCCGGACTAAAACCCGTTTGCCCGCTAAATCGGCTTCTGTCAAATTCGCTACTGTTTTTTTTGGCACAGCCCATAACCTCCTAGATTGCTTACCGTACAATAAAGATTAAATCAGGGTATCGCTACTTGCGGCAATTACTTTGACAAAGATTATTTCAGATTTGGGGATCAGTTTTGCAGTTCCAAGACCGATTTGCCCAGAAAAATTTGATTGGAGAGACTTGTTAATTATGTTTGAGACGATTTTATTTCCCATCGACCACAGCCGCGAAAGTCGTGACGCTACCAGTAGTGTGATCGAATTAGTCAAAATCTTTGACAGTCGTTTGGTGCTGTTGTCGGTGGTGGAAACGACACCCACCGGAGAAATTGCCGCCGACGATAAGATGAGTTCGATCGAAGCGGTGGATAGATTGTTACAATCGGCGCGAGCGGTTTTCGCCCAAGCTAACATCAATGCGGAAATGATTGAAAGGGAGGGAATGCCTTCTTTTGTCATCTGTGATGTGGCCGATGAAATTAATGCTCACCTGATCGTTATGGGTTGTCGCGGTTTAGGATTAACCGGCGAAGGCGTGTCCGAAAGCGTCACCACCAAAGTTATTAACCTTGCCCCCTGTCCGGTGTTGATTATCCCTTAATCAGTGACCAGTTATCAGTGATCAGTTATCAGTGATCAGATGTGAGTTGTCAGTTCACTGTTTACTGGACGGCTACGCCGTGCCTTTGGCAACACTGAAACAAAGCTCCCCATCTCCCCCACTCCCTACTTCATAATTCATAATTCATAATTCCCACTCCCCACTCCTGTCTTCTGAGAGAAATGTAACGAATTGTGAGAGTTTCAGCCGTCAACCCTTGAAAACTCGATCGATGGGGTTGCTTGAAGTAATTCTTAGGCCTAAAGTGTAATCTTAAAGTTTTATGATCAATTTTCCCGTTGATCGGAAAAAGGAGAACTCAAACACAATGGCTGAAACTGGATACAAACAGGTGGTGACACCCTACAATGATGATCCGTTCATTGGTCATCTAGCTACCCCCATTTCCGCTTCTGGTTTTACCAAAGCTTTTATTGGTAACTTACCTGCCTATCGTCCCGGTCTAGCTCCGATTCTGCGCGGTCTAGAAGTGGGTATGGCCCACGGTTATTTCCTCGGTGGTCCCTGGGTTGTCCTGGGTCCCTTGAGAGACTCTGAATATGCTAATCTCGGCGGCTTAATCCCCGCTTTGGCCATGGTTCTCTTGGCTACGGGTTGTTTAGCTAGTTATGGTCTTGTCTCCTTCCAAGGTAAGGCCGCTAGTGGTGATCCTCTGCAATCGGCCGAGGGTTGGAGTCAATTCGCCGCCGGTTTCTTTATTGGTGGTATGGGTGGCGCTTTTGTGGCCTATTTCCTCCTAGAAAATCTTGGTGTCGTTGATGGCATCATGCGCGGGGTTTTTAATCAATAATTAACCCTTTTTCTACCTGTTATCATTTCCTTATTTTTTTACTAGGAGCGTTTGACATGACTGGTGACTACGCAGCTTCTTATCTGCCTTGGATTTTAATCCCGATCGTCTGTTGGTTAATGCCAGCCGTGGTTATGGGTTTGTTATTTATCTATATCGAGAGTGAATCCTAATTTAGCTCTAGGATTCCTACAATTAAGAGCTTGGAAATTAGCTATTTAATAGTTAGTTTTCAAGCTCTATTTTCTGAAGAAAAAGGAAAAAATTGACCAGATGAAAATGGGTAAAACACTAGACCCCACACCCTGGGGCCAGGGTGCATCCCACATTTGCAGAAATACCGACAATCAGCAATTATACTAAATCCGTTGAGTATAGGCTACTTATGAAGATAGGCAAAAGGCACTCATGCAAAAGGCAAAAGGGGGGATAAATAATCAGTCTTTAATAACCGGATTTAGAATTATCAGTGACTCTTAAATTAGTACAAAAATATGAACAATCGCCTGTAAGCATCTCACAGTTAACCTAATGCGCGGGGGGTTTGGGGGGTAGAACCCCCCAAAAGCTTGGATTGAGTGATAAAACTGAAAGTAACACACCCAATTTTAGGAGAAAGTTTCCCCTGAAAAATCCCAAATTAGTAGATTGACAAAAATGATACCAAATCCCTTTTTAATAGTGTGATTAACTCTCAAGTTATGAATTGTTTCTCCCCACACCCCACACCCCACACCCACGAAAAACTTTTTGCCGCAAACCCTACTTATAAAGCGGTTAGATAGCGGATTTTTTCCAACAAGAGGGAGGGTTGAATGGGTTTGAGGAGATAGTCGTCAATGCCATGACGACCGAGGAAATTAACGCTGATTTCGGGGGTATCATTCAAGATTAGCACTTTACTGGCTTGAGTTTGGCTGGATTTTTTTAAGAGATGACAGAGATGATATATATCGGGCATTTTTCGATCAACAATTATAATACCTGGCTGCACGATCTCAATTTTTTTGATAGCGGAGACACTATCAATTAACCAAATAACTTGATAATGTGCCACCATCAATAACTCACAAATAAGATTGGCAATTTCTTCGTCACTTTCAATCAAAACTATAGTGGGATGGTGGTGATTAAAATGGGGATTATTATCCGAGGGTTGGGGTTGGGATTTGGGAGGCTTTTGTTGAGGTAAACGCACGGTAAAGATGGAACCTTTATCTAAGCAAGATTCTACCTCGATCGTGCCGCGATGCAGTTCCACTAATTGTTTAGTTAAAGCCAATCCTAATCCCACACCACCATAACGACGTTTGCGAGAGCCATCCAATTGGGTAAATTTTTCAAACAGAAGCGGTATTTTTTGAGCAGGAATGCCGATGCCCGTGTCCTCTACCTGAAAAATGACCTGACTGCCTTCTTTCCACAGTCTCAGCGTGATAGCACCCTGTTCGGGGGTAAATTTCAGGGCATTTTTTAACAAGTATAAAAGTATCTGCTGAACTCGATCATAATCGGCATAAAAATAATGCTCTTTTTCGGTTATTTTCATCTCTAAAATTAGATTAATTTCTTTAATCTCTGCCTCTGTTTTAATAATCTCTAAAACATGATTACAGAGATATTTTAGCGAAAATTGTTTAATATCTAAAACAGCTTTCCCCGCCGAAAGTTGCGAGAAATTAAGCAAATCATTGATTAATTCTAATAGTTTATTGCCGTTATCCTGAATAACTTTTAGATAGTTTTTTTGTTTGTCGGGAGGTAAAAAATTATTAGCTGCCGAGCATTTTTGCAGGGTACTGGACAAACCGATAATACAAGTTAGGGGAGTTAATAACTCATGACTCATATTATTTAAAAATTCACTTTTGCAGAGGTTAGCGGCTTCTGCGGCCATTAAAGTATCTTGTAATTCTTGGGTTCTTTCTATTACCCGGCGTTCAAAAATATCTTTTTGTTCCTGTACTTGAGAATATAATTGCGCTTGATAGATAGCGATGGCGAGATGTTCACCAATCTGACCTAAAAATTTCTTTTCTTGCGGCAACCATCGGCGTTTTTCTCCACATTGATGGGCAATTAATAAACCCCACAATTCTTCTTGTACCACAATCGGGGCGATTAATTTTGATCGCACTTGGTGTTGTCGCAAAAATTCGGACAAACAGAAGGAAGAAGAATAGTTAACATCCACATCATCCACGGCCAGAATTAATCCTTGACGATACTTTTCCTTGTATTGGGGAATATAGGAAAAACAATCGTCTTCGGGGGTTAAATTTAACACGGAATTTATCTGGTCAGAAACGCGCGACTCGGAAGTTATTTTTCCCTTTCCCTCGCCGGTACCGGGGAAAAATTGATAAATTAACAATCGGTCCACTTGCAAAAATTCCCGCGCTTCCCTGACCACGGTTTCCAGAATCACCGGTAACTCCAGACTCTGACGCATCTGGGTGATGACTTGGTTTAATAATCTTTCCTGTTGGATTTGTTGGGATAGGGCAGCTTCTACCGGTTGACAAACGGAGAAGATGCGGGGACAACCCCCCTCTGCAGACGGAGAAGAAATTATCGAGAGAATTTTGACTAAAATTTTATTTTGAAAACTGCTGACATTATTGGATAGAGGCAGATTTAAAATTTGATAACCCTGCTGAATTTTTGGGTGGTGGAGAGACTTGACGGACAGTCCTTGCAGAAAGTTTTTAATCGTGTTCGCTTCAAAACTAATGCGGACTTCGTACTCAAAGTTATGTGCTTGGGGACTGGCTAACAATAAAACTTGTAGGTCGGTGGAAAGCAAGAGTTGATAGATTTCCCCCGTCTTTAGGGGCAGCTCTCTTTCACTGAGACTAATCCTCGGCGCTGTCACCTGTATTGCCAACTGTCCCCACCAAGAACGAATTTGTTGGAGGTGAGTAGATGACAACACTTGACAGCAAACATAAGCGGGAGAAGCATTCATTTATCATTTATCAGTTATCAGTTATCAGTCATCAGTCATCAGTCATCAGTTACCAGTTACCAGTTATCAGTTATCAGTTATCAGGAGGCAGGAGGCAGGAGGCAGGAGGCAGGAGGCAGGAGATAGGGTGGTGGGGTGTTGGGGTTTTAGGGTTTTAGTTGAAATTCCCCCACTTCCCCACTTCCCTACACCCCAGTCATCAGTAAGGTGTTGGGGTTTTAGGGTGTTGGGGTTTTAGTGAAGATTTTGCTTAATCCCTATCCCCTATTCCCTAATCCCTATTCCCTGTTCTTTAAATTGCCGCAGACAGATATAATCATCTCTATCTACCTAAGAATGATCCCTCGATCGAGACCCTGATTCTCAAAACCTAATCATTATTTAACCTGACTCTCAAAACTTATGCACCGAATTGCTCCCCAAGCGGGTGGTTGGACAGCAGATACCGAAGGGGTGATTATTATTGACCAAAATCCGGCCCCGATTGTTCTCCTCACCATGGCTGATACCGATATTCAAACTCTAGCGGCAGCTATCGACCATCTACCGGATAATTTTCCCGCAATTCGCGCCCTGAATTTATCGCAGTTACAGCAGCAATACAGTATCGATAACTATGGGGACAAGGTACTATCCCAAGCAAGAGTGATTATTCTTCGCTTATTGGGGGGACGGGGGAGTTGGTCCTACGGGTTGGAAGTAGTTAAGGAAATTGTCGAGGAAACTGGTGCGACTTTATTTGTCCTCCCAGGAGAGGATAAACCGGATTTAGAGTTGATGAGTCATTCCAATGCTTCCCTGACTACTGTTAACCAGTTATGGTGCTATTTCACGGAAGCAGGGATAGATAACTGGATTAATGCTGCTAAATTTATCGCGCATACCTGTCTCCATCTCGACTATCCTCCCTCTCCTCCTGGGGTTGTCCCTAGGTTGGGAATCTATTCCCAGACAACCCTATCCCAACCCCAAGCACGGACTTGGATACTTTTCTATCGTTCCCATTATCTCGCGGGTAACACCAAAGCTATCGATGCTTTAATCAGCGCTTTCACCCAAAGAAACATTGAAACTGTCCCTATCTTTCTCTCCTCTCTCCGGGAAATTGAAGTGCAAGAGGAACTATTAACCCTCTTTTCCCACCATCCCCCAGACCTAATTCTCGACACCACTAGCTTCTCTATCCAACGACCGGAAGACAAACAAAATCATCACTTCTGGCAGTCCCTCAATAAACCCATCTTCCAAGTTATCCTCAGCAGCAGCAGTTTAGAAGCTTATCAACAGGGTTATCAAGGTCTTTCCCCCCGGGATGTGGCCATGAATATCGCTTTACCGGAAATGGATGGCAAAATTATCACCCGCGCTATTTCCTTTAAATCTGTCCTCACCCGACATCCCAAACTAGAAACGGAAATAGTTATCTATCAACCCCTCCCCCACCGGGTTGATTTTGTCGCTGATTTAACCGCAAACTATTGTCAACTCTCCTCCCTTCCCAACTCCCAGAAAAAAATTGCTCTCATTTTCCCCAACTATCCCAATAAGGATGGTCGTATCGCTAACGGAGTCGGTTTAGATACTCCCGCTAGTGGTTTGGAAATTCTTCGCGCACTACAAACCCAAGGTTATACCCTCACCGACCTCCCCGACCATAGTGATGAATTAATGCGATTGCTTATTTCCGGTATCACTAATGACCTGGAGACAAGGGAATTAAAACCTATCTATCAATCTCTCTCCCTAGAAGCATATCTAGATTATTTCTCCTCCCTTCCCCCCGATAATCAAAGCGCTCTGCTTGACCGTTGGGGACATCCGGACGAGGATTTTCCTATCCCGGGCCTCCAGTTAGGTAATGTCTTTATCGGTATTCAACCTTCTCGCGGTTATGACCTTGACCCGACTCTTAATTATCATTCCCCCGACCTGGAACCTACCCACAGCTATCTCGCTTTTTACCATTGGTTACGACAGGAATTCCAAGTCACTGCTGTGATTAATCTCGGTAAACACGGCAATTTAGAATGGCTACCCGGGAAGAGTCTCGCTCTTTCTCCCCATTGTTATCCCGAAATTGCTTTCTCGTCGCTGCCGAATTTTTATCCTTTTATTGTCAATGACCCCGGAGAAGGGTCCAGCGCTAAAAGACGTTCCCAAGCTGTTATCATCGACCATCTCACCCCCCCGATGACGCGAGCGGAATTGTATGGGGATTGGGAAAAGTTAGAGTCTCTCATCGATGAATATTATCAGGCAGAATCTCTTGATCCTTCTCGTTTAGCTCTGATTCGCGAGCGGATTAACGACCTGGTGGCGAAAACTAATCTCGATCGAGAGCTAGGCACGATTAGCGCCTCCTTTGGTCAATTTCTCACCCTCGTGGATGGTTATCTCTGTGAACTCAAGGAAGCACAAATCCGCGACGGTTTACATATCTTCGGTCAATGTCCCCAGGGTCAGCAGTTAATTGATTTAATCCAATCGATTGCCCGTTCTCCCAGTCCCGACCGCCCCGGTTTAACCCGTTCCCTTGCCCTTGACCTCCATCTCGACTGCGACCCCCTGACGGAATATAACGATACTACTACTTATCTGGAAGGTCTCGCTCAGGATTTAATTAGCCAGAAAATTGAACCTCTAGGCGAAAATACGGCAAAAGAATTAGTTTGGCTAGAAAATCAGTTAATTCCTGCTTTAAAACAAACCCCCGATGAACTTATCTATCTCTTAAAAGGTCTCGCTGGCCAATACGTCCCCAGTGGTGCTTCCGGCGCTCCCACCCGCGGCCGTCCCGATGTTCTCCCCACTGGCAGAAATTTCTATTCTGTCGATACCCGCGCAATCCCCACAGAAACCGCGTGGGAAGTGGGAAGAAAGGCCGCAGAGGCACTAATTGAACGTTATACCCAAGAAAATGGTGAATATCCCCGCACTTTGGCGATTTCTATCTGGGGAACTTCGACGATGAGAAATAGTGGCGAAGATGTGGCCGAAGCCATGGCTTTACTGGGAATTCGTCCCCTTTGGGATGGTTTTTTCCGTCGGGTGGTCGGGTTTGAAATCCTTACCCCGTCTAGCTTAGGCCGTCCTCGTATTGATGTGACTGTTCGGGTATCGGGCTTTTTTAGGGACAGTTTCCCCAGCATACTACATCTTCTTAATTCTTGCATAAATGCGGTAGCTTGTCAAGAGGAAGAGGAAAAAATTAATCCTTTAGCGGCGAAAGTGAAGACAGAGAGGGAGTTTTGGCTAAGTCAGGGCTTAGGAGAAAAGGAGGCGAAACTGAGAGCTACTGCCAGAATCTTTGGCTGCAAACCGGGTGCTTACGGGGCCGGTTTACAGGGGTTAATCGAGTCACAAAACTGGCAAAATGATCAAGACTTAGCTAATGCTTATATTAACTGGAGTTGTTATGCCTATGATAGTCAAGGAACTGCCCATTCTTTACCGGAAGTATTGAGAAATAGACTGCAAGAATTAGAGATAGTGCTGCACAATCAGGACAATCGGGAACACGATATTTTCGACTCCGATGACTACTATCAATTTCAAGGCGGCTTAACTGCCAGTGTCCGGGCATTAACCGGCAAAAATCCCGTCACCTATTTTGGTGATCATTCCCGTCCGGAAAATCCCCGCATCAGAACCCTAGAGGAAGAAATTCGCCGCGTTTACCGTTCGCGAGTGGTTAATCCCAAATGGATAGCGGGAGTGATGCGACACGGCTATAAAGGCGCTTTCGAGATGGCTGCGACCGTAGATTATATTTTTGCCTACTCTGCCACTACTCATCTGGTGGAGGATTTTATCTATCAGGGAGTAGCCGAAGCTTATTTATTTGACCACAAGGTACAACAATTTATTCAGGAGAAAAACCCCTGGGCATTGCGAGATATGGCCGAAAGATTATTAGAGGCTCAACAACGGGGATTATGGACGCAGGTGGACCAGAAAACTTTAGATCAATTGAGAGCAATTGTCCATGAGGCCGAAGGAGCGATCGAATCGGGTCAGTAATTGATAACTGGTCTAGAATCAATCTATCAAGAAATTGCTCAAATTACTTTAGTAATGAGAAACGGGACTAAATAATGGCCGGAATTGAGGGATTGAGGATTAAAAATTATCGAGCGCTCAAGGATATAACTCTGGGCAAGTTATGGAATACTCAAAATCGAGATTCTCTGACACCGATGACGGCCGTTATCGGCAAAAATGGTGTGGGAAAAAGCACACTTTTTGATGCGTTCGGTTTTTTATCTGATTGTCTTAAAGGAGGAGTAGAAGAAGCTTGTGATGCGCGAGGTCGGGGTGGGTTTGAGCGTCTTCGTTCCCAGGGTCAGGAAGGAAGCATTGAATTTCAGATTTATTACAAAGAAGATTACAATTCCCGACCAATTACCTATGAATTAGCTATTGATCTAGATACGGATAATAGACCTTATGTAAAAAAAGAAAGACTCAGACAGAGAAGAAAATGTCAAAAGACCGGATGGCCTTTTTCATTTTTAATCCTCGATGAAGGGAAAGGAATCGTCTGGAAAGGAGAAGAAGAAGGGAAACAAGTAGAAGAAGGTCAAGACCATTTTGATTTACTTAAGTTAATAGAAAAAATTCAACGAGAAGCTGATGAGGAAAGCAAGGAAACCGAGTTAGTGGAACTGAATGATAAGCGCAAACTAGGAATTGCTACGTTAGGTTCTCTCAAACAGCATCCGAGAATTTCCCTATTTCGGAGATTTATTGAGGGATGGTATCTCAGCTATTTTACTCCCGATGCGGCCAGAAGTTTGCCCCTAGCCGGACCCCAGAAACATCTGAATATTCATGGAGATAATCTCGGTAATGTGGTGCAGTTTATGGAAAGAGAGCATTCCAAGAAATTTCAGAATATACTTAATAGTATTTCTCGTAAGATACCGGGTATAGAAAAAATTAGTACCGAAAAAAGTCCCGATAATCGACTACTATTAAAATTTAATGATCGGGGATTCCAAGACCCATTTTATGTACAGCAAATGTCCGATGGTACTTTAAAAGTATTCGCCTATCTCTTACTGTTAGAAGACCCTTCTCCACCGCCATTTATCTGTATTGAAGAGCCAGAAAACGGCTTATACCATAAACTATTAGAAACCTTGGCTCAAGAATTTAGAAAACACGCCACAGGACAGAGAGGACGTTCTCAAATTTTTATCACCACTCATCAACCTTATTTTGTTGATGCTCTCCAGCCAGAAGAAGTTTGGATTCTGGAAAAGGGTGATGATGGTTTTTCTCGGATTAAACGGGCTAGTGACAATCCTTTAATTAAGAATCTCGTCTCAGAAGGATTGCCCCTTGGTAGTCTTTGGTATAGTGATTACTTAGATGAGAGATAAGGTCATGCACTTTGAAATTTTGGTCGAGGATTTGTCGGGAAAAAAAGCACTTGATATTCTAATTCCTAAGATTATTGACATGAATGCAGGTCATACATTTAGGGTTCATTCCTATAAAGGCAGTGGTCATATTCCCAGAGACTTACAGTCTGTTTCCGATCCTAGTAAACGGATTCTTCTTGAGCGACTACCTAAACTGATTCAAGGATATGATAAAACTTTTTCTAGTTACCCTGATAATTATGCTGCTGTGCTGATTGTGGTTTGCGATCTGGATAATCGATGTTTTCGGGAATTTCGACAGGAATTAAGCAATTGTCTGGAAAAATCTGCTATCCAATCCCAAATTTACTTCTGTATTGCTATTGAAGAAGGAGAAGCTTGGTATTTAGGTGATATTAATGCCATAAAAATTGCTTATCCCCAGGCCAAAAGTGCTATCTTGGATTCCTATATTAATGATAGTATCTGTGGTACTTGGGAAAAACTGGCAGATGCTATATACAGAGGTGGAGCGAAACAATTATCTAAGTTAGGTGGAGCTTCTGTGGGTCAAGAGAAAACAGTCTGGGCAGAAAATATTTCTCCTCAGATGAATGTGGATATTAATCGATCGCCCAGCTTTGGCTATTTTCGGAATAAACTACGTCATCTCAGTCAGGAAGAATCAACAACTTTAGTACAGACTTTCTCATCAAGATGAAGTGTAACCTAATTTGGTATTAACGACCGACTCCCCAAAACGAAAACTTCCCATCTCACCATTCAGATAACTGCTGTGGGTGCTGAAAACTCAAATCTGATAACTTACAGAGGAATGTAGCGAAATATACGGAGCGATCGAACCAATTTGTAATATATGTGGCCTATAAAATAGGATGATGCGAGCGTTGTCCATACTTGCATCGGGAGGGAACCGTGACGACTTTTCAGGCTTCGCTCAATTTACTGCCTTCTAGTTCTCCCGCTGCCAATTTTCGCACTGGAGAATGGACTTTTCCCACACTCTACTCCACTCTGGCTCCTGCTGCCCTAGCAGATTTAGTTTTTTCTCGTTACGAGATTGATGTACCGAAAAATTGTCAATTTTGGCATCGGGGTTTAAGTGATGTGTATCTCCTCGAAACCCTGACAACTCCCTACATTTTGCGCGTATCTCACTGCCATTGGCGCAGCAAAATGGAAATCGACTTCGAGTTAGAATTATTAGATTATCTCGATCACTCTCAGGTTCCCGTCGCCGCACCAATTCGCAGCAAAAACGGTGATTTATCCCTAGAAATTAATGCCCCAGAAGGGAAACGTTACGCCGTCCTCTTTCCCTATGCCCCTGGGGGAATTGCTATTGGGGATATAGATATAGAACAAGCCTATCACTTAGGGGCGATCGTGGCTAATTTACATCGGGTGACAGCAGATTTTCAAACCCTAGCCTATCGTCATCCCCTCAACCTCAAATATCTTCTCGAGGATTCCCTGCAAATTATTGCACCTTTTCTGCACCAACGACCGAGGGACCTAGACTGTGTTTTAGAAACCATTGGGGAAATAGAGGAAGAAACCGCCAAATTACCGACAGAATCTCCCTATTGGAGCATTTGTTGGGGCGATCCTCATAGTGGTAATGTACATATCACCCCTGATAATCAGATGACCCTATTTGATTTCGATCAGTGCGGTTATGGTTGGCGAGTTTTTGATATCGCTAAATTTCTGCAAGTTTCCCTACAATCCGGCTTAAATCGCCAGGTTCGCCATGGTTTCATCCAAGGTTACGATGAAACAGTACCTTTAACCGATGGCGAATTATCTTGTCTTCAGTATCTCACCCAAGCGGCCTATATTTGGTCTTGGTCAATTAGCTTAAATAATCTGCGTTTAACCGATTATAGTCGTCTCTGCGCCAATTATTTTAGTAGCCGTTTGGCCATTCTCAAACGTTTAAGAACCCAAGAATGGGAATTATTCTAAGCAGCCTTAATCCTGTTGGTGACAGCAGGCCCTAACTAACCAAGATCAACTTTCTTGCTGGTCAATGGCCAAACGAGGTATCGATCCCTGTATGCTGGTAAGTATAGATAATCACTAGGTAAAGACTTTCTTCTCCATCTGCCAAAAGTGAAGCAAGCTTTACCGCTTTTGAATACTCTCTGACAGGCTCACAGACAGATGGTTATTATGTCCAGAAGAAAGAAAAAGTTTCCCTGTGGTCACAAGGGTTATGGCCAAGTCTGCCATCATTGCGCTCAACTAGATGCCGCTTGGGAAGAAAAAAAACGTCAAAAAAATGCTTGGGAAGCCACTTTTTCCCAAGATCCGATCGATCTACGGGAATTACCGAAAAATGTCGTACTTAAAGCTAGGGAAATCCTGCAAGGATTGCAAGATCACCGCAATTATCGAGATTTCCACGGTAAACGATTGCGACACGATCGCTTTATTATCAGTATCCCCGTTACCCGCAATTATCGCCTCATCTGTCGCGACTACGGCAATCTCCTCGTCCCGGAGGCGGTGATCTCTCACGAGGACTATAATGTCTGTAAACCGGGTAGGTGAAGCTAATCTTTAGCTTGCTTGGGAAGATTTATCGCTGTTTATGTCTCCCCAAAATCCGGCAGCCAATTTTGATCGAGAATCTCCTCTAGACTAGCTAACACTTCCAAGGGGAAAATACTGGCATCTAATTTGGTTTCGTCAATAAGCAGATTGCGAGCATCGAGATAACATTTTGCTAAAATTTCCCTTAAATAGGACTTTAAACTGGGACTATCTGCTAAAAGATCAGCAATTTGTAGGCGAAAATTTCTAATTTCTTTTTTCCATCCCGCTTGGTTGTAATCTCGTTGGGATTGCCAGTAAGTTAACTTCAGTAAATGTTCTAGAAGTCGAGTTAAGAGACTCTTAAGCGCTCGTCGATTATTTTTTCCCAAATCTGCCAACTCCTCTAATAAATTCGGCCAATCTACCGATTGAAAATCGCCTTGACGTAATTGGTTGATAGTGGACTCTAACCAAAGTTGATAATCGCTATCGTAGAGATTTGAAATGGTAATATTCATCATTTTTTACTCCTTAATTGCACTTTTCAGAATTATTGCTGATAGCTTCCCAATTAGGCAACCAATTTTCAGCGAGAATCTCCTCTAGACTAGCTGACACTTCCAGAGGGAAAATACTGGCATCTAATTGGGTGATATCAATAATTATCTCCCGAGCATCGCTGTAACATTCCTCAAGTATCTCGGATAAATAGGGTTTGAGACTGGGACTATCTCTCAGTAATTTCTTGATTTGTTTCCGAAAGGTTCTAATTTCCCCTTTCCATGCTGCTTGATTATAATCTCGTTGGGATTGCCAGTAAGTTAACTTCAGTAAATGTTCTAAAAGTCGAGTTAATAAACTTTCTAATGCTCGTCGTTCACTTTTTCCCAAATCCGCTAACTCCTCTAATAAATTCTGCCAATCTACCGATTGAAAATCGCCTTGACGCAATTGGTTGATAGTGGACTCTAACCAAAGTTGATAATCGCTATTGTAGAGATTTGGGATGGTAATATTCATGATTTTTTACTCCTTAATTTCACTGTTCAGAATTATTGCTGATAGCTTCCCAATTAGGCAGCCAATTTTCATCGAGAATCTCCTCTAGATTAGCTAACACTTCCAGAGGGAAAATACTAGCATCTAATTGGGTTTCGTCAATAAGCAGATTGCGAGCATCGAGATAACATTCCTGCAAAATTTCCCTTAAATAGGACTTTAAACTGGGACTATCTTTGAGAATTTTTTTGATCTGAATCCGAAAATTGCGAATTTCTTTTTTCCATCCAGCTTGATTATAATCTCGTTGGGATTGCCAGTAAGTTAACTTCAGTAAATGTTCTAAAAGTCGAGTTAATAAACTTTCTAATGCTCGTCGTTCACTTTTTCCCAAATCGGCTAACTCCTCTAATAAATTCGGCCAATCTACCGATTGAAAATCGCCTTGACGTAATTGGTTGATAGTATTTTCTAACCAAAGTTGATAATCGCTATCGTAGAGATTTGGGATGGTAATATTCATCATTTTAAGTAGCTGGTTATAATTAAATTAAAAATGGATTTTAGCTTCGATCCCCCCTGCCCCCCTTGATAAGGGGGGTGCCGATCCCCCCTTAATCCCCCCTTGATAAGGGGGGTGCCGATCCCCCCTTAATCCCCCCTTAATAAGGGGGGTGCCGATCCCCCCTTAATCCCCCCTTAATAAGGGGGGTGCCGATCCCCCCTTAATCCCCCCTTGATAAGGGGGGCATCGGATAATTTTTAACGCCTACCTACTTAAAAATGGGAAAAAATCAGGAGTTAAGCTGCCGGTGTCCAAAGTATAGGAGAAATTTGGGCTAATCAATTAGCTAGTTTTGCCGGTTTAGCTGAATTATCCTCAATCACATCTAACCGCGAAAAAAACTGCCAAAAAGAGTGATAATAAACCTAGCTACTCCCAGAGTAACAAGGAAAGCCCGATGGTGAAAACAGTAATAGGTGTCGATTTAGGTGGAACGGCTATTAAAATTGGTAAATTTGACCAAGAGGGCAATTGTATCGAATCTCTCACCTTGCCCACTCCCCAACCCGCTACACCCAAAGAAGTCGCCCTTACCATACATCAAGGCATTTGTCAAGTAAATTTGGATAAAAGTTGTCAAGCCATCGGTGTGGGAACGCCAGGGCCAGCGGATGCTCAGGGAAGAATTGCCAAAATAGCGATTAATTTGGCAGGATGGCGGGATATTCCCCTCGCCGATTGGTTAGAAGAAAGTACGGGAATGCCGACAATTTTAGCCAATGATGCCAATTGTGCCGGTTTAGGGGAAGCTTGGTTAGGAGCGGGCAAACGGTTTCAAAACCTAATCCTGTTGACCTTGGGGACGGGAGTAGGAGGGGCAATTATCCTCGATGGTCACTTATTTGTCGGCAGCAAGGGAACAGCCGCAGAATTAGGCTTAATAACCCTCAATTTTGACGGTCCATTGTGCAATAGCGGTAATCAGGGTTCCTTGGAACAGTACACCTCCCTGCAAGCTATTCGCCGGATGACTGGCAAAGAACCGAAGCAATTGGCGGAATTGGCCGAAAAAGGCGATCGAGAGGCTTTAGAATTCTGGCAGGGTTACGGTTGTTTACTGGGGGCTGGTATCGCCAGTTTACTCTATGTTCTCACCCCAGAGGCGGTAATTATCGGCGGCGGCATTAGCGCCAGTGCTAAGTTTTTCTTTCCCTCTCTGCTCGCAGAAATCGAAAGACGGGTTTTACCTAGTTCCAGAGAAGGATTAGAGGTATTAACGGCCGAGTTAGGTAATCGCGCTGGGATGGTGGGGGCTGCTAAATTAGCTTGGCAATTAGTGGGCGGTATCTGACTAAAATTGTCTGACTTAATCGTGAATAATTAAATGGCGATCGCCATCGATACTCACCCATCCCTGACGCTGAAATTCGCCTAACAAACGCGTCACCGTTACTCTCGTGGTAGCGATAGCATTGGCCAGATTTTGATGGGTTAAACGTATCTTTAAACGACTGCCTTGGGCGATTGGTTCTCCCATTTCCCGCTTTAATAACTGTAGTAACTGCTGGAGACGTTCCTCCACTCGTTTCAGTCCTGCGATCGCCAGTAGGGATTCTGTTTGTTGTTGACGACGGATCATTTGATTTAACATCATCCTAGTTAATTCCGCCGAATTTTCTACTTCGGCGATCGTGTACCATTTTAGGTACAGTTCCGACAAGGCTCTGGCGTGATAGGATTCTAGATGGGTCAAATTTAAGCCGAAAAACTGGGATGAATGAACCCAGCCTAGTAAAATTTCCTCTCCACTCTCAGATACTTGACTTAGTTGCGCCATACCCCGATAAACTTGCCAGACTCCATCAACCACCAGAGGAATATTTTCCCCGCGATCATAAAAATGGAGCCGACGACTCTCGCTATAGTCTTCTCGGAAGGGTGAGACGCTGGGATTATAGGTCAGCAACATGATCAAAGTTCTCCTGGGTGAGGGGATAGCAATTTTAACCCCACTTTACTGTATCAAGGTAAACATTAGGTAATCCCCAGATTAACAGTGATCAGTTATCAGTGATCAGTTATCAGTGGGTAAGTCATCAGTTTTCAGATGTGAGTTATCAGTTCACTGATTACTGATTACTGTTCACTGAAATAACTTCCCCATTTCCTTCTCCCGCAGCTGAAAAACCTACAGATCATTAATTTAAAGCATCTTTAAGAGCCGTGCGAGCGGCCAAATGATTGCGGGTCGAGGTGAGAATTTCCGATTCTCGTTGGAGACGACTGACTGTATCGAGCATTTCTAATAAAGCTTGTTGTTCCCCGGCCACACCGTAGAGATTACCCGCCACCCAGTAGGATAATTCTAGGGGAAGACTAGGCAAATCGTCGGGGAGTTCAATTTTTTGAGCGGTTAATTTGGCTGATAGATGAACCACATCCCGCAGCAGTCGATCCACTTCTTTGGCCAGAGGTCGCAGATCTTGGGTGGTGGGGACATCTTCAATCCACTCCACTAAACCGACACGATAGGGTTTTTCCCGGACATATTCTAGGACACGGAAACGCTGTTGACCGATGGTGAGAATTTTTAACCGATCATCTGGAAGACGTTGACAACGGACAACTTCCGCACAACTGCCGACTTTAGCGATTTCTCCCGTGGCTGGATCTACCATTAAGACCCCAAAACGGCGATCTTCTTCCAATATCGTATTCATCATAATCCGATAGCGAAACTCGAAGATGTGCAGGGGCAGAGGACGACCCGGGAATAAAACAACTTCGGGTAGGGGAAAGAGAGGTAATTCTCTAACGGCAATGGAAGAAGTGGCCATAGGTTTAGTAAAAAAAAACCGATCTTCTCTTATTTTTACACAATCCCCCCTGAACCGCTAGGCAAGGTCAATAGCCGGGAGTCAGTCGTCTGTCGTCGGTCGTCAGCTTTTTCTCCCTGCTCCCCTGCTCCCCCATCTTCCCACTTCATATAGTCATTTCAATTAAGATTGAGAATATCAATCCCAGAGTTCATAAGGCTTTTGTCGGTTTAGACTGTATCAGACTTATCTGAAATGACTATAATTCATAATTCATAATTTATAATTCCCTCACCGCTCGATCTGCGATCGCTAAATGAGAAAATTGCTGATTTTGTCATCTAGATTGCATTCCGAGCGGAAACCTTTGGGTAATCTATGAGTAGAGATACTCAAACCTCATCTTCATTGGTTCTTCTCTGAGAGGGACTGTTTTTTCTCTCATAAACTTTACAATATTTAATAATTGTTGTAATATTGGTTAAATAACCAATGTTCTTACTACTTGCCATTTATGCCCAAAAACTCTATATCTAGCCAAAAAAAGGACTATAGAGGCAATTAAATAGTCAATGAGGTTTCTCTCTATAGTTGAGTAACCACTCACTTATCTCTTTACAAAACGAGAAAAAACTCTGATAGCATCTCCTTTATTGCCCTGGGGAAGCAATCTGAAAAACGCCATCAATCCCTGAATATCAACCCTCAACCGACGCGCACTCATGAAAACCTCGAAAAACCTTACCGATCCAGTTCGCGCCTATCTCAGAGAAATTGGCCGAGTTCCCCTTCTCACCCATGAAGAAGAAATTCTCTACGCGAAACAGGTACAAAGATTAATTTTTCTGGAAAAAATCAAAGAATCCCTAAAGGCGAAACTCGGCAGCGACCCCAGCGATCGCCAGTGGTCAGAAGCGGCGGAAATTAGTGAAGAACAACTACGTCGAGAATTGGGGGCAGGGGATTTCGCCAAACGCAAGATGGTAGAAGCGAACCTGCGTCTAGTGGTTTCCGTCGCTAAAAAATACCTAAAACGCAATCTAGATTTATTGGATCTCATCCAAGAGGGAACCATTGGGATGCAAAGAGGTGTGGAAAAATTCGATCCCACCAAAGGCTATCGCTTTTCCACCTATGCTTATTGGTGGATTCGCCAAGCCATCACCCGTGCGATCGCAGAAAAAAGTCGCACCATCCGTCTGCCCATCCACATTACCGAAAAACTGAATAAAATCAAAAAGGCCCAGCGTCAACTAGCTCAAGATAAAGGTCGCGCTGCCACCATTGCCGAATTAGCCGAGGAATTAGACCTAACTCCCAAACAGGTGCGAGACTACTTGGAAAGGTCCCGTCAACCCCTTTCCCTTGACTTAAAGGTGGGGGACAATCAAGACACGGAATTAGGGGAACTCTTGGAAGATACGGGACTTTCCCCCGAAGATTACACTGCCTATTCTTCCCTCCAAGTGGATTTGGAAAAACTGATGGCAGACCTCACCCCTCAACAAAAAGAAGTGATTTGTCTGCGTTTTGGTTTAGATAATGGGCAGCCCCTCACCCTAGCAAAAATTGGCGTTCGACTCAATATCAGTCGTGAACGCGTCCGTCAGATCGAACGAGAAGCGATCGCCAAATTGAGAAAACGCCGAGCTAACATTAGAGAATATCTAGCTAGTTAGGGGCTGCTGAAAAAGTTTTTCGTGGGGGCAGGGTGTGGGGTGTGGGGTGTGGGGTGTGGGGAGAATAAATAAAATAATCTCCTATCTCCTGACTCCTGAATACTGCCTCCTGCCCCCTGCCGACCGCCCCCTGCCTTCGTTAAGGGTCAAATTGATCGTCTGGATCACAGCGAGAAAAATGACCCATTTCTAGATTAATCGGCGACTTTTCTCGGCTATTTCTCCACTTATTCAAGATATTTTTTCAAAAAGAGAGCTAATTTTTCTTTAGTGGCGACGGGAACAGAATCTAGACGGGTAAGAATAGCGTATTTAAGGGCAGAATGAGCGACGGAAACGGGAGGATTAGCTGCCAGACGGCGCACCGTTTCTTGGATGACTTTTTGGGCATTAGTAGCGTTATGGTGTAGATTTTCGATCACCATTTCTACCGTGACATGATCGTGATCGGGATGCCAACAATCATAATCGGTAACTAGGGCTAAGGTAGCGTAGGCGATTTCCGCTTCTCGGGCTAATTTTGCCTCGGTTAAATTGGTCATACCGATCACGGTTGCGCCCCAACTTCTATAGAGATTTGATTCCGCTTTAGTAGAAAAAGCTGGTCCCTCCATACAGAGATATGTACCACCCCGATGCAGGGTAACTTCCGGTAGGTTTAAACTAGCGACGGCATCCCCTAAAATTTCGGCTAATTGCGGACAAATGGGATCGCCAAAGGCAACGTGGGCAACAATTCCTTCCCCAAAAAAAGTCGCTATTCTCTCTTTAGTTCTGTCAATAAATTGATCGGGAATGACTAAATCTAGGGGTTTAACTTCGGCTTTGAGGGAACCAACGGCCGAAGCGGAAATAATATATTCAACCCCTAATTGTTTGAGAGCGTGAATATTAGCTCGAAAGGGTAATTCGGTCGGTAAAAAATGGTGACTTCTGCCATGACGCGCTAAAAATGCGACTTCTGTTCCCTCTAAAGTCCCGAGAATTAAAGCATCGGAAGGAGAACCAAAAGGAGTATCGAGGGATACTTCCCGCACATCCTTGAGGGCATCCATTTTATACAAACCACTGCCGCCAATGATGCCAATTTTTACCGTCGTCATAGTCTTGGAAAGAATTAGTTATCGTTGCCTTGATGTTACCACAATTGAGCGATCGAACTGTGATAATTTTTCCATCAAGCCTTACTTTTTCTTTTTCTTGCCTTTGAGAGAACCATTAATTAAACCATTAAAGCCATAAATTTCTTCAGTTCCCGCAATGGCAACTAACTCCACCTCTTTCGTGTCTCCCGGTTCAAATCGAACTGATGTACCCGCAGGAATATTCAGATGGGTTCCTTTGGTTAATTCGCGCTGAAACTCCAGGGCCTCGTTAACTTCATAAAAATGATAGTGGGAACCCACTTGAATCGGTCGATCGCCTGTATTAGCCACAGAAATACGCAGGGTGTCGCGACCGACATTAATCTCGATCGCTCCGGATGGTGTGATAATTTCTCCAGGAATCATAACTGCTAAAAATCTCCTGTTAATGAATGGGATTGTGAACGGTAACTAATTTAGTACCATCGGGAAAAGTCGCTTCGATCTGCACTTCCGTAATCATTTCCGGGATGCCTTCCATTACCTCCTCGCGAGTTAATAAAGTAGTACCGTAACTCATCAATTCAGCCACGCTACGACCTTCCCTAGCACCTTCGAGGATGGCGGCGCTAATATAGGCGATCGCTTCGGGATAATTTAACTTGATACCACGGTTTTTGCGTCTTTCGGCGAGCAGTGCCGCCGTGAAAATGAGTAATTTATCTTTTTCTTGGGGCGAAAGTTGCATAGATAGGCCTTTTTTCACACAGATGCTAGGGTTATTGTAGTTGTTGGCCGGATATTTGTAGCGATCGAGTTGTGAAATTTTATTTACTTAGCCAGCATTATTGATGAAGATTGGGGAAAATACTCAAAAGTCTTGCTAGGAAGGTCATTCAGTCCTCTGGCTAAAAAACGGTCGGCAATTGGTTCTGTTGTTTTATCTAATAAAAACCACAGAGGACACAGAATTAACCTTAAACTAATACAAGTATATCAGAGGCGGTAAGAGTGGGTTTAGAACTAAGAGTTGCAATTTGAATGGCTGCTATTGTACCTGTCCCGTCCCCATCAAAAAATAGGTCTCCAGTAATTGTATTATAAATTAAGCGATTGCTGGCATTTAATGCAGTTGTTCCTAACACGAATTGCTCGGCTGTAATCGCAGTTTCTGCGGCTAAACCACCGCCAAAACCCGCAGCAGAGAGAGTAATTTTATCCCCCTGACTGGAGAGGAAATCAGTAATTGTATCAATCCCTTCATTGAGGTTATTGAAGGTGAAGTTATCGCCACCCGCACCCCCTGTTATGGTATCATTACCTAAGCCACCAACTAGAATATCATTGTCCAGAGTACCGGTGAGAATATCATCGTTTGATGACCCGATAATAGGTTCTGGGAAGTTAGCAGAAACCGCTAGACTACTAGCTATATTGGGTAAGGGATTACCAATCTGATTATCACCGTTAAAGTCTTGTTGGAAGTTGGTTTCTTGGGTAAAAGCTTCAGTTGAGTTTAATCCCCACCATCCGCTTGAAGATTGCCAATTCCAGTTACTATCTAAACTCCACAAGTGGAGATGATTACTATCGTTATATTTCCATAAAACTTGATTGACTCCGTTGACGGTTTCTGCTGCTAGAGTTTGCCAACCTGAATAGCTATTTGTGGTAATCTGAGTGGCACCAATTTTAATAGCAGTGGGGTTATTATTGCCAATTTGGGTGTAAAGTTTGTTAGTTGTGTCTTGGACTAATTTGGTGTTACCAAAAGCTTCAATTGTGGTGTAGGGTGAACCAATGATTCCATCACCGTTAAAGTCTTGTTGGAAGTTGGTTTCTTGGGTAAAAGCTTCAGTTGAGTTTAATCCCCACCATCCGCTTGAAGATTGCCAATTCCAGTTACTATCTAAACTCCACAAGTGGAGATGATTACTATCGTTATATTTCCATAAAACTTGATTGACTCCGTTGACGGTTTCTGCTGCTAGAGTTTGCCAACCTGAATAGCTATTTGTGGTAATCTGAGTGGCACCAATTTTAATAGCAGTGGGGTTATTATTGCCAATTTGGGTGTAAAGTTTGTTAGTTGTGTCTTGGACTAATTTGGTGTTACCAAAAGCTTCAATTGTGGTGTAGGGTGAACCAATGATTCCATCACCGTTAAAGTCTTGTTGGAAGTTGGTTTCTTGGGTAAAAGCTTCAGTTGAGTTTAATCCCCACCATCCGCTTGAAGATTGCCAATTCCAGTTATTATCTAAACTCCACAAGTGGAGATAATTACCATCGTTATATTTCCATAAAATTTGATTGACTCCGTTGACGGTTTCTGCTGCTAGAGTTTGCCAACCAGGGTAGATATTTGTGGTAATCTGAGTGGCACCATTTTTGATGACGATGGGGTTATTATTGCCAATTTGGGTGTAAAGTTTATTAGTTGTGTCTTGGACTAATTTGGTGTTACCAAAAGCTTCAATTGTGGTGTAGGGTGAACCAATGATTCCATCACCGTTAAAGTCTTGTTGGAAGTTGGTTTCTTGAGTAAAAGCTTCCGATGAGTTTAATCCCCACCATCCGCTTGAAGATTGCCAATTCCAGTTACTATCTAAACTCCACAAGTGGAGATGATTACTATCGTTATATTTCCATAAAACTTGATTGACTCCGTTGACGGTTTCTGCTGCTAGAGTTTGCCAACCAGGGTAGATATTTGTGGTAATCTGAGTGGCACCAATTTTAATAGCAGTGGGGTTATTATTGCCAATTTGAGCATAGAGGTTGTTAGTTGTGTCTTGGACTAATTTGGTGTTACCAAAAGCTTCGATTGGGGTGATAGTAAATGTCTGTTGCTCTTCAAATGCGCCAATATCTACTGTCCCACCAATGATGCGACTAAAACCTGTTCCCCGTTGATCAAAGGGAATTTGTTCAGTTTTGTTACCATCACCATCTATATCCATACTATCTAATGGAACCAGAAGATTATTACCTTTATTGATAGCAGGACTATTAGAAAGAACAGCGTGGGTTAATGTGATTCCACCATTGTTTTGTAGTGGCCCAAGTTTAGGGTTTGGGTTGACAAGATCGGTTCCTGTACCAACACTTCCACTTGCTCCACTTAAATTACCAATGAGATTGTTATTGTCACCGTTAATGGGACCATACAAATCGGGGTTTAAAGTGCTACTTGTCACGCTATTATTTGGGGTATCAAAGTTACCTGCAATAATAGTATTTTTAGCATTAACTACACCTTTAGCATTATTATTAAGTCCACCATTGATTTCATTATAAATTCCGCCTCCTGTTCCACCGCTTGTATTGAAATTTGATGTAGATGTGTTGTTCGTGATGGTATTGTTGCTAAGATTAAGGTTTCCCCTAGATTCATTATAAATTCCGCCACCACTCCCAGAAGCAGAATTGCCACTAATTGTTAAATTAATAGCCGTAAAAGTTGCTCTTGTATCACGAGGAGGAACATTTCTAGACCCTGGGACTGTATAACCAGTATTCAAGATGCCGCCGCCAAAACTTGCACTATTATTGCTAATAGTGCTATTCACAATAGTTACATTATGCAAAGTGTCGTTATAATTATAAATACCACCACCATACTTTGTTGCACTATTACCGTCAATCAAACTATTAATAACTGTAAGATTTGCCGTTCGATTATCTATACCACCACCAAAGCCAGTAGTAATATTATTTTGGATTATTGTATCAATAACAGTAGCATTGCCAGAATTATTATAAAGACCACCATCTGCGTTACTACTAACTACACTTTTTGATATATTTATTGTTCCAGAATTATAAATGCCAGTATCACCATTACGATCAATTATTGTACTCTCAACATTAGCATATTTGTTATTACTGCCAAAGAGATCAGGTGAGTTATATAAACCATATTTTCCATTTTGATTGATGATAGCCCGACTAATGTTAAGTATATTATTATTTTCAATTCCATTACCTGTATTGCTATTAATTGAGGTTCCAGTAACGGTAGTAGTTCCCTTATTTTCTAATCCTGCGCTGAGATTGCTATTGATTGAACCATCAGTGAGCGTTAATGATCCAGTATTATAAATACCAGTATCATTGTTATTGTTGAAAGCAGTTTTAGAAATATTAGCTGTACCTCCATTATAAAAGCCACCTCCATTAAATCCAGTCTTGTTACTGTTGACAACGCTATTAGTTACTGTTAATGTTCCGCTAGAATAAATACCCCCTCCATCATAAGTAGAGTTATTTTCATTAATGGTGCTATCGTTTATGGTTAGTGATCCTTCGTTATAAATACCACCACCATGTCCACTTGAGTTTTGATTTATCGTGCTTGATTGAATAATAGTATTACCGAAATTGCTAATACCTCCACCCCTTGTTGATGCACTACCGCCGGACATGGAAACGTAAACATTTTGAGTGATTATGCTATTGCTAATATTAGCTAAAGCATTTTGATCAACAAGAATACCTCCTACTGCTGATTTCGTAATAGTTATTTTATCTAAGGAAAAATTGCTGTTAGCTAAGACATGAAAAATGCGATTACCCTTACCATATCCACTACCTAAACCACTGCCATCAATAACAGCCTGACTTGTACCTAAACTTTTAATCGTAACTTTACCACCTGGTAAAATATCCAAATCACCAGTTTTGGCTGTATTATCCCACAAATCCCCGAAAACCATGTTAGTGAGAAAATAGGTTTGTCCCCCTTGTAATTCAATAATATAGTCATTGGTAGTGTCTGCATTGGCTATTAAAATCGCATCTCGTAATGACAATCCACCAGTAGTGGTTCCATCATTTTGATCGGCGGTCGTATTAACGGTCAAAATAATTGGTGCAGATTTTTCTACAGAAATATTACTGCCTGTAATCGTAATATTTGCAAAGTCATTTTCAGTTGTAATTCTTGCTACTTCTTGCGTTGTCAAATCTACTCCCCGGACTAATGCCGAGAAATATTCTCCTTCATCTCCAGGAGCATCATTCTGATTAATTTGAGCATCCACATAATGCCCAATTTCTTCTAAAATTACATTAATTATCGCTGCTGGCGAAGCTGTATTTAAAAAAGATGCTGATAGATAAATCTTATTGGTACTTCTGGAATATGCACCATTCGCCGTCCCTAAAACCTCATCACTGAGTACCTCAATTGGGGGAATTTGACTAAAATTTCGGCTGTGCCACTGCTGTCGTAATTGCGTCGCCTTAACCACATCATAACTTGTGCCAAAAGCGATGGCCAAATTCGCCCAAAATTCATCAGATTGAGCAAAATTGAACAAAACATCGTCAACAACAGGAAGAATCGGCAAAAGAGAATAAGTCATGACATTAACCCTTTAAATTTCTAAAATGAATAGTTGTGTAGGGTGGGCAATGCCCACAATTTGCTTGGCTATTATTTATTCAGCCGAGTCAGCCTGTTTTCCGCAAACGTAGCCAGTCGAGGTTAGGCTAAAAAAAACTATTAAACCATCAATTAATCGTCTCCACCATTTTGAGAGCGTTTTTTTCTACTGTCAATAGAATATAAAGTATGCTTATTTTTTTTTTTTTTTCATCAGGTTTATTCATGAATCAGAGAAAATCAAATTAAATTCGGTGCGGTTAAACCTCAAGCCATCAGAAAACGGGTTTCTTTAAGAAACCCGTTTTCTCTAGCGGGTGATTGCCAAAATGCGATCACTAACGTCAAAACTAGGCAGTTAAAGTATTTAACCAATTGATTAAATCTTCAACCGTAGAGAAATCGAATAAAGCTTCTCCTAATGCTTCGACATTATCAATACTTAACTCCATAATTTTAGTTTCTAAGGAAAAATTAATCTCCCCTAACTTGCGTTTAAGTTGACGAAGAATAAATGTCTTTTCGCGTTCGATACCTTGTCCGATACCTAGCTCGATACCTTGTCCGATACCTTGTCCGATACCTTGTTCGATACCTAGCTCGATACCGCGTTTGATACCTTGTTCAATACCTTGTTCAATACCTTGTTCGATACCGCGTTTGATACCTTGTTCGATACCTTGTTCAATACCTTGTTCAATACCTTGACGCATCCAACTGGTAGTAATTTGCATAACTCCCTCCTGTACGGGTTGACTAAATGTGCTAATCTCTTGTTGAAATTGTATCTCTTCGGCAGGATTTAGATTGAGATAAGTATCGATAAATCCAGAAATTAATTGCATTTTCGCAGGATTTAACTTTAAAGTAATTAACAAGCGCAGACATTCCGCCTTAACCTTGGCTCGCTCTTTCTCGGCAATGTTCATCTTAGCCATTAAAGCTGAAGCAACCGGATTCGGTTGATTGAGAAAATCTCGCCAATTTAATCGATTTAACTGCACTACTTGATAGTTAAATTCTAATACCTTAAAATCGGGAAAATCGACTACATATTGACTAATCGCTGCTCTTTTTGGCTTTGAATAAGAAAAAATTACAATCGGATAAATCGGTAAGACAAATTTCTCATGAAAGCGAGCAAAATAAGTAAACATTCGCCGGTTAAACCACTTTCGGGAACTTTCCTGCGCCTCCAGATGAATCAGAAAAAAAGATTCTTTTCCGCGAAACTTAACTTGTGCGACTAAATCACTTTCATGCCTTTCTCCTTCCGTGACATCTGTAAATACTTCTTTGTCTAAAAAAGGGTTCTTCCGAACTTACCATGTAAAATCAACTAGCAAAATGCCAATTTAATAAACATCTAAGACTAAAGTTTTTAAAGTTTCTAAATCCATAGCCTCTCCTTTTAATCACCTTCAGTTTATTATTAA
>Ga0209985_10000436_pt1 | contig 46283 bp, 31 predicted proteins | sample NOAtaG_FD_187305 | JGI IMG/M metagenome (GOLD analysis project Ga0209985, IMG submission 187305) | Freshwater lake microbial communities from Lake Erie, under a cyanobacterial bloom - NOAA_Erie_Diel6S_1000h metaG (SPAdes) (version 2) | ecosystem: Environmental > Aquatic > Freshwater > Lake ... | reverse complement strand
CGGCCCGGCGGGCTCAGCAGGCCAGCTGCGCGCTGCGCGCTCAGCACATCGCCCTTGGGACGGCCCGGCGGGCTCACTGGACTACCCTCACGCTGCGCGCTCGGGGATTCGCCCTTGGGACGGCCCGGCGGGCTCACTGGACTACCCTCACGCTGCGCGCTCGGGGATTCGCCCTTGGGACGGCCCGGCGGGCTCACTGGACTACCCTCACGCTGCGCGCTCGGGGATTCGCCCTTGGGACGGCCCGGCGGGCTCATAGCACCTGCCCCTTCTCGGCGGCCAGCTCGCGCACCGCGGCGCCAAACACGTCGGCGCGGTGCTTGTAGCTGCGGAACATGTCGAGGCTGGCGCAGGCCGGCGACAGGAGTACCACGTCGCCCGTCCGCGCCAGACCCGCGGCCGCCGCCACGGCCTCGGGCAGCGTGTCGGCCGCCCGCAGCGGCAGGCCGGTGTCCTTCAGCAGCGCGCCGATCGCCGGACCATCGCGACCGATCAGAACCACACCGCGCCCATGGGCGGCCAGTGGTGCCACCAGCGGCACGAAGTCCTGTCCCTTGCCGTCGCCGCCGAGAATGACGACCAGGCGACGCCCTTCGGCGCCCAGGCCTTCCAGCGCGGCGACCGTTGCGCCGACGTTGGTGCCCTTGCTGTCGTCGACGTAGTGCACGCCGTCGATCACCGCCACCGGCTGCACGCGGTGGCGCTCGCCGGCATAGTGGCGCAGCGCATGCAGCATCGGCGCCAGCGGACAGCCGATCGCGCGCGCCAGCGCCAGCGCAGCCAGGGCATTGAGCGCGTTGTGGCGGCCGCGGATCTTCAGCGCCTCGGTGGGCATCAGCCGGTGCACGTGCACCTGGCCTTCGATGCCGGGCAGCTCGCCGGCCGCCTTGCGGCGGCGGTGGCCCAGGCTGAGGTCCTCGGTGTAGGCGAGCCACATCAGGCCGCCATCGCGCACCAGACCGTACTCGTCGGGCTGGCTCGGAGCGCCGGCGCCGAAGGTGATCACCGACGGCGGCAGCTCGCGCTCGCGCCTGAGGCCACGCTCGACATGTTGGACCACGTGCACCGGCGTCGGGCCTTCGCCTTCGGTCGGGTCGGCACCGCGCAGTGCGGCGGCTGGCGCAGGCATCTGGCCCGCGGCTTGCGGCGCGTGCAACCCTGCTGTCTCGGCTGAATCAGCCGGCAGCGCCACTGGCGCCGCGAGGTCGATCGGCGCCGGCGGCAGCGCTGCCGCCGGCCGCGGATGCGCCAGCGCAGCGTCGTCGGCGCCGCTGGCGCCGACGGTCGCGCGCGACCCGCTGGCCGCGCGCGCCGCCTTTGCCCGCGGCGCTTTGGGCTGAGCCGGTGCGCCCCGCGGCCCTGGCTGCATGGCGATCACCCACGGGTCGTCGCGATTCAGGACCCGGACAGTACGGCCGCCGAAGATGCGCGCCTTGGCGGCGGCGTAGGCCTCCATCGTGCCGTGCCAGTCCAGGTGGTCCTGCGTGAGGTTGAGGACGGTGGCGGCGTCGCACTCCAGCGAGTCGGTAGTGGCGAGCTGGAAACTCGACAGCTCCAGCACCCAGACCTGCGGCAGTTCGTCGCCGGCAGCCAGGCGCTCGCGCAGCGTGTCGAGGGCCGTCGGCGAGATGTTGCCGGCCACGGCGACACCATGGGCGCCCGCCACGCCCGACTTCTCGATCAGCAGGCCCGTCAGCACCGTGGTGGTGGTCTTGCCGTTGGTGCCGGTGATGCCGACGATGCGCGGCCGATACGCCTGCGTCTGGCGCAGCCGCTGCAGCGCGCGCGCAAACAGCTCGATCTCGCCGACCACCTCGATGCCCTGCGCCGCCGCCGCCTGCACCAGCGGTGCGGCCGCCGAGCGCTCCGGCGCCAGCCCGGGGCTGAGGGCCAGCAGCGTCACGCCGTCGAGCAGTGCTGCATCGAAACTGCCGGCATGGAACTGCGCCGCCGGCAGCTCGGCGCGCAGGGACGCGAGCATGGGCGGCGCGGCGCGTGTGTCGGCCACGCGCAGCGCCCAGCCCTCGCGCGCCAGCCAGCGCGCCATCGCCAGGCCGCTTTCGCCAAGGCCGAGAATCAGGGCAGTGCCGGTCGCGCTCATCGGCTCGCTCAGCGGATCTTCAGGGTGGACAGGCCCACCAGGACCAGCATGATGGTGATGATCCAGAACCGCACGACCACCTGGTTTTCCTTCCAGCCGGACAGCTCGAAGTGGTGGTGCAGCGGCGCCATGCGGAAGATGCGCTTGCCGCCGCTCCATCTGAAGTAGGCCACCTGCAGCATCACGCTCACGGTCTCGGCGACGAACACGCCGCCCATGATGAACAGCACGATCTCCTGCCGTGTGATGACCGCGATCGTGCCGAGCGCGCCACCCAGGGCCAGCGCGCCGACGTCGCCCATGAACACCTGCGCCGGGTAGGCGTTGAACCAGAGGAAGGCGAGCCCGGCGCCGGCGATCGCCGCGCAGATGATGGTCAGTTCGCCCGCGCCCGGGATGTACGGGAACAGCAGGTACTTGGAGAAGTCGGCGCGGCCCACCACGTAGGCAAAGATGCCGAGCGCCGCACCGACCAGCGCCGCCGGCATGATCGCCAGGCCGTCCAGGCCGTCGGTCAGGTTGACCGCGTTGCTGGTGCCGACGATGACCAGGTAGGACAGGATCACGAAGCCGATCACGCCCATCGGATAGGCGTAGTTCTTGAAGAACGGCACGATCAGGTCCGAGCGCGGCGGCAAATCGATGTAGAAGCCGTCGCCGACCCACTGCCACATCAGCGGCCAGATGGCGTCGGTCGACGGCGCGGCGATCGCGAAGGCCAGGTAGAACGAGGCGCCCAGGCCGATCAGCGACTGCCAGAAGTACTTCTCCCGGGCGCTCATGCCCTTCGGATTGCGGTGCACGACCTTGCGGTAATCGTCGACCCAGCCGATCCAGCCGAAACCGAGGGTCACGATCAGCACCACCCAGACGAAGCGGTTGGACAGATCCGCCCACAGCAGCGTGGTCAGACCGATCGAGATCAGGATCAGCACCCCGCCCATGGTCGGCGTGCCGGACTTCGACAGATGCGACTGCGGACCGTCGGTGCGCACCGCCTGGCCGATTTTCATCTCGGTGAGCTTGCGGATCACCCAGGGCCCGGCCACCAGGCCGATGGCCAGCGCGGTACCCGCCGCCAGCACCGCGCGCAGCGTGAGGTAGTTGAAGACATTGAAGGCGCGGATGTCCTGCGACAGCCATTGCAGCAGTTCGAGCAGCACTAGTGCGCCCCCATCGTTTGTGGTGCGCCTTGCTGCGCGGCCAGCGCCTGCACCACGCGTTCCATACGCATGAAGCGCGAGCCCTTGACGAGCAGGGTTCCGCCGCCGGCCGCCGCGTCGCGCGCGGCGGCGAGCAGCGCCTCGACGGTCGGGAAATGGCGGCCCCCGTCGAAGGCACGCGCACTGTCGGCGCTGGCCGTCCCGAGCGCCAGCAGCGTGTCGATGCCGCGGGCGCGGGCGTATGCGCCGACCTCGGCATGGAAGGCCGGCCCCTGCGCGCCGACCTCGCCCATGTCGCCCAGCACCAGCGTGCGCGGCGCCGGCAGGGTGGCCAGCAGATCGATGGCCGCGCGCACCGAGTCCGGATTGGCGTTGTAGCTGTCATCCACCAGCAGCGCCCCGCCGGCGAGCCGGTGCCGCACGCCGCGGCCGGCCACCGGCACGAAGCCCGCCAGGCCGGCAACGATCGCCGCCGGGGCGATGCCGACGGCGAGCGCCGCGGCGGCGGCGGCCAGCGCGTTGTGCACGTTGTGCTCGCCGGGCACCGGCAACTCGACCTCGAATGCACCGGCCGGCGTGGCCAGCGCCAGCCGGCTGCCCTCGGTGCGCAGCGTGTACTGCGCGGTGACGGCAGCAGCGCCGCTGCGCGCGAAGTCGAGCACGCGGCGCGTGCCCGCCAGCGTGCGCCAGATCGACGCGCAGGCATCGTCGGCCGGAAAGCAGGCCGTGCCCTCACCGGGCAGCACCGCCAGGGTGGCGCCGTTTTCGTGCGCCGTGGCCTCGACCGAGGCCATGAACTCCTGGTGCTCGCGCTGCGCATTGACCACCAGCGCCACCGTGGGCCGCACCAGTTGCGCCAGGTAGCGGATCTCGCCGGGGTGGTTCATGCCGAGCTCGAGCACGGCGGCGCGGTGCGCCGGCGCCAGGCGCCACAGCATGAGCGGTGCGCCGATGTCGTTGTTGAGATTGCCTGCGGTGACCAGCCGCTGCGCCTCGCCGTGGGCCTGCGCCAGGATGCGGCCGATCATCTGGGTGACGGTGGTCTTGCCGTTGCTGCCCGTGACGGCGATCAGCGGCAGCATGAAGCGGCTGCGCCAGTGCGCCGCGCCGAGGCCAAGCGCGCGCAGCGTGTCGGGCACGACCAGTTGCGGCAGCGTGCTGTCCAACGGTCGGTCCACCAGCAGCGCCACCGCACCGCGCTCCTGCGCCTGCGCTGCGTAGTCATGGCCGTCGAAGCGCGCGCCGCGCAGCGCCACGAACAGGGCCCCGGCCGCGAGTGTCCGCGAGTCGGTGGACACGCTGGCGAACACGGTCGCGCCCTCGCCCTGCAGCCGGGCCTGCGGCAGCGCGTGTGCCAGTTGCGCCAGCGTCAGCACGGCAGGCCCCGCGCGCCATCGGACTGGGCCACCGCGCCACCGCCGGGCAAGGCGGCGCCGGCGGCGCTGTGTGCCGGCGGGCGCGGCGGCGTGCGGCGCCGCGCCAGGGCCGCCTCGGCCTGCTCCACGTCCGAGAAGTGCGCCTTCAGCCCGTTGATCTCCTGGTAGTCCTCGTGCCCCTTGCCGGCAATCAGCACCACGTCGCGCGCATCGGCGGCGGCCAGTGCATGCGCGATCGCCGCGGCGCGATCGACGACCAGCTCGCAGTGCGCCGCCGACGGCGGCGGCACGCCAAGTGCTACCGCGCGCACGATCAGCAGCGGGTCCTCGCTGCGCGGGTTGTCGGAGGTGATGACGATGCGCTCGGCGCCACGGGCGGCCGCCGCACCCATCAAGGCACGCTTGCCGGGATCTCGATCGCCGCCGGCACCGAACACCGCCCACAGGCGGCCGCCGCGCGCCTGCGCCAGCGGACGCAGCGCCGCCAGCGCCTGCTCCAGCGCATCGGGCGTGTGGGCGTAGTCGACCACCGCCAGCGGCTCGTTGGCCGCGCTGCGGCCACCCAGTTGCTGCATGCGGCCCGGCGGGGCGCGCAGGGCACCGAGCAGCGCCGGCAGCGCCGACACCGGCACGCCGGCCGCCCGCAGGGCGCCGGCCACGGCCAGCGAGTTGGCGACGTTGAAGCTGCCCACCAGGGGCAAGGTCACGGGCACGATCTGCGCGCCGATGCCCAGCTCGTACTCGAGGCCCTGCGCCGTGGTGCGCGGCCGGCGCGCCGCCAGGCACTCGCTGAGGCCGCTGCCCGGCGCGTCGTGCTGCGCGTCGTGCTGCGTGTAGCCCGTGAGGTGCAGCGCGCCGGCCCGCACGCGCGGCTGCAGGCGCCGCACCAGCCGCAACCCGGCCTCGTCGTCGAGGTTGACAACGGCATGGGTCAGCGTCGGCCAGTCGAACAGCCGCGCCTTGGCTTCCTCGTAGGCCGCCATGGTGCCGTGGTAGTCGAGGTGGTCGCGCGTCAGGTTGGTGAACACCGCGACGTCGTACTTCATGCCGTCGACGCGGCCCTGGTCCAGGCCGATCGACGTCACCTCCATCGCCAGCGCCTGCGCGCCGGCGTCGACCAGCCGCCGCAGCTCGCGCTGCAGGGCCACCGCATCGGGCGTGGTGCGCGCAGCGGCGGCCAGCGGGCCGCCGGGAAAACCGCTGCCCACGGTGCCGATCACCGCGCAGCGCCGGCCCGCCGCGGCCAGCGCCTGCGCGATCCACTGGCTGACCGAGGTCTTGCCGTTGGTTCCGGTGACACCGACGCTAAACACCCCTTCGCTCGGCGCGCCGTACCAACGCGCAGCCAGCGGACCCAGCAGAGCCGCCAAGCCCGGCACCGCGCACAGCGGCACGCCGACGTCGCCGCCGCTCCAGCCTTCAGCCTCCGCCAGCACGGCGGCCGCGCCGCGCTCGACGGCAGCAACGATGTACCGGCGGCCGTCGTGCACGCGACCGGGCAGCGCAATGAACACGTCGCCGCGCCGGATGCGCCGGCTGTCCGGCTGCAGGTCGTTGGCGGCGGCGCCGGCGTGCTGGCGCAGCCAGGCCAGCACGTCCGTCAGCGCGGGCGGCGGCGGCATCACAGGGTCTCCCGCGCGGCGGCAAGCACCGGCTTGGGCTGCAGCGGCCCGTCGGGGGCCACCTGCAGCGCGCGCAGGCTGCCGGCGGCAATCTGCGCGAACACCGGGGCGGCCACGTCGCCACCGTAGTAGCGGCCGCCACCGGGCTCGTCGATCATCACCGCCACCACGATGCGCGGATCGCTGACGGGTGCGAAACCCGCAAACGAGGCGACGTAGGCGTTGACGTACTGGCCGTTGCGGAGCTTGCGCGCGGTACCGGTCTTGCCGGCCGTGCGGTAGCCCGGGATGCGCGCCTTCGGCGCAGTGCCTTCGTCGCCGACTGCCTGCTCAAGCATCCGCCGCATGGCGCGCGCCGTCTCCGGCTGTATCACCGGCACTGAAGCCACGTGCTGTGCCGGGTCCAGCCGCGTCAGGCTGACCGGGACCACGTCGCCGTCGCGCGCGAATGCGGTGTAGGCACGCGCCAGTTGCAGCAGCGAGACGCTGACGCCGTAGCCGTACGAGATGGTGGCCTGCTCGATCGGCCGCCATGCCTTGTAGGGGCGCAACCGGCCGGCCACCGCGCCTTGGAAGCCGAGCGCGGCCGCCGCCGGCGCCTGGCCGAAACCTGCTCCGGTGTAGGTCTCCCACAGCCGCTGCGCCGGCAGCTCCATCGCCACCTTGACGGTGCCGACATTGCTCGACTTGGCGACGATCTGCTCGACCGTCAGCAGTTCGTGGGCATGCGTGTCGTTGATGGTGCGGCCGCCGATCACGATGCGCCCCGGTGCGGTCTGGATCCGCGTGGCGGGCGTGACCTGGCCAGCATCCATCGCGGCGGCGACGGCAAATGGCTTGAGCGTCGAACCCGGCTCGAAGGTGTCGGTGATGACGCGGTTGCGCAGGTGTTCCAGGGTCCAGGCCTGGCGCTGCGCCGCCGGCACGTTGGGGTCGAAGCTGGGCCAGTTGGCCAGCGCCAGCACCTCGCCGGTGCGGGCGTCGAGCACCACGGCAGCACCGGCCTTGGCGCCGTGCGTCTGCACAGCGCTGCGCAGCGCCGTGGTGGCGATGAACTGCACCCGGTTGTCGAGCGCCAGCGCGACGTCGCGCCCGGGCGCGGGCTCGCGCAGCCAGGCGTCCTCGACCACGCGGCCCAGGCGGTCCTTGATGACGCGCCGGCTCCCGGTCCGGCCGGCCAGCACGGACTCGTGCGCCAGCTCGACGCCCTCCTGACCGCGGTCCTCGACGCTGGTGAAGCCGACCACGTGCGCGACCGCCGGCCCTTCCGGATAGTGACGCCGGAACTCGCGGCTCGAGTGGATGCCGGCGAGCTTCAGCGCGGCGATCTTGTCGGCCACGTCGGTGTCGACCTGCCGGCGCAGGTACACGAAGCTGCGGTCCTCGTGGCCGAGCCGGCGCTTGAGCTCGGCCAGCGGCATGTCCAGCAATTGCGCCAGCTGCGCCAGCTGCGGCGCATCGATCGCGACATCGTCGGGAATGGCCCAGATGGCGCGCGCCGGCACGCTGGCCGCCAGCACCACGCCGTTGCGGTCCGTCACCTTGCCGCGCACCGCCGGCACCTCGAGCGTGCGTGCGTAGCGTGCCTCGCCCTGTTTCTGCAGGAATTCGGTGTTGACGCCGCCCATCAGGTAGAACGCGCGTCCGGCCAGCGCGGCGAAGGCGCAGAACAGCGTGAACAGCAGCATCTTCGAGCGCCACGCCGGCAGTCTGACCGCCAGCAGCGGATTGCTGTTGAAGCCCACGCCGCCGCGCGTGCCGCCGGTCGCGGGCGCCGCGCGGCTGCTGCCGGCGCGGCGGATGACCGAGCGCAACGGCGCGGGCTGCTTCACTTCGAGCCTCCCGCTGCGGGCACCGTGGCGTTCCCACTGGCCGCGTCCCGAGCAGGGGCGGCGGCGCTCGCCGCGGGCACCGCCGGCAGGAACACCACCGCCTTGCCGTCGACGGGCTTCAGTCCCAATTGGCGCGCGGCCGCCTCGACACTGGCCGACTGCGCGGCGCGACCGAGCTCGATGCGCAGCCGATCGCCCTCGGCGTCGAGCAGGCGCGCCTGCTGCTGCGCGCGCTCCAGGTCTACGAACAGGCCGCGCGAGCGGTGCTGCGCCGTGATCAGCGACAGCGCAGCGGCCACCAGCAGCGCTGCCAGCACGCCGACCGCCAGCCGCATCACGGCAGCCCTCGCTGAAGCCCGGTGCGCTCGGCCACGCGCAAGACCGCCGAGCGCGCGCGCGGATTGGCTGCGACTTCCGCCGCATCGGGCAGCACCTTGGGCAGCGCGCGCAGGCGGGGCTGCGGCAGCTGTGCCTGCGCCAGCGGCAGCCGGCGCAGACGCTGATCCGTCTGCTGCAGCTGCCGCTCCGGATGGGCGTGCGCCTCGATGAACCGCTTGACGATACGGTCCTCCAGCGAGTGGAAGCTGATCACCGCCAGACGGCCGCCGGGCGCGAGCAGGTCGAGCGACTGGTCCAGCACTAGCGCCAATTCCTCAAGCTCTTGATTGACGTGAATCCGAACAGCCTGAAAAGTCCGCGTGGCCGGATGCTGCCCGCCGCCCTTGACGGTCTTGCCGCTGCGGGGGACCGCGTCTGCCACGAGTGCGGCAAGCTCGGCGGTCGTTGCAGGCGGCCGGGCCGGCCGGCCGCCTGACCCAGGCGCGCGGCCAGCCACAATCGCCTTTGCAATCGGTAGAGCAAACCGTTCTTCCCCATAGTCCCGGATCACCCGTACGAGCTCATCGAGCGTTGCCGTGGCCAGCCACTGGGCGGCCGAAGGGCCCGACGTCGGATCCATGCGCATGTCGAGCGGACCGTCGCCGCGCAGCGAAAAGCCGCGCGCCGGATCGTCGATCTGCGGCGAGGACACGCCGATGTCGAGCAGGATTCCGTTGACCCGGGTCACGCCGAGTGCTGCCAGCGTGGCGGCCATGCGTGAAAACCGTGCGTGCACGAAGCGAAAACGCGGGTCGTCGATCGCCCGCGCCGCATCGGCAGCCTGCGGATCGCGGTCCAGGGCAATCAGCCGGCCGGCCGGCGCCAGGCGTTCGAGGATCAGCCGTGCGTGGCCGCCGCGTCCGAACGTGCCATCCACGTAGGTGCCCGCCGGGTCGGTGAGCAGGTGCGCGACCGCCGTCGCGGCAAGGACGGTCCGGTGCGAAAGAGACGGCGCAGTGGCGAAGGGCATTCACGATCAGAACGTGAAGTCCGCCGCCGCGTCGGGCAGCCCGTTGGCGAGCTGCTCCTGCTCGTGATGGCCCAGCCGCGCCAGGTCCCACAACTCGAAGTGCGCGCCCATGCCGAGCAGCATCACATCGCGTTCGAGCGCGGCCGCCCCGCGCAGTTCGGTGGGTACCAGCACACGACCCGCCGAGTCCAGGTCGACATCGGTGGCATTGCCGAGCAACAGGCGCTGCAGGGCGCGCGCCGCATAGGGCAGCGCAGCGATCTGCTCGCGCCGCGCCTCCCACGTGGGGCGCGGGTACACCAGCAGGCAGCCGTCCGGATGGCGCGTCACGGTCAGGCGACCGCCACACTGCGCCAGCAGGGCGTCGCGATGCCGAGTCGGCATGGACAGCCGCCCCTTGGGATCGATCGTCAGTTGAGACGCGCCTTGGAACACCGTTGCCCTGCTCGCTTCAAGTGGAGGACTGTGGCCAGCATCTGCATCCACGGGAAAAGACGTGGTAGCAAACACTAACTATTCCACTATCTCCCACTTTTTCCCACAAAGTCGCCACTGTAGTGCACGGCGCCGGGATGGGTCAAGGCAAAAACGGGTGATTTTTCAATGGATACAAGGACTTAGACGCTGGCTTTAATCACAGGACTCAGAATCGAATGCGTGCAAAAAGAAGGACTTGCGTCGCCATCTGAAAGTGACGCATGAAGTGTCGGCTCCCGCCGCGACGGGGGTGCACGCATTGCGGTGGAGGGCGACCGCAGACATCGCAGTCCGGGACCGCCGCACCGGGAATCGAGGCAAAGCACCGTCTGTAAGCGGGATTCTGGTCGGCACCGACACATGACGCGCAGGCACCGCGACGACCATTCCTCTAGGCACGCACTCGCGCACGCGCTCCAGCCACCTACCCGCAGCCTCCCCGAGCCGGATCGGCGGCTGCCTATTTGGTGTTGCTCCCCGTAGAGATTGCCCGTTTCACCCGAACTGAATCGGCTCGTCTCTGTTGCTCTGATCCTCGCCTCACGGCGGGCAGGCGTTACCTGCTACGGCGCTCTGTGGAGTCCCGACTTTCCTCTCGCTGCGCAAGGCAGCCAGCGGTCGTCCGACGGTCTTTGCACCGGCATTGTAGGAGCAGGACCCGTGCCGCACCCGCCGCGGCGCGCGTTCAGGGGCAGCGCGCGCGGATCACCGCAACGCCGCGGCGAGATCCGTCGGCGCGAGCGTGTGCGCCTGCGCAAAGCCCGCCACCAGGCGCAACGACTGCGGCGCGAGGACGAACAGCGAGAAGTCGCCGAAGGAAAACATCGGCTCGCTGTCGGCAAAGCGCCCGAGGTAGGCGGCGCGCGCCTCGGCGTGGCGCGGATCGCCCGGGCCGCAGGGTGCGGCCAGCGCCTGGATCGTCACGCGCGGCAGCGCCTGCGGCAGCACCCCGGCCGACGGTGGCGCCATGACCAGCAGGCTGACTGCCGGCTCGGCCAGCATGGCGCGCGTGTGCGCCGCCAGCGCACTGACGTGGATCACCGCGCTGCCGTCGCGCAGCAGCGCAAACGGGACCATGGACACGTAGGGCACACCCTCGTGCAGGGTTCCGAGGGCGGCGACCTGCTGAGCCGAAAGGATGCTGCGCAGCGTCTGCGCCTGCTCGGGATTCATCGCAGGAATGCTCCAGGCGGTCGCGCGGGGCCGCGATCACGAGCCCGCCGGGCCGCCCCAAGGGCGGATCGCTGAGCGCGCAGCGCGCACGCAGTCCCGTGGACGAAGCCCGCGGCAGCCGTCGCGCGCCAGCCCTGCCTGCAGCGTAACGCGCCGCTTGCCGCGTCAGACGCGGTGCGCCGCGCCACCCATCTCGGCCAGCTTCTCCAGCAGGCGGCCGGCGATCTTGCCGATCGGCAGCACCTCGTCGACCGCACCCAGGAGCACGGCCTCGCGCGGCATGCCGTAGACGACACAGGTGGCCTCGTCCTGGGCAATGTTGTAGCTGCCGGCCTGGCGCATCTCGACCATGGCCGCAGCACCGTCCTTGCCCATGCCGGTCAGCATCAAGCCGAAAGCGTTGCGCCCCGCCACCACGGCGGCACTCCGAAACAGCACTTCCACGCTAGGGCGGTGCCGGTTGACGGGCGGACCGTCATCGAGCTGCACCACATAGTTGGCGCCGCTGCGCGCCAGCTTCATGTGCCGATCGCCGGGCGCGATGTAGGCATGGCCCGGCAGCACGCGCTCGCCGTCCACCGCCTCGCTGACGGAGATCTTGCACAGCGAGTCCAGCCGCGCGGCGAAGCTCTTGGTGAAGCCCACGGGCATATGCTGCGTGATCAGGACCGCGGGCGAATCGGCGGGCAGGCGCACCAGCACCTCGCGGATCGCCTCGGTGCCTCCGGTGGAGGCGCCGATGATGATGAGCTTCTCGGTCGACAGGCGCGAGAAGTTCAGCGGTCGCGGCTTGGCTTCACCCGCGACGTCCTGCGGCGCCGGTGCGGCAGCGACATGGCGCTGCATGCGCGCCCGTGAGGCCACTCGAATCTTTTCGCAAATGTCCTGCGCCAGGTCCGTGAGGCCGCTGGCGATGCCGATCTTCGGTTTGGATACGAAGTCGATGGCGCCCAGCTCCAGGGCGCGCAGGGTGGTCTCGGCACCGCGCTGGGTCAGCGTGGAGACCATCACCACCGGCGTCGGCCGCAGGCGCATCAGCCGCTCGAGGAAATCGAGCCCGTCCATCCTGGGCATCTCGACATCGAGCGTCAGCACGTCCGGATTCATGGCACGGATCATCTCGCGCGCCACCATCGGGTCCGGCGCCGCGCCGATGGCCTCCATGTCCGGCTGCTTGTTGATGATCTCCGACAGCAGGCTGCGCACCAGCGCGCTGTCGTCGATGATGAGGACTCGGGTCTTGCTCATGAACTCTCCTGCGCAGGCCGCCGCTCAGAACAACTCGATGTCGCCGGCCACCGGCTTGGTCGTCAGCTTGGCCGAGTAGCTCTGCTCCTCGGCAATCAGTTTCGAGTCCGCCTGCTTGAGGTGCTTGCACAGCGCCCGGCCGCTGGCCGGGAAGAACGCCACCCGGCGCGGATGCACATCGAGCAGGTCGCGCGAGGCCACGCGGATGCCCTCGGTCTGCAGGAACTTGAGCACGAACTCGGCATTGCGCGAGCCCACGGTGATCGTGGTGAAGTTCTTCATCACGTGGCCGCCGCCGAAGACCTTCGCCTCGAGCGCGGACTTGCGCGCGCCGCGCTTGAGCAGCTCGTTGATCAGCTGTTCCATGGCGAAGACGCCGTAGCGCCCCGAATCCGACGCCGGGTCGTTGCTGTTCTCGCCCGGCAGCAGGAAGTGGTTCATGCCGCCGACCCCGAGCTTGGGGTCCCAGATGCAGGCCGACACGCAGGACCCCAGCACCGTGGTCAGCACCAGGTCTTCGGTCGCTACGAAGAACTCGCCCGGCAGCACCTTGACCGCATGCTTGCCGAAGTCGCGCTCGAAGTAGAACGTGCTGGCCTCACCCTGCGCGCCCGAGGCCTTCGGCCGCGGCAGCGCAAGCTGGTTGTCCTGCTGCGCGCGCGGTGGCGCCTTGTGGGGAGGATGTGTCATGTCGTCTGCGCTAGATGCGCTCGTAGACCGTCTTGCCGCGCAGCACGAACAGTTCGCGCTGGTCGGTGAAGTTCTCGGAGTGGCCGATGAACAGCAGCCCGCCGCGGCGGATCACCGCTGCCAGCCGCTCCAGGATCTGCCGCTGCGTGGGCTTGTCGAAGTAGATCATCACGTTGCGGATGAACACCACGTCGAGTTGACCCGCAAACCGGCGCTGTGCGCTCCAGCCCGACTCCAGCAGGTTGAGCGGTTCAAACTCGACGAGCCGCTGCGCTTCGGGCTTCACGCGCACCATGCCCTCGTTGGCGCCGCTGCCGCGCAGGAAGAACCGCTTCAGCCGCGCCTCGCCGCACTGTCTTGCCGCGTCGAGCCGGTAGACGCCGCGGCGCGCTGCCTCCAGCACGTGGGTGTCGATGTCGGTGGCCAGCAGTCGCGCCGAGGTGCCGGCGCCGAGCGCCTCGATCAGGGTCATCGCCAGCGAATACGGCTCCTCGCCGGTGGATGCCGCCGCGCACCACAGCCGCAGCCCCGGCGCGCCGGCGTGGCGGCGGAGGAACTCCGCAAGCACCGGAAAGTGATGCGGCTCGCGAAAGAAGGCGGTCAGGTTGGTGGTGAGCGCGTTGACGAACTCCTGCGACTCGGCGGCCATGAACGCGGCGTCGGACTCGAGCTGGTCCAGGTAATGGCCGAAGCTCGCGACGCCCAGCGTGCGCAGGCGGCGCGACAGCCGGCTGTAGACCATGTTCTGCTTGGACTCGTTCAGGCTGATGCCGGCGCGCGCGTAGATGAGCTTGCGCACCCGATCGAAGTCCTGCGCGGTGAAGCTGTATTCCCGCACCGCATCGGCAGCCGGGCTCGGCGGCGCGAAGCTGAATTCTCTGGCACCCATATCGGTCGTGGCCCGTAACGGCAGGATCGACCCCGATGATCGCCCGCGGTGTGCACGGCGAAAGGGCAGGAAAGACCCCGGCGGGCCGTCCTTATCGGCCCACGCGCCCGCTTGGCGGCAACCGCCCGCGCCGCCGGCGGGCTGCGGCCAACGCGGCTGCTCCGGCGCGGCACACGGATTCGGCACGGCCACCAGGCCGTGCGGTCAGAACAGCAGCTTCAGTCCAACGGTGGCCAGACGAGCGCGCGCCCCGTTGGTCTGAACGCCATAAGAAGCATCGAGCGACAAGCGCTCGTCGACCAGGCGCCAGCGCACGCCGGCGTTGAGCCAGGGCGTACGGTCGCGGTCGTCGCCGAAGACCTCGGCCAGCAGGTCCAGGCCGCCGAGCGCGGTGCGCTCGGCCGCCAGCGCCCACAGCGTGCTGTCGCGACCGCTGTCGTGGTTGTGCAGCACGCCGACATTGGCATGCAGGAGCCAAGGCCCACGCGGCATCGTCACCACCAGACGCGCAGCGCTGCCCGCCAGGCGCAGACCCTGGTGGCGCGGCTGGCTGCCGATCAGGCTGTAGGCCAGCAGCACGCCGGCTTGGTGGTCGGTCAGCGGGCGCAGCGCGGTCTTGCCGGTCGCGGTCAGCGTGTTGGCGCGCCCGTCACCGCGCTCGAAGCCGGGTGCCAGCGCCAGCTGCGTCTGGCCGCCCGCCCCGCAGGCGATCTGCGCGTAGCCCGCGTCCTGCCTCGGCTCGCCACGCCGCGGATCGAGGCGGGCGAACGCCGTCTCCAGCTCGCAGCGGCCGCGCTCGAGGACACCGGCATCCTCACTCTGCAAGGGCCGCCCGGCCTGGGCAGCGTGAGACAGCAGGAGCAGGAGGGCAGCGGCCAGCAGGCGGCACATCGGGCGGTCTCCGGAGGGCATCGGTAACGGCGGCAGATGGGAACGTCGACAGGCTAGCCTCCGCCCGCCAGAGTCGAAACTCCCGCGTGGTCGAGGAGCAACATTCGGCAGACCCCCACCTGCCAGAGCCAGAAACGTCAACGGCGCCGCGCGGCGCCGTTGACGCTTCATCGCCCGACCTACGCGGTCAGGCGACCGCGGCATCGACCAGCGCCATGTCGGCGGCGCTCATCAACTTCTCGATGTCGACCAGGATCAGCATCCGGTCCTGGTTCTCGTCGGCGCCGCTGCTCACGCTGCCGATGCCCATGATGTAGCTGGCGTCGAGCATCGAGTTGAACTCCGGCGCCGGCCGCACCTGCTCGGCATTGAGCTCGAGCACGTCGCTGACGCTGTCGACCACGGCGCCGACGACGCGATTGGCGACATTGAGGATGATCACCACCGTGAAGCTGTCGTACTTGGCCTCGCCGAGACGGAACTTCAGGCGCAGGTCGACGATCGGCACGATCACGCCCCGCAGGTTGATCACGCCTTTGATGAAATCCGGTGCGTTGGCGATGCGCGTCACCGTGTCGTAGCCGCGGATTTCCTGCACCTTCAGGATGTCGATGCCGTACTCCTCGGCGCCCAGCCGGAAAGTCAGGTACTCCTGCGTGCGCACGGTCGCCTCTTCGGCGAAGCGAGTGGTCTCCATCATCATGCCCATCGTGGTTCCTCGTTGGGCGGCACCGGTCGGCGCCGCGGGTGGTCGGGTTGGGTTGATCCGCCGCGTGCTGGCGGCCGGCCACCGAAGGGCGGCACGGCCGTGGCCCGACAGCGGCGGCCAGGTGAGCCTGGCGGCTAGAACTCCTTCCAGTCGTCGCCGGCGGCCGGTCGTGCCGGCGACTGCGGCGCGGCCGGGCGCGCGGCGGGGGCGGGTGCTGCCGACACCGGGGCGGCCGGCGCCGGCCCCGTCGAATGCCGGGCGGGGCCCGGCTTGCCGGCGGCGGGCTTGCGGGGCGAGGCGATGGCCGCCGCCCGGCTGACCGCCTGCGCCTGTGCGATCACCTGCGCCGACTCCTCCCGGCTCAGCTTGAAGATCGCCACGGCCTGCGCCAGACGGTCGGCCTGCTCGCGCAGCGACTGCGCCGCCGCGGTGCTCTGCTCCACCAGAGCGGCGTTCTGCTGCGTCATCTGGTCCAGTTGCGTCACCGCCTGGTTAACCTGGCTGATGCCGCTGCTCTGCTCCAGCGTCGAGCTGGTGATCTCGCCGATCAGGTCGGTCACCCGCTTCACCTGGGTGACGATCTCGGCCATCGTGGCGCCGGCCTGCTGCACCTGTGCACTGCCGCTCTCGACCTTGGCAACACTCTCGCCGATCAGGCTCTTGATCTCGCGGGCGGCCTGCGCGCTGCGCTGCGCCAGATTGCGCACCTCGCCGGCCACCACAGCAAAGCCGCGGCCCTGTTCGCCGGCGCGCGCCGCCTCGACCGCGGCATTGAGCGCCAGAATGTTGGTCTGGAAGGCGATTCCGTCGATCACGCCGATGATCTCGGCGATCTTCTTGCTGCTGGCGGTGATGTCGTCCATCGTCGCCACCACCTGACCCACCACCTGACCGCCCTTGGCCGCCACCTGCGAAGCCGAAGTGGCGAGCTGATTGGCCTGCTTGGCGGCATCGGCGTTTTGCCTCACCGCGCTGGTCATCTGCTCCATGCTGGCCGCTGTCTGCTGCAGGCTGCTGGCCTGCTGCTCGGTGCGGCCGGACAGATCCTGGTTGCCCTGCGCGATCTCGCGGCTGGCAACGCTGACCGAGTCCACACCACTGCGAATGTCGCCGATCAGCCGCGCCAGCGCCTGGCGCATCTGTTCCACCGCGGCCAGCGCGCTACTGCGGTCGCTTGCAGCCAGCGTCACCGGCGTCACCAGGTCGCCCTGTGCGACGCGCTGCGCCGCCTCGCGCGCCTGGGCTGGCTCACCGCCGAGGTCGCGCAGAAGCTGGCGCACGAACCAAGTGCCCACGACGGCGCCAAAGGCCAGCAGCACGAGACTCATCACGGTCATCGTCACGCGGGCCGAGGCGGCCGCATCCCCGGCCTCGCCGACCCGCTGCTCGAGCAGCTTGTGCTGCCATTCGAGCTGATGTTCGACCGCGGCCAGCATCCGGTTGCGCGCCGGAACCGCCTGGTCGACGAGCATGCGGAACGCCGGCTTTGCTTCGCCCGCAGACAGCAGCGGCGCGATCCTGTCAACCGCCTGGTCGAAGTCGGCCACCGACGTCTTGACCTTCTGAAACCGCGCCGCGCCCTCGGCGCTGGAAATAGCCTTCTCGAAATCCTTGAGGTCCTGCTCGATCTTCCGCCGCAGTTCGCCGATGAGCTTCAGCGCGGCCGTGCGGTCGACTTCAGTCTCCACCAGCATCGCCTGGCGCGCTTCGAGCGAGATCCGCAGGACATTCAGTCGAATGTCCGTCATGCGATCGATCTGCGGCACCAGCCGCGACACCGTGCTCTCCAGCACGCGCTCGGCAACACTGAGCCGCTGCCAGGCAATGCCGACGATCACGACGACGCCGAGGCCAAGCGTTCCAAGGAGAAGCGAGATTCTCTTACCGGTTGTCCAGCGCATCTGAGTCCTTCCGCCAGTTGTCGCCTTGAGGGGCGCCCTTGAGGGCGACAGGCACTCCGCCGAGCCCGCCGCGTGGATGATCGAGGAACGAGTCGAAGCTCGCCCCGCCGATCGGAGTGTCGGCGACGCGGCCCGCTGTCAACCACGCGAAAAGCGCGCCCCGCGGCCGGCAATTCCGCCCGCCCAGCACGCCGCGGTCGGCCACCTCGTTCACTGAAGCACCGGCCGCCGGCCGCCACAACCGCCGCGCGGCCATACCGCTTCTGGCGAGCACAGCACTGCGCCGTTGCGCTCGACACAGGGCAGTGCTTGAGCTTGCTGATCGGCCGGCCAATTACGGCCGTGGGGGACCGCTCCGTCTTCTCGAAGGAAGCTGCATTGACCCGCTGCACAGAATGCCGCCGCGCAACCGTTCGGCTCATCGCCTGCTCCCGCTGCTGCGCTACGGCGCTGACTTCGTGCCCCGATCGGTCGGCTCGGCAACCCGTCAGCCCCGAGCTGCGATACCAGGCAGGTGCGGACGGGCAGCGTTGACCCGCCTCTATCCGTCTTCCAACTTCGGCGCGCTGCCGCCGATCCTGCACACCGGCGGCGCGTCTGGTCGGCCGTACCGTGGCTGGCACTGCATCGTTAGGCCGACTCGACCAACTCTCGGCTCTTCCTTCTCATCGCCGCGGCCACCGTCACTGCGGTGCGTCGGCGCGGGCGGCGCGAGGGCGTGACCTGCTAGGTCCTTGGCGCGGGTTCAACGGCCACCGCCGTCCAGGTGGCGGCGCGGGCCTGGGAGATTGCGCTCTGCGCCTGCTCGCGGCTCACGTTGAACATCTCGACTGTCTGAGCCAGCCGGTCGGCCTGCTCCTTCAGGCTCTGCGCCGCCGCAGTGCTCTGCTCGACGAGCGCAGCATTCTGCTGCGTCACCTGATCCAACTGCGTGACCGCCTGATTCACCTGCGCGATGCCGCTACTCTGCTCCAGCGTCGAACTGGTAATTTCGCCGATCAGATCGGTGACCCGCTTGACCTGCGCGACGATGTCGCTCATGGTCTGACCGGCATCGTTGACCAGCCGTGATCCGTTTTCGACCTTGGCGACACTCTCGCCGATCAGGCTCTTAATCTCGCGCGCGGCCTGCGCACTCCTTTGCGCCAGGTTGCGCACCTCACCGGCCACCACCGCGAAGCCGCGGCCCTGCTCGCCGGCACGCGCCGCCTCCACTGCGGCATTGAGCGCCAGGATGTTGGTCTGGAAGGCAATGCCGTCGATGACGCTGATGATCTCGGCGATCTTCTTGCTGCTGGCGCTGATGTCGCCCATGGTTGCCACCACCTCACCGACCACCGCACCGCCCTTTTCGGCCACCTGCGAGGCCGCGCCGGCAAGCTGGTTGGCCTGGCGCGCAGCTTCGGAGTTCTGCTTCACCGCGCTGGTCATTTGCTCCATGCTGGCCGCAGTCTGCTGCAGACTGCTGGCCTGCTGTTCGGTGCGGCCGGACAGATCGCGGTTGCCCTGCGCGATCTCGGACGACGCGGTCTTCACCGAGTCGACACCGATGCGAATTTCCTCGACCATCTTGCGCAGTGCCGACTGCATGTTGCGCAAGGCCGCCGCCACGCTCGCCGAGTTGGACTGCTGCACTTCGATGGTTACAGCCAGGTCGCCTTCGGCGATGCGCTGGACCGCCGCGGCCAGAGCTCTCGGCTCGGTCCCCAGCTGCCGGCGAATCGCCCGGTACGTGTACGTCAGCGTGGCCGCGAACACCGCCATCATCAGCACGCATCCGACCAGGACCATGCTCTGCCAAAACGAAACGCGCTCGCCGGCCGCCGCTGCGGCAGCGGCCGTGCGCCGGTCCAGCAGAACGAAGAACTCGTCGAGCGGCTGCATGATCTTGGCCTTGTAGCGGTGATAGTCCGCGCCGTGCATCAGCGCGCGCGCCTTCTCGGCGTCCACTACACCCTTCTGGGTGAAGTTGCCCTTACCGTCGTCGTACAGCCCCTTCATCAGGTTCATCGCAATGGTCTCGGTACGAACGAGATCATCGGAGTTGCCCTGCGCCTCCCGCAGCTTGGCGAACTCCGCTTCCGTGAAGCCGGCTCGCTTCATCAGCTCCTGCAAAGGCACGGCCGTGGTAACGGCGCGCGGCGCCTGCTGGCCGGCGGCCCTAAAGTCCCAGTAGATGCGCTGGTAGTCCTGCGGGCGCGGCTTCTTGCCGTTGCGGATGTCGAGCACCTCCCAGTACTGCTGCTCCCAGTGGTCCTCACCCGTCACCACATAGGTCCGCGCCAGCCGCGTCAGGTCGTCGCTGCTCTGGCGCAGCTCGTCGGCCAGAAGAAAGGACTCGTACCGATTGGACAGCGCCTCCCGGTGATCGGTCGATGCTGCACGCCACTGCAGAACCGCCAGCGACAGCAGCACCAGCGGCAGGGCAATCGTGACGAACAGTGCCCCGAACAGACTCTTGACGGACATGGTCGTCATGGTGCTCACGCTCCGGAAAGGATTACTGCCGCGCCCGCTTGGTCAAGCCGGTGACATCGATGATCAGCGCGACGCGGCCGTCGCCGAGGATGGTGGCGCCGGATACGTAGGGAACGCGCCGGTAGTTGGACTCGAGGTTCTTGACCACGACCTGGTGCTGGCCGAGCAGCTCATCGACCACCGCGGCGATCCTGCGCCCTTCCGCCTCGACGATCACCAGGATCGAACTGCCGCGCTCGCGATCGGGGCGCGGCACGCTGAAGACTTCATCGAGCGCGACCACCGGCAGGTACTCGTTGCGTACCTTGACCACGCGGCCGCTGGAGCCGACCGACTGGATCATTCCGGGCTGCACCTGGAAGCTCTCCACCACACTGGCCAGCGGCAGGATGTAGGTCTCGTCGCCGACGCCGATCGACATGCCGTCCATGATGGCCAGCGTCAGCGGCAGGCGGATCGACACGCGCGTGCCGCTGCCTTCCGCCGAGTCCAGATCGACCGATCCGCCCAGCGCGGAGATGTTCCGGCGTACTACGTCCATGCCGACGCCGCGGCCCGAGACGTCGCTGATCTCGTCGGCCGTCGAGAAGCCGGGCTCCCAGATCAGCGCCCAGACCTCGTGGTCGGTCATGTCCTCGCGCACGGCCAGCCCGCGGTCGCGCGCCTTACCCATGATCTTGTCGCGGTTCAGGCCCGCGCCGTCGTCCCGCACCTCGATCAGGATCGAGCCGCCCTGGTGTGAAGCCGCGAGCGTGATGGTGCCCGTGGCGCTCTTGCCGGCGGCCAGACGCCGCGCCGGCGACTCGATGCCGTGGTCGGCGCTGTTGCGCACCAGATGCGTGAGCGGGTCGATGATCTTTTCGATCAGCCCCTTGTCGAGCTCGGTGGCCTCGCCGACCATCTTCAGCTCCAGGTCCTTGCCGAGCTTGGCCGCCAGGTCGCGGATCATCCGCGGGAAGCGGTTGAACACGAAGCTCATCGGGATCATGCGGATCGACATCACGCTTTCCTGCAGATGCCGCGTGTTGCGCTCCAGGTCCGAGATGCCCGACATCAGGTTCTGGTACTGCACCGGGTCGAACTGCTTGGCCTGCTGTGTCAGCATGGCCTGGGTGATGACCAGTTCACCCACCAGGTTGATCAGCTGGTCGACCTTCTCCACCGACACGCGCAGCGTCGAGGACTCCAGGCCCGCGCCGGCGGTCTTCTCGCCCTTGTCCCGGTCGCCGCTGCGGCGGTCGGCCTTGCGGCGCTCGTCGGTGCGGCGCTCGGCCGGCGCAGCGGCGGGCTCACCGACCGGCAGTTCGGCAGGCACTTCGCCGGCCGGCTGGCCGGGCGAGACGTCGGCCTCGCCGGCCGAAGGCTGGCTGGCGGGCAGGCCGGCAGGGTCGACGAAGAACCCGAAGCCATCGCCCTCGACCGGCGCAGCACCGTCACTGCTCGGGGGCACCACAGCCGGCGCCGTACGGGGCGACATCGGTCCGATGCTGACCTGCTCCTTGCTCACGTGGAACGAGAACAGTTCGATCAGCTCGCTGTCGGGCGAGGCGGTTTGCACCTGGAACTCGCGGAATCCATCGGCCGACAGGGCGCCGCCATCGATCGGCTGGAGCACGCCGAGCGCCGGAATGTCGCGGAACAGGTCGGCCAGTCCGTCGGCGATGGCGCCGTCCTTCAGCGGACCCACCCGTACCAGCAGCTGGCGCCGGCCGTCGCCGGCCGGTGCGATCGCCTCGCCCGCCGCCAGCCGCTTGATGCGCACCACGAGTTCGGTGGTGTCGGGGCTGTCGGCGGTCGAGCCCTGGTAGCGGGCCAGTTGCGCGCGCAGCGCATCCCCGGCCTCCAGCAGCACGTCGACCATGCCGCGCGTCAGCGTCAGTTCGTGCTTGCGCACCCGGTCGAGCAGGGTTTCCAGCTCGTGCGTGAGTACCGTCACGTCGGCAAAGCCGAAGGTGGCCGCGCCGCCCTTGATCGAGTGGGCCACCCGGAAAATGGCATTGAGTTCGTCGTCACTGGCGGCCTCGACGTCGATCGCCAGCAGCATCGACTCCATGGTCTGCAGGTTCTCGCCGGCCTCCTCGAAGAAGACCGCATAGAACTGCGACAGGTCGAAGTCGGCCTGCTGCAGGCCCTGGTTGGTGATTTCTCCCATCGCAGCCTCAGCGGATCACTTTCTTGATGACATCGAGCAGCCGGTTCGGGTCGAACGGCTTGACCAGCCAGCCGGTGGCACCGGCCGCCTTGCCCTTGGCTTTCATCTCGTCGCTCGACTCGGTGGTCAGGATCAGGATCGGCGTGCCGTTGTAGTGCGGCAGGCCGCGCAGGTTGCGCACCAGCGAGATGCCGTCCATCCGCGGCATGTTCTGGTCGGTCAGCACGAGGTCGACCCGCGCGCCCTTGGCTTTCTCGAGGGCCTCGGCGCCGTCGGCCGCCTCGATGACGTTGTAGCCCGCTCCCTTCAGCGTGAACGCGACCATCTGTCGCATCGAGGCCGAATCGTCCACCGCGAGGATTGAATGCATGTCGTGCTCCGTGCGCTGCCGCTCTACGGCGTTACTCAAAATAGGTCGATCGATCCGGCGCTCATCTGGGTCTGCCGGACCGGCTGCATGCGTGTGGCCTGAAGCAGCGGGTCGTCGAAGTCCGTGCCGAGCGCGGACAGGCAGCGCTCCAGCGCATTGAGCCGCACCTGCGCGTGCTGGGTCAGCTGCGTGGCCATGTCCTGGAACTGCAGGGCGGTCACGGCCGTGGTCACGGCGCTGCTGAGCTGTGCCTGCGCCGCAGCGGCACCGGCCAGCCGCGGCGCGACCTCACCCACCTGATTGAAGCTCGCCAGCAGCCGGTCGCCGGCGTCGGTGATCAGCGCCTTCAGTCGCTCCAGGTCGGCTGCTATCGCGGCGCACTCCTGGGCCGCTTCCAGCGCGGCGCCCCGGCTGCCGGCGGCAGCTGTGCCGTCGAATGAGGAGTCCATCGAATCAGGGTCCCGTCAAAGACCGACGCGCGCGGCCCGTGGCGCACATCTTGGACGCCAGTGTCGGTCCCGCATGGGCGCCGCAAAGGGCGGATAAGCGGGCCGCAAGCGGCCAGTTTCCCGTCGGTTGCGGGCGCCGGGTCGGTGCTTGGGACGCTGGGAGGAAGGGAAATCGGACACAATCGCGCGGCGCGCGCGGCACGCAGGCTGCGCCCGCAGACAGGCATGGCCCAGGATCCATTGTCGCTGCTGGTGGTCGAGGACTCGGAGTTGGACTTCGAGCTGCTGCTGGCCGTCCTGCAGCGCGACCGCGACCACCTCGGGCGTCCGGTGCGGGCCTGCCGCGTGGAAGAAGAGGCCGGCCTGCGCGCGGCATTGGCCCGCGGCCGGTTCGACGCGCTGATCACCGACCACAACCTCCCGCGCTTCGACTCCTTTGCGGCGCTGCGGGCGGCGCGCGCGCTCGATGCCGACTTGCCGGTGATCGTCCTGTCGGGCGAGATGTCGGAGGAACTGGCGGTGGCTGTCCTGCAAGCCGGTGCCGACGACTTCGTTCTGAAGACGCGCATGTTCCGGCTCGGTCCGGCGCTCAAGCGCAGCCTTCAGTGGGCCGAAGCGCGGCGCGACCGGCGCGCCCAGGCGCTGGCGCTGGCCGACAACGAGGCGCGGCTGCGCCAACTGACGCACCGGCTGGAGGGGGTGCGCGAGGAGGAGCGGCGGCGGCTGGCCCAGGAGGTACACGACGACATCGGCACCACGCTGACGGCACTGAAGTTCGAGCTGGCGCGCCTGGGGCGCGATCTGGGCGACCACCCGGTCGCCGCGCCGCGCCTGCTGGCGATGAACGAGCTGCTGGCGCATGCGGTGGCGGCCAGCCACCGCATCCAGCACAACCTGCACCCGCCGGTGCTCGACGCCGGGCTGGCGGCCGCGCTGGAGTGGCTGGCCAGGGGCTTTTCCGAGCGCACTGGCGTGCCGGCGCGGTTCGAGAGCAACCGCGACGACGTGCCGCTGTCGGCCAGCCGCGCCGCCGCCATTTACCGCGTGGCCCAGGAAGCACTGGCCAATTGCGCCAAGCACGCGCACGCGCGCCGCGTGACGCTGCAGTTGTTCGCCGGACCGGAAGAAATCACGCTGGAGGTCAGCGACGACGGCGTCGGGTTCGACCCGGCAATGCTGGAGGCCACGCTCGGCCTCGGGCTGCGCGGGCTGCTGGAGCGTGCCCGCGGGCTGGGCGGCTGGGCCGAGGTCAACTCGGCGGCCGGCCGCGGCACCACGCTGATGTTTTCGGTGCCGGCCGAGCCGGAAACGGCGGCCGCCGCCGGCAATGCTCGCCCGGCCCGCTAGGATCGCGCATGGCCACCAAGACCATCGTCGTCGACGACCACGCCATCGTCCGGCGCGGCATCGTTCAGATCCTGCACGAGCACCCCGGCATCAGCGTGGTCGCCGAGGCCGGCGACTACGCGCAGCTGCGCGCGGCGCTCAAGGAGCATGGCGACACCGAGCTGCTGGTGATGGACGTCGGCCTGCCCGGCCGCAACGGCATCGACATCCTCAAGCTGCTGCGCGAGGAACTGCCGCGGCTGCGCGTGCTGATCGTGAGCATGTATCCCGAGGATCAGTATGCGGTGCGCGCCTTTCGTGCCGGTGCCGCCGGCTACCTCAACAAGGCCAGCGCGCCGGAAAAGCTGATCGAGGCCGTCACCCAGGTGATCGGCGGCCGCAAGTACGTCACGCCCGAGATCGCGCAGGCGCTGATCGAGAACCTCAGCGCGCCCGACGACGTGGCGCCGCACGAAAGGCTGTCGGACCGCGAGTTCCAGACCCTGCGCCTGATGGCCAGCGGCAAGCGCCTGTCCGACATCGCCGAGGCGCTCGCGCTGTCGCCCAAGACGGTCAGCGTCTATCGCGCCCGCATCCTCGACAAGATGGGGATGAGCAACAACGCCGAACTGACGCACTACGCGATCAAGCACGGGCTGGTCGAGTAGCCCGAGTGCGCCCGTTCGCGCGGCCGCCTCGAACCTCGCGCGCATCGATGGGACGCCATGAAGCGCTGCGGGACGGAGCCGCAACTCGCGCCGTAGTCCCCTCGGCCGTGAATTCCGTCAGCTTCGTTGCCGTGGCTGCCGCACTGGCGGCGGGTCTGGGACAATCCGCCACTTATCCGTGATCCGGCGGCCGCCCATGCCCTTCGACGCAGAAACTCTCGCCCAACGCTTCCGCCGCGTGGCCCCGGCGGCCGACCATTGCTCGCTGCGCGTGGTGGAAGAACGCTCCGAGACGATCTCGGTGCGGCAGGACCAGGCCGAGCCGGTGCGCACGAGCCTCGACCACGGCGGCATGGTCACCGTCGTCGATGGCGACGGCATCGGCTACGCCGCCACCAGCGACCTGAGCGACGCCGGCCTCGCCTGGGCGCTGGCGCAGGCCGCCCGGTGGGCGCGCCTGGCGCGCGGCCGCAGCGTGTTTGCCGGCCAGCCGCCGCAACTGCCGCAACCGCGGGGCCGCTACGCCTCCGCCACCCAGCGGCCGATGCACTGGAGCAAGGCCGAGCGGATCGAGCTCCTGATGCGCGAGTCGCAGGCCTGCCGCATCGACCCCCGCATCGTCGACTGGCAAGCCAGCCTGTGGACGCTGGGCACGCAGCAGATGCTGATCGGCGCCGACGGCGGCGCGCCGGCGCTGCAGTCGTTCGACTTCACCATCCCGAGCCTGCACGTGGTGGCGCACGGCGACGGCGTCACGCAGACGCGCTCCTGGGGCGGGCGCTACAACGGCTACTGCCAGCAGGGCGGCATCGAGGTGATCGAGCGCTCGGGCTTCATCGGCAGCGGCCGCCGTACTGCCGAAGAAGCGCTGCAGCTGCTGGCCGCGCCCAACTGCCCGAGCGGCCGGATGGACGTGGTGCTGATGCCCGACCAGATGATGCTGCAGATCCACGAGTCGATCGGCCACCCGCTCGAGCTCGACCGCATCCTCGGCGACGAGCGCAACTACGCCGGCACCAGTTTCGTCACGCTCGACATGTTCGGGCGCTTCCAGTACGGCTCGCCCTTGCTCAACGTCACCTACGACCCAACGCGCAACGTCGAGTTCGCCAGCTTCGCCTTCGACGACGAGGGCCTGCCCGCCGAGCGCAGCTTCCTCATCAAGGACGGGCTGCTGCTGCGGCCGCTGGGCGGCAGCTCATCGCTGCAGCGCGCCCAGCGCCGGGTGCCCGAACTGGCCGGGGTGGCCACCACGCGCGCCTGCGCCTGGAACCGCCCGCCGATCGACCGGATGAGCAACCTGAACGTCGAGCCGGGCGAGTCCTCGCTGCAGGAGATGATCGCCGCCACCGAGTGCGGCGTGCTGATGAAGACCAACCGCTCCTGGTCGATCGACGACTCACGCAACAAGTTCCAGTTCGGCTGCGAGTGGGGGCAGATGATCCGCGACGGCCAACTGGCCGAAGTGGTGCGCGATCCCAACTACCGCGGCGTCAGCCGCGAGTTCTGGCGCTCGCTCACGATGGTGGGACGGCCCGAGACGGTCGAGGTGATGGGCACGCCCTACTGCGGCAAGGGCGAGCCCAACCAGGCGGTACGCGTGGGCCATGCGAGCCCGGCCTGCCGCTTCAGCGACATCGATGTCTTTGGCGCGGAGCGCTGAGATGAGGGACCTGTTCTTCGAGCTGGCCGACCACGCATTCGGGCAACTGGCCGGCAGCGAGGTGCTGCTCGCCAACTTCTCCGGCGAGGCCACCGACTTCATCCGCCTGAACCACGCGCAGGTCCGGCAGCCGATGAGCGTGCGCCAGGGCGAGCTGTCGCTGGCGCTGATCGAGGGCCGGCGCCGCAATCAGGCGAGCTTCGGCCTGACCGGGGTGGCCGCCGCCGACCTCGAGCGGACCGACCTGGTGCTGCGCGAGTTGCGCCGCGAGCTCTCTAGCCTGCCGGAGGACCCCTACCTGCTTTACTGCACCGACGCGGCCCACTCGGAGCGCATCGAGCGTGGCACGCTGCCGAGCGCCGAGCAGGCGATCGACGATGTCGTGGGCGCAGCCGCCGGTACCGATCTCGTCGGCATTCTTGCCAGCGGACCGATGATGCGCGGCTTTGCCAGTTCGCTGGGGGCGCGCCACTGGCACCAGGTCGAGGCCTTCCTGTTCGACTGGTCGCTGTATCACTCGGGCGACAAGGCGGTGAAGTGCGCCTGGTCGGGCAGCCGGTGGGATCGCGCCGAGCTCTCGCGCCGCATCGAGGCTGCGCGCGGCCAGCTCGAGCATCTGGCGCAGCCGGCGCGCAGCATCGCGCCGGGCGAGTACCGCGCCTACCTGAGTCCGGCCGCGCTCGACGAGCTGCTGTGGATGCTCAACTGGGGCGGCGTATCGGCCAAGGCGCAGCAGACCAAGCAGAGCTGCATCCAGCGGCTGGTCGACGGCGAAGCGAGCTTGGCCCCGCAGGTGCAGCTCACGGAGGATACGGCCCGCGGCCTGGCGCCGGCATTCGACGAGGTCGGCTTCACCAAGCCCGCCCAGGTGCCGCTGGTGCGCGACGGCCGCCACGCCGGCAGCCTGGTGAGCCCGCGCACCGGCGCCGAGTACGGGCTGGCCGCCAACGGCGCGGGCGAGGACGAGTCGATGCGCGCTGTGGCGCTGGCCGGCGGCACGCTGGCCGAGGAGGAGGCGCTGGCCGCGCTCGACACCGGCATCTACATCGGCAACCTGCACTACCTGAACTTCTCCGACCGCGCCAGCGGTCGCGTGACCGGCATGACGCGCTTTGCGACCTTCTGGGTCGAAGGCGGCCGCATCGCCGCGCCGCTGGCGGTCATGCGCTGGGACGACTCGCTGTATCGCCTGCTCGGCACCGAACTCGAGGCGCTGACCGATGCGCCGCATTGGATCCTGAACAGCGGCACCTACGGCCAGCGTTCGGTCGAAACCAGCCGCGTCCCCGGCGCGCTGCTGCGCCGGATGACGTTCACGCTGTAGGCGGCACGCGGGCTTGCGCCCGAGGACTTGCGCTGCAGGCGGCAGACTCCAGCCTGCGCCTCAGGCGCAGCGGGTCGTAACTCCGAGAGATCGGAGTTTCCAGCCCTAGTCGGCTCGCAGCACCCGATTCTTCCCGGCCCGCTTCGCCTGGTACATGGCCTCGTCGGCGCGCTGCAAGATCGACTCGAGCGACTCTTCCGGCTGCCAGAGCGCCGCGCCGGCCGAAAAGGTCAGCGTGTGAGGGCGGCCTTCGTGCACGAACGCGCGCCGCGCCAGTTCGGCCTGCACGCGCTGAGTCGCGGCAATCGCGGCGTCCAGACCGGTGGCCGAGTACAGGATGGCGAACTCCTCGCCACCGACACGCGCCACCACGTCGGTCGGCCGGACCGTTGCCTGCATCACGGTGAGCAGGTGCACCAGCGCACGGTCGCCGGCCAGATGGCCGAGGCTGTCGTTGATCCGCTTGAAGTTGTCGAGGTCGATCATCGCCAGCGACAGCTCGGTGCCGTGGCGGGTGGCGCGCGCGGTCTCGACCCGGAATGCCTCCTCGATGCCGCGCCGGTTCAGCGCATGAGTCAGCGGATCCTTCTGCACCATGTTCGAGACCTGCGTGAGCTCCTTCTCCAGATGGCGCATCCGCTGCTCATAAGTCTCGACCTTGCGTCGGGCATCGATCAGTTCCTCGCGACCCTTGCCGATGTCGGCGCGCATCGCCTGCGTGTCGGCGAGCAGGCCCTTGGCCACCCGCGACAGGGTCTCGATGTCGTTGGCTTTCTCCAGCTCGGTCTGGTAGGCGCCCACCTGGTCGTAGAAGCGGCCCGTGCTCGATCCCATCGTGCCAACCCGCTCGATCAGGGTGGCCAGCATCTCCTTGAGCGCATCCTTGGCCTCCTGCAGGCCCTTGCGCGCGCCGGCCTGTCGCTGGATCGCCTGTGCCACCCGCGCCTCGGTGTCGGCAATCTGCTGCGCCTTGACTGCCTCCCCTCCGACCAAGGCGCGGATCGGCTCCAGCTGGCCGGTGAGCCAGGCCTCCTCTGGCGTCAGGCTCTTCATGTTGTCGCACAGCAGGGCCAGCAGGCGTTGCAGACCCGCCCGTACCTTGACCTGCTCATCGATCTGGCGGTCGAGGCTCGCCGCTGCCGCGCTGAAGCGCGGCAGCAGCTGGCCGATCTCGTCCGGTGGAGTGGGGCCGGTGTGCTGGGCACAGTACTGTGTCAGCTTCTGCGCCGCCGCGCTGTCCTGCCCGCAGGCATGCCCGACCAGCCCGATGGCGCGCATCGCGACCTGCTTCCATGCCGCTGCCTCGGCCAGCGCCTGCGCCAGCTGTCCCTCCAGGACCGGGGCGGCCGCGAGCTGCTCCGGCACGGACTGCGTTGCCTGCGACGGCGCGACCGCCGTAGCCGGCGCCGCTGCCGGCACCGCCTCTTCGCCGCGCGGTGGCACGGCCAACGCCGGACCCCAGGACTCCACCAGGCGGCTGAGCCGCTCGAACGCGGTATCGGGTTCGCTCTGCGCCGCCTCGAGCACGCGCCCGACGGCATCGAGCTTGCGGGCGCGCGTCCACTTGGCGTGCAGTACATCGGCCTGTCTGAGCAGCGTCAGCGCCAGTTGCGGCCAGTTGCCGGCGGCCGCGCCGACTCGGCGCGGCAGCACCCGGTCGAGGGCCTCGCGCACGGCGGGCCAATCCTGCCGCAACACGCCCTCCTGGATGACCGCAGCCTCCGGCGCCGCCAAGCGGTTGGTACGCACGAGGTCGCGCAGCAACTCCTTGATGACCGCCGCCGCACTGCCAGCGCCTGGGGGCACGCCGGCGATCTCGAAGTAGACCTCCGCAAAGCTGTCGGGCGTGGGCGCCAGCCGGCGCTCAGCCAGCGCCTTCAGCGCGCGCCGGGTGATCTCGCTGGGGGTCAGGCGACCGGTCGGGGCCGGAATGTCGTTCATGTTCATCGCCAATCTCCGTGGCTACTGTCTGCCGACGAAGCGGCGCGCCCATCGAACGGCGCGCGCCTTGTGGGGTTCCGATGACGCAGGCCCGGCCGGCGCGTCGGCGGGTAAGGCATGCGGGCCTGTCATGGCCCTCGACGCCGGCGCTTCCCCGTTCAACAGGCCAAAGTGGCGGCCGTTCGAATGCGCGTTTGCCAGCGGTGCAGCCGGCGGCGGGGCCGACTGGTCGACACCAATCTGTACGCGCCAGTTGCGCTCCTGCGTGCCCGGCCCCAACAGCCGCGCAAACTCTTCGGCTGGCACAGCGCGCGAGAACAGGAAGCCCTGCATGAGCTGGCAGCCCTGCTCGAACAGCCGTGCCATCTGCCCGCGCGTCTCCACGCCCTCGGCCACCACCTCCAGCTTCAGGCTCTTGCTCATGGCAATGATGGCTGCGACGATCGCCGCGTTGTCGCCGCTCGACTCCAGGTCGCGCACGAACGAGCGATCGATCTTCAGGGTATCGATGGGCAGCCGCTTCAGGTAGGCCAGCGACGAGTAGCCGGTGCCGAAGTCATCAATCGAAATGCGCACGCCCAGCGCCTTGAGCGCCGCAAACAGCGGCGCTGCGCCCTCAAGGTTGTGCATCAACGCGGTCTCGGTGATCTCCAGCTCGAGCAGCCGCGCATCGGCGCCGCTGGCCGCCAGCGCGCTCTGGACAGGTGCCAGCAGGCTGGCGCGCTGGACGTGGCGAGAGGACACGTTGATCGACACCGGCACGCGGCAGCCGGCCCGATCCCAGACCAGCAACTGGCGACACACGTCCCCGATCAGCCACTCGGTGATCGGGACGATCAGCCCGGTCTCCTCGGCGGAGGGGATGAACTCCGAGGGCGGCACCAGCTTGCCCTCGCGTTGCCAGCGCAGCAGCGCCTCGGCGCCTACGATCTGGCCGCTGACCACGTTGACCTTGGGCTGGTAGTGCAGCACCAGTTCGTTGCGCTCGAGCGCGCGGTGCAGCGCACTCTCGATGCGCCAGCGCTGCGCCGTGACGGCGTTCATCTGATCATCGAACAACTGCCAGCCGTTACGGCCCGCCGCCTTGACCGCGTACATCGCAACATCGGCCTTGCGCAGCAGTGTGTCGGCATCGGCACCGTGTTGCGGAAACATCGCCACGCCAATGGAGGCGGTGACGAAGAGCTCGTGGCCGGCACAGTCGACCGGCCGGCGAACCACATCGAGCAGCCGCAGGCAGGCCTGCTCGATCGCGCGCTCGTCGGCAACCTGCGTCAGCAGCACCACGAACTCGTCGCCTCCCGGGCGCGCGACGCTGTTGACCGTGAATGCCGCAACGGGCTTGTGCTCACCAAGCGCCAGGCCGAGGTCGGGCAAACCCGCAAGCCGGATCGCGCCGGGCTGCGTCGGCCCGCCCTCCTGCTGGTCGACTCCCTCGTTGAGCGGTGCGTGCAGCGAGCGGAACAGCCGTTTGGAGAGTTCGCGCAGGAGCTGGTCGCCGTGCTGGTGGCCCAGCGTGTCGTTGACCTGCTTGAAGCGATCGACGTCGATGAACAGCACCGCCGCGCAGGTGCCATGCACGGCAACCTCGCGCAGCGCCGCCTGCAACTGGTCGCGGAAGTGGCGGCGGTTGGGCAGGCCCGTCAGCGGGTCGAAGTTGGCCAGGTGCCGGATCTGGTCCTCGGCCTGCTTGCGGTCGGTGATGTCCTGCATCACGCCATGCGCGCTGACCACCACGCCGACTTCGTCGCGGTCGAGCTCCGCCTCCACCAGCACGGTGCGCAGTTTGCCGTCGGGCCGTGCGATGCGGCACTCCAGCGTCAGTTGCACGCCCGCCTGCTGCGCGTCGCACCACGACTGGCGCGCCCGCCCGCGATCTTCCTGCAGCAGGCGGGACCAGAGGACCCCGTCGGCCAGGCCGCCTTCCTCCGGCTGCAGACCCAGGATCGCATAGCACTCGGTCGACATCGTCACCCAGCGGCGACCGATATGCCACTCCCAACTGCCCAGACGCGCAATCCGCTGCGCCTTGGTCAGTTTGGCCTGGCTTTGCGCCAGCTCCTCGCGCGTTCGCGCGGCACGGATCAGGTAGCGCAACCGCTCCGACAGCAGGGTCCACTGGCTGTTGGTCTTGACGAAGAAGTCGGTCGCGCCAGCCTCGTAGGCACGGGCGATGGAGGCCTCGTCGTCGAGCCCCGTGAGCATCAGGATCGGCACATGCGTGCCGGCCGGACGGCCGCGCAGCTGCTCGCAGGCGGCGAAGCCGTCGACTCCGGGCATCAGGGCATCGAGCACCACCAGCTCGGGCAAGTGGCGGTCGAAGGCAGCCAGCGCCGCCGGGCCGCTGTCGGCTTCGATCACCTGCCAGCCACGCTCGACCAGGGCGGTGGCCGTGAGCATCCGCGCCACCGGGTCATCATCGACCAGCAAGACGCAGTCGGCCGCACCCGCCGGCGAGCCGCGCAGGGCCGGCGCGCCGCGCCCATCGGCAATCGGCTGCTTGTGCGGTTCGGGCTGATTGCCATCCATGCGCGTTCCCGTTGTCTCAGTGGACACCGGCCGTGCCGGCGACCGGCAGGGCGCGCAGGGCCAGCACCACCCGCTCGTACTCCTGGCGTGCCGCCGGCCAATGCTGGCGTGCCGCCAGCAGGTGGCCGCCGCGCACCAGGTTTTCGATCTCGCCACAGCGGTGCGCCAGTTCGCTCGCGCCCAGGTTGGCGCTCGATGACTTGAGCGTGTGAGCCGCGTGCCGCAACGCATCGACGTCCTTGTGCTGGATCGCCTCCTCGGCTTCGGCCACCAGGCGGGCGGCGGTGTCGAGGTAGGCGTCGACCAGCCGGCGCAGCAGGTCCGGCGCGCCGCGGCGCTCCATGTCGCGAATGCGGTCGATCACTGCAGCGTCCAACTGCGCTGCGCCGGGAGTCACCTGCGGCTCCTCATCGGTGCTTGGAGTGCCGGCCGGCGCTGCGGCCGTGGCAGCCGCTTCGGCGTCCGGCGCGGCCGGACGCGTGCCGAGGTGACGGGCCAACAGATCGGCCAGCTGCTGCTGGCGGAACGGCTTGGCCAGATAGTCGCTGAAGCCGGCGGCCAGGCAGCGTGCGGCATCGCCCGCCAGCGCGTTGGCAGTCAGGGCAACGACCGGCACCTGCGCCGGGGTGCTGCCGCTGCCGTGCGGCTCGGACGCTTCGCGCAGGCGGCGCACGGCCTCGAAGCCGTCCATCTCCGGCATCTGGCAGTCCATCAGCACGACGTCGAAGCATGCCTGGGACAACGCATCGAGCGCCTGCTTGCCGTTGGTCGCGAGTGTCACCTGGCAACCGAGGTCCTCCAGCATCACGCGCGCCAGCTCCTGGTTGACCGGGTTGTCCTCGGCCAGCAGCACGCGGGCGCCGCCGAACGGGCGAGGCGTCGACGCGTCGCGGGCGGCGCGCCCCGCCAGCACCGAAGCCAGCGCCTGCACCAGTTCCTGTCCACGTACCGGCTTGGCGAGGAAGGCATCGACGCCGCTGGCCGGCGCGATGCGCGCTTCCGCGCCGCCCGTGATCGAGGTCAGCAGCAATACACCGAGGCTGCCGAGCAGCGGCTCGCGTCGCAGCCTCGTGGCCAGGGTCAGGCCGTCCATCACCGGCATCTTCATGTCGACCACGGCCGCGTCGAACGGCCGGCCGCAGCGCGCCGCCGCCAGCAGCCGCTCGATCCCCTGGCCACCGTGCTCGGCCGTGCCGACGTCCATGCCGGCACGCGCCAGTTGCTCCTGCAGGATGCTGCGATTGGTCGGGTTGTCCTCGACCACCATCACGCGCCGTCCCTCCAGCAGCGCGGGCACGGCCGCCGGCGCCACCGCCGCGTCCTGACCGATCTTCAGCCGCAACTCGAAGCGGAACGTCGAGCCCTCGCCCTGTCGGCTGCTGACCTCGATACGCCCACCCATCAGCTCGACCAGCTGCTTGCTGATGGCCAGGCCGAGCCCGGTGCCGCCGTAGCGGCGCGACATCGACTGGTCGGCCTGCATGAAGGAGGAGAACAGACGCGCCAGCTGGTCCGGCTCGATGCCGATGCCCGTGTCGCGCACTTCGAAGGCGATTCGAGTGGCGCCGAACGGCGCAACGCCGCCGGGCTGCTCGCTGGTCGCACTGCCCGGCGCGCCAGCGGCCGGCGCCGTGACCGTGACGACGACCTCGCCACGCTCGGTGAACTTGATGGCGTTGCCGACCAGGTTGGTCAGCACCTGACGCAGCCGCGTGGGGTCGCCACACACCACGCGCGGCAGGTCGGCAGCGACGTGGTGCGCCAGCTCCAGCCGCTTGTCGTGCGCCCGCGGCCCGAGCAGTTCGAACACGTCCTCCACCAGGGTCGGCAGGTCGAAATCGACCTCCTCGAGCTCGAGCTTGCCGGCCTCGATCTTCGAGAAGTCGAGGATGTCGTTGATGATGGCCAGCAGGTTCTCGCCCGAGCGGTACACCGCATCGGCAAAGCGCCGCTGTTTGTCCGTCAGCGGCGTGCCCAGCAGCAGCTCGGTCATCCCGAGCACGCCGTTCATCGGCGTGCGGATCTCGTGGCTCATGTTGGCCAGGAACTGGCTCTTCGCGCGGCTGGCGCTCTCAGCGACTTCCTTGGCGTCGCGCAGCATCTTCTCGTTGGTCTTGATGTCGGTGATGTTCTCGATCACCGACAGCAGCAGCGGCTCGCCCTGCTGGCCACTGATCGGCGCACCGTGCACGCGCACGTAGACCAGACTGTCGTCGCGCCGGACCAAACGGCGCTCCATGACCAGCGCGGACGTCATGTAGTCGGGCGCGGAGCGTCTCGACCGCTGCCCTGGCGCGTCGTCCGGATGCGTGAATTCAATCGGGTCCCGGCCCACCAGGTCGGCTGGTTCGCAGCCCAGCATGGCCGCGTAGGCGCGGTTGACCTGCGCCAGGCGATACCCCCGGTCCTGGATTGCCGTGGGTACCGGCGAGTCCTCGAACAGGGCGCGGAAGTGGGTCTCGCTCGCGCGCAACGCCGCCTCCGTGCTCTTGAGCGCCGTGATGTCGGTAGCCAGCAGCGCGTATTGCACATACTTGCCGCGCTCGTCGAGCAGCGGCCGACCCTCGACCTCGTGCTCGCCCCGCACGCCGTCGCGACTGTAGACCACCAGCTCGAACTTGACCGGACTGCCCTCGATCACCGCGTTGGCTAAGCGCTCGATGATCGCCGGGTCGGTGTCCGGTCCACCGACCAGGGTGTGCGTGAGGCGGCCCCGCGCGTCTTCCGGCGCGTGACCGGTCCAGCGCGTGAAGGCCTCGTTGACCCACTGCACGCGGCCGAGGGTATCCAGCACGAGGACGGCCTTCTCGGTGTTGGCGGCCACCAGCGCGAGCCGGCGGGCCTCGGCCTCGCGGCGGCGCAGGTCGCGCTCGACCCGGTGGCGCTCGGCCAGGCGCGACAGCTCCGCGGTGATCGCCTCGATCAAGTCGATCATCTCGGCGCTGGCCTCGATGCGGCGGTCGACGAAGAACTCGAGGAAGGCCATCACGTGACCCTGAGCGACCACCGGGATCGCCAGAGCCGTGTGCAGGCCCGCCTCGTTGGCCACCTCGCCCCGGTTCCAGCCGGTCAACTGGCGCAGGTCGGTGACCCACTGCGCCATGCCGGTGGCGTAGGCGCGGCCCAGCAGACCCTTGTTGGAGCGGGTGATGGTCAGCCCGTTGCTGACCTCGATGAAGTGCGCAAAGCGCGCGCGGTCGTGCACATACCAGTCGGAACAGGGCGCCTCGGTCTCGAAGGTGCCCTCGTCGGCCAGCAGCGCAAAGCGTCCAAGCGGCCAGTCCAGATAGGCGCCGACCTCGTGTAGGGCGCCCCGCAGCGCATCCTGCACCGTGCCGGCCTCGTTGGCGATGGTGGCCAGGCCGCGCAGCAGCCGCATCAGGGCGTACTGGCGCTGCAGCTCCAGGCTGTTCTGCAGCTCGTTAAGGTGCGCGCGCTTGAGGCGGTCCGAATGGCCGAGCAGCGCGTCGGTCATCGCATCGAAGCTCACCACCAGCGAGTCGAGCTCGTTGCCGTACCGCGGCACGCTGCGGCCGGCGTAGCGCAGCGCCAGTTCCTCGGCGCGTTCGGTCAAGCGGCGGATCGGCCGGATCAGCAGGCGCTGGAGCACTGCGGCCAGCAGTAATGCAGCCAGCAGCGTGAGTGTGGCCACGCTGACCAGCTGCTCGCGCGACTGCGCCAGCGCCAGCCGCTGCGAGGCCTTCGGCACTGCGACCGACAGCAGCAGGCGCTGGTCAGCCAGCAACAGGGGCTGCAGCAGCACGTCGTATGCGTGGCCGAGCGCGACGAACTCGCCCTTGCCGTCATCGCTCACGCGCTGCGCCGGCGCCTCCGGCACCGCCGACAGCAAGTCCGGCGCGGTGCTGACCAGCAAGTGCCGGCGGTAACCAAGACCCAATTCCGCGCCGGCCGGGCCGGCGATGTCGCGCAGGTAGCCGCGGTCGATCAGCCGCTCGACTGCCACGCTGCCCACCGCGACACCCCGCTGCCGAACCGGCCCTTCGACCCGCAGAAGCAAGCGGTCGGGCAGCGGCACGAAGTCGACCGTGACGTGACCCCGACGATGGCGCGCCAGCGGGACCTCGGCCGGCTGCGGCGAGGCCGGCGCGGCTGTCGCCGGACTGGGGCTGGGGCTCGACCACAGCCGAGCGCCGCGGCCGTCGGTCAGGGTGATGGCGTCGGCCGCAGTCTGGTTGCGGATGTGTTGCGCCAACGGCTGCAGTTGCCCGGCAGCGGCCGAACCGGCCACCATCGCGCGCGCCAGCTCCGGCTCATCCCGCAGCGCGAAGACAACCGCCTCGAGCGTGTCCAGATCCCGCTGCAGCGCCGTCTGCACCGCCAGCGCGGCGCGGGTGGCGCGGTCTTGCTCTTCGACTTCGAGCATGCGGCGCAGGCCCGTGTGGCTGAGGAAGAAACTGATGCCAATGGCCCAAACCGTGAGGAGTACCAGCACCGACATCAGCAGCGTCGCGATCGAGGCGCGGCGACGCGGCACGTTCGTGTCCGCGGGCGGTGCCGGCGCACTGGCCGTCGCCGTCGGCTCGACGGGCGGCCGCGTCGGGCCGTCAGCCCGCGGGAAGTCCAGCGCCGGCATGGGGCGCCGAAGCCCCACTGCGGCGGCGGCTTCGACGGAAGGCGAGCTGTCGGGTGTCATCGGTGAAGGCATCACGGGCGCGCCGGGGCGTTTGCCCGGCACGACAATTCGGCAGGCCCCACAGTGCCCGATCTGCCACCGACTCCCCCCGCGAAAAAGGCACCCTGACCGAGCCCATTTCGCGTGACCTACCGGGCGCTACCGCCTTGCCCCGGGGCCGCCCCCGGCACACCGGCGGCTGGCACAATCGAACCGTGCCTCCACCCCGTCCCGCCGCATCATCCGTCTCCACGGCCAAGGGCCAGCCTCTGACGGCCCGGTGGAGCCTGCGATGCGGCGCAATGGCCCTGCTGGGGGCGTTGGCGCCGTGCGCGGCCCGGGCGGTCGAGCCGGCGGGTGGCCCATCGAACGTGCTGGGGTTGATTGCCCTGGCCACCGCGGCCGGCGCCGGCGCGGCACTGGCCGGCGTGGCCCTGGCGCACCGGCTGCGCCGCAACCACGAACTGCAGCGGCTGCAAGCGCAACTGGCGGCCAGCGTCGACTGGACCTGGCGCATCGATGGGCAGGGTCGGCTGACCGAACTGGCGGCGCGGCGTCCCGGCGCGCCGCCGCTCGACCCGGCCGCGCTGCTCGGGCGTCGGCTCTGGCAACTGCTCGACACCCGGGCCGACGCACCCCAGGCACTCGAGGCGGCGCTGGCGGCGCGCCAGCCGTTTGGGGGGGTACTGCTGCAGGCCGCAGGCCGCGCGCTGCTGCTGGCCGGCGCGCCGATTCCGCAGGGCGGCTGCGCCGGCACCGCCATCGACGTCGGGGCACTGCTGCCGCAGGCCGCCGTGGCCGATCCGGCGCTGGCCGAGCGCACGCGCCGGCTCGAGCTCACCGCGCGCGAGCTCGACAGTTTTGCGTACTCCGTCTCGCACGACCTGCGCGCACCGCTGCGCGTGGTCGACGGCTTCGCCAACATCCTGCTGGAGGACTACGCCGACGCGCAGCGACCGCTCGATGACCTCGGGCGCGAGCATATCCGGCGCATCATCACCGCCGGCAACCGCATGAACGCGATGATCGATACGCTGCTTTCGATGTCGCGCATGACGGCCGCCGATCTCACGCGCGAGCGGGTCGACCTCACGCATTTGGCGCAGGAGCTGGCCGACGAGCTGCGCGCATCCGACCGCAGCCGCCGCGTGCAGTTCGTGATCGCCGAAAACCTCACGGCCGAGGGCGACCGCACGCTGCTGCGCCTGGTGCTGCAAAACCTGCTCGGCAATGCCTTCAAGTTCACCGCCAAGGCCACCCCGGCGCGCATCGAGTTCGGTGTCGACGACCGCGCGGCGCGGCCGGTGTACTACGTGCGCGACAACGGCGCGGGCTTCGACATGCGCTTTGCCGACAAGTTGTTCGGACTTTTCCAGCGGTTTCACTCGGCCAACGAGTTCCCCGGCACCGGCGTTGGCCTGGCCACGGCGCAGCGCATCGTGCGCAAGCACGGCGGCCGCATCTGGGCCGCCAGCCGGCCGGGCGAAGGCGCAACGTTCTTCTTCACGCTCTGGGACGACACCGGCTTGAGTTAGTGCCCGGGCGTGGCGCCTGCGGCGCGTCGCGGCGCCTGCACCAGACCTGGTCTGATCCGATGGGGACAGAGCATGCGGGCGCCTGCGGCGCGTCGCGGCGCCTGCGCCAGACCTGGTCTGATCAGATGGGGACAGAGCATGCGGGCGCCTGCGGCGCGTCGCGGCGCCTGCGCCAGACCTGGTCTGATCAGATGGGGACAGAGCATGCGGGCGCCTGCGGCGCGTCGCGGCGCCTGCGCCAGACCTGGTCTGATCAGATGGGGACAGAGCATGCGGGCGCCTGCGGCGCGTCGCGGCGCCTGCGCCAGACCTGGTCTGATCAGATGGGGACAGAGCATGCGGGCGCCTGCGGCGCGTCGCATGGTCTGTCCCCATTAACCTAATTTCCAACCATGTCCGCACCGCCGGCAGCGCACGCGCAGCGCTTGCGCGCGGCGCGGTTCGTCGGGGTCGCCTTCGCTGGCGGTCTCGGGCCCGACGACCTCGAAGCGGCCCCAGGTCTTGCAGCCGGCGCACTCGGCGGCGTTGGCATACTGCTCGGCGCGCGCAAGCAGCATGTTGAAGCGGCGCCAAGCCAGCAGCACAAGCCCGCCCGCAGCGGCGGCGCCGAAGAAGATGACGAGGTAGAGCAGCGGCGTGCCGCGCAACTGCGCCAGGCTCTCGTACCCGGCCAGCAGAAAGATGAGGGCCAGGAAGGCCGTCACCAGGTAGGCAAAGCTTTCGATCAGCTGGCGCTCGTACCAGCGGCGAAAACCCAAGCGACGGATGTCCTCGGCAACCTTCACGACGCGGATCGGCGGCCCGTCAGCGCGCCACTGAATTGAGCCGGTTGGCGGCCTCGACCATGCTGCTGGCGATCTCCTCGACGCTGCGGGTCTCGCTCCTGGCCTGGGCGCGCAACGTCTCTTGGGCGCGGTCGTAGTCGAGCCGCAGGCGCTCCATGAGGATGCCGATGGCCACCTGCTGATCGCGCACGCCGGCTGCATCGGGCTGCGGCGCGGCCGGCCGCGCCGCCGGCGGCGCACCGCCGCTGTCGAGCCCGCGCTCGCGCACCTTGGCGAGCGCGGCACGAACGGCCGGCACGATCTGCTTCACGTCGAGCGGCTTGACGAGGTAGCCGAGCGCGCCCAGGCGGGTTGCTTCGTCGATGATGTCGCTGTCGCCGAAAGCGGACAGAAACATGAAGCGGGTGCCGGTGTTGGCGGCCAGATACCGCGCCACTTCCATTCCGCTCTTGCCCTGCATGCGAATGTCGAGGATGGCCAGCAGCGGCTTCATCTTGCGCGCCAGCAGGATGGCGTCGTCGCCATTGTCGGCCTCGATCACCTCGAACTCGGCCTGCTTCAGGCCGGCCACCACCGTGGCAAGCACCAGGCGGTCATCGTCGACGACGAGGATGAGCGGTTTGTCCATGCCGGGAGTGTAGGTGGATTCAAGACGGCGAATCGAGGCGTCGTGACGGCCGCGCCCGGCCTCACAGGTCTTCGCGGATGGCCGGTGCCACCAGTTCCACGCGGGTGACTACATGCGTCCCGGAGGGCTCGATCGCCAGCCGGGCGCCGCGCCGCGGCAGCAGCGCCTTGACCAGACCCAGGCCCGACACGCTCGAAGATATCTTGGACAGATCGAAGCCCGGCTCCAGCGTGCCGGCGTTCTCGATGCGCAGTTCCAGCCCGTCGGGCCGCGGCAGCAGTTGCACCTGAATCGGCAGCTCGCGACTGGCGCGGTACTTGATGGCGTTGGTGCCCAGTTCATTGACCACCAGCGCCAGCGGCACCGCCTCGCCCTCGGGCAGACCCCAGCGCCACATCGCGGAGGCAGGCGGCTCAAACTTGATCTGCACGCCGAACATGTTCGACAGGTTGACGAAGATGCCCTGCACCACACCCAGCACCGGCAGCGTACCGGAGGCGCGAATCTGCAGGCCATGCACCTGGGCGATCGCCTGGATCTGGCTGGCGATCTCTTCGAGTTGCTCGGCCACCTCGGGTTTGGCGCCGGCCATGTGCTGCAACAGGCCGGCCACGCCCTGCAGGTTGTTCTTGATGCGGTGATGCACTTCGCGCACCAGGATGTCGCGCTGCTTGATCGCCTCCGCGATGCGTTCGCGTTCGGCCGCCACGCGATCGGTCACGTCGTCGGCCACACCGAACACGCGCACGCTGCCATCGAACATCCGCACCGGGTTCAGGCGCACGTTGAGCACCCGCAGACCGCGTTGCGGATGGTCGATGCGCACGGTGAGCTCGGCTTTCTGCAGCCGCCGCATACTGGCCACCAGGCGCGGCAAGCGTCGCGCCACCAGCGGCGCGTCGTCAAAGTGCACGCGCGACAAAACGGACCGCGGGTTCTCGAGCATCTGCTCGACCGGGCCGCCCAGCACCGCCTCGTAGCGCGGGTTGACATAGAGCACCTGCGTGAGGTCGGCGGTGGCGATGAAGACCAGCTGGTCGATGTTCTCGGCAAACTGGCGGAACCGGGTCTCGGTCTCGCGCAGCGCCGCCTCGGCCCGCACTTCTTCGGTGAGGTCGTCGATGATCGACATCACGTAGCGGGCGCGCGCCGCGTCGGCCGGGCCGCCGCCCGGCTCGTAAAGCGGCAGCACCCGCTGGTTGACCGTGAGCGTACGGCCGTCGGCACGCAGCATCAGGTCGCGCGGCCGGTCGATCTGCTGACCCAGCGACAGCGCCTTGCGGTCCATCTCCGCATACAGGTCGGCAAACTGGCGGCCGTAGATCTCGTGCCAGGTGCGGCCGATCACCTGCGCGCGCGCCAAACCGGTGATCTGCTCGCCGGCGCGGTTCAGCGACACGAAGCGGCCGGTTTCCACGTCGCGCACGCTGACCAGCACCGGCAGGTTCTCGACCACGAGGTCGAGGTAGTTGCGCACCCGCATCAGCTCGTCCTCGGAGCGGCGCCGCACGTCGACGTCCATCAGCGCCAGCATCAGGCCCCGCTCCGGCACGCTCGTGTCGAGCGGCCGCACGTTGACCGCACACCAGAAGCTCGATCCGTCGGCGCGCCGCATCCGGTGCTCAAAGCTCGCCTCGCCGCCGAGCGCCTGCTGGCGGATCGACGCCCAGTCGCGGCGATCGGCAAACAGTGTGGCGATCTCCAGCTCCGACAGGTCGCCGGCCGGGTAGCCGAACATGCGCTCGGTGGCGGCGTTGGCCTTGACCACCAGTTCGTCGGCCACGTAGGCCATGCCGACCAAGGCGTTGTCGAACATCAGCTGCAATTCACCGAGCGCGCCGCGCAATTCGCGCTCGCTCCTCTTGCGCTCATCGATGTTGACAAAGGCAAAGATGTAGCCGAGCTCCGGCCGGTCCCAATTGACGGCGCGCCCCTGCACCGTGACCCAGATCGGGTCGCCCTTGCGACGGAACATGTAGAGCTCGAACTCGCAGGCGCCGTCGCTGGCGATTTCCTCGTAGTGCTCGGCCAGATTCGCAGCCAGCAGCTGGTCGGTGGGGTGCGCAAACAGCTGGCCCTGGTCGGTGAGCGCCCCCCGCTCGCAAGCCAGCAGTTCCTCCATCGCCGCATTGGCGCGCAACGGCCGCCCGTCGCGCACGAACAGCAGGCCGACCAGAGCGGTGTCGAACATGAGGCGGCTCTCGGCCAGCAGCGTCTGCAGCTGCGCTTCCTGCCGCTTGCGTGCCGAGATGTCGAGGATGGAGACGATCTGCGCCTTCGCGGGCGCGGCCTTGTCGACGGCGCGCACCGACAGCAGCGCCCAGAACGGCGCACGAGTCGCTCCGCCGAGCAGCTGAGCCTCGAACGAGTAGACCTCGCCCGCCGACAGCGTCGAGCGCATCACCGTTGCGTGAATGCGATGGTCGCCTTCGTCGGCGAACAGATTGGAGAAACGGCGGCCGATCGGCTCGCGCGATTCGCGCGAGTCGTGCGAGTCGCGGTCGGCCGTGCCGAACAGCGCCGCCGCCTGCGCGTTGGTTCGCACCACCCGACCGTCGTCCAGGTGCAGCAACGCCACCGCCGTGGTGTCGAGCACGACGTTCAGTTCCAGCAGCGAGCGAGCCAGTGCCTCGCGCTGGCGCTTCATCTCCGAGACATCCTGGAAGGTGTAGATGGCCTCGGCCAGCGGCTCGGTGATGTCGATGGCGTCGGTGTCGGTGTCGCCCCCCTCCTTCGGCTCGACCGGGCGCGCCTGGACCAGACACCAGACCGGCTCGCCGTCCTTGCGGAACAGCACCACCTCGGCGCTGGTGGTCTGGTGCGCGCGCACGACCGGCATGCCGGACACTTCGTTGGGCATGCGATTGCTCCGGTCGCGTGCCAGCTCCCACAGCGACATGCCGACCACCTCGCCGTCGCCATAGCCGAACATCTGCGCAAACTCGCGGTTGGCCAGCATGATGCGGCCGTGGTGCGACTGCGCCACACCCACCGACATGGTCTCCAGCAAAGTCTGCTGATCGGCCAGCAACGACCGCAGATGCTCCTCGGAGGTCTTGCGCTCGGTGGCGTCCTCCAGCACGAGCAGGTAGTCGCGGCGCCGCTCGACGCCCTCGCCGGTGTACCAGGCGCGCAGCGTGATCCGGCTCCACAGCAGGTGGCCGTCTTTGTGGCGCAGCCGCACGTCGCTCTGCCCGGCCGACAGTTCGCCGGCGAGCAGCCGCTCGCGCAGTTGCTCGAAGATCTCGCCCTGCACCAGCAGCGCGCTCGGCTGCAAGCCGACCAAGTGTTCCGGCGTCCGTCCCAGCAGCTCACAGGCAGCGGTGTTGACCTGCGCCACGCGAAAACCCGGCCCGAGCAGCATGTTGGCCACTGGGCTTTCTTCGAATATGGTCTTGAAGCGCGAGGCGGCGTCGGCCAGCCGCGCCTCGATGCGCTTGCGCTCGGTGATATCGCGCACCAGCAGGAAAATGAACTCCCTTCCCCCTTGCTCGACCCGCTGCAGCACCAGGTCCACAGGGAACTCCGAGCCCAGTCGGGTTCGGTAGCGCGACTCGCAATGGTAGGCACCGCGGGTCGACAGCTCTTGCAGGATGTCGGCGTAGCGCTCCGGCGTCAGCAGCACGTCGATCTGCGCCAGCGCCAGCCCCTTGATGCGCTCGCGCCCGTAGCCGAGCCAGGCCAGCGCAGTCTCGTTGGCGTCGACCACGGAGCCGTCGCGCTGGATCTCCAGCACCATTTCGCCGGCCGAGTCGAGCGCCTGGCGCAGCGCCGCCAGCGAGGTCTCGGCAAAGCGTTCGCGATCGATCTGCTCGACCGTCACGAATACGCCCGTGAACCGCCCGTCCTGCCCGTACACCGGCGTGCGCGTGACGCGCAACCAGGGGCCACCGGCCGCCGGCGCGAACTGGTACTCGGCGATCTTCGCACCGACCACGCCACCATCACGCAGTGCCAGCAGATCGCGCATCACCTCGGGGTTGCCGCCGAACGAGTCGATCTCGTCGGGCCGCCGCCCGAGCACCGCATCGGCCGGCAAGGCGAGCAGGCGCTCGAGGAATTCGTTCCATGCCTGGTACCGCAGGTCGCGGTCGAGGATGGCGATACCGCTGGGCACCGCGGCGAGCACGGTCTGCACGAAGTCGTCGGCCGCGCGCGAACTGCGAATCGCCGCGCGCGGCACGGTGACGTCGCGCAGCACGGCGGTGGCGTGCGTGGCCTGCCCGCTCGGGTCGGTCTCCACCATCAGACGAACGTCGAACTGCTTGCGTCCGGTCGGGTGGCGGTAGCTGAACTTGAACCAGCGGTGGTCGAGTGTGTCGAAAGCTTCGGCGAGTTCAGCCTCCCACAGCGGCACGTAGTCGGCAAAGCGGTCGACCTCGGCCAGCCGGCGCCCGATGAACGCCACGCGCGGCAGCGCCGTGGCCTTTTCCAGCGCTGCGTTGGCGTAGACGACCTGCCCCTTGCGGTCAAAGCGAACAATGGCATCGCTCGAGTGCTCGAAGAAGCTCACGTTGGGCGGCTGCCAGACCGGTCCGCTCTGCGCGGCCGGGGTGACCTCGATCCCGACCGGTCGGCGCACGCGCGGCCGCGGGTCGGCAACCGCCAGCAGCCGGCTCTCGGAGACCAGGTCCGTGCTGGCTGCGGCCGGACCGCGACGCGGACGGCTGGGAGCGGGTTTCGAGTCGGCCACAGTGCGAAACGGGGATCCGGGCTGAGAGGGCAAGAGGCTTGAGTGCAACCCCGGGCGGCCTGCCTCAGGTCCGCACACGCGGATGCTAGCCCGGATGTTTCGTCCGGTCGCCCCGTCGATTCGCGCTTTCGCTCCGCCTCGCAATCCGAAGCCGGGGCGCGCGTTCGGCTGCAGCCGGCTGGGGGCGGTCGAGGCCACGCGGGTGCGCTCGGCGCCCGCCCGGCCATCTTACCCAAGCACTCGCCGATGCCTGCAGGCTGCCGCGACCGCTCGGCCGGCACGACGCGGGGGCACGCCACCCGAACGTCGCTGTTTCGCACAACCTGGCTCGCGCGGAGCGTGCCCCCGCGCGGGCGGGGGCCTCCGTGCAAGTCCCGCGTCCCTGATGAAACGTCCGGGCGAGCCTAAGCGCGGGGCAGCGCCCTGCGCGACCGACGTCGGCTGGAGTCGGCTGGGTTTGGCGGTGCAAATCAACGGTTTAGAAGTTCTCGTCGCGGCGCAGACTGTGTTGTTGGGTCACTGCCCCCGCGCGCACTGCACGGCCGGACTCGAACCGACGGCGCTCGGGCACTGACCGGGCGAGCTGTCGTTCGACCCTGGATTGGGGCCGCGGTCCTGCCATATGCGTTATCTCCTTCTGTCCATTGCACTGCTTCTGGTCGCCTGCACGCCCTCCTCCGAGACGTCGGTGGCGGAGGTCGTGGATGTCGTGGAGGTCACCGCCGCCAGCCCAGTGATCGCCCGCAGCACCGTCGTGCAGCTCGAGGCCACGGCCCGGCTCGCCGACGGGTCCGTGCGCTCGGTGACCGAGCTGGTGGACTGGAGTTCTTCGGATCCCGCGATCGCCCGCTTTGCCGATGCGGCCACCCCGGGGCTCATGAGCGCCGTCGGTACCGGTCGCGTGACTCTGCGGGCCGTGCTGCGCGGGTCCGGTACCGCCGCCAGCGTGAGCCTCGTGGTGAGCGACGCCGCCCTGGTCTCCCTGTCCATCACCTCACCCGGCCCCTCGCTCCCCCTCGGCCTCGCGCAGACGTTCACCGCCACCGGCACCTTCGCCACCGTCACCTTCGCCAACGGCACCACGTAGGATCTGACGACCGCGGTCACCTGGTCGTCCTCGGCGGCAGCCGTCGCCACGATCAGCAACGCCGCAGGCAGCCGCGGCGTCGCGACCGCACTCGCGCTCGGCAGCACCTCGGTCACCGCCTTGCATCCGGCCTCGGGCGTCACCGCGACGACCAGCCTGGCCGTCGTGCCGTGGACCCCGCTCGCTCTGAATCCCCTGCTGTGGCTGGATGCGGCCGATCCGTCCACCGTCACCACGACGGCAACGGGCGTGAGCCAGTGGCGGGACAAGAGCGGAAACTCCAGGCATGCAGGGCAGAACACCCCCACGCTGCAACCCGCTTACGTCGCCTCCGCCATCAACGGCCAGCCTGCGGTGCGTTTTGCGCCGGAAGGGGGTGGCGCAAGGGACATCCTGGCCGTGTCCTGGGCGGTCACGTCGAGCAATCTCACGGTCTATGTGGTGTTTCGCAAACCCGGTTCATCAGGCAACCGCGCGCATTGGTATGGCCGTCTCGTGTCGTTCTGGAATACGGCCAACGGCGCAGCGAACCCCGGCGACTTCGGAAACACCAACGGCTGGATTGCCGCAATGCTCGCGCAGGAGGGCGGCAGTGTGTCGTT
>Ga0209985_10000435_pt1 | contig 46305 bp, 32 predicted proteins | sample NOAtaG_FD_187305 | JGI IMG/M metagenome (GOLD analysis project Ga0209985, IMG submission 187305) | Freshwater lake microbial communities from Lake Erie, under a cyanobacterial bloom - NOAA_Erie_Diel6S_1000h metaG (SPAdes) (version 2) | ecosystem: Environmental > Aquatic > Freshwater > Lake ... | reverse complement strand
CGAGAAGCCGAAGGCCGAGGAGCGCGTGGTGCTTACCATGGACCTGGTGAGCAGTACGGCCCTGGCCGAGCGCATGGGTGACATGCGCTACTACCGTTATCTGAACCAGGTATACTCGCTGATGACCGATGCCGTGCTGCGCAACGATGCGGAGATCCACAAGTACGTGGGCGATGAGGTGATCTTCACCTGGCCCATGCGGGTAGGCGTGCGCTACGAGAACTGCCTGGACCTGTATTTCGACATCATGGAGCGCATCCAAGAGCACGCCGAGGAGCTGAAAGGCGAGTTCGGGGTGGTGCCGGAATACCGCGGGGCCGTGCACGGCGGGCGGGTGATCAGTGCCCAGATCGGCCACATCAAACGTGCCATCGACCTCAGTGGCGACGTGATGAACAGCGTTTCGCGCATGCTCGGCCTGGCCAAGGACATGAAGGTCGACCTGTTGGTCTCGGCCGAACTGTTGCACCGGATCCCCTCGGCATCCGAACGGTTCACCATCGGTCCGCAGCATATCATCCCCGTGAAGGGCCGCCGCCGCGAGGTGCGGGTGCACACCCTGCAACGCCATGCGAAGTCGCCGGCCTGAGCATTGGTCAGTGTTGCTGCTCACCCTTTGGCTGGTGGGCGTGCGGGCGGTGGCCCAGGTGCCCGTTCCTTTCGTGTCCGAGGCCCAGCGTTTCGTGGTGTTCACCGACAAGCGGTTCGAGGTGCTGGAGCCGCGCCCCCCACGGCAGTATCACGCCATGGAGGGGCAGGTGGTGTATCTGGACCACGATGGCCGGTTGAAGCTCTTCCTGGCCGAGGGGCGTCGGTTGCACCTATTGCAGGAGCGGGTGCCCGATACACTGGTGGTGCGTGGCGGGCGCGTGGCCTGGGCCAATGCCGATACGGTGTACCTGCTGCGCGGTGGTAGGCCCACACGGGTGGCGCATGACATCGAACGATTCACGGTGAGCGATAGCCTGCTGGTGTTGCACGATAGTTCGCGGCAGGAGCTGGTGGCCTCGTGGCGGGGGCAGCTGTTGCCCATGGCCACCTTGGAGCGCGGCAGCGAACGGCCGCAGTGGGCGCACGGCACGGACCGCGTGACCTTCCACGACCGCGGCGCCTTGAAGCTGCACCAGTTCAGGGCGGGCAGGCGCGAACTGCTCACCGATAGTTGTGGGTTGGCCCTGGTGGCCACGGGCGGTGGCATCACCGGCTATTGGAACGATGTGAAGGACCGCTTCGAGGTGCAGGATGCGCGGGGCGTGCATGTGGCCTCCGAGCTGAGGCCATGGAGCGCGAAGGCGGGGGAGGGCATCCTGGGTTTCGTGGACGGCAATGGCCGTTTACGTTGCTGGCAGAACGGTGTGCTCCATGCCCTCACCGATAGCATGCCTACCGAATACTGGGTGCAGGACAGCCTGTTGCTCTGGGTGCAGGGCGGGGTATTGCGCCTTTTTGACCCGGCAGGTACCATCACCGTGGAACCCTATGTGCCGGAGCGTTGGCGCATTGTTGGCGGTCTGTTGGTGTGGCTGGACATGAACCGCGAGCTGCGGGGGCTGGAGCATGGCAAGCGCCTGCGTTACGGCACCGAAGGGGCCATTCGCACCTTCGAGGTGCATGGTGATGCGGTGGTGTATCCCAGTCCGCTGGGCCACACCGTGGTGGTGCGCAAGGGCCGCAGTTACGTATACTGACGAACTGAACTTCAACGACGCTTGGCGCCATCGACCCGGTCGATGGTCCACAGGCGCATAGGGAGCTTCTTGCCTTTGAGGCCGATGCTGCCGATCTCGCGTACCGTGTAGTTGCCGGGCAGGTGCAGCACGTGCAGCAGTTCGTCGCTGAGCAGGTTGTCCACGCCGTGCTCGTTGCAGGTGTTCTGTATGCGGGCGGCGGTGTTCACCACGTCGCCGCTGAAGATGCGTTCGCGTTTCACCGTGCCCACCTCGCCGGTGGTCACCTGGCCATAATGGAAGCCGGCCTTGAACACGGGCTCGATGCCATAGGTGGCCATGTAGTACGCGGCTCTTTTTTGGAGCTTGGCACGGATGTCCAGGAAGCAGCGGATACAGCGCTGTTTGCGCACCCCTTTCCGCAGCGGCCAGCTCACGCTGATCTCGTCGCCGATGTACTGGTAGATCTCGCCCCTGGCGTTCACAATGGGGTCGGTGATATCGATGTACAGTTCATCGATGAGCTTGAAGTACTTTTCGTGGCCCAGTTCCTCGGCAATGGCGGTGCTGGAGCGCATGTCGAGGAACATGAAGATGCGCATCTCCTGCCGGGCCTTGCGGTAGCGGCCGGTGAGGTAGCTGACGCCCCCGGTGCCGAACTGGTCGTTAAGGCGGACCATGAGCATGGTGCCGCCCATGAGGAGCGTCCAGTAGAGGTATTGTCCCAGCCAGTGCAGGGTGAAGATGCGGGGCAGGGCCTGTGCCATATCGAAGCCTACCGGGCCCAGCGCCGTGCCCACCACCACAATGGGGAGGATGAGCGCTGCCATGATGGCGAACGCGGTGAAATAGGCGAGCTTGCGGAGTTGGTCGCGCAGCAGGAAGATGTACACCCCACCGCCGAGAAGGCCGGCCAGGAGGGAGGTCATGAACCGTTGATCGATGCGTTCACGGAGGCTGACCGGCACTCCGGCCTCGGCGAGCACATTGTGCTCAAAGAGCGCGGCCAGGAGCCCCACGGCCACCCACGATCCGGTGATGCGCAGGGTGCGCAGCAGGCGTAAGCGGGAACTGGTGAGTTGGTCCATACCGGGAATTGAGCGGTGCGAAGTTAGCCGGGGTGCCGCTGACGGTATGTTAAGTCTGCATCAGGGTCGAACGCTCCGCTCGTTGCGTTCGCGGCGCAGTCGACGGGGCAGCAGAACGGCGTAGTACCACAGCACGGAGAGCAGCCCGCCTATAAAGAACGTGGCCGCCAAGGGTCGGGTGCCATCGCCAGGAAGAACTCGCCGATCATCCACGTGCCGTTGGCCATGATCCAGAACACCACGGCCACCGAGTGCAGCAGTTCGCCCAGGTCGGCACGGCTGCGCCAGGCAATGTAAACGGCCATGGCCACGGTGGGCACCACCATGATGACCCCGGCCAGTTTGAGGTCCATCACCCAGCATAGGTCCTTCAGCAACCACAGGACAATGTGGAAGTTCTCACTGGCGCGCAGGGACCTGAACATGGGTGTTGATCGTTCACAAAGCTGCGTCCGTCGAAGAGTTCGCACCTTCGCACCCGGGCTTGATAATTTCAGCAGGTGATGAACGGACGGATGTTGCGGTGGATGATGCTGGTGGTCCTGGGCCTCTCGCTTGGGTCGGCCAGTGCATTCTACATCCGGCTGCATGGCATTGTCACCGAGTATTCCACCGGCGATGCCATGAAAGGCGTGCAGATCCGCTTGGTGAAGGACAGCATCGAGCGGGAAACGGTGATCACTCCTTGGAACGGGAGCTATGAATTGTATCTGGAGCGAGGTTACGATTACGTGGTGTGGTTCTACCGCGAGGACCTGGTGACCAAGCACGTGCGCATCGATGCGCGGGAGATCCCGCTTTTCCCGGACGTGCCGTTCTACGATATGGACCTGCAGATGACGCTGTTCACGTGGATCGAGGGGTTCGACTTCAGTTTGTTGGACGCCCCCATCGGCATGGCGGCCTACAAGCATTCGGTGCGCAACCTGAACTGGGATATCGAATACACGGACCGGATGCGGGTGGAGGTGGCGCGGATGATGGTGCTGTATGATCGGGAGTTGGCGGCGAGGAAGAAGCAGGCGGCGAAGGAGGGGTCGACGGCGAAGAAGAGGGTGAATAGGAGGAGGGTGTACTTCTGAGGGCTTCCTGACGACCCTGACGTATGTATGGCCATACATATGTTAATTTGGTCACCATGGCTTCCATCCAGGACGATCTCAGACGCTGTCTCTACTTCTCCGCTTCTGCCATGGCCCGAGTGCTCGACCGCTCGGCCAGGGAGCAGTTCGGTAGGTTCGAGTTAAGCCCTACCCAAGGCTTTATCCTTATCACTGTGAAGCAGGCGCCCGGCATATCCGTTGGGGACCTCGCTGTTTTGTTGGTGCTCGACCAATCCACGGTGACCAAGACCTTGGAGAAGATGCAACTGAAAGGCTTGGTCCAGCGCGAGACCTTCGGACGGTCGGTCAGGGTTTTCCTCACCACCTTGGGTGAGCGGAAGGAAGCTGACGCATCCGCAGCCTGGAAAAAGGTCCGTTCAGCCTACCAGCAACTGGTGGGAGAAGGGGAGGTTCGTGCGTTGTGTACCGGCCTGCACAAGGCTGAAGGGCAATTCGTTGAAGGGTAGTGAAGAGTGTGCATGGCCTCCTCGAATCGGTCAGGGAAGTATGTATGGCCATACATATATTGTGGCTATCCCTTGAAGGCCTCCCAAAGCCTCACCACCTCCAACGCCTCCCTCACATCATGTACCCGCAGCACCGCCGCGCCGCCCATCAACGCCAAGGTGTTCACCACCGATGTGCCGTTCAGGGCTTCAGTTGGCGTTGTGCCCAATACCTCATTGATCATCCGCTTGCGGGATACGCCCACCAGTAACGGGGCGTCCAACGCTGCCATGTGGTCAAGTTCGCGCAGCATCCGGTAGTTCTGCGCGGTCGTCTTGCCGAACCCGAAGCCCGGGTCGATGATAACATCCGCTATACCCGCCGCGCGACAGGCCCGCAGGCGTTCGCTGAGGAAGTAGGTGACCTCCGCCACCACGTCGGTGTATTGCGGCGCCTGTTGCATGGTACGTGGTGTGCCTTGCATGTGCATGGCCACATAGGGCACACTGAGCCCTGCCACGGTAGGCAGCATCGCTGTGTCCATTAGTCCGGCACCGATATCGTTCACCATGCCTGCTCCCGCCTCCACGGCCATCTTGGCTACGGCCGATCGGTAGGTGTCAATGCTGATCCAGGCCGAAGGGAAGTGCTGGTGGATGGCCTCGATCACCGGGATCACGCGTCTCAATTCCTCGTCCTGTTCCACTTCCTGTGATACCGGCCGTGTGCTCATTCCGCCGATATCGAGGATGGCCGCGCCTTCATTGAGCATCTGTCCCGCCAGGCGCAAGGCCGCATCCACGTTCACCCGGCTGTCCGCATGGAAGGAATCCGGCGTGGCATTGAGGATGCCCATGACCAACGGCGGGTGAAAAGGCACCAGTTGGTCCTTAACACGCATGTGGCGTTCGATGCTGTGCATTAGGTTCGTGGGCTGCGTCCGTAAAGATCGACCAATGGCCTGGCTTAACCGCTTTCTCCTCGTTTGCGTACTGTTCGGCTGCGCAAGTACCGGGTTCGCCGTTCGCGTGCAGGGCATTGTGCGCGATGCCAGCACGCGGCTGCCTGTTCGAGGTGCCTTGGTGACCATGGAACGCGCGGGTGCACTAGTGGTGAAGGTTGTGACCCGGGTCGACGGCTATTACCGTTTCGAGGTGCGGTCGGGCGAGCGGGCGGTGATCCGGTTCGATCATGCGGACCGTGTTCCGCGCCATGTGGTGTTCGATGCCACTGATGTGCCCCGTGAGTGGAACGATGCGCTGGAGGCCAACATGGACATGCGGCTATTTCGGGAATTGGCAGGTGCCGATAGCCTGATGCTGCACGCTCCCGCTGGGATCTGCAAGTGGGACCCGGTCCAGGAGAACATGGCTTGGGACCTGGAACGTTCGGCTCCGCTCACCGAACGATGGAACGCTTTGTTGGAGACGCATCTGCAGGAGCATCCGGATAAGCGTCCAACGCATCTGCAACGCTGGGGTCTGGCCCTTTTCGACTTTTCCATCAGGTGGTCCTTGTACCTGTCCTTCGCGCTTATTTGGCTCATCTACGTGCTCACTCAGCAGGTGCTGCGGCGCTCGGGTCGCACGGCACGCATCGTTCTGTTGGTGGGGCAACTTTCCCTGGCCGTCTGGTTGGTGTTCGATCTGGGAACCGATGTAGGGCCTCTTCGTTTCGTGGCGTTCCTTGGGCTCCTGGTAGGACTGATGGCCTTGGGACTGTTGATCTCGGAGTTTCTTTTTGGGGGCGGTCTTTCCCAAGAGTGGAATGAGGCTGTTGAGGAGTACACCGAGGTGGAGGAGTATGACGATGCCGATGAACAGTTCATTACGGAGGATCCGGTCGACGAAAAGAGCAGGCGTTGGCGTGGTTGGGCGACCATGGCCCTGTTCTTCCTGGCCCTGTTCGCGTTCATTTTCGAGGGTCGAAATGGCTTGGAGAACACGTTGGAGGTGTTAGGGCTGGTGGGAAAGAGTGCCTTGGTCGGCCTGGTCCTCGCGGCGGTGGTAGCGTGGTTCCGCACGCCTGTGGTGGTTCGCAAGTCCCCCCGGCTGATGCTCTGGTCCGGTGGGGTGTGGTGGCTGGTGCTTCCCTTGTTGTGCATGGCAGGGGCCTCCTTCCTGAACCGTACGTTCCTTCAGGGGGAAGTGGCCTGTGCGACCTGGCCGGTGGCAGAGGTCACGCACGGTCGCCGTGGCACCAAGGTCCGGGTCGCATGGAACGGAGAGCGGGAGCGGTTGGAAATGCCCAAGGCCATCAAGGAACAGCTCACCACGCTGGACAGCCTGCATTGCTGCACACGCACAGGCCTGCTTGGCCACGACGTTGTCTTCCAGGTCGAAGCCGTGATCGACACCGGGGATCGCCCGTGAGGTCGTTCCTTTGCGCAGCCCATGGACAAGACCCTTCAGCAGTACGACGCCGTTGTTTCCGAGTGCCTTGCGCTCTTCACCCAGAAGGCCCACGACTATGGCACGGCCTGGCGCATCCTTCGCGTGCCCTCGCTCACCGACCAGATCTTCATCAAGGCCCAGCGCATACGCACGCTGCAAACAGTGGGGGAGAGCAAGGTGGGCGAAGGGATCCGTCCCGAGCTGATCGGCATCATCAACTACGCGGCCATGGCGCTCGTCCAGTTGGAGCTCGGTGTCGCTGATACACCTGATATTTCCGCTGAGGAGGCGTCGCGCCGTGTGTTGGCACGGATGCAGCACGCTCGCGACCTCATGACCCGCAAGAACCACGATTATGGCGAGGCCTGGCGCAGCATGCGCGTGAGCTCGCTCGTGGACCTCATCCTCATGAAGCTCTTGCGCATCAAGCAGATCGAGGACAACCAGGGCGCCACATTGGTGAGCGAGGGCATCGATGCCAATTTCCTGGACATCGTGAACTACGCGGTGTTCGCCATGATCCAATTGGACGAACAGCGCTGATCATGTTCCTCGTATTCTCAGGGAAAGGCTGGCTGGTGCCCATTACCGCGATCGGGGCGGGCATCCTTTGCGCTGTTGCTGACCTTCGCGATCCGCGTTTGTTCTGGCCGGTGGTCGGCCTGTCCGGGCTGGCGGACCACTACTTCGGCAAACGTTGGAACAGCGCAGAAGGCCGTTTGATGCAGGATGTGGAGACCGGGGAGGTCGTGGAGATCAAGCCGGACCACTCGTTTTTCTGGGTGCCCATGCAGTATTGGTTGTACATCAAACTGGCGTTGGCCGCACTGTTCGTGTACATCGCCGCCGGACGCTGAGGGGTTATTTCATTGGTCCCAAGGGGCTTGGTGGGCACCCTTCCACCCGCATGGTGAACTGCCCGCCCGTGATCATCCATCGGCCATCCAATAAGGCCAGGTCGAATACATCGTGACCGCAATGGCTGAAACGGCCGTTCACATGGAAGTCGTAGGCAGCATGCACCGTGGCCAGGCCATCATGCACGGTCACCTCCACGTTCCAAGTGCGCTCCAATAGCCGGTCCTCCGGATGGTTGGCGATGTCCCGGAGGTAGCGGTCGCGTTCGATGATCTGCACCGTCCGCGGAGCTCGCTCCTCTACCAGCACGAACTGCGAACCGGGCACCATCAATTGGCCGATGGTCGTGGTGTCGCTCAGCGCCAACGCGGCGAAAAAGCGGTCCACGGTGGCGAGAACGTCCTGTTTCTCATCTCCTTGGGCAAGCAGCGTAAAGGGGAGCAGCAGCGGAACAAGGAACAGTGTTCGGAGGCTCATGCCGACAAGGTATCGCTTCGCTCGCGTGGGCAAGGCGTGACCGGGTCGAACGGGGTTATGCACTTTGAGCTGTTGATATCAGTGCCCGCTCAGAGGCATCCCTCGCTTGGTCGCCCCTGACCCGCCCGGGTAGTTTCGCCTCCCCGAAAAAAGCGACCCCATGCGAACCTCGCTCCTTATCGCTTCGTTATTTCTGGCTGTGATGATGCAGGCCGCCCAGTTGCGGGTGCATGGCCTCGTAACGGACCATAACGATCGCACGCCCTTGGCCCAGGCCTTGGTGCGGGTGTACAAGGATGGCGTGAAGCAGGCCGCATTCACCACGGGTGCCGGTGGGCGATATCATGTGGTGCTTGAGAACAACGCGCACTATGTGATCCGCTTCAGCATGCCCGGTCGTGTCACCAAGTGCTTCTCAGTGGATACCCATGGCCCCGCTTGGGAAGGCGATGAGCGGGCAATGGACCTGGAGGTGGAGATGACCCTGTTCGAGCAGCAGGATGGTCTTGACCTTTCATTCTTCGACCTGCCCATGGGGATGGCACGGTTCACGCCCATGACCGGCATGGTGAGCTGGAACGCGGACTATGAGCAACGGGTGCGTCCCGAGGTGGACCGCTTGATGGCCGAGGTGGCCCTGCGCCGTGAACGGCAGCGCGCATTGGCCCAGAGCGGTGCCCTTGCCAGCGTGGCAGGCCAGTGAACGGGCTTTTGTCATTCCAGTGTAAACCCGGGACCACCGGGCAACATCTCTATAATTTAGGCGGTCAATAAGGGGCCATGGAACTCATCCCTTGGAACGAACGCACCTTATCCTTTGGCCGTGGGCTGGATGAATTGCCGGTCCTGCTGGAGCGCTTGCTGGGCACTCCGGCCCGGCTATTTCACCTTACCCACCATGAACCCCGTGAGCGTCTGGTGATGCGGCGTTCAGGTAGTTGGAGCATCATGGAACATATCGGCCATCTGCTTCTTTTGGATGAGCGCATGGAGGCCAGGGTGGAGGATTTCATGGCACGGCGTTCTGAACTGTGCCCCATCAACCTCGGCGACCAGGGGCATTTGCTCGATGGTCATCGAGGGCGCGATCTGGGCGACCTGCTCGAAGAGTTCCGCCTGCAACGTGTGCGGCTGGTGGCCCGCATCAGTGGCATGGACCCCGGTGCCCTTCGCCACATGGCACAGCATCCCTGCAGGCAGGTCACCATGCGTCCGGTGGATATGGCCACCTTCCTGGCCGAGCACGATGACCACCACCTGGTGCGCATGCGCGGCATCCTGCACAACCACCGCGAGCTGCCTTCCTTCTGAACCCTTTGGGTACAGCGCCTGTTCAAGGATCGTTAATGCTGTGCCTGTCGCTTGGCGGGCCTTCTATCTTCGTCGCCGTCCATCGCGACCCCATACCAGACAAGCATGCGCGCACTCCTTCTCTTCTCACGGATCTTCGTCGGTTCCCTGTTCATTGTCAGCGGCCTCATCAAGGCCAACGATCCGCTGGGCTTTTCCTACAAGCTGGAAGAGTATTTCGCCGAGAGCGCCCTCGGCCTGACCGGACTTGAACCTTACGCGCTCACCTTGGCCGTGCTCGCCTGTCTGGGCGAGATCGTGCTCGGTTTCGCGCTGCTGTTCGGTGGCCGCATGAAGCTGGCCACGGTATCCTTGCTCGTCCTTACGCTCTTCTTCGGCTGGCTCACCGCGTTCACCGCCCGGTGCAACGACCGCCAGGCTGCCGGCAACCCCATGACCTTCACCATCAGCGTGAACGGGGTGGAGCAGACCCAGGACATGACCTGCGTGACCGATTGCGGGTGCTTTGGCGATGCCATGAAAGGCAGCGTGGGCCGCAGTCTCACACCTTGGGAGAGCTTTACCAAGGATGCGGTGCTGTTCGTGTTCCTCCTGCCCATCCTCTTCGCCGCATGGCGCGGAAACGGCATTGGCTGGAACACCGCAGCGGAGGATAAGGTGCTGCTGCCCGGCGGCCTGTTGTTCGTGGCTGCATGGAGCTGGGTGTTCACCTGGTGGGGACCTGTGCTCTTCACAGTGGTGGGCTATCTGGGCTACCTCGGCATCAAGCGCGTCATGCAGGGGGCCAAGGCCGAATGGGCCTCGGCCGGGTGGGTGGCCATGCTCACCCTCGTGTTCGCCTGGTGGTGCTATGCCCACCTTCCGGTACGCGATTACCGTCCCTATGCAGAGGGGAAGAGCATTCCCGAGCAGAAGGTGATGGGCAAACCGCCCGTCGTGCAGACCTATGTCATCTACCGTAACAAGACCACGGGCGAGTCCAAGGAGTATGATGCCGCTGGTGCCTATCCGTGGGACGATGAGAACTTCGAGTATGTGGACCGCCGGATCGTGGAGGTTGAACCGGGCATCCTGAGCCCCGTATCGGACTTCCTGCTCACCGACAAGGACGGCTACGACATGACCAATGATCTGCTGGCTGAGCAAGGCCCGGTGATGCTGGTAATGATGTACAACGCGGAGAAATCGGATCGCACCAACCTGCCCGTCATTGCCAAGTTGGCCGCAGAGGCTAATGCTGCGGGTTGGTACGTGTACGGGGTCAGTGCCAGCGGCTGGGAGGCCATTGAGGAAGTGCGTCACGAACACCAATTGCCCTTCGACTTCGTGCAGTGCGACGAGAAGACCATCAAAACCGCCATCAGGGCCAATCCCGGTGTGATGGTGCTGAAGGCCGGTACCGTAAAGGGCCTTTGGCACGGCAACGACACGCCCGGCTTCGAGGAGGCCAAGGCTCGCGTACAGTAGTGAGCGGGTGCATCATGGACCGTGGTGAGCATCTTTGCGCCCGGTCCCGCGCCGATGTGGGGCCATGAACGCATGAGAACGATCGTTGCCGGTAATTGGAAGATGCACACCGACCGCACCTCTGCGGCCGAATTGGTGAAGGCCGTGGCAAAGGGCTTGGAGGCCCTGCCCGCCCACGTGGAGGTGTTAGTGGCCCCGCCCTTTCCGTTCCTGGCCGAAGTGGCAGAACTCGTGAAGGGGAGCCGCGTACTGGTGGCCGCTCAGAACTGCCATGAGGCCGCGCATGGGGCTTTTACCGGCGAGGTGAGCGTGGGCATGCTGAAGAGCATCGGCGTGGGGTCCTGCATCGTGGGCCACAGTGAACGCCGCCAGTATTTCGGAGAGACCGATACCGCAGTGGGCCGCAAGATGGCCGCGTTATTGGCCGGTGGCATCACGCCCATCTATTGCTGCGGCGAGGTGAAGGCCGAGCGCGAAACCGGTCGCCACTTTGACGTGGTGGGCCGCCAGATCACCGAGGCCTTCCAGGGGCTGGGGACCGACTTGGTCGCCCGCGTAGTGGTAGCCTATGAACCCGTTTGGGCCATCGGCACGGGGCTGACGGCCTCGCCCGAACAGGCGCAGGAGATGCACGCCTTCATCCGCAGTGCGCTGCGCGAAAGGGTCGGGGCCATCGCCGACACCATGCCCTTGTTGTACGGTGGCAGCTGCAAGCCGGACAATGCGGCAGGGCTTTTCGGCCAGCCCGACATCAATGGCGGCCTTATCGGTGGCGCCGCGCTGGATGCTGCTTCCTTCGTGGAACTGGTGCGCCTGGCCGCCGAATCGAAGCACTGATCGTCGGAGGCTCATCACCCGGGTGCATTCCTCGCCCGAACCGGACAACCAACAACTGATAACTGCCACCCCATGCGCTACACCGAGGTCACCTTTCTGATCGCCCCCTGCGATCCCTGGCGCGACATCCTCATGGTCGAACTGGCCGAACTGGGCTTCGATAGTTTCGAGGAGTCTTTCACGGACATGGCCGGTGGGAGCGGGGAATTGAAGGCCTATATCCCCACGGATAAGTTCAAGGCCGAGGCGTTGGGCGATCTGATGACCCTGCGCGATCCGCACGTGAAGGTGACGTGGACCAGTATGGACATTGCTGAGCGTAATTGGAACGCCGAATGGGAGCGCAACTTCCAGCCCGTGGAGGTGGGGGCTTCTGTCCGAATCCGGGCCGATCACCATCCCAGCGTGCAGGGCTTCGTCCACGAACTGGTGATCACGCCCCGAATGGCCTTTGGTACCGGGCACCACGCCACCACACGGATGATGGTTGAAGCCATGCTGCCCTTGGACCTGGTCGGCAAGGACATCTGCGATCTGGGCTGCGGTACCGGCGTGTTGGCGATCCTCGCCGAGCGCATGGGGGCCGCAACCGGTCGCGCCATCGACAATGATCAGGCTGCGGTCGACAATGCCCTGGTGAACGTAGCTCATAACGATTGTCACCGCATCGCTGTGGAAAAGGGTGACGCCAGCTCCCTGAAGGGCCATCAGTACGACCTTATCTTGGCCAACATCGAACGCAACGTGCTCCTGGACGCCATGCCGGTCATGGCCGAAGCGCTCCGTAAGGGCGGGGCCTTGTTCCTCAGTGGCTTTGTGGTCACTGATCGCCACATGCTGGCACAGCGTGCCAAGGAGTGCGGCCTGGAACTTGCTGAGCGTTTGAACGAAGGGGATTGGGCGTTACTGGGGTGCAGGAAACCATAAGCAAGCAAGGAGCGGTGCTGAACAGCGGACGGAGGATCACTGAAGGATTGAACAGGTGCGCTCCATCGGCTGCCGGCTTCCACGGCCTGCTATGGGCCTTGTGCCTCATGCTGGGCCCATTATCCTCGTTCGCGCAGACCAAACCATTCTCATCCGACCAAGCGCTTTTCCTGCAGGAGGTCTCCGAGTTCATCATTGCGGCCGACAAAAAGGAGGGCAAACCCTTCATGGAACAGGTGTTCACGCCCGCTTGGAACAGCACCTGGTACAGCGAGCGGCAGCGCGTGAAAGTGGTGGAAGTGGCCAACTTCATGCTGAAGAAGCGGTTCGAGGCCTTTCCCCATTTCAGGGATTATCTCTCCGCGGTGGCCGCATTCCCCGGAACAGGCCGCAGCGCTGCCGAGTTCGATGCCTGGATGCAGGGCATGGACCAACTGGTGCAGGGCAACCGCAAACAGAACGTGGTCGCTTTCGTGGCCACCTGTGCAGGCCTGTTCAAGGACAATACCTTGATCTCCGGCGCCAGCACGGTGTGGCGCAGCAGAAGTCCCCAGTTCACCTTCGTGTTCGATAGCGTGCCCATGGTGCGCTTCGCCAAGACCGATCTGGTCTGCCTGGCCAAGGGTGATAGTGCCATCATTTTCGCCACCTCAGGCACCTATTACCCCACCACCGAGACCTGGCGTGGCATGGGCGGGAAGGTCACTTGGGAGCGTGCAGGCCTTAAGGGTGCATCCACCTTCGCGGAATGGGACCATGCCTATACGGTCCGCATGAAAAGCGCCGCCTTCGATGTGGATACCGTGCGCTTCAATCACCCCTACTTTGAACGGACCCTGCTGGGCAAGGTGAGCGACAAAGTGATGGCCAATGTGGACCAGGAGAACGCGACCTATCCCCGGTTCGAGAGCCATGACCGACGCCTGAAGGTCCGCGACATCGCCGAGGGCATCGATTTCGAGGGCGGTTTCACCATTGAAGGGGCCAAGCTGCAGGGCTACGGCACCAAGGAGGAGCCCGCCTATCTGACGTTCTATCGCGACAAGCGGCCGTTCATCGTCTCCAGCGGATTGAAGTTCAGCATTGAGCCTGAGCGCATCACCAGCGACGATGCCACCGTGCGTCTGCGGATGGAAAAGGATTCGCTTTACCACCAGAGCGTGAGCCTGCGCTTCCTCAAGGACAAGAAGCTGCTCACCATCATCAAGAAGGACGAAGGCCTGGGCAAGGCGCCCTTCTACAACAGTTTCCACTTGCTCGACATGTACTTCGAAGTGCTGACCTGGAAGCAGGGCGACCCTTTGGTGCAGATGGGGACACTTCAAGGAAGCACGCAGAACAAGGCCAGCTTCGAGAGCTACGATTATTTCAAGGAGAAGCGCTACATGGGCATGCTGGGGATCGACAACGTGCACCCCTTGGTGCGCTTGAACGATTACAGCAAGCAGAACGGAGGCCACTTCTATGCCCAGGAGTTCGCCGTTTTCAGCCGCATGCAGAAACAACAGGTGGTGCCCCTGCTCATCGATATGGCCAATAAGGGCTACCTGAAATACGATCCAGAGACCGAGTGGGTGGAGATCCTGCCCCGTCTGCGCCAGCATATCCTCAACAGCGCGGGCAAGCAGGACTATGATGTGCTCCAGTTCAACTCCAACGTGGACGACGGCGTGAACGCCACGTTGAACCTGCTCAACAACGACCTCACCATGCGCGGCGTGGCCCGCATCGTGGTGAGCGATTCGCAGGACGTGAAGATCTTCCCCAGCGAGAAGACCATCACCATCAAAAAAGGCCGCGACTTCACCTTCGGTGGAAGCATACAGGCCGGTAAGCTGCAGTACTATGGAAAGGAGTACTACTTCCACTACGACCCCTTCACCATCGACCTGCTGAACGTGGACAGCGTATCCTTCATGGCCGACAGTTTCGAGAAGAACGCCGAGGGCCGCACCACCCTGGTGCGTGTGAAGAACGTGCTGGAACAAGTGACCGGCTCCCTGGAGATCGATGCGCCCAGCAACAAGGGGGGAAGGCAGCAGGAGAAGTATCCCGAATACCCCAAGTTCAACAGCACCAAGGAGAGCTTTGTCTTCTACAGCAAGCGCACCATACAACGGGGGGTGTATGTGCGGGACAAGTTCTACTACAAGAGCGACCCCTTCCAGATCGACTCGCTGGACAACTTTACGAACGCGGGCCTCACGTTCAATGGAACGTTGGTCAGCGGCGGCATCTTCCCGGACATCCGTGAACCGCTGAGGCTGCAACCCGACTATGCGTTGGGCTTCGTGCGAAGTACCGGTGATGCGGGTCTGCCGCTGTACGGCCGCAAGGCGAAGTTCACCAACACCATTACCCTGAACAACCGTGGTCTGCAGGGCGACGGCGATATGGAGTACCTGACAACGAAGCTCCGTTCTAAAGGCCTTGTCTTCACGCCGGACAGCACACTGGGTCGTGCCGATACCTTATTCAATCGATCGAGCACGGCCCCCTCGAAGGTGCCCATGGTCGCAGGTAACGACCTGTTCGTGCGCTTGGAGCCTGCCAAGGATGTGCTCCGTTCCGAGAAGTTGCGCAAGCCCATGGTCATGTATGATGATCAGGCACTGTTGCATGGGGTCACGGACCTCACTCCGGTCGGAATGACCGGTGCAGGGCTTATTGATTTCCGCAACGCCACACTGCGTTCCGACCTGTTCCAGTTCGAGACCATGAAGTTGCATGCCGATACCTCGGACTTCCGTCTCACCGAGGGCGATACCTCCAGCATCGCCTTCAAGACCGACAACGTGAACGCCACCGTGAAGCTCGATGAGCGCGTGGGTGAGTTCGTGAGCAACGGCACGGAGACCAAGGTGGAATTCCCTGTCAACCAGTACATCTGCTATATGGACCGCTTCAAGTGGTTCATGGACCAGGGCGATATCGAACTGGAGAGCGACCGCACCGCCGCTGCGGGTAATGAGGACCTCCAGCTTTCCGGCTCCAACTTCATCAGTATCCGGCCCGATCAGGATTCGCTCGCTTTCATGGCACCCAAGGCCCGGTATGATCTGAAGAAACACCTGATCACGGCGAATGATGTGCAGTACATACAGGTGGCCGATGCACTGATCACCCCGGACAGTATGCGGGTGAGGATACGCCGCAACGCGGAAATGGACCCGCTCACCAACACGGTCATCACAGCCAACTACGTCACCAAGTACCACCGCATCTATAACGCCACGGCGAACATCAAGGCCCGGAGGAGCTACACCGCAACGGGCGAGATCGACTACCTGGATGAGAACAAGCGGGCCTTCCGGATCAAGCTGCACAGTGTGGGCGTGGACACGGCCTTCCAGACACGCGCCCAGGGCCGTATCGCCAAGGAAGAGGACTTCCAGCTGAGCCCGGCCTTCGATTTCTTCGGCGAGGTGGCCATTACGGCCAGTGTGAAGGAGTTGACCTTCTCCGGCAGCACCCGCATCCAGCACGGTTGTGCAGGCATGACGCGCAATTGGATGCGCTTCAGCGGTCCCATCGATCCCTTGGAAGTGTTCATTCCCGTGGCCGACTCGCTGCGTGATGACCTGGGTGCTGTGATCGGTTCGGGCGCCTACCTCACCAACGATGACCCCTACCGCTCCTATGCCGCCTTCCTAAGTCCGTTGAAGGATCGCAAGGACTTCCCCGTGATGGCGGCCAAAGGACTTCTTTACTACGACAAGGGCCGCAAGGAGTACATGATCGGCCCCAAGGACAAGATCCGCCAGCGCGATCTGCCAGGCGATCTGGTGAGCCTGGCCGTGGAGAACTGCCTGGTGCTGGCCGATGGCCGTATCGACCATGGGGTGGATGTCGGGCGCATCAAGCTCACCAATGTGGGCACCCTGCGCCATGAAACGGAAGGTGATAAGACCACCACCGCCGAAGTGATGCTGGTGGACTTCCACTTCCTGGAGAACGCCTTGGAGCGTATGGCCGCCGAGATCTTGGCCTACCCCGAGCAGAAGCAGGTGGACATCACCAAGACCTACTACGAGCGCATGCTCCGTGAAGTACTGGGCCTGGAGCGTTCCGACAAGCTCATCAGTGAGCTGAGCATCAAGGGCGAGATCAAGAAGCTGCCCGATGAGCTCGTGAAACCGCTGGTGCTGGCCGATGTGAAGATGCGTTGGGACGGCCCCGAGCAGAGCTGGGTGAGCGATGGGCCCATCGGTATCGCCAGCATTCTGAAAAAGCCCGTGTACCGCTACGTGAAGGGCAAGGTGCACTTGGAACGTAAGCGCAGTGGCAACATCCTCACCATCATGTTGATGCTGGACGACCAGTCCTACTACTTCTTCCAGTACACACGGAACTACCTTTATGCCTACAGCAGCGATCAGCAGTTCAATACCATGCTGAGCGAGGCCAAGGACGACAAACGCAAGCTTGAGGATGGGAAGGACCTGCCGGCCTACCAATACATCCTCACGAACAAGAAGAAAGTGGACGATTTCCGCGAACGCTTCGGTCTTTGAACCATGGACCTCCCTTGGGTGTACGGGTTGGCCGCCGTGTTACTGGCCTATCTCTCCGGAAGCATTCCCACCAGCGTGTGGTGGGGCCGCGCGTTATTTGGCGTTGATGTGCGTGAGCACGGTAGCCGGAACGCAGGCGCCACCAACACCTTCCGTGTGCTGGGCTGGAAGGCTGGAGCGCCCGTGTTGTTGATCGATGTGGCCAAGGGTTTTCTGCCTGTTTTCCTACTGCCACACATGATCGACATGGAGGAGGGCTCGCCCGCTTTCGATTGGTTGCGCGTGGCATTGGTGGTGGCTGCTGTTCTGGGCCACCTCTATCCCTTGTTCGCAGGCTTCAAGGGTGGCAAGGGCGTGGCCACCTCGCTCGGTGGTGTGCTGGCCTTCCATCCAGGTGCGGCTGGTGTATGCGTGGCCGTGTTCGTGGTCGTGTTCCTGCTATCACGATATGTTTCGCTTAGCTCGCTGTTCTCAGCCCTCTCGTTCCCGCTCTCCATGGCCTTCCTCTTCCATGAGGTCAGTGCCGTGAAGATCGGGTTCGCCATGGCCTTGTGCCTGCTGGTGTTCTACACCCACAGGGAGAACATCGGGCGCCTCATCCGGGGCCAGGAGAACAGAATGAATATGGCCGGTCGTTCCGGTCCATCGCAATGAAACCGTGGCGCCCGTGCCTGCGTAGAAGCGCCCACTCTCGGATCATGACCCGCCTCGCGGTCATATTTATCGGCGTGCTACTTCCGTTCCTGTCCTTCGGGCAGGGCGGTGATCAACAGCTGCGCGCCAAGGCCGATGCGCTCTTCAACGAGAAGCGCTTCGCCGAGGCCATGCCCATGTACTCACAGCTCGTCAGCCTTACGCCGGGCGACCGCCACCTCAACTACCGCTTTGGTACCTGCCTGTTGTTCGGTGGTGTGGACAAAGAGAAAGCGATCGGCCACCTCAAGTACGCCACCGAGTCCCCTTCCACCGACCCTCGTGCATGGTACTGGTTGGGCCGGGCCTACCACCTCAACTACCGCTTCCGTGATGCGCAGGCCGCTTACCAGCGGTTCCTCGGCACCGACGACAAGAAAGCCATTGCCGAACTGCCCGTGGATGCCCTCCAGAAGCAGTGCCGCAACGGGGAAAAGCTCCTCAATAACCTGAAAGAGATCACCGTGCGCAACAAGGTGGAGGTGGACGACAAGGAGTTCTTCCGCTTCTATGACCTCAGCGACATCGGAGGCAAGATCGTGGTGCTGCCTGAGGAACTGCGCACCTCCCTTGACAAGAAGAGCAAGGAACGAACGCTGGTCTACCTGCCCGAGCGTGGCGGCCCCATCTACTTCAGCAGTTATGGCAAGGATGGCAAGACCGGCCGCGACATCTACCGCACCGAGCTGCTGCCCGATGGCACCTTCGCCGCACCGATGAAGTTGGCGGGCTACATCAACACCGACCAGGACGAGGACTTCCCGTTCCTGCATCCTGATGGCAAGACCTTCTACTTCAGTAGCAAGGGCCACAACAGCATGGGTGGCTACGATGTGTTCCGAGCGGCCTATGACCGGGGCATGGATGCCTTCGGTCGTCCGGAGAACCTCGACTTCGCAGTGAACACGCCGGACGATGACATCTTCTACCTCGTGGACCCCGAAGGGAAGGAGGCCTGCTTTGCCAGTGCGCGCAGTAGTCGCCAAGGCCAGGTGCATGTGTACCGTGTGGCCACCGCTCAACTGCCGTTGGTCATCACCGTGCTCAAGGGTACTTATGCCAGCGAATACGATGAGAACGATCGCAAGGCGCGCATCATCGTAGAGGATGCGCTTTCCGGAGAGCAGGTGGCCGATGTGCGTACCGATCTCAACGGCAACTACGTGCTTTCGCTGCCCCGGAGCGGCAGGTTCCGCTACAAAGTGGAATGCGGCCCCACGGGAAAGACGCACGGCGGCATGGTGGAGGTGCCCCGCAACGACGGGCCCAAGGCGTACCGCCAGGAGCTGACCCTGACGCGCAACGGGGACCTGGAGCGACTGGTGATCCGGAACTACTTCGAAGCACCGTTGGACGATGACCTCGTGGCCCTGGCCTTGGACGAGATCAAGCGCCGGGCACGCCTCGACGTGAACGGTGACCGACCGGTGGTCGCCCAACCTGCTCCTGAACCCCCTGTCGCTGCAGACCTGATGACGCAGGCCGGTTTCACGGGCGATATCGACGAACGCAAGGCGGTGGAACTGGCCAAGGAGGATGCGCTGGAGCTGGAACGGACGGCCGAAGAGCTGACGGTGCATGCACAGGAAGCGTTCAGCATCGCGCTTGCTGCCACCACTGAGGCTGAACGTGAGACCCGTGAAGCGGAAGCCCTGATACAAGCGGCATCCCGTTCGACGAACGAAGAGGAGCGGAACATGCGGATGGTCGACGCGGCACGTGCCCGGCAACGCTCCCGCGAGGCGGCCATGCGTGCGCAAGCCGCCCATGGCACAGGTGTCGCATTGGAAAGTGGATCGCTGGTCGCGCGCCAAAAGGCTGCAACGGCCGCTCGGCTCAGCACCGACCTGCAGGCCACCATGGCCGCAGGAAACGATGCGCAGACCCTGGCCCGGTTGACAGAACTGAAGCAACGCCTCGATACCAAGGCGCGCCCGGACCTGGATCCCGATGCTGCCGAGATGGCACGTCGGACCCTTGCGACACAAGAGAAGGAAGCGGCCCGTTCGCTCACTGTGGCCAACGGCAAGCGCACCGAGGAGAACGAGATGACCGACCGTCTGAACCGCTTGAAGCGTGAGCAAACGGATGCACGCAGCAAGGCGAAGAAGGATGAGCTACAACGCAGCATCGATGAGCTGAGCGAGCAATTGGCAGCGCAGCACAGCGAGACCGAAGCCGCTTTCGCCAAGGCAAAAGCAGAGGAAAAACGCACCGCTGCCCTGCGCGGCCAGGTTTCGCTGACCAAGCACCTCACCACAGCAGGCCATTCGGGTGCCGCCTCTACACTGACCAACTCACAGGTGGAGCAGCTCGGTGGGCGCATTGCGGAGAACAGTGATCGCATAGAGGCACTGCCCATTGATGAGCGCTTTGATGCACAATTGGCCGTGTCGAGTACCGAAGCGGAGTCACGCACCTTTGATTGGGCGTTGGTCTCCGCTGCCAATGGCACCGGCATGGCCCAAACGCCCACGCAGGCACAGCAGCGTAACACCGCAGGACAGACACAGTCCGCCGCAGGACGTACCGCTGTGGTACCTTCTTCTGGCAACGACCAACGCAGATCGGAACAAGGGCAGGTAGCTGACGTGCCGGTGGGCACTTCAGATGATCTCACTGAGCAAACGCCCGTGCGCACTGAGCAGCAGACCGGGAACGCCAGTACAGAGGCCGCAAGGACCGGTAACCCGGTACAGCAGGGCCAGCAGGGACAACAAGTTCAAGAGGGCCAGCAGGAGGGTGGACGCACAGAGGCACCCACTGTTGCGTTGGCCGCTGTGGCGGGCCAGCAGGGCGGGGGCGACGTGGGCGGTGGCAATAACGAACGGCCTGAGGTCACGGAGGAGCAAAGCGCCATGGACGGGGCTGCTGCGGACCGATTTGTTCTGGAGAACCAGCGCGACGAGTTGCGTCAGTTGATCGCCGTTGAACGTGACCGTGGACGTCGCGATAGCCTGCAGCGTGCGTTGACCGGTGTTGAGGAACAACTGGTGGTAATGGACCGCGCCAATGCAGTAGCAGCCGCCGAAGCGGCAGATGGATCGACCGATGACCTCTCGGATGTGGAGATCGACCCATCACGCACACCACTGACCTTCGATCGCAATGCACCGGCAAGCACCATCCTTTCCAAGCTCTACGCCGATTACGAGCGGGATAGGAACAGCCTGTTGGAACTGCCCGATGCCGATGAAAGGGCCGCAGGCCTGAACGGTCTAGAACTGATGCTGGCCGACAGCATCCGCGAGGAAATGGCCCGCCAGGTGCAATTGATCGAACTGGCCCCGCAGCGTGCCGAAGAGGTCCTGCCGCGCGTCGCCAGGTTGAGGGAAATGCGTGCCGAGCAATTGCAAAAAGCCGAAGAGCACCTGAAGGACAGGCAGGACGAGCTGGCTTCCATCGGTATTGCCAGTGGCGCGCCGCAGAGCACGGGTGCGACCGGTAGGGTCAGTGCTGAAGGGACCGCGACCAGCGATCCGATCAACGATCGGTTCGTGCAACTGGCGCCTTACGCCACCGATGTGTATGCCAGCAAGCTGGAGCACCGCGCCACCACCGTTGACGACGCGGTGGCCTTCAGGGATGCGGACCTGGCCCGGATGGATGACCTGACCAACCGCATCGACTCGTTGGAGGAACTGCTGGCCACGGCACCACGCGATCGCGCGTACGACCGCACCCGCAAGGAGACCGATCGCCTGATCGATGAACGCCTGATCATCCGTTCGGACCTCGGGCAACGCAGCGCCTTCCTCACCAAAGAGGAATGGCGCGCCGCCACCGACAGCATGAAGGTCCTGGACAGGTCCATCACCACGAAAGGCTTCACCCCCACGGAACCGTTGCTCGTCATGGCGCAGGACTTCCGCACCAGCGCTCAGACCGGGTTCGATAAGGCTGCCCAACTCCGCAAACGCGCCGACCGTTCGGAGGACATCATTCTGCGTGACAGTCTCTACCGCTCGGCATACCGCACCGAACTGGAGGCCCTGCGTGATGCCGACCGCTCCATCACTGTGCGCAACTACCTGTTGAGCGATGCCCATCAGCGCGGCGAGGCCCCTGCCTACGACGCCATTGCCCAACGTATGTTCGGTCGCTCTGACACCGAAGCGGCCACCACAGCGCCAGTGTTGGCTCAACGGACCAATGGGGAAGCTCCCGCAACCTCAACGGAAAGCGCGACCTCACCTGCTGGAGCAGCGGGTGGTGCTGAACGGAACGTTGTACCCACGATCGCTGTGGTCGGGTCAGACAACGATGGAAGTGCCCTATCCGCCACGGTCACTGCTGCACCCGCACAGCCCGGAGCGGTAGCAGAGCGCGCACCGGAAAGTGGGGCCGGGGCCGTTGGCTCGGATGTGCCCGCTACTACTGCCACACCCACAGGCGGATCTTTGGAACAGGCCCGTGTCGATGCTGAGCGAATAGCTGCCATTGCCGAACAGCGACTGCCGGTCGAGCAGCGTTCACCTGCCGTTCGCTACGAACGTTTCCTTTCCAGCGAATCGGGTAGCCTCACCAGTATGGCTGCCGAAGACCCCGCCTTGGACCCGCAGTTGCTCACCATCCAGGCCGAAAGCGCGCGCCGCATGGCCGCCGAACAGCGGCAGGATGCCCTGCGTTTGCAGGACCTGGCCACAGCCTACGCGGATAGCGCGGCCACGGCACGCAAGCGGGACCGTGAGCGTTTGGAAAAGCTCGCTGTGCGTTCGCGTATCGGTGCGGATTCGTTGCAGACCGCATCGGTGACCAATGCGGATAAAGCGCGCGAACTGGAGCTGAGCGCAAGGCGGGCCGAGGCAGCGCGAGTGATGAAAGAGCGCTTGATGAAGTTCTACTACCTCACTCCCGAGGAGCAACTCATGGTGCAGGATGATGCCGACCATAGTCGGTACTTCCAAGCCAAGGCACAGGCGTTGGAGCAGTACTCGGCAGCTGATGATGCGGCCCGTGCTGCTGCAGGTAACCGGGAGGTGAGCAACGTGTTACGTGCCGAGGCAAAGAGCGCAGAGCAGGATGCTGCGAACGGTCGCATACCTGCCGCAGTGGCCGTGGAGCGATCGAACGTGCTCAACGCCCGCGCCGATGCGCTTGCGGCCCGCGCCGATTCCCTGGACAATGTCGCTTCCCGCCTGCGCGGTGCGGCGGCCATCAACGAGGCGCAGGCCGGGGTCATGCTCCAGGGCCTCAATGCCGAAAGGTCCACCAGCATCATGGCCTTGGAGATGCGCACCCGCCGCACCGAACCCATGCTGGCCAGCGCCCGCACATCGGTCCCGGGACCTCTGGTCGCTATCGCACCATCCACTGTTCCAGCTCCGGCCATCGTTCGCTCCGAAGTGCCAACACCCGTTGCAGGTGCACAGGGTCCCGAACAGCCATCTCCAGCAACCGCTGGGAACATCGAGCGTCCTGCAACGCCGACCGGTGAGCGACCATCGACCCTTCGCATGCCCGAAGAGCTCGTTACCGACATGTTCGAACTGCGTCCCACCACCGAACGCCGCGAGGAGGCCATCCCCATGGACATGGAGCTGCCCAAGGGCATCGTGTTCAAGGTGCAGATCGGTGCCTTCCGCAGTGCGGTGCCGCAGGAGGCCTTCAGCGACATGACCCCCGTGATGGGCGAGACCGTGGGCAATGGCCTGGTGCGGTACACGGCAGGTCTGTTCACCGGCTTCGAGCAGGCCGCACGCGCCAAGGACCAGGTGCGCGACCGCGGCTACCGTGACGCCTTCGTGGTGGCCTACCGCGATGGTCAGCGCATTCCGTTGGGCGAGGCCATGCGCGCTGCCCGTGCCGACCAGGCCGCCGCACCGCTTGTGGCCGAGCGCGCTCCGGCACCCGCCAACACCGTGTTGGAACCCGCTGCACAACAGCCCGCCCCGGTGGTCATACAGCCGCCCACGCAGCCCTTGCCGCCCACCCCGGCCGAGGAGGCCGCACAGGTTTTGGCCCGCTACCCGGCCACAGCGCAGGAGATCGTGGCCACCTTCGCTCCAACGCCTGAGGCCACCGGCTACTACAATGTTCCGGGGGCCGCTCCCGCCCGGCAGGTGGAGACCGTGAAGGGCCTGTTCTTCACGGTGCAGGTCGGTGTCTACAGCAGGCCCGTTCCGCTGGACAAGCTCTTCAACATCACCCCCCTGAACAGCGAGCTCACCGAAACGCAGAAGGTGCGCTACACCACGGGTCTCTACCTCGATGTGGAAAGTGCCCGTGTGCGCAAGGAGGAGGCCGTAGTGCTCGGGGTGAAGGATGCCTTCATCACCGCCTACCTCAACGGCAAGCGCATCCCCATGCGCGAGGCCACCGCGCTGTTGGAGAAGTTCGGCCCGGAGATCCTGGCCAAGCCGTAGGCGCGGGACCCGCGAAGCGATGTTCCGTTGACCCGGAGATACACGGCACGGATCAGTACCGCTTAGTTTTGTGCCACCATGCGCGCACATTTCAGCCCCGAGGAGGCCCTGCTCGAAGAAGTGCTCTGTGAGACGGGTCCAGTGAAGGAGATCATCCTTCACAACGACGATGTGAACACCTTCGATCATGTGATCGAAAGCCTGGTGGACATCTGCGACCACGACCCCATCCAGGCCGAACAGTGTGCATGGATCGTGCATTACAACGGGAAATGCAGTGTAAAGCGCGGCACTTTCGATCAATTGGAGCCGCGTTGCACGGCGCTCCAGGACCGTGGACTTTCAGCCGATATCCAATGACCGGAACAATGACGAAGGCCATGGCGTTCCTGGCCGCTGTGCTCATGGTTCAGGCCTGCGCCAAGGTGCCTATCACTGGTCGGCGTCAAATGAACCTGGTGGGCGAGCCGGAGATCATGGCCATGGCCTCCGCTCAGTATGTGGAGTTCCTGAGCGCCAACCCTCCACTACCGGATAGTGACCAACGCGTGCGCCAGGTGCGTTCCATTGGTCGCAAGCTTGCCGATGCCGCCACCAACTTTCTCAACGACAATAGGGCTGGTGATCGGGTGGCCGGTTTCACTTGGGACTTCAACGTGGTCAACGACAACACGGTGAACGCCTGGTGCATGCCCGGTGGTAAAGTGGTGGTGTATACGGGCATTCTGCCTGTTACACAGAACGACGCCGGTCTCGCCGTGGTGATGGGGCACGAGATCGCACATGCCATTGCACGACATGGGAACGAGCGCATGAGCCAGTCCATGGCAGCCCAGTTCGGCAGCATGACCTTGGAGGTGCTGACCGCCCAGAACCCGGGTGCGGCCCGTGATATCTTCCTTCAAAGCGTGGGCATGGGCAGTGTATTGGGCATGCTGGCCTACAGCCGCAAGCATGAGAGCGAGGCGGATAAGATGGGGCTCGTGTTCATGGCCATGGCAGGTTATGATCCACGGGAGGCACCCAGATTCTGGCAGCGCATGAGCCAGGGCGGGGGGCAGGCGCCGCCCGAACTGCTGAGCACCCACCCCAGCGATGAGACCCGCATGCGCGACCTGGAGAACTACATGCCCGAGGCGCTGAAGTACTACAAGCCTTAGGCAGGCTCGGCCGGTTCCCGTCGTTCCACCGATCTTCGTGGCATGTCGCGCCTTGCCGATCTGCCGAACACCATGGGCATGCTGCTCTGCGGCCTATGGCAGGCCCTTGGTGGTGCGCTCCTCCAGCTGCTGAAGGTGTCGGGCATCATGTTCCTGGCGTTGGTCCTGCTTGCCTTCACCCGGGTCCCCTTTGATGCGCATCGATGGTTGGGCATGGCGGCAGGGGAGTGCTCCTCCGCGCCAACCCTCATCGTGGTGCTGGGTGGAAGTGGCATGCCCTCGGGTCCGGAGCTGTTGCGCCTGCACCGCGCTGCCGAGGTGGCCGGTGAATGGCCGAATGCCGCGCTTGCCGTGGTCCATCCCGGCGACCCCGCTGCTTTGCAGGCCATGATCTTCGAACTGGAGCTCCGTGGCGTGCACCGTTCACGCATCGTGCCGGTGAACGAGGGCGACAATACCCGGGCGCAGGCATTGGCAGTGGCACGGTTGCTCGCTGGCCAACAGGCCCGGCTGGCCTTGGTCACCGCCCCCGAGAACATGTACCGCAGCGTGCTTGCCTTCCGCAAGGCCGGGTTGTCCGAAGTAAGCGGCGTGCCAGCCTGGGACCATGCCATGTACCACGAATTCGACTACGGTCATCGGGAGATCGGAGGGAAGGGCTGGGTGCCCGATGTGAGCGATGCTCCGGGACTTCGATACACTTGGTGGAACTATCTAAAGCTGGAGGTGACCGTGCTGCGCGAGGGGGCGGCCATTGCCTATTACGGCCTGAACGGGTGGATCTGAGCGACTTGCGCCGCGCTTCAACTTTTCTTCTTCGATACGTGGATCCTTTCCCTATCTTCGCAGCCGTTTTTCAGAGGACCCGTAGCTCAATTGGATAGAGCATCTGACTACGGATCAGAAGGTTTGGGGTTCGAATCCCTACGGGTCCGCGAATGACAGCAAGGCCTCCGCATAGCGGGGGCCTTGTTCGTTGTCGGCAGGCCTGTTCTACTTGGATGGCCTTATCACGAACAGGGCGATGTGGATAACCGGCTCGTGGTTACCTTCGGCATCCCTAACTCGATCGTTCACCACCGTCCCCTGTGCTTTGCATGGGACGTAATTACCATCCTCATGAGGAAGCTCATTACGCTTCGACAGTCCTTGCTCGCATGCGGTCTTCTTATCACGCTGGCGGGAAGTACTCAAACCACTGTTTTTTCGGATGATTTCAGTACGGACCAAAGTGCCACCTACACAACGAGTGGTGCCGTCGGTACAAGTGCTTGGAGCATTTCCCGAGGTGGTGCCGACTGGGGTGGGCGAAGGAACACGAGCCCTGCTCAATTGGAACTCACAAACGATGTAGGAGCCACAGCGAATGTTGCTGGCTGGGTCTTTGGCTCCACAGCAACTACTTCATTTCTTTCACCTTACAACACAACGTTGTCGGGCAACACGGGAACGGTCACCTGGACGTTCAATATGCGTCAACCGCGGACGGATCCTGCGGGATTCGCTGCAGGATCCTATGGGGCCGCGTTTGTTCTTGCCGGATCCAGCGCGACCGCCGCTACTGCTGGTAATGGATATGCCGTTGTTATTGGTCAATCAGGAGCGACAGATCCTATACGACTGGTACATTACACAACGGGGTTGCAGGGTACCCTCGTGAACCTTATCACCTCGAGTACTACTGGCTTGGCCGATTTCGGCACAGAATACCTCAGCGTTAGTGTCACATACACGGCGGCGAGTAATACCTGGGAACTGTTCCTGCGGAACGATGGTGCGACCGCATTTGCTGACCCCACTGCCGGATCCTTGACCTCGCAAGGAACGGTCATCAATAGCACCTATACGGGAACCGCACTTGGATTCATGGGTGGATACTGGCAAGGTTCCACGGTCGCAAACCAAGCTGCGTTCTATGATAATGTGCGTGTTGTGGTGGGTGCTGCAGTCACGAATACCACCGTCAACTTTGCCGGGTCTGATCTTAGCGTGAACGAGAACGATGGTACGGCCAACTTGACGCTCGCCATCAGCAACTTCAGCACCACGCAATCCACCAGCGTGGAAGTGGCGCTTACCAGTGGTGATGCCGCGCGGGTGAACAACTACACCACGCAGACCGTGACCTGGGCCGCCAACGATGGGGCCAACAAGACCGTGACGCTCACCATCAGTGATGATGCCCTTTGCACGGGGAACGCCGCCTTGGTCTTCACCCTCCAGAACATTTCCGGTGGTCAGGGTACGCCATCCATCGGAACACCTTCCACCCGCAACGTCGCCATCACGGACAACGAAACACCTGCCGATCCGGTGGCTACTGCGGCCATGGCGGTCGGGGTTGCCGGCTTTACCGCCAACTGGAACGCCGTGCCAGGTGCCACCGGCTATTTCCTCGATGTGTACGAACTGGTGCCCACCAACGCTACGGACCTCTTCATCAGCGAGTATGTGGAGGGCTCCTCCAACAACAAATACATCGAGATCTTCAACGGCACGGGTGCGACCGTGGACTTGAGCGACTATCGGTTGCGCCTGTATACCAACGGGTCGGGGACCGCATCCAATGATGTTCAATTGAGCGGCACGCTGGCTTCGGGTGCCACAGTGGTCTATAGGAATGGTGCAGCTACGATCTATGGTGGTAGTGCGACTTCCAATACCGCCGTGGGCTTCAATGGTGATGATGCGGTGGTCTTGTTCAAGATCAGTTCAGCCAGCAACGTGGACATCTTCGGCCGCATTGGAGAGGACCCGGGCACGGCCTGGACCGGCTCAGGTGGCCGCACCACCTTGGACGCGACCCTCGTGCGCAATAGTTCAGTAGTGGGGGGTGTAACGGTCAATCCGGCAAGTGGTTTCCCCACCTTGAATGCCGAATGGCAGGTGTTCGCCACGGACAACGTGGCCAACTTGGGCAGCCACACCTACAACGGACAGACTTTGAGCTATGTCACGGGTTACAACAACGCCAGCGTGGGCAATGTCACTTCGGTGAACATCGCCGGTCTCGACCCGCTCACGACCTACTACTACCGTGTCCGCAGCACCGGCGGCTGCAGCACTGGTGGTAACAGCAATGTGATCAGCGCCACCACCACCGCAGTACCCGCCTACTACAGCCAAGGCAATGGCAACGTGAACGACCCGATCTGGGCCGACGCCCCGGTAGGAACGCCCGGCCCCGCCATCTGGACCCCTGGCAGCAGCATGGTGGTGCAGGCCGGCGACACCGTTACGGTGAACGCGGGCATCAGCATCAACGACCTGGCCACCGAAGCAGGCAGCCGCTTGGTGATCGGCAACGAGATCCTCCTCAGCGTGCATGGCGACCTGCTCACCTTGGCGCAGTTCAGTGTTTCTGCCGCCAACGGCGAAGTGGAGCTGGTCAGCACCTCGCCGGTCACCGTGAACAGCGCTGGTGTGGTGGCCTTCAACAACCTTACGGTGAACACCCCTGCAGGCACCACGGTGAACGGTGGCGTGAACATCTTCGGTACCCTGCTGCTGGCCGATGGCGACTTTGATGCCACGAGCGCCACGGTACGCCTGCGCAGCGATGCCAACCGCACCGGTCGTCTGGGGCCTGTGGCCGGCACTGCCGATTACCTCGGTGACCTTGTCGTTGAGCGCTACATCCCCGGCGGAGCCACCAATTGGCGCATGCTGGGCGCCCCGGTTGCCGGGACCACCGTTGCCGAGTGGAACGATGACTTCTTTACGGCCGGTTTCCCAGGCAGCGATTACCCGAACTTTATCGTGGACGGTCAGCCCTGGCCCAGCATCCGCCGATATGATGAGAGCAATACCGGGACCGTCGTGAATGACGGCCTGATCGGAGTTGCGGGGGTCAGTGAGTCCCTGGTGCCCGGTCGCGGTTATGCGGTTTGGTGCGGCGACAACCTGGGCGGAACGAACCCCTTCCTGGTCGAAGTTCCTGGCCAGCCCGTGATCGCGGCTTCCCCAGTGACCCTGCCCATGACCTACACGAACACCGGTACCCCGCTGGTGGACGGCTACAACCTGGTAAGCAACCCATTGCCTTCGCCCATCAGCTTCGCGGCCATCAACCGCGGCGCCGATGTGTTGAACCAGTACCTCAGCTACAACCCGACCAACGGGAACATTTCCAGCTGGAACGGTGTGATCGGTACCAACGGAGCCACCAACGTGATCCAGAGCAGCCAGGCCTTCTACCTGAAAGCCACCGGCGCCTCGGTGACCACGACCGTGGATGAGAATGCCAAAGTGACCAGCAATGCTGGAGGACTCTTCGGCGCTGACGGACAGACGAGCCTGCCATTCCTCCGCCTTACGGTCGGAAGCGCCCTGAACAGCTACAGCGATGAAGTGGTGGTGGTGTTCCAGGACGGTACACCCGCGTTCGATGGTGGTGATGTTTCCAAACTGGTGTTCAGCCACCCCGAGGCACCGCACATGGCCCTTCGTAGTACCGACGGTGAGGACCTCGCCATTGATATGTATGGCGCTTACAATGCGGACATCAGCATCCCCGTGTTGGTGAACGCCCCCGTGAGCGGCACATACACCGTGACCGCTGCGGAGCTCACCAATCAAGTGGGCCTCAGCTGCTTCAGCCTGGAGGATCTGCTCACGGGTGTGATCACGCCGCTGACCGAAGGTGCTTCCTACAGCTTTGTCATTGAGGCGGGCGCTGATCCGACCCAGCCGCGTCTGATGCTGCGCGCCACGGCCCCTGTACCTTTCAGCACCACCAACGCCACCTGCGCCAATACGCCGAACGGTCAGGCCACGGTGGAAGGCATTTCCGGACCAGTTGACATCACGTGGACCGATGCTTTCGGGATGGTGCTTCTACAGCAATCCGGCGTAACCGGGTCTGCCACCTTTGGCGGTCTGGCTGCTGGTAGTTACAGCGTGCGTCTGGGTACCACGGCCGTTTGTGGAGAGCTGGTCAACGATTTCACCATTACTGCGCCCTTTGAATTGGAGGCGGTGGCCGAAGTGGTGAACGCCACCTGTGGAAATACCGCCGATGGAATGGTGGATGTGCTGGTGATGGGCGGTGTGGCACCCTGCACCTACCTCTGGAGCGACAACAGCACCAACGAGGACCTGGTGGCCGCTGCTGGTGCATACTCCCTCACGGTGACCGATGCCAACAACTGCACCTGGACCAGTGAAGCTTACCTGATCGAGGGCAATGGTCCGGAGGCTGCGTTCACCGCGAGCGCCGAACTGGTGACCGTGGGCACCGAAGTGGCCTTCCAGAGCTTCTCCGAAGCAGAGAACCTCACTTGGGACCTGGGTGATGGCTCCACCGCAGAAGGATCCGAAGTGGTGCATACCTACCAGCAACCTGGCACCTACACGGTGACCCTGACCGTGGCCGATGCTCTGTGCACGGACCAGACCAGCATGGAGATCACGGTGGAATTGGCCACCGGAGTGTCCACCTCGAACATGGCCGGTACGGTGAACGCTTGGGCCACGCCTGGCCACATTGTCATTGAGCATGGCTTTAACAATAACAGCCCTCTGCGCATCGAACTCTTGGATGCCACGGGCCGCCTCCATGTACAGCGCCAAGTGGCCGCCACTCCGGGCCTAGTCCTGCTGCCATCGGAGGGTCTCGCCACAGGTATTTGGTTCGTTCGCGTTACCAATGGTGATACCCTGCGTACGGTCCGGGTGCCGGTAGTGCGTTAAGGATCAGGACATTCATTGACTTGAAGGCCCCGCCGATATGGCGGGGCTTTCGCGTTCGGGGTTGTCGGCCGGGGAAGGGTGTTCGCCGGGTCTTATGAGCCATCCATCCGGCTTTTTTACCCCTCGGTGGAACCTTTTTGTGGTCGGTGACGAATAAAGGGCCGTTCCGCCGTGTGCGGGGCAAACTCTTCGACCATGAAAACGATGATGAAAGTGTACACACTTGCCGGCCCCTTGATGCGGCCGATGCTGACACTGGCCTTGCTGCTGGTGTTGATGGCCGATGCCATAGGGCAGGTGGCAGTGCCTTATTCAGCCTCAGGTACCTACCAAGTACCGACCGGTGTTTCGCAGGTAACTGTGGAATGCTGGGGAGGTGGTGGACGAGGTGGACAGCGCTCCACGAATGGTGCTGGTGGCGGCGGTGGTGGCGGCGCTTATGCGCGTAGCACGCTCACCGTTTCTCCAGGCACCTACACCGTTACGGTAGGTGCAGGTAGTACCACCGGCGGTTCGCCAGGTGGATCATCATGGTTCAATACCACGGCTACGATCTTCGCCGAGGGTGGCGCAAGTGTTCCGAACAACAATTCGAACGGTGCCGCCGGTGGTGCCGCAGGTTCCTGTATCGGTGATGTGGTGTACAGCGGCGGCGCTGGCAGCAACGGTACAGTAGTGCTTGGCGGAGGTGGTGGAGGCTCGAGCGCTGGCACGGCCGCCAATGGCAACAATGGCGCCAACCCAGCCGGGGCCACGGCTCCCACAGGTGGTGGCGATGGTGGCAATGGCCGAAGTGGTTCCCAGGGCAATGGTTCCGATGGTTCGGTCCCTGGAGGCGGCGGCGGTGGTGCCTTGCGCAGCAGCTTTGGTACGCGCACCGGTGGTGATGGTGGCAATGGGTTTGTGATCGTTGCCATGCCTTACACGGAAGGAACGTGCTTAGCTACGACCGGTAGTTTCAATTCCATCGTGGATAATGGTTGTGCCTCGAATTTGGCGACCCGGATCTCTCTGCCCCAATCAGGATTGCCCACTACGTTGGGTACTGCAGCAGGCAATGCACGGTTGTTGAGCGTTGAGCTGATCGTAAGCCACACTTACAATGCTGATCTGGAGATCCGATTGATCTCACCGACTGGTCAGTCCCGTAACCTCGTCCTGGACCGTTTTGGTGATGGTAATAACTTGGGTAACCCTGCCAGCTGTCCCGGAAGTGCCTTGGTGCTTCAGGATGGTGGAACGGCCTTGAACAATACCAACACGAGCAACGTTACCGGAACATATGCTCCGGAGCAGACCCTGGCCGGTTTTACCGGAGACCCGAATGGCACCTGGGTTCTGTCGATCTGTGACGATGCAGTGGACGACCTCGGTTACTTGCGCTATGTGCGCCTTAATTTCTGCACGGTTCCGCAAATCACCTCCAGTACTAGCAACAGCCCTATTTGTGCGGGTAGCACACTGAACCTGGGTGTTACGGCCACGGGTACTGCTCCGCTCACCTACGCATGGACCGGTACGGGCACCTTCAGCCCCGGTGCCAGCAGCCAGAACCCTTCGGTGACCGGTGCGGCCACGGGCAGCTATGGCATTACCGTGAGCAACGTTTGCGGTTCCACCAATACCACGGTGCCGGTAACGGTCACCACGCCTCCCAGTGCGACCATCAGCTACACGGGTTCGCCCTATTGCAGCACGGGTGGCACGGCCAGCGTTACCCGCACAGGTACTGCCGGTGGCAGCTACAGCAGCACGGCCGGTCTCAGCATCAACAGTAGCACAGGTGCCGTTGACCTGGGTGCCAGCACACCCGGTACCTACACGGTGACCTACACCATCGCTGCCTCGGGTGGTTGCCCCTTGTTCCAGACCACGGCTTCCATCACGGTCACCTCCGCTCCGAGCGCCACCATCAGCTACACGGGTTCGCCCTATTGCAGCACTGGTGGCACGGCCAGTGTTACCCGCACGGGTACTGCCGGTGGCAGCTACAGCAGCACGGCCGGCCTTAGTATCAACAGCGGAACTGGCGCAGTGAACCTTGGTGCCAGCACGGCCGGTACCTACACGGTGACTTACACCATTGCAGCCTCGGGCGGTTGCGCCCTGTTCCAGACCACGGCATCCATTACGGTGACCGCTGCCCCCAGCGCCACCATCAGCTACACGGGTTCGCCCTTTTGCAGCACGGGTGGCACGGCCAGTGTTACCCTCACGGGTACTGCCGGTGGCAGCTACAGCAGCACGGCCGGCCTGAGCATCAATGCAGGTACGGGCGCGGTTGACCTTGGTGCCAGCACCGCCGGCACCTATACGGTCACCTACACGATCGCCGCTGCCGGTGGTTGCGCGCTGTTCCAGACCACAGCCTCCATCACAGTGACCGCCGCACCGAGCGCGACGATAAACTACACGGGTTCGCCCTATTGCAGTGCCTTCGGCCCGGCGGCTGTTTCGCTGACCGGTACCTCGGGTGGAGCCTTCTCAGCCAGCCCTGCAGGTCTCAGTATCAATGCAGCCACCGGTGAAGTGGATCCGGGTGCCAGCACCCCCGGCACCTACACGGTCAACTATGACATCGCTGCGGCAGGCGGATGCGCAGCCTTCAATACCTCCACCAGCATTACGATCACTGGCTGCACCTATTACAGCCAAGGGAACGGTGGGGTCAACAGCGCCATCTGGGCCACTACTCCGGTAGGTACGCCCATCGCTGTGATCTGGAACAGCACGTCGTCCATGGTCATTCAGAGCGGCGACACCATCACGGTCAACGCGAACACGGCCATCAACGACCTCACCACCGAAGCAACGAGCCGTCTGGTGGTCAATGCCGCCAATACCTTGAACGTGCATGGTGACCTGCTCACCCTGGCCCAGTTCTCCGTTTCGGCCGCTTCGGGTGAAGTGACCTTGGAGAGCACGGCACCAGTATCCATTGCGATAACAGGAACAGTTGCCTTCAACGACCTTACGGTGAACGCCACTGCTGGTGTGACCGTTACCGGTGGCTTGAACATCTTCGGCACCTTGCAACTGAATGATGGAACATTCAATGCCAGCAGTGCCACAGTGCAGTTGCGCAGTGATGCCATACGCACAGGTCGTCTGGGCCCCGTGGACCCGTCAGCCTCCTATACAGGCGACCTGACCGTTCAGCGATACATCCCCGGTGGCGCCACCAATTGGCGCCTGTTGGGCACTCCGGTTGCCGGCGAGACCGTGAACGACTGGAAGGACGATTTCTTCACGGCCGGCTTCCCCGGTTCGCACTACCCCAATTTCTACAGCCCCACCGGCAGTGGCATCCTGTGGCCCAGCGTGCGTAAGTACGATGAGACCGTGGCCAATGCGGATGTCAATGAGGGTTTGGTCGGAGTGGCCAGCACCTCAGAAGCACTGGGCATCGGTCGCGGCTATGCCGTATGGAGCGGTGACAATGCCGGTGGTACCAATCCATTCATTGTGGACGTTACCGGTGCTCCCACCATCGCACAGACCCCCGTTACACTGCCCATGAGCTGGACCAACAGTGGCAACCCTGCTGCCGACGGCTACAACCTGGTGAGCAACCCGCTGCCTTCGCCGATCGATTTCGCGTCCATCAGCCGCGGGTCCGACGTGCAGGACTTCTACTGGATCTACAACCCGGCCAATGGCAACAATGCCACCTGGAACGGCACCATAGGTACCAACGGCGCCAATGGGGTCATCCAGAGCAGCCAGGGCTTCTGGCTCAAGGCCGATGGACCTGCTGTGGCCACTACGGTGGATGAGAGCGCCAAAGTGGCCGGTAATACCGGAGGCGTGTTCGGTGGATCCGAGCAGGACCCCATGCCCATGGTGCGCCTGCACCTTTCCAGCACGGTGAACACGTTCAGCGACGAAACGGTGGTGGTGTTCCAGGATGGTACCCCGGCGTTCGAGTCGAACGATGTGGCCAAGTTCGTGTTCAGCCATCCCCAGGCACCGCAGATCGCCACCCGCAGCAGCGATGATCAGAACCTGGCCATCAGCATGTATGGCGGGTTCAGCAACGCCATCACCATCCCCGTACTGGTCAACGTCGCCGTGAACGGTACGTACACAGTGACCGCCACCGAACTGGAAGGCATCACCGGTGTGAGCTGCCTCACCATCGAGGACCTCCAGACCGGCGCCATCACGCCGCTCACCGAGGGGGCCAGCTACAGCTTCGTGGTATTGGCCAACGATGATGAGAACGAACCCCGCTTGTTGTTGCATGCCACGGGCCCTGTGCAGCGCACCGTGGAAGCGGTCAGCTGTAATGGTGCAGCGGATGGCAGTGCAACGGTGACCCTGCCTGGTGGCAATGACCAGACAGTGACCTGGATGACCGCGTTCGGTCAGGTGATCGCCCAGCAGACCATGAGCAACGGCAGTGCTACACTGACCGGGCTTGAAGCAGGCAACTACAGCGTGAGCGTGGCGGTACAGCAAGGATGCCCTGCTATCGTGGGCGACTTCACCCTCACCCAGCCCTTTGCATTGGAAGTACATCCGACGGTGCAGGATGCCAGCTGCCCCGATGCCAACGACGGATCGGTGATGCTCGAGGTGCTCGGTGGTACTGCACCGCATGCGGCCACCTGGAGCAACGGTTCCACCGGTGGTTCGATCAACGCGGCCCCCGGTACCTACACGGTGTTGGTGACCGATGCGAACGGTTGCAGTGTGGAAAGCACTGTGGTGGTAGGCAACGCGCCGGCACCCGTTACTGATATCGTTGTGGACCAACCCGTGGTGCTCCTGGGCACGCCCATCCTGTTCGGCACCACGGCCAACGACCTGGATGCCATCTTCTGGGACCTGGGTGACGGCACCACAAGCACCGAGCCCGTGTTCGAGCACACCTACACGGTACCTGGCACCTACATCGTAACGCAGACCCTGACCCTCGGTGCCTGCACGGCAACGGCCACCATCGAGGTGGAAGTGGAGCTCACCACGGGTACGGCCTCGGGTGAAGGGGTAGAAGGGATCCGTGCCTGGGCAACCCCGGAAGGGTTCGTGGTGGACATTGCACACTTCGGAGAGCCTGTGGTGATCGAGCTGCGCGATGCGGCCGGCAGGTTACATGCCACCCAACGTGCAGCCGGTGTTCCTTCACGCATCATCGTTCCGCACAGCGATCTGGCCACGGGTATCTGGATGATCACTGCAAGAGAAGGCGATAAGGCAACCACCTTCCGTCTGCCGCTGATCCGGTAGTCCGAGGAGTGGACCATTCGTAAGAAGCCCCCGGCCGATCGCCGGGGGCTTCGTTGTTCCGGGCCTGTTCGGTGACGGTGCAATGCCGCGTACCTTTCGCCCTCCCCATGCGCAAGAAACTCATCCTCGCCCTTGGAGTGCTGTTCACACTCACGGGTTGCCTCACTATCGAGGAGAACTACACGTTCAAGAAGAACGGCAGTGGCTCCATGGAATACGTGGTCGACATGAGCGAGCTGGGTGAGATGGTCAAAGGGTTGGACGCCCTCTCCGAGGATAAGGACAAGCCCAAGGATGACCTCGGTATGCTTGACCTGAAGGACAATATCGAACAGCTCTCCACGATCCCTGGCATCAGCAAGGTCAAGCTCCAGAAGCAGGAATGGGTGCAGCGGATCAGCTTCCGCTTCAACGACCTTAACGCGCTCAACTCAGCGCTCAATGTGCTTCTGCCGGATAGTAGTGGTGAGTCACACCGGTTCTTCGCTTGGGAGGGCAGTACACTGGTGCGGACGAATAACCGCCATGCCCAGGAACTGGGGGCCGGGCTCGGACAGCAAGAGGAGGCGTTTGAAGGAGAGGAGGGTGGTGACCTGAACATGGGTGCGCTGCTTTCCATGATGAAGTACAAGTACCACTTCGTGTTCGCGAACAATGTCGACCGCACCGAGCTGGCCGACGGACTTTCCAATGCGGCCACGAAGCCCCGCGAAGTGAACGTTGATACGGATTGGGGGGTCATTGCACGCGACCCCAAGGCGCTCGACCTGCGTATTACCTTGCATAAGTAGCCCGGCTAACGCCATGGAATACCTGTTGGAGACCGCCATTCGATTGGCCGCTAAGGTCCATAAAGGTCAAACGGACCGCTTCGGGAAACCCTACATTCTCCACGTGATGAGGGTCATGATGCGGGGACACGATTTCGATGAGCAGGTCCTGGGCGCTTTGCACGATGTGCTGGAACGGTCCGAGCTCACCATGACCGATCTGGAGAAGAAGGGATTCTCCCCCCGGGTCCTGAAGGCCTTGCAGCACATTACCAGGGTGCCCGAAGAGACCTATGAGCAATACATCGATCGCGTGGTCCTGGACAACCTGGCCATACGCGTGAAGCTGCATGACCTGGCCGATAAGATGGACCTGTTGCACGTGGAGCAATTGGACCCATCGGACCTGAAGCGGTACAACAAGCAGCTGGCGGCCTATCACCGCATGAAGAGGATGGTGGAGGAGGCCAAGGCCAATATGACCCTGACCACCGTACGGCGCTGAGGTACAGAGGGCTTTCGTAGGTCGGGGTGCGAAGCGTCGTCTATCTTCGCGGCCCATCCAGACCTTACCATGCGCAAGCTTCTTTCTGTCCTTCTCGCAACACCTTTGTTCGTTGCCTGCGGAGGCGATCATCAGGGCAACGACGTGCCCAAGGCCGATACCGTTGCCGTAGCCGACACCTTTCAATGGGAGTCCGAACAGTTCGCCGATGTTCGTGTGCTCCGCTATCAGGTCCCGGGCTGGGACCAGCTCACGCTTCAGCAGAAACAGCTCTGCTACTACCTCAACATGGCCGGTCTCGCAGGGAGGGACATCATGTGGGACCAGAACTACAAGCACAATTTGAAGATCCGTCGCGCCCTTGAGGCCGTCCTCACCAACTACAAAGGTGAACGAAGCGGTGCCGACTGGGACAATTTCATGCTGTATGCCAAGCAGGTCTTCTTCAGCAATGGCATCCACCACCACTATAGCAATGACAAGCACATCCCGGCGTTCGGGCAGGCTTACTTCGAGGCCATGCTGAAGGATAGCGGTGCTTCACTGGCCCCAGAGGTACTGGCCGCCATGTTCGACCCCACCATCGATGCCAAGAAAGTGAGCCTCGATGCGGACAAGGACCCGGTACTGGCCAGCGCGGTCAACTTCTACGGTGATGACATCAGCCAGAAGGAAGTGGAAAAGTTCTACGCTGCCATCGAGAAGAAGGACGATCCCCAACCGCTGAGCTATGGCCTGAACAGCCGCCTGGTGCGGGGCAAGGATGGCAAGCTGATGGAACAGGTCTATAAGGTGGGAGGTCTTTATGGCCCCGCATTGGCGGAAAGCGTGAAGTGGTTGGAGAAGGCCGTGGCCGTGGCCGAAACACCCGAGCAGAGGACCGCACTGGAACTGCTGATCCAGTATTACCGCACCGGCGATCTAAAGACCTGGGATGACTTCAATGTGGCCTGGGTGAAGGACACCAAGAGCACGGTCGACTACATCCTTGGTTTCGTGGAGGTGTACAACGACCCCATCGGAAAGCGTGGAAGCTATGAGGCCATTGTGCAAGTGAATGATCCTGAGGCCACCAAGAGCATGGCCGTTATCATGGAGAACGCGCAGTGGTTCGAGGATAATTCGCCGTTGCTTCCAGAGCATAAGAAGAAGAACGTCGTGGGCATCACCTACCGGTTCATCAACACGGTGGGCGAGGCAGGTGATGCGGCGCCAAGCACCCCGGTCGGCGTGAACCTGCCCAACGCCAACTGGATCCGTACTGCGCACGGCAGCAAGAGCGTGAGCCTTGGCAATATCAGCGATGCCTATGACAAGAGCAGCGGCCAGAGCAGTCTGGAAGTGTTCTGTCACGATGCCGAGGAGATCGCCCGTGCCAAGGAACATGGAGATCTGGCCGGCAAGTTGCACACCGCACTGCATGAAGTGGTGGGCCACGCCAGTGGTCAGTTGGAGCCCGGAGTAGGCGAGACCGATGCAACCCTGAAGACCTACGCTAGTACCTTGGAGGAAGGACGTGCCGACCTGGTGGCCTTGTACTTCGTCATGGACCCCAAGCTGGTGGAACTGGGCGTGATGCCCAGTCTCGAGGTGGGCAGGGCCGAGTACGATTCATACATCCGTAACGGCCTCATGGTGCAGTTGCGCCGGATCAAGCCGGGCAAGGTCATTGAAGAGGCCCACATGCGTAACCGCCAGTGGGTGAGCGCCTGGGTCTACGAGAAAGGCATGGCGGACAGCGTGATCGTGAAGGTGCAACGCAATGGAGAGACCTACTTCGATATCCGGGATTACGACAAGCTCCGAGCGTTGTTCGGCGATCTGCTCCGAGAGGTGCAGCGCATCAAGAGCCAGGGAGACTATGAGGCTGGCAAGGCATTGGTGGAGAACTACGGCGTGAAGGTGGACCAGGCCTTGTACGCCGAGGTGTTGAAGCGGGCCGAGAAGATCAAGACCGCACCTTACGCCGGTTTCATTCAGCCTGAAATGGAGGCCGTGGTCGATGCGAACGGTACCATCACCGACGTGAAGATCTCCTACCCCAAGGACCTGATCGGCCAGATGCTGCGCTACGGCAAGCAGTTCAGCTTCCTGCCCGACGAGAACTAGATCGCTCTCCGACAGTGCTCCCGTTGATCATTGGTCGACGGGAGCATTTTTTTCGGGGGGGGTGTAACCTGCGCATCATCGCCTGCGTTGAACCGGGTGTCCAAGTAGTTCAGAGGTCGATCTGAAGAGTCACGTTGCCCCTGTCCGCCGCCCGGTGGATGGGGGCTTCGTGCTTTCGGTGGGGTCATGATTTTTTGCAGCGTTCCGATGGCGAACGATGTTCTGTTATATTTGCGGCCCCTGCGGAGAAATTCCACTTACCGAAGTGGCGGAATTGGTAGACGCGCACGTTTCAGGGGCGTGTGACCGAAAGGTTGTGCGGGTTCGAGTCCCGCCTTCGGTACAACAAAGGCGGCCATTGGCCGCCTTTGTCATTTTCGTTCGCTAACGCTCTGTTCGCCGTTGATCGAGGGGTTACATTCACCGCCAATCATGGGCCTCCGCAAGTTTCACACCCGCCGCGTCTGGCACAACACCCAATTGGTGCTTTGGCTGGCTCCGATCCTGTTATTGGTAGGGGTCATTTCGGTCACACTGTTCGATACGTTCAAGCCGGTCGTGGTGGTCGGCATCCTTTGTGTGATCGGAGCGGGGATCGCCTTGGTGCGCGATGTGCGGAAGCGCTATGTATATGTGCTGGACGATGATGGCCTGCACATTGAAAAGGACGGCCAGGCGGAGTATTTCCCCATGGAGGAGGTGGTGGATGCGAGCCTGATCGATCGTGCGGCAGCGCGGGAGTATATCAAGTCCCGCAGCCAAGGGCTGGGCACTGCCGAGGCGCGCAAGCGGTATCGTAGCTACATACGGTTCTGCTCGGTCGACATCGGCCGATCATCGCTCACCGGAGGCCTTGGAAGGAGCCTCATCGACCGGCTTCCTGAAGCACGCCACGATCTTGTGCTGATGCGGTTGAAGGATGGTACGGAACTGATACTCTCTCCGGACTACAATCAGGAAATGGTCACCTCCTTGAGCAAGAACGCTCGCAGGAGCAAGGACAATTCAGCAGGAAGGTAAGGCCTGAAAACGATCCTCAGTTCAGCCGGACGCGCTGACCCAATCGGAGCACGCTGTTCGCACTGATACCGTTCAAGCGGCACAGGCTCGAAACACTGGTCTTGTTCCTGCGGGCAATGGCCGACAGCGTATCGCCCGACCTTACAACATGATAGCGACGAGTTCCTGCTGACGCCTTGGCGGCGGCAATGGTCGCGAACGTACCCTTGTGTATGTCGAAGGTGTGCGCCTTCAACTGCCCGTTCTCCACATCGAACACCAAGGAGGGGTCGATCGGTTGGTCGAGGAAGCGAACTTCGAAATGCAAATGACTACCATAGCTGCGGCCCGTGTTGCCGCCCAGCCCGAGTAGGTCGCCCGCTTCCACCATTTGACCGGGTTCGACCAATCGCTTGCTCAAATGTGCGTATAGCGTTTCAAGGCCGTTCTGGTGGCGTACGACCACCACATGACCGAATGTCTTGTTGTACTTGGAAATGCGCACCATCCCGGCAAATGCGCTCTTCACCGGGTCGCCGGTCTCAAGGTCCAGGTCGATGCCATAATGCATGCGGCCTTTGCGCGGGCCAAAGGGCGAGTTGAGCTTTCCCTCGCACGGGATGGCATGGTCGCAATCCTGCTGGCTCAAAACCAGCCGCAGCGTATCGTGTACGAACCGTGCCGTATTGCCGCGATCGAAGATCACGTCCGTGTTCCAGTGGCAGTACATATCGTACCCCGGGATGTAGGACAAGGAATCATTCACATCCCAGACCAACGGAGTAATGGCGATCCGTGGTACTACGGGGTCAATGGAACCGCCGTCCTCCATGAGCAGTTCCTCATAGATGTCCAACCCCTCAGGTCCACCATGGTCGAGCGAATCGGACTGCGCCATCACCGGGCGAACAGCACCGAGAAGGGCTGCTGTCAGGAGGATGGCGTTGAGTTTCATGGTCGGCAAAACTATCCGTATGTCCCGACCTCACAACCCTGCACGGCCATCGGCTGTCCACAGGGTCTGGTCAGAATATCTTCGACCGCTGGAAATGCCGTATTCGTGGGTGATTTTGGTTGATCGGTCGAGCGTTAAAGTCTGTTAAGGCCTTTCCTGTGTTTTTTGCCGAACGACCCCGGTCCATGTTGTTTGCAACTTTTGCACGACCCGGTCCCATACAAACCGGTCCGGCATGAGTTTCGCGGCCGCAATGGCCATGGGAGAGAGTGGATCAAAGGAGCCCCAATGGTTTGCCGGTTACGGCGATCGGCTGGCCCGCACAGTGGTGATGTATTTGGCGGCCTTGGTTCTGGCGCTGCCCCTGTTCGTCATACTAGACCCTTACATACCCGAAATGATCCTGCCTTGGTGGGGGGGCGTTCGTATTGATCAGGTGCTCACGTTCGCGGCGGTCATCGGTGCCTTCATGGTCCTGGTGCGACGTTTCCAGTTGGTGGTCTATGGCGCACTGCTCGTGGCTCTGGTGGGCCTTTCGGTGAGCAGTCTGATCGGTTCCTACACCTTCGGGGACCTGTTCACCAATTATTCCCAATGGCTCAAATCCTTGCAGATCACCGCGTCGCAGGTGCCCATGGCCTCGCAACGACATGACCCCTTCCAGGATTCGGATAAGTTGAGGTCCTTGGTCAATGAAGTGGACCCAGCCGTCCGCAAGGCCGCGATACAAATGGCCACGGCCAACTTCAAGGAGGTGAAAGTGGCGGCCGACGAGACCGTACTGGTGCGTGCCCTCTCGATCTTCAAGCAGGTCAACGGAAAGTGGACCTACGTCTCCGATCCCAAGGGCCGGGAGTATTTCGCGCCAACGGCCGAGAGCATCGAGCTCATGGCCGGCGATTGCGACGATCACGCTGTGCTGATGGCCGCATTGATCAATGCGGTAGGGGGGGAGGTACGCTTGGTCCGCACCACTGGACATGTGTACCCGGAGCTGCTTGTTGGTGACGATGCACGCCTTGAGCGTGCGGCCTACCTGATACGCAAGGTGTTGTTCGCCAAGGAAGTGGGGGAAGCTCCCTTGTACCACCATACCGATGCGGACGGCAGGCATTGGATCAACCTGGACTATACCCGTAGCTACCCCGGTGGAGAGCTCATGAACGAGCGTATCGTTGGAATACTGGAGCCTTGATCGGAGTAGCGGCGCAGCTGATGTACAGATGGATACCTTCGTATCCCCACGATGAAGCGACTGGTTCAACCGGCCGAATTGGCAAAGGCCAGCCAAATGCGGCCTGGAGATCCCCGTATCACTCTGCTAACGGAGGTCAGCGGCCTGAAACGGTTGGAGCGTTTCTACAATGCCATTGACGACCTGCATGACCTGGAGTTCGTGGATGCCGTTTTCCGGAACCTCGAACTGGAAATGGACGTTTCTTCCGAGGACCTGGACCATATACCCAAGGAAGGTGGATTGGTGTTCGTGGCCAATCATCCCTATGGCGCAATAGATGGCCTGGCCTTGGTGAAGGTGTTGGGTCGAGTGCGGCCGGACCTGAAGGTGATGGCGAACTTCCTGCTCCAGCAGCTCGAACCGTTGAAGGACCGCTTCATTGGGGTCAACCCGTTCGAGCAGCTGGGTTCCCTGAGCAGCTATCAGGGTATGCGGCAGGCCCTTGCCCACGTGAAGGAGGGAGGTGCGCTGGCCGTGTTCCCGGCCGGGGAGGTGAGCAGTTGGCATACCGATGTGAAGGCCGTGGCAGATCCACGCTGGAAGACCCCGGTGGTCAAGCTTATGCAGCATGCCGAGGTGCCGGTGGTGCCCGTCTGGTTCGACGGGGCCAATAGCGTGGTCTTTCATGTGCTGGGCATGATCCATCCGAACTTGCGCACGCTCGCCTTGCCCGGAGAAATGATGCGGATGCGCGGGCGTTCGGTGCGTATGCGGATCGGAAAGCCCATACCTGCCAAGGAGGTGTCCGCATTCTCTTCAACGGACCAGTTGGCGCGTTTCCTTCGCGCACGCACCTATGCGTTGGGCAGCGGGCTGAAGGTGAAGCGGGACCTGTTCGAACCCCTGCGTTTTCCATCCCGCCCCAAGCCGGTGGTCGAAGCAGTACCTGCTGATGTGCTGGAGTCGGAGATCGCCGGACTGAATGACCTGAAGTTGAACGAACAGGCCGAGTTCGCTCTTTATCTGGCGCCGAGCAATCGGGTTCCCAACATCCTTCGGGAAATAGGCAGACTTCGGGAGTCCACCTTCAGAGCGGTCGGAGAAGGGACCAACAAGGCGACCGACCTGGACGAGTTCGATATCTACTATGATCACCTGTTCCTCTGGGACCGCGAGCAACGGAGGCTGGTGGGTTCCTACCGGATCGGTGATGGCGCGCGGATCATGAAGCGCTATGGGAAGCGTGGATTCTACACCAACACGCTGTTCCGCATGGCCCGGCCCATGGAGCGGGTACTTCGCCGAAGCTTTGAGCTGGGACGGTCATTCATTGCCCAGGATTATCAACGGCAACGACTCCCACTGTACATGCTGTGGCGTGGCTTGTTGCTGCATATCACGGCAAATCCCGAGCACCGTTACTTGATCGGACCGGTCAGCATCAGCGGAAGCTACAGCCGCTTTTCAAGAGCCCTGATCATGGAATTCGTTCACCAGCACCATTACGATCACGAGCTTGCGCAGCATGTGGTGCCCCGCAATCGCTTCAAGGTGGCCCATGATAATGCCGACAGCGCCGTTCTGGTGGAGGCCTCGAAAGCCGATCTGAAGAAAATGGACCGATTGATCGCCGAGGTGGATCCCAACGAAACGGCCATGCCGGTGCTCTTGAAGAAGTATCTCCTGCTCAATGCCCGGATCATCGGGTTCAACCGCGATCCGCGATTCAATGACGCCTTGGATGGCTTGATGGTGCTGGACCTCTTGAAGTTGCCGGAGCGTACCGTAGAGGACCTGCGCAAGGGCATGTCCGACGTGTGATCAGGCAAGTTCAGGCTCCAAGGAGGCGTGTTCCTGTTCCTTATGGTGTACCACCAATGCCTGCTGGTGCATGTAGAGGCTCCATTTGTTGTCCGAGTATTCCAAAGCGCTCATATGCTCGATCCAATCGCCGGAGTTCATGTATCCGACAGAACCATGGGCCATGGTGATACGCCGGATCTGCGGCTGGTGGATGTGTCCGCACACCACATGGTCCAGTCCATCGGTAATGGCGATGTGCGCGGCCGAACGTTCAAAATCATTGATGTAGGCCACGGCCTTCTTCACCCGTTGTTTGATGCGCTTGCTGAAGCTCATCCGCGGGCGGCCCATGCGTTCCAACGTCCAATTCACCGTGTTGTTGAGCCTGATCAGCAGGTCGTAGCCCACACCGCCCAGTTTGGCCAGCCAGCGGGCCTGTGTAGTGCTCACATCGAAGATGTCGCCATGGAAGAACCAGTAACGCTCACCACCAATGGTCAGTACGAGCTTGTCCAGCAGGTGCAGGTTGCCAAGGTTCGCTGGGCTGTAGCGCCGCAATGCCTCGTCGTGGTTCCCGGTGATGTAGTATACCGGTACTTTGGAGGCCAGCTTCATCAGTCGCTTCAGCACTTGCATGTGGCTTTTCGGGAAGTAGCTCTTCTTGAACTGCCAGATGTCAATGATGTCACCGTTCAGGATCACCATTCTCGGGCGCACCGATCGCAGGTAGTCGTGCAGTTCCTTGGCCCGGCAGCCGTAGGTTCCCAGATGAAGGTCTGAGAGAACGAGGATGTCAATGTCGCGTTTCATGTCATGATCCGCATGCCATTGGTCGGGCCTCCGGATGTGCAAAGCAACCGTGCCTGTATTGCGGGGATATGGCCGTGCTGTTAACTCACACGCTTCGATGAACAGCGATCGTTCATTGTTGGGCGAACTTTGCCATATGCAGAAAGGCGTTACCCTGGTGCTCGGCGCCAGTCCGCATGCCGACCGCTACAGCCATTTGGCACTTGTGCGGCTGGTATCCCACGGATATCCCGCAGTGGCGGTGGGAAATCGATCCGGGACGGTGGCCGGCGTTCCGATCTTGCGCACCATTCCAGAGGGCCTTCAGGTCGATACCGTCACGCTCTACCTGAACCCGATCAACCAGCGGGAGTGGCAGCCACGGATCCTGGAGCTTCGCCCGCGCCGGATCATATTCAATCCGGGTACGGAGGATCCCGTCTTCGCTGCCTCCGCAAGAAGCGCTGGTATTGAGGTTGTGGAAGGATGTACGCTGGTCATGCTGGCCGCTGGGACCTATTGACCCATTGTGCATGAATGAAGAAGGCCCCCGCATTGCGGAGGCCTTCTTCGTTCGGTAGACGGTGCGATCAGCGACCGAGGATCAGCTTCTGGGTGCTGCTGCCAAGGCTATTGGACGCCCGCAGCATGTACATGCCATCGGCAAGGCCCATACCGCGCGTGCTCAGCTCAATGTTCGCGCCACCCATGGGCTGGAACACGTTGCTGTACACCACGGCACCACGCAGATCGGTGATCACCACTTCGGTACGATCATCCTCCATGCCAAGTACCTGCAGGGTGAAGTGGTCGTTCGTGGGGTTGGGGAACACGTTCACGAAGCCTTCGCCCATCAGGTCGATCAAGCCCACCGGTGTGGCGATGTTGATGTCGTCGATGAAGAGGTTGTTCGCGAAGGGGCCGCTGCTGAAACGGAAGCGGAACCGTACGTTGTTCGTGAGCACCGA
>Ga0209985_10000433_pt1 | contig 46341 bp, 31 predicted proteins | sample NOAtaG_FD_187305 | JGI IMG/M metagenome (GOLD analysis project Ga0209985, IMG submission 187305) | Freshwater lake microbial communities from Lake Erie, under a cyanobacterial bloom - NOAA_Erie_Diel6S_1000h metaG (SPAdes) (version 2) | ecosystem: Environmental > Aquatic > Freshwater > Lake ... | reverse complement strand
GTCTCGCCGACGATGTTCGAACCGTCCTTCTGCCACTGGAACGAGAGCGGGCCCGTGCCCGAGGCGGTGAAGGTGAACGACGCGGGCTGACCGCTCAGGCGGCTGAGCGAGGCCGGCGGCGTGCCGACGCTCGGCGACGTGCACGGCGGGGCGAAGCTGAGCTTCCACAGTTCCGTACCCGTCACGCCGTCGTGACCGGTGAAGAACATCGCCGAGAGCTCGGGGACGTACTGCAGAACCGTGGCCCAACCGCTGATGCCCGAGAACGACGCCGGACCGGGGTTCAGGTCGGCGACGATCTGCGTGCCGGCGGGGGTGCCGTCGGTGCTCCACAGCTCAGCGCCCGTCTCGGGCGTGTAGCCGATGAAGTAGCCCTTGCCGTTGATCGACTGCGTCCAGCCGAAGCCCGTCGACGCCGTCGACGTCGCGATCCAGCCGAAGGACTGATACTGCGACGCCGGTGCCGGGTCGAGGCGGACGATGCCCGGGTTGACCGTGCCGACGTTCTGGTCGGGCGCGATCGTGCCGTCATAGGCAAAGAGCTTGTCGTTCTGGATCGTGCCGTCGGCGAAGCCCGAGGCCGGGTTGTTGGTCGTGTCGCCCAGGTCGGCGAAGAAGCACAGGCGATCGTTCGGCGCGGTGCCGGCGATGAACATGCTGTTCGGGAAGCCGCTGAGGTTGCCCGGGTTGATGTCCGCCACGCGGAACGTGCCCGAGCCGCCGGTGCCGACAACGTTGACGTCGGCCGGGTTGGTGATCGGCACGCCGTCGGTGCGCCAGAGCTCCTGGCCCGACACGCCGTCACTGGCCATGAAGTACAGGTGGCCGCGCCAGGCCTGACGGTAGAGGATGAAGCCGAAGCCCCCGGTCGGACCCGGATTGATGTCGGCGATCAGCGTCGCGCCCGAGCCGCCGTTGAGGTAGAACGCGTTGGCCGGGTCGTACTTGACGAGTTCGAAGCCGGTCACGCCGTCGTTGGCGATGAAGTAGAGCTCGTTGTTGAACGAGCCCAAGACCTGCGTAGCCGTGCCGGCCGGGGCATTCAGGTTCGTCTCCTGACGCGTGTTGTTGGTCGGGTCGGACGGGTCGAGGTTCGTCGACCACAACTGCGCGCCCGATGCGCCATCGCTGGCCACGAAGTACACGCGGCCGTTGAACGACACCGGCGGAACGGTGAACGTCGAACCCGCCGTCGGATTGATGTCGCGCAGCACGTTCGTGCCGATTTCCGTGCCATCGCTGCTCCAGGGCTCGAAACCCAGGGTGCCGATGATGTCATCGCTGGCCGTGAAGTACGCACGATTGCCGACCGAAGGAGCCTTCACCAGGGAGTCATTCGGAACCGGGAAACCCGCCGGGAGCGCGGCCGGGATCGAGCCACCCGCCGCGCTGATGTCGCGCGTGAGCGATGTGCCCGGGTTCACGCCCGGGTCGGTCGGGTCGGCCGGCAGCACGCCGTCGGAGGACCACATCTCGCCATTGGTTCCGGTGTCAATAGCGCGGAAGAAGATGCGGTTGGTCGTCGGAATGACGCCGCCAAAGGCCGAAAGTCCGTCCGTGAAGCCCGCCGTCGCGCCCGGGTTGATGTCCCGGACAATCCGCGTGCCCGCCGCCGTGCCGTCGGACAGGTACAACTCGCGGCCGCGGAAGCCCTCGGGCGGGGTGATGCCCGAAGAGCCGACCGCCGCGCCGTTGTCAGCGCTGAAGGCCAGTCGCCCGTTGAACGCCACGGCGTTACGCGGGAACGACGAGCCCGTCGTCCTGCTGATGTCCTTGACCAGCGTCGCGGCGGTGCCCGCGGCGTTGGACTTGTACAGCTCAAGACCCACGCCCGCGGTGCCTTCCGTACCCTGGAAGACCACCTCGCCCGAGGGCAGGCGGGCCAGCAGCGCCGTCGTCGGCGCGGTGCCGGTCGCAAAGCCCTGCAGCGTGCCGGGGTTCAGGTCGGCCACGCGGTTGGTGCCCGGCGTGGTGCCGTCGGACTTCCACAGCTCAACGCCGGTCGTGCCGTCGTTGGCGCCGAAGAACACCTCGCCCGCAGCGCCGGGGATGATGGCGATCTGGGCGTTGGCCGCGAAGGTGCCGGTCGCGCCCGGGGTGATGTCGCGCACCAGCGCCGTCGTCGTGCCGTCGGTCGAGTACAGCTCAACGCCGCTCGGGACCGCCGCGGTCGCGCCGCTCGTGGCGGTGAAGAACAGACGGCCGCCGGAGACCGTCAGGCTCGCGGGGTTCGAGGCGGACGATGCCGCGGGCGACGTCGTGTTGATATTTGCGAACAGAACCGTGCCGGCATCGGTGCCGTCGGTGCGCCAGAGTTCCACGCCGTCAACGCCGTTGTTCGCGGCGAAGTAGACGAGATTGCCGAACCGGGTCAGCCACGAGCTCGTGCCGCTCATGCTCGAGCCGGTGCCGACCTGGATGTCCTTGACCAGCGCGGTGGTGTTCGTGTTCGGATTGAAGCCGAACAGCTCCGTGCCGACGTTCGTCGGAGAGGTCTGTGTCGCGCGGAAGAGCACCGGCCCGTCGGTGCCGAGCTGCACAAAGTTGGTCGGGTTCGAAGAAGCCGCGCCGGGGTTCAGGTCCGTGACCTGGAACGCGCCGCCGCTGCTGGCGATCGCGGGCTCAACGCCGGCGGTGGTGCCGAAGTTGGCCGCGAAGATCATCTGCGGATTGCCCGTCACATCGACGAACGTGAACGGTGCCGAGGTCGAGCCGCCCGTTCCCGGGTTCAGATCGCCCAGCGCGAACGTGCCGTTGAAGGTGCCGTCGGAGATCCACGGCTCGTTGCCGTTGGACACCGTCGTCGCCCAGAAGATGGCGCGGGGACCGTTGATCGTGGGGAACGCGGTGATGAGCGTGGGGGTCGAAACGTTCAGCGTCGTGCCCGTCAGGCCCGGGTTGATGTCGCGGACCATGCGCGTGCCGCTCGGCGTGCCGTCGGTCGCCCACAGTTCCGCGCCGTTGAAGCCGTCGTTGGCCGAGAAGAAGATCTGCGTCCCGACAACCGTCAGGTTCGACAGCGCGCTGCTGCCGGAGCCCGCGAAGATGTCGCGCACCAGCGTCGTGCCCGCGGCGGTGCCGTCGGTGCGGAAGAGTTCGCCACCGGAGGCGTTGTCCGTGCCGATGAAGTACACGAAGCCGCCGAGCACGGCCTGGCCCTGCTCGACGCTGCGCTGCGTCGGCGCCGAGCTCGCGCCCGAGGCGCCGACCGTCGTGTTGATGTCACGAACCAGACTCGGGGTCTGGGCCATGACGCTGCTCAGGCTCATCAACGTGCCCGCCGACAGGGCAAGACCCAACGTAAATCGAGTACTGCGACGCTTCATGAATCGTGCTCCGTTTCTGCGGAAGCGCTCGCGCGCTCCCTCGACTGAAAAAATGGACGCCTCAGTTGATGAGGACCTTTTGGACCGGGACAACGTTCCTCGGCCCGTCAACGACGCTTGAACAAGGTCATTCGCTCCGACGAGTCAATCTACCACCATCGGGGGGATCTCGGTAAGAAATTCCGTCTGCAAGGCCCGAAAACGACATCGGGGTTTTCCGATATGTCGACACTTTCTGCGCTCGGACCGCAACCATCACGAGCCCGAGCCTGCCGACCCGCCGCGTGCAGCGCGAGGTCACCACCGCGCGGCCACTCTGGCCGCGGCTGTCGCCACAGTCGTCAAACCTTGCCCAGTTTCACACCGAGCAATCGCTCACGGGCACGGCGTGAAGAACGCCGCGAAGAACGCGTTGAAGTCGCCGTTGTTGACCAGGCCGTCACTGCCGATGTCGCCATCGGTATTGGCGATATCCGCCACCAACTGCGCCGGCGAACCTTCTGGCGAGAAGAACGCCTGGAAGAACAGCACAAAGTCGCCGTTGTTCACCGCGCCATCCGGCCCCGCATCGCCGTCGGTGTTGGCGATGTCCGCCGGGTTGCAAGCCGTCGGCGTCGGCGTCACCGGCTCGATGATCAGCCGCAGAATCAGCGTCCGCCCGCTCTGCGGATAGGCCTGCCAGCCCGGCGGAGTCGACCCCGGCGTGCCCGACGGCACGGCCTGAATCGGGCTCAGCGCGGCCACCCCGCCCACCGCGTAGCAGACACTCGATGCGAACGTGTTGCCCGCCGGCGCCCCGCCCGTCCCCGCCGAGTCGAACCGCAGGCCGACGGTGATGTACCCGTCGGCGGGCCGGTTGAGAATCGGGAACTGACCGAAATCATCCACCAGTTGCGTCACACTGAACGCGGCCTGCGCCGGCGGCTGCGCGTCGGCCAACTGCACCGGAAACGACGAATACAGAAGCGGCCCGGGCACCTGCCCGACGGGGTTGCTCGTCGTCGGCGCACGGAAGCGCCCCGCGTACACCTCGTACCCATCCTGAACCGTCGGCGTATTGGGAGACTCGAACAGCACCGCGCCGTAACTGGTCCACAGCAGACCGGCGCGCTTGAGCCTGAACGCCTGAACATCCGACGGAAGCAGGAACGAAATCGCCGCCATTTCCCCCGGATCAAAGCCCACGCTGATGGCCACCTGCGCGTTGAACGCGGGCGTGTTCTCCAGTTGCAGCAGCCGCTCGCCCGGGCCGGGATTGAACGCGATGTTCTGCGCTGACGCCGCACCCGTACACCCCGCCAGCGCGATCAACGCCGCCGCGATCGTCCGCGCCCCAACGCCCGCCTCACGCCGACCGCCCATCGCGCACGCATTCATGATCGAACCCTCTTTCTTGAAGTTCACACCGACATCACGCCCCGCGGCGATCGACCAAGCGACCGCACATTCACCAACGCATGCCCCGCCGCGGACGGCGTGCACGCTGCGGCCCCAGAACGAGACCGCTTCCTTTGGTATACCACCGATCCGCACGGCCCGCCACCCCGGTTCCACAATCCCCAGAGTTCTTGCCCCAGAGTTCTCGCCCCAGAGCTCTCGCCCCTGAGGGTCCCCCTAGGCCTTTCCGATCAGGCCGCTCGGTACCCCGCACTGCACTCAAGCGCGAAGATCATCCGCCTTGGGGTTGTGCCAGACTCTGGGCGTTGGCCCGCTGGACCCGACGGCGATCATCGCGTCGGCCTGCGCGGGGCCCCAGGTCCCCGGCGCGTACTCGGCGATCGCCGCACGCACGCGTTCATCGTGAATGTACGGGTCGCAGATCTTCCAGCCGCCCTCGACCTCATCGCGGTGCTTGTACAGCGTGCGGTCGCCGCGGATCGCGTCGAGGATCAGCGGGCCGTAGGCCTCGATGACCTCGCCGCCGAAGCGCTGGAGATAGTCGAGGTCCATCTTGGCCGAGCCGATGTTCAGGCCCGCGCCGGGGATCTTGCCCTCGATGCGCAGGCTGATGCCCTCGCGCGGCGCGATGTTGATGATCAGCCGGTTGGCGGGGCGCGTCTGCACGCCAAGTTCCCTGAACAGGTTCACCGGCGGGTGCTTGAACTGCACCACGACCTCGGTGAGTTTGCCGGCCATCTTCTTGCCCGAGCGGACAAAGAACGGCACGCCGGCCCATCGCCAGTTGTCGAACTGCACGCGCATCGAGGCGTAGGTCTCGGTCCGCCGCTCAGGCTTGACACCGTTCTCGCCGATGTACGCGACGTCGTCGGGCTTGCCGCCGGTGCCCGCTCCGTATCGTCCAAGAACGCAGTGTTTGGTCAGTTCATCCGTCGGCACGGGGTGGAACGTGTTGAGGAGCTTGACCTTCTCGAACATGATCGACCGCGCGTCGTACGTGCTGGGGGCCTCGATCGCCACCAGGCAAAGCACCTGCAGCAGGTGGCTCTGGATCATGTCGCGCATCGCGCCGGCGGTGTCATAGAAGTTCGCCGCACGCGAGCCCACGCCCACCGTCTCGGCCGCGGTTACCTGCACGTGGTCAACGTACTGGCTGTTCCAGAGCGGCTCGAAGATCGTGTTGGCGAACCGCATCACCAGCAGGTTCTGCACCAGTTCCTTGCCCAGGTAGTGATCGATCCTGTACGTCGCGTCCTCCTCGAAGACGCGGCCGAGGCACTGGTTCAGCGACACGGTCGACTTCAGGTCCGTGCCGAAGGGCTTCTCGATGATGATCCGCTGCCAGGGCGTCTGCTCGGCGTTGAGCGAGCACCAGCGGTGACCCTCGCTGACAAGGCCGCTGGCGCCGATGTTGTCGATGATCTTCTCGTACAACTCCGGCGCGACCGACAGATAGAACAGCACGTTGGGCATCCCGCCGAGACGGTTGATCCCCCGCGCCTGGCCCAGCTCTCCCAGCCGCGTGCTCAGCGGCCCGAGCGACCCCGCCGCGGCACCGTCGCCGGGGAAGTAGTGAATCCGCTGCGCAAAGCTCTTCCACTTGCCCTCATCGAACACCGCGGCGAACTGCTTGACCCCCGCCAGCATCTTGTCGCGGAACTGGTCATCGCTCATCGCCGTGCGCGACACACCCACCACGAACAGCCCCGCCGGCAGCCGCCCCTGTCGGTCCAGGTCGTACAGCGCCGGAATGAGCTTTCGCTGCGTCAGGTCGCCGCTGGCGCCGAAGATCACGATCGCGCACGGTTCGGGAGTCGCAGAGGGTGTCGTCGCGGGAGAGTTCATTCGGTAGGTATCGGTTCGCACGCGGGTGCATCGTGAGCGGTCGGGGCATGAACGCCGCGAACTTCATCCGCGCCGAACGCTCAGGCCACGAACACCTCCGGACCGACGCCAAACTTCGAGGCCAGCGTCCGCACATGATCGAGCGTGAGCGAGCGCTCGCCGAGGAGAATCTTGGAGCCCATGCTCGGGTGTAGCCCGAGGTTCCGCGCCAAGTCCGTCGCACTCCACTGGTGAGCCTCCATCAGGTGCTTGAGAACCTCAAGCCCGCCCGCCGGCTCCATCGGCACCGCCCGCGCCTCGTACGCCGACACCAATTGCACCAGCGTCTCAAGATAAATCCGCTGATCTCCCGTCAGCCGCGGCTGCGACATAAGCCGATCGATCATCCCGATCATCCGCTCGCAATCAGCCGCCGATGAGAGTGCCCGCGCCGGGACCTGCCGGTCCAGGGCGGCGAACGTCGTGGGGCTGTTCGAAGAATGCGACTTCCCGATGGTGATCGATCCGCCGTGTGCCTGACTTGGCCTCTTGATCATCCGCAAGGCCGGCGCCGTCGCACCTTTCCGCGTTCGCTGAACAACTCGTCCGGCCTTGTTCGGATGTGCCGCGCTCCGGCCTTGCTCGGTGCTCTTGTTCGCTCGCGGTCGGTGCGTCGTTGCCATGCCTGTCACTCCTTCCACTTCCCCGCGTCGTACTCCGCGTGCGTCAGCACGTACCGCACGTTCGCGAGCCGGTACTCGTAACGGATACGCACAACAAGGCGGTACTTGTTCCCGCAGATGTTGAACACGGTCAGCGTCTCCCCGCTCCGCGTACGCACGCCATCAGCATGCGGATACGTCCGCCGAACGTCGGCGAGGCTTCTCCAATCCGCCGCCTTGACCACACAGAACCATGCCGCAAGGGCGTCTTTCGCATCGGGATGACGCGTCCAGAACGCTTGCAGAGGCTTCCGGCTGATCACTCGCACATCCGAAGTATGCGGTTTGCTCCCGCCCGCGTCAATGGCAAATCGACAAATTGTCGATGCCCTGCGTCCGCCGTCTGTTGACCTCGAGCCCTACCTTGAATCGTGCTCCCCGACCTCCGCATAATCGACGCCAACGCCAACCGCGCCCGCGAGGGCCTGCGATTTCTCGAAGACCACGCCCGATTCGAGATCAACGACGCCGATCTGGCCCGCACCTTCAAGACGCTCCGTCACGATCTGACCAGCGCCGTCGCGGCCATGCTCTCGGCCGCCAACGCCGACACCACCGCGCTCCTGGCCTCCCGCGACACCCCCGGCGATGTCGGCACGACCACCAAGACCCGCGCCGAGCAGTCCCGCGAAACGCTCATCGACGCGATCAACGCCGCCGCCGGCCGCGCCGCCGAGGCCCTGCGCGTGCTGCAGGAACTGGCCAAAGTCCGCAGCGCCGCCGACGCCGCCGCCACCTTCGAGCGCTCGCGCTACACCCTTTACGATGCGCACAAGCGCCTCGTTCTGGCCCTCGCCCGACCCGCGCGCCAGTGGCGGCTCTGCCTGCTGCTGACCGAGTCGCTCTGCAAGCGTCCGTGGCTCGATGTCGCGCGTGCGGCCCTCGATGGCGGCGTCGACGCGATCCAGCTCCGCGAGAAGAGCCTGACCGACAGCGATCTGCTCGCCCGCGCGCTGACGCTCCGGGATGAGTGCTCCCGCCGCGGCGCGGCACTGATCATCAATGACCGTGTCGATATCGCGATCCTCGCCCGCGCCGACGCGGTGCACCTGGGCCAGACGGATCTCTCCATCGCCCATGCCCGCGCGCTCGCCGGCCCGCGCATGCTCATCGGCATCAGCACGCACGACCTGCACGAAGCCCGCGCCGCCCTCGACGCCCGCGCCGACTACCTCGGCGTCGGCGCGATGTTCGCCACCACGACCAAGCCCCGCGAGACCAGCGGGCCCGCGTACCTCCGCGACCTGCTCGCGATCGCTCCGGCAACACCGCACTTGGCCATCGGTGGCATCACCTTGGCGAACCTGCCGCAACTCATCGCCGTCGGCTGCAAGGGCATCGCCGTCAGCAGCACGATCTGCAGCGCCGAAAGTCCGGGTCAGGCCGCCGCGCACCTGCGCCAACTCCTCGCTTGATGCCCTGATGCCTCCCCGCCTCGATGCCATCTTCCACATCCCCCGCGATGGCCGTTGGCCGATGGCCCGTTGGCCGATGGACGCCCCCGCACTGACAACACCCTGTCAGTGACGCCGCACATTTCCCGCCCGGACCACTTGCTCCGGCCCGCGCTCGGCTCCACACTCCGTGAACCAAACAGGAGCCGACCCATGATCCTCGACGACCTGATGCTGCCGCGCGAGTTGCCTCCGTCCGCCGAGTCCGTCCACGCCGCCGGCGCGACCCCGCCGTGCCCGCCGGACCCCGCCGAAACTCCGGGCACGCCCGAGCACTTCAACCGCCGCCTGGCGCACCTGAAGCTCCGGGCCTTGGACTTTCTCGAGCACCTTCTCAACGCACCGGAGGAGATGATCACGTCCAAGGGCGCGGCGGTCCGTCGCCAGGCCGCGTCGGCGATTCTGCGTGTGCAGCCGCAGAAGGTCGCCCCGCCGCCGACCGCGGCTCCTCTGCCGCCGAGCGGCCGGTCTCAGCCCGCGCGCGATGTGTCGCCGAGCGAGGAACCGGCCCGCCGCGCTGGTGCGAACGTCGCGACGCACGCAGAGGCCCACGTGCATCAGTGCGACCCGACAGCGCCCGGTCAGGCATCTTCGGCAGCGCGTCCGCAGCGCCTCGGCTCATCGCGGCCGCGCCCTTCGGCACACGCTCCGATCGACCGTCCGGACCCCGGCGCCCCGCGAGCGCCGCGTCGCCGCCGGCGATCGCCGAACACCCCGGAGGATCTCAGCCCGTAATCGCCGACCACGTGGCATCGCCCTTCCGGGCGATGAAGCGCGGTCCCGCCGCGAGTAGGAGTCGCGGAGTCTGGGTCGCATGCCGAGGCTCTTTGCCCCCTTGGGCCTCAACTGCTAGACTCGACCCCGCCGCGATTCTGACCTTTCCCGGCGGCACGGGGACTCCTCTCGTTGGCCACGTTCTTCGACACCCTGATCGCCACCATCGCGCTGGGAAGTCTCTACGCGCTGGTTGCGCTGGGGTACACGCTGGTCTACGGCGTGCTCAAGTTCATCAACTTCGCCCACTCGGACATCTTCGTCCTGGGCGCGTGGACGAGTTTCACCTCGGCCGTTGCCGTCACCACGTTGCTCGACACGCAGGGCGTTCCGCCCTGGTGGGTCGGTGCGCTCGTGCTGATGCTCGCGGTGCTGGTCTGCGCGACCACGGGGTATCTCATCGAGCGGTTGGCCTATCGACCCCTCCGCAAGGCCCCGCGGCTGAATGTGCTGATCACCGCCATCGGCGTTTCGCTGCTGCTGCAGAACGTCGGCCAACTCCCCGGCTACCCCGTCGTGCGCGACAACGTTCCGCCCGCCGCGGCGACCGCCGACGCGAGCGCCCCCGCGGCGCAGGGCCAGACACTCGCGACGCTGCCCTTTGGTCCGACGCCTCGGAGCATGCCGCAACTGCTGCCCAACGCCGTGCTGAACGATTCGGCGGTCGCTTCGGGGACCATCACCGCCGGCAGCGGCCGCGGGCAGGTTCGTCTGGATCAGCCGATCGAGATTCTGCCGGATCGCCAGTACGCACTGGTGGTGACGCGCACGGTCGATGGCGAGCCGCGGACGACGACGTTCCGGCTCGTCGGGATCGAGGGCGGGCGGATCGAGGCGGGCACGGACATCGGCACGCAACCCCGCCGCGACCCGATCGACTTTGAGAATGCGACCTATCGCCTCGTGCTCTCGCCGGTCGTGGCGCTGCGGCTGATCGACGTGCTGATCGTTGTCAGCAGTATCGCGCTGATGATCGTCCTTCAGTATGTGGTGTTCCACACGCGGCTGGGCAGCGCGATGCGGGCGCTGTCGTTCAACACCGAGACCGCGGCCCTGATGGGCATCAACGTCAACCGCGTGATCAGCATCACGTTCGTCATGGGCACCGCGCTCGCCGCCGCCGCGGCGTTCCTGTACACGCAGAAGTACACGAGCCTGTCGCAGCCGGCCAGCGCTGTCTGGGTGCTGCTGGGGCTCAAGGCGTTCGTCGCCGCGGTGGTCGGGGGTATCGGCAACGTGCGCGGCGCGGTGCTCGGCGGGTTCCTCATCGCGGGGCTGGAGCTCTTCGGCTCGACCTATTCCGAGGTGCTCATCACGGCCGCGGGCGGCTCGTCGGGCATCGGCACGGCCCTGCGCGATATCTATGTCTTCGGGCTGCTCATCCTCGTCCTGCTGGTCCGGCCGGCGGGGATTCTGGGCACCGTCACGCGGGAGAAGGTCTGAGCCATGAAGAACCTGGCCCAGAACATCGCCGATGTCCCGCGCTCCGTCGCCTTTCGCCCGGCGACGATCCTCGTGCCGTGGCTGGCCTGTCTGGCGGTGGCGCTGGGCGTGCACCACTACCTGCCGATGATCGTCGATGAGTACTGGGTCAACGTCTTCCGGCGCATGGGCGTGTTCGTCATGGCGGCGGTGTCGCTGAACGTGGTCAACGGCTTCGCCGGCCAGTTCTCGATGGGTCACGCCGGGTTCATGGCGATCGGCGCGTATGTCGCCGCGGGCTTCTCGTACTACGGGTCGCTGTACTTCCGGGGCGAGGCCAATGTCGATGACTTCATGATTCAGGGCACGCTGCTCATGCTCGTGGGCATCGTCGCCGGGGCCTTCGCCGCGGCCGGCGCGGGGTACCTCGTCGGCCTGCCCAGCCTTCGGCTGCGCGGCGATTACCTGGCCATCGTCACGCTCGGCTTCGGCGAGATCATCCGCGTCACGCTCGAACTCACCGGCAAGCAGGTCTACGACGCAAAGGCATTCCAGGATGCGCCGCTGTCGACCCTCGCGACCCTTCCGTTCAACGGCTCGACCGGCTTCGAGCGTGTGCTGCCGTACGCGAACCTCTTCTGGGTGTGGCTGTTTGTCGGCGTGGTGTGCGTCGTGGCGTACCGGATCAAGAACTCCAGCGCGGGCCGCGCGTTCCTGAGCATCCGCGAGGATGAGATCGCCGCGCGGAGCATGGGCATCGACCTGACCAAGTACAAGGTTCGCGCGTTCGTGCTGGCGGCGTTCCTCGGCGGCGTGGCCGGGGCGATCTACGCCCACACGGGCGTGAACCCTTCGCCGACGGACGCGGGGTTCCAGCGCTCGTTCGACATCATCATCTTCGTCGTGCTGGGCGGCCTTGGGTCGCTTTCGGGTACGGCGATCGCCGCGACGCTGCTGACGGGTCTCTCGGAGGTTCTGCGCGGGCCGGAGTCGATCGTCAACAGCCCCGCCGGGGTTTGGTCGCTGGCGGGCATCGCGCTGGCGCTGGCCGTGGGCTCGGCGCTGCTCAAGGCCGTGGGCAACCGCGGCTGGCGGGTGCTGGCGGTGGCGAGCGTCGCGCCGGTGCTGCTGGTCTGCTTCGCGTACTTGGCGCAGTGGCTCGCGACGGCGTGGGGCGTCAAGCTCAGCGACTATCGCATGATCCTCTACGCGCTGCTGCTGATCCTGGTCATGCTTCTGCGGCCTAACGGGCTGCTGGGCGTGCGCGAAGTGTGGGAACTCTTCGGGCCCGAGAAGCCCGCGCGCAGGCCGGGCGCGGTCGGTCCGGGCAAGGAGCCCGCGCCATGAGCGAGTTCCTGCTGGATGCACGCAACATCTCGATCGCCTTCGGTGGGCTCAAGGCCTGCCAGAATCTCACGCTGCAGATTCCGGCGGGCGGCCTGTACGGGCTCATCGGTCCCAACGGCGCGGGCAAGACCACGGCGTTCAACCTGCTCACGGGCGTGTACACGCCGCAGAGCGGCTCGATCCATCTCGACGGGCGGCCGATCACCGGCCTGCCGCCGCATCAGATCGCCAAGGCCGGGCTGTCGCGCACGTTCCAGAACATCCGGCTCTTCGGCGAACTGAGCGTGCTGGACAACATCATGCTCGGCTGCCACCTGCGCGGTCGCCACGCGCTGGTGCGGACACTGCTTCGAACGCCCGCGTTTGTCGCGCAGGAAGCGGCGATGCGCACGCGCGCGATGGACCTGCTGGGCATGTTCAACCTGGCCCACCTGGCCGACGAGCAGGCCCGCAGCCTGCCCTACGGCGACCAGCGCCGGCTGGAGATCTGCCGCGCTCTGGCGACGGAGCCCAAGGTGCTGCTGCTCGATGAGCCCGCGGCGGGGATGAACCCGAGCGAGAAAAAGTCGCTGGCGCAGAGCATCCGGTTCATCCGCGATTGCTTCAAGCTCGCGGTGCTGCTGATCGAGCACGACATGGGCCTGGTCATGGACATCTGCGAGAAGATCACGGTCCTCGACCACGGGTGCCCGATCGCCTTCGACGTTCCGGCGAAGATCCAGTGCGACCCGCGCGTGTGCGAGGCGTACCTGGGTGAGCCGGCGGCCGACCAGCCCGCGCCCGCGGGCGGAGGTCCGGCCGCATGAGCGATCAGCCCCCGGTCATCCTGAGCGTGCGCGATGTCAGCGTGCGGTACGGCGCGATCCGCGCGATCAACAACGTCTCGTTCGATGTGCGGCAGGGCCAGATCCTCACGCTCATCGGCGCCAACGGCGCCGGCAAGACGACCACGCTCCGCGCGATCTCCGGGATGGTCCGCGCTTCGGGCCAGGTCCGCTTCAAGGACCAGCCCATCACCGGCGTGCGGCCCGATCTGCTTGTCAGGCGCGGCCTGTGCCACTGCCCGGAGGGCCGCGGCATCTTCGCGAACATGACGGTGCAGGAGAACCTGGACCTCGGCGCGTTCACACGCACCGATGCGGACGAGGTTGAGAAGGACAAGGCCCGCGTCTTCGAGCTCTTCCCGCGCATCAAGGAGCGGCTCAAGCAGAACGCCGGGACGCTCAGCGGCGGCGAGCAGCAGATGCTCGCCATCGGCCGCGCGTTGCTGGCCCGCCCGGTGCTGCTGCTGATGGATGAGCCGAGCCTCGGCCTGGCGCCGCAGTTGGTGCAGACCATCTTCCGCATCATCCGCGAGATCAACCAGGCGGGCGTGAGCATCCTGCTCGTCGAGCAGAACGCCCACATGGCCCTGCGCGTGGCCCATCACGCCGTGGTGCTGGAGACCGGCTCGGTCCGCATGTCCGGCCCCGCGGCGGACCTCGCGGCCAGCGATGAGGTCCGCAAGGCGTACCTGGGTCACGGGTGAGCGCACGCGCCGGGCGATTGCAATGAATGTCAATGTCGCGGCCGCGGGTCCGGCGGGCGCGGCTCGATAGCGGCACTTGAGCGGGGCGGGAAAGAAGCGTCGGCCTGTGAAGGCCGACGGCTCCTGGAGGGGGGTGTGGGTTCCGTGCGTCGCGTCAGCGGCCGATCGCGTCGATGGTCTTGCGGGGGTTGATGATCAGGCGGCCCGGGCGGTCGGGCACCGGGTCGGCGTGAGCCTTGAGCAGGTCGATGACCTCCGCCGGCGTGAGCTCCGGGCGCAGGGCGAGGATCTTGGCGACAAGGTTGGTCACCTGTGGCGCGGCCATGCTCGTGCCGGAGAACTCGATCTCCTGCCCGCCGGGCACAACGCTCTTGACGCGGTAGCCGTTGGCGTAGAGCACAACGTTGCTGCCGGTGGTTGTAAAGTCGGTGAAGCGGTCCTGATTGTCGACCGCGCCGACGGTCAGCAGGTTGGGCAGGCGGAGCCCGGCGGGGATGTACTCGGCGAAGTCCACATCGTTGTCCTCGTTGCCCGAGCCGGCGACGAAGAGGATCTCCGGCGCCGAGCGGATCGCGTCCTCCAGGCCCGAGCGCAGACCGGCGAAGATCTTGCGGGAGAGTTCGGCCCGCTCCTCCGGCGAGTTGCCGACACCCTTGGCCTCGAGCATGCCCTCGAACGCCGAGCGACCGACGCGCCAGGACATGTTCACGACGCGGACGTTGGCCTTGCGCAAGTACGCGACGGCGTCGCGGCTGTTCTGGCCCCAGAGCTGGCCCATCTCGACCGTCGGGGCCTCATCGGGGATCGACTTGTAAGGCCAGTTCTCGGTGATGTGCACCAGACGCGCGAAGGGGTTGCCGGCGATGGCGATGCCGGCGACGTGCGTGCCGTGGGTGTACGAGCCCATGAGGCCCAGGTCATCGGTGAAGGTGCGCATCTGCTCCTGCTTGAGGGAGCGGTAGTGATTCTGGAACTCTTCGACGCCCGCGTTGGTGATGCCGGCCTGCATGTCCATGCTCGCGGCGATGAAGCGGAGGAGTTGCTGCTTGTCGCCGCGAAGGCCGGAGAGGTCCGCGAGCGGGCCGGTGGTGGGCTTGCGATCGAGGGAGAAGGCGATGCCGTGGAGATCATCGACGAAGCCGTTGTTGTCGTCGTCCTTGCCGTTGGCGGTTTCGGCGCTATTGGTCCAGAGGTTGGCGGGGAACAGCGAGGTGTCGACGCCGGAGTCCCAGATGCCGACGGCGACGGGCTTGGCGGAGGCGGAGGCATCGAGCGTGACCAGCCGCGCGGTCCACTTGTCGGCGGCCTTGGCGGCTTTGGCGGCGTCGGCGGAGCGAGCATCGATGATGGTGCCGTAGACCTCGGCCATCGAGGGGATGAGGTCGAGCATGACGTTGAGCGTCACGCGGGCCTCGATGAGCGCGCCGACGACTTCGGCCGCGACGGAGCCCTTGCCCGCTTCGATGAGGGGATCCAGGCCCGAGCCGAGCGATGCCTCGATGAGGCCGGGCGAGATGATCTTGGCCTGATTGCGGACGCCGATGAGGCGGTCCTTGATCAGGTCGTACGGCAGGGGCTCGACGAGGGAGCGCAGTTCGCGCTTGAAGGCCTCGTTGAAGGCGGCGGCGTCGGCGGGCTTCTGGCCGGGCTGGAGGCCGAGCGATCGGCGTGCGGCGACGATGGCCCGGAGCGTCATGCCGCGCATGAGGCGGTCCTGGTCCTTGGTCTCAAGGGCGCGGGACTTGTCGGAGTACGAAAGGGCCGTGTCGAAGTCGCCCTTGGCGACGTACGCGGCGGAGATCCCATCGTAATACCCCTTGAGTGTCGCGCTGTCATCGATGCGGTAACGCTCAAGATCGCGCTTGGCGTCGGCCAGTGCGGCGTCGAGGAGGCCGAAGAACTTCGCGTCGTCGCGGATGATCTCGATGGCTTTGCCGGTGAGCGGGTAAGTGTGGCGGGGCAGATCGTCGGCGGTGCGGACGGGGATCCGATCGTCCGCGGCGGTCCGTGTCGCCGGGGGCTCGGCGGTTGTGGGGGCTGTCGTGGGGGCGGTGGTGGGGGCCTGGGCCGCGGCGGCGGCGGCGAGCAGGGCGATGGCCATGCCGCCGGCGAGCAGGAGCGAGCCGGGTGTGATGGTCGGGCTGGTGCGAGCGGGGGCGCGAGTGGGGGTGGGAGCGTGCAGTGGCCGGGTGGACATCGAGAGTCTCCTTTGGGAATTCGACTGCGGGCGATGGTGGCGCCTTGTGCGGGCGCCGGGTGTGATGGAGGGGTCAGTCTGCGGCGGCGGAGCGCTTGGGCGGCTTGTCGCTGGTCGCGCGGCGGCGTGGCTTGCGGGGAGATTCGGCGTCGGACGATGGCGGGTCCTGTCTCGGGCGGGCGCCGCGGGAGCGGACGACGGGGACGGCCATGGCCAGGGTCATGTACAAGCGGCCGGTGCGGCGTGCTTTGCCTGCATCCATGACGGCCTTGAGGCGGGCGATGAGGTCGCGGACGAGCCGGAAGTCCTCGGGTGTGAGCCACGCGAGTTCGTAGTTCATCGAGATGTTGCGATGGTCGGGATGGAACTCCAGGACGCGGGCGTCGGCCGCGTCGCGGAGGGTTCGGGACATGGCGTTCATGAAGGACAGGCCGGTGGCGACGATGGCGTCGTTCTCGGCCGAGCCGGTGTTGTCGGCGAAGTCGATGACGAAGTCGTCGGCGACGACGTCGTAGAGCGTTTCGACGTGGCGGCCGAGCTTGCGAGAGCCGGCGGTGGTGACGAAGCCGGCGCTGACGAGGGCGCGGACGTGGGGGTAGAGCCCGTCGGCGGGGCGGTCGAGGATGTCGGCGATGTCGGCGATGCTGCTGGGGCCGAGGAGGCGGAGCGCCTCGGCGACCTCCGCCCGGACTGGAGAGAGCAGGAGCTTCCACTGCTCGGGCGAGACGACGAACTTTCGATGGGCTCTAGCCACGCGCGACGAGCGTACTCGACGATTGAGAAAGTGTCAACATTTCTCAATCGTCAAGTCGTGAATTGAGGCGATTCCCGGCGTCATTCGGGGTTCAACATGGCCCGGATAAGTCGGCGATGCGGGTGTTCGGAGGTTGGCGGGGGTGGCCGAGAGCGTGCGCGGAGCGAGCGCAGTGGGGGGCGCGGTGCGGGTGCGGCGAGGGAGCGCAGGTCAGGGCGTGAGCGAGTGGCTGTGTATCAGGACTGGGCCAGTTCGCAGAGGAACGCCGCGTGTGCGCGGGCGCCGGCGCGGTAGCAGTCGAGTTCGAACTTTTCGTTTGGCGAGTGGACGCGGTCGTCATCGAGACCGAAGCCTATAAAGATGGTGTCGATGCCGAGGCGCTTCTTGAGCATTCCGGCGACGGGGATGCTGCCGCCGGACTTGATGAGCGCGGGGGCCTTGCCGGTGGCCTTCTTGATCGCTCGCCCGGCGGAGGCGAGGTGGGGGCTGTCGATGGGGACGGTCACGCCGGGTCCGCCGTGATGGTCGATGAGTTCCCATCGGCAGCCGGGGGGCGTGCGGTCCTTGCACCACTTGAAGAAGGCCTTGGTGACCTTCTCGGGCGACTGGTCGGCGACGAGGCGGAAGGAGACTTTGGCGCTGGCTTTGGCGGGGATGACGGTCTTTGCGCCGGGGCCGGTGTAGCCGCCGACGATGCCGTTGACCTCGGCGGTGGGGCGGCCCCATTCGCGTTCCATGGCGGTGAAGCCCTTCTCGCCGATGTCCGCGGCGGGGGGAAGGCCGATCTTCTTGAGCGCGGCGGCGGAGGAGAACTTCAGGGCCTTCCAGGCGGCGCGTTCCTTGGCGCTGAGCGGGCGCACGTCGTTGTAGAACCCCGGGATGGTCACCTTGCGGTTCTTGTCGTGGAGCTGGGCCAGCACGCGGGCGAGTTCGGTGATGGGGTTGGGGCATCGGCCGCCCCAGAGGCCCGAGTGCAAGTCCTGATTGGCGGCGTGAAGGACGACTTCGGTGTACGCCAGGCCGCGGACGCCGTAGGTGATGGCGGGCTTACCCCGGCCGAGCATTCCGGTGTCGCTGATGAGGCAGACGTCGCACTTTGACAGTTCGGCCTTGCGGGCCATGACGAAGGGCTCGAGGTTTGCCGAGCCGGACTCTTCTTCGCCTTCGAGCATGACGGTCAGGCGTGCGCCGCCGGCGGGGATGGCGGTGGCCTCGAACGCGGCGCGGAGCGCGGCGAGGAACATCATGACCTGGCCCTTGTCGTCGACGGCGCCGCGGGCGATGATGCGCTCGCCGCCGTCTTCGCCTTTGGCGGGGGCTCGGCGGACGGGGTCGAAGGGCGGGCTGTGCCAGAGCTCAAGCGGGTCGGCGGGCTGGACATCATAATGACCGTAGAAGAGTACGTGGGGGCCGGGTGATGTTGCATCGCCGCAGGTGGCCATGACGATGGGGTGGCCGGGCTTGTCCTTGGTGCCGGTGGGCAGGACCTGGGCGTTCAGGCCCGAGGCCCGGAGGTGATCGGCGGCCCACTCGGCGGCGCGGCGGCAGTGTCCGGCGAAGGCCGGATCGGTGCTCACGCTGGGGATGCGGAGCCAGTCCATGAGTTCGGCGATGCGTGCGGGCTCATCGCGCTCGAGGTGTGCGAGAAGGTTGGGCAGGGAGAGGGTGGTGGCCATGCGCGAGGATAGGGCGGGGGAGAGTGCAGAACTCAGAGGCCCAGAGCTCAGAACTCGAAGTCGGAGACCTCACGCGGTCGGCGGCACCCGGTCGCCCGCCCGTACTCCCCTCCCCTCTTCATCTCTTCATCTCTCCGTCCGCCCTCCGTGTCTCCGCGTCTCCGTGGTGATCTCACGTCCCTCGCAGGTGGCCGAAGAGGTCGATGTGCAGGCGGGTGCAGTACCGCCAGTTGCGGGCGACGCACTCGCGGACGAGCCACTGGCGAACTTCGGCGGTCGGCGGGGCGGTGCCCTCGGGCATGAGCAGCACGCGCGTCGGCGACACGGCGGGCAGGCGCGAGAGCAGGGCTTCGATCTCGGCGAGGTCCGCCGTGGTGCTGACGACGAACTTGAGTTGGTGGTCGTACTCGGTGATGAGCGTGTTGAGGGCGGGGATGTTGAGTCTGCGGGACTCGTGGCGCTCGGCCCAGACGCCGGTGGGGTCGCGCGGGTCGTTCCTGGGCGTGCTGCTGGCGAGTTTGGGGCTGATGCTCATCAGGTCGCACGCGAGGCGTGTCGGCGGGCGGGCGATGGTGCCGGCGGTCTCGATGGTGATGTGGATGGCCGCGGCGCGGAGCGCGGCGCAGAGCGGCTCGACGGCGTCGAAGAGCATCGGCTCGCCGCCGGTGATCACGGCATGGCCGACGCGTGCGGCGCGGGCCTCGGCAACGAGGTCGGCGATCGAGCGGCGCGTGCCCTCCGGGGCCCAGCTTGCGTACGGCGTGTCGCACCAGGCGCAGCGGAGGTTGCATCCGCTCATGCGGATGAAGACGCTGGGAACGCCGGTGAGCAGGCCCTCGCCCTGAACGCTGACGAACGTTTCGCTGATCGGCAGGAGCGTGGAGTCGGGCGAGCCCGGCGAGCCCGGCGGGGTGGTGCTCGCGGGAATCGCGGTGTTTTCGGTGATGATCGGCAGGCTGGTCATGCCCCGGCGTACTCCGTCGGATCGGGAACACCGGCGGCGCGGAAGCCCTCGCGGCGGATGGCGCACGAGTCGCACCGGCCGCAGGCCAGGACGTGATCATTGCGAATGACCGGATCGTAACACGAGTGCGTGAGCGACAAGTCGGCGCGGCACTCGTGGCCGAGGCGGATGATGTCGGCCTTGGACAGGTCGATCAGCGGCGTGACGATGCGGATGGCGCGGCCCTCGGTGCCGGCCTGTGTGGCGAGGTTGGCGGTGCGCTGGAAGCTGTCGATGAACTCGCGTCGGCAGTCGGGGTAGCCGGAGTAGTCCACGGCGTTGACGCCGACGTGGACTTCCTGTGCGCCGAGAACTTCGGCCCATGCGGTGGCGAGGGAGAGGAAGATGAGGTTGCGAGCGGGGACGTAGGTGATGGGCACGCCGCGGGCGATATCGTGGGCGGGGCGGTCTTTGGGGACGTCGATATCGGCGGTGAGCGCCGAGCCGCCGAAGGCGCGGAGGTCGATGCGGACGGTGCGGTGCTCGCGTGCGCCGAGCTGTCGGGCGACGCGTTGTGCGGCGGTGAGTTCGTGGCGGTGTCGCTGGCCGTAGTCGATGCTCAGGGCGAAGGCCTCTCGCGGGGCGGAGCGGGCGTGGTCGCCGCGGAGTGCCGCGGCGAGGGTCACGGCGCTGTCGAGGCCGCCGGAAAGGAGGACGACGACGGGGCTCACGCGCGGGCCTCAGCGGGCTTGGGTTCGGAGCGGAAGGCGTGGAGCGTTTCGTCGAGGGCGATTTCGATGTCGGTCAGGGCGAGGCTCGGCACGAGCGAGCGGAGGCGCGAGCCGTCGAGCAGCACGGGGCTGGACCAGACGTGGCGCTCGCCGGCGAGCGGGCCGAGGCCCGAGCCGAAGATGCCGGCGGCGCGGGCGAGGAGCCAGGGCGTGCTGGTGACGTTGAGCAGGCTCTTGCCGGCGAGGTCGCAGACTTTCTTGATGAACTCGCGCTGGGTGTTGAAGGTGTGGCCCGAGAAGTGGACGGTTTCGATGGGGGAGAGTTTGGCGCGGAGTTCGAGCAGGTCGAGCACGGCGCGGGCCAGGTCGGGGGTGTAGGCCCACTGCACGGGGCGGTCGAGGTCGCCGACGAATGCAATGTCCTCGCCGCGGAGTGCGGAGCGGAAGATGCGGTCGCAGCCCGGGGAGCGGACGCCGGGCCCGAAGAGTGGCGGAGCGCGGACGATGACGGCGCGGACGGCGCCCTTGGTCTCCCGCACCATGGCGGCGATGGCTTTCTCTTCCGCGGCGGCGCGGCGGGCTTGTGGCGAAGCGCTGGAGAGGTCCGCGGCTTCCTTCAGCCGGGCGGGGCGGCCGTTCACTTCCGGCGAGGTGGGCGCGGCCAGGGCCCAGGAAGGTGTGAAGTGCACGAGCGTGACCGGGAGCGAGATGGATTGTGCCAGTCGGCGGGCGGCTTGCAGGATGTTGGCCGCGATTCGGTCGGCGTGCTGGGCCTGATCGGCGGCGACGCGGACGGCGTTGATGATGATCGGTCCGCCCTGATCGCGTGCGTGGTCAACCTGCGAGGCGGCGCGGGCGATGTCCTCCGCGCCCAGGGCCGAGCCGACGATGGCGCGGAGCAGGCCGCTGTTGGGCTGGGCCAGCGCGGGGAAGAAGCGAGCGAGGCGGGCGCGGGCGGCGTCTTCATCGCGGACCATGGCGACGATGGAGCGCGCGGGACGCTGCGGCGCGACGGTTGAGGTCGGGCGCAGGGTCTCGATGGTCAGGGCGACGCCCAGTGAGCCGGTGCAGCCGAGGATGAGCGAAGGTGCGGGCATGGGCGTGAGCCGGGCGAGGCGGGTGAAGGGTTCGGGCGCGCGCGACGCCCGACCCGGAGAGGGTATGGCATCGCGAGATGATCGAAGGTTGTGCCGGCGGCTCAGCGGCGGCGTGCGGGGGCGGAGCCGCCGCGCTTGGGAGAGGCGGGCTTGCTGGCGGGCCCGCTTGAGGACTTCGCGGCGGGCTTGGGCTTGCCGGCGCCGTTGGAGCCGTTCGCGACCGGGGCGTTGGGTGCCCAGGTGTTGGCGGCCTCGGGCTTGTGCTCGGCCATCGCGGCGAGCTGGATCGCGGGGGCCTGAGAGGCGGTGACGCCGTTGAGATGGATGTCGCCGGAGCGCAGGCGCGGGAAGTGCTCGCCCTGCCAACTGGCGGGGTACTTCTCATCCTCGATGCCCAGCGCGGCCTTGGTCGGGAAGAGCGGGCGGAAGGTGTCGCACATGACGGCCAGCTCGCCGGTGTAGGTCGCCGAGAGGGAGGCCTCGATGGTGCCGGGGTGCGGGCCGTGGGGGATGCCCTGCGGGTGGAGCGTGAGGCTGCCGACCTCGATGCCCTTGCGGCTGCCGAAGTTGCCCTCAACGTAATAGAGGACTTCGTCGCTGTCGATGTTCGAGTGGTTGTAAGGAACCTTGATGGCCTGGGGGTGCCAGTCGAGCATGCGGGGGCAGAAGGAGCAGATGACGAAGTTGTGGGCCTCGAAGGTCTGGTGGATGGGCGGGGGCATGTGCAGTTTGCCCGTGATGGGCGCGAAGTCGTCGATGTTGAAGATGTACGGGTAGTAGCAGCCGTCCCAGCCGACGATGTCGAGCGGATGGTAGTGGAAGGTGTAGCTGTGCATGCAGTCGCGAGCCTTGACGCGGACCTCGTATCCGCTGTCGTTGTGCTCGTTGAAGGTCATCGGCAGGCCGTTGTCGGGGTCGTTGACGGGCAGGCGCAGGTCGCGCTCGCAGTAGGGGGCGTGCTCGAGGAACTGGGCGGTGGACTTGCTGATGTAGCGCGGCGGCGGGCCGATGTGGCTGCCGTTCATGGTCTCGATCAGCAGGAACTTGCCCAGGGGCATGGACTGGCGGGTGTAGTTGGCGATGGCCTCTGCGCCGGCGGGGCGCCAGGAGTCGGCCAGGCGGCCGCCGGGGGCCTCATCCCAGACCAGGCGGTAGATGACGCCCTTGGGCAGGATGATGTAATCCTTCGGCCCGAAGCGCAGTGCGCCCATCATGGTGTAGACAATGCCGGAGCCGAAGTGAATGAACAGGCACTCGTCGCCCTGTCCGTTTTTGTAATGATAGTTCATCTGCTCGGTCGGATTGCAGACGGCCATCTCGCAGTCGGAGTTTCCGTAGAGCACCACGCGGCCGGTGATGGCGTCGCCCTTGGGCTTGAGCAGTGCGCTCTTGCTGTGGCGCATGCGCATGGTGTCCTCTTCGACGAACTGGGCCTTGGTGGAGTAGAGCGTCTTCCAGCCGTAGACCTGGGTCGGCGGGTTGATGTGGTACATCGTGCTGCTTGCGCCGACGAAGCCCTCGGTGCCGAAGAGCTCTTCGCTGTAGAGCACGCCATCGGGGCGGCGGAACTGGGTGTGGCGCTTCTTGGGCAGTTGGCCGAGCCGGTAGTAGAAGGGCATGGGTGGACTCCGGGCGATGGACATGATCGGATGCGGGCGCGTGCCCGCTGAGGGGAGTTTACGGCCAAAGGAGGCGGTGGGTGCGGATCGACGGGTGGTGCCGCGGGCCTGCGGCGGGCGGGGGCTTGGGGTTTGGCGGCGTCGCGGCGAGCGGAGAGGTTCCTCGAGCGCGAATCCGGAGTTGAGGCTGGCCGATATATGGTTGACCATGAAGACGTCAACTTGCGGAACACGGCGTGAGGGTGCGGCGTTTGGGTTGGGTTCGTGCTGGCGTGGCGGGTTCGGCGTGGGCGTGGCGGTCGCGGCGGGGGCCGTGCTGGCGTGTGCGGGATTGGCGATGGGGGTGGAGCCGGGTGCGGCGGGGGCGGGGGTCGCGGCGGGGGTCACGTCGGCGGCGGCGGCACCGGGTGATTTGCCGCGGGCGGTGTCGGCGGCGATCGGGATCTCGGGGGACATGACCAGCGCCCGGCTGCTGAGCAGCGGCGCGGTGGACCTGCCGGCGACGCTGGGGAAGATTCGGGACGAGTCGCCAGCGCGGATCGCGCCGGTGGTGCGTGCGACCGGAGCGGGGGGGCCTGGGGACGTGGTGCGGTTCGCGGCGGCCGAGCGGGTTGAGAGCGTGCGAGGCGGTGGCGCGCCGGTGTATCTGATTCGCCAGGTCGGCCCGGGGCTGACGCTGGAGACGACGGTGTTCGCCGATGGCTCGGCGACGCGGTGCGCGGCGATGATCCGGTACGAGGTGGTCAACACCGGCGAGTCGGCGTGGACGGGCACGCTCGATGCGGTGCTGGCGGGACGCGAGGATCGGATGATCGCGCTGACCGGCATGCTGCACGTGAACAAGGACGGCGTGGCCGCGGCGGCGGAGGGCGCGCGGGAGGTTCTGCCCGGGGAGAGGCTGCGGGTGGATGTGGCGGGGGTGATCAACAACGTGAGCGACCTGCCGGCGCTGCGAGCGGTGTCGGCGCGGGGCGGGGAGAACGCGCGGGCGTACTTTGAGGCGCGGGAGCGGGTGATCGCGACGCAGTGGAACAGGGCGCTGGATCAGGCGTTTCGTCCGACGTTGCCGCCGGCGGGGTCGGAGATGATGCTTGAAGTTCGGCGCGGTCTGAGTGTGCTCTCGGTTGCGCCGGCGATGGTGATGCCCGACTCGGGCAATCCGTTCGATGAGATCGCGGACGTTCGCCATCGCGGGTTGCTGGAGTGGGGGCTGACGGCTGAGGCGAGGGCGCTTGCCGAGGATGCTCTGCAGCGAGCGGTGTCGGCGGACCCGATGCGGCTTGCGCCTGCGATGCGTGCGCGGCTGGGGTTGGCGCTGATCCGGCAGTGGGCGGTGGAGCGTGATGATGCGTTTGCGCGCGAGCGCTGGCCGCGGATGCTGCACCTGGTCGGTCGGTTGCCTGATCCGAGCCCGGAACTGGAGCAGGACCGGGCGCTGGTGGCGCTGATGCACGAGACCTCGCGTGCGGCGGTGTTGCTGGGGACGGCGCTGAACGACCGTGACGCGTTGGTGACGTTGAACCGGCAGATGGATCTGTGGACGCTGGCGACGCGGCGAGTGGGTGTTGAGCAGGCCGGGGCGGCGGGCGCGGCGTCGGATGCGACCAAGCCGATCGCCGAGGACGGTGCCGCGGCGGCGGCGAAGGTCGCGGCGATGGAGGCCGCGGTGCGGCCCAAGCGGACGTTCGAGCAACGGCGAGATGAGGTGCTGTCGGCGATGCCGCGGGCGCTGGTGGAGCGTTCGCCGGAGCACGCGCTGGCGGGCGCATCGGTGCTGGCGGCGCGGCGGATGCTGGTGATCGAGCGTGGGGTGGGCGGGAAGATCGAGCTGATGCCGGATGTGCCGGATGCGTGGTTCGAGGCGGCGGGCGGCGTGGTGCTGCGGAACATGCCGACGACGGCGGGGATGCTGACGCTCGCGGCGTCTCAGAGCGGGACCGTGCTGACGCTCGAACTGCGTTCCGTGGCAGGGGACGGCGGATCGGATGCGGCGGCGATGGCGGCGATCGCGGCGCGGCTGCCGAAGGATGGGATCGAGATATGGACGCGGCGCGATCGCGCGATTCGCGGGACGATGGGGATGACCGAGGCGCCGTATCTGGATGCGATGCGCGGGATCCGGACGCTCGTTGTGCCGATCGAGATCAAGCTGGTGTACTGAGCGGGGAGGAAGGAGCGTGCCGACCGCCGGCCGCGGCGGCGCACGTGCGCAGCGAAGCGGAGAAGCGGGTGAGCGCGGAGGCGGACACGAAACGCGGGTGTTCAGCCGCGGGACGGTCGGATGCTGATGGCGAGTTCAGTGCGAGTTGGAGAGGCTCGTTGGCAAGGCCAGGCCTGTGCGGGCCAATGAGGCGTCGTCGTCGACGGGTCCGCCGAGCAGAGCGCGGATGAGCTGCGCACGTGTGCGGGCGCCGACGGTGGCGTAGATGGCCTTGGCGTGGTCGTGGACGGTGTGCTTGCTGCGGAAGATGCGCTTGCCGATTTCCTCTTCGCTGAGTCCTTCGACCAGCAGTGGGAAGACGGCCAGTTGAGCTTTGCTCAGGCGCTTTGCGACCGGGTGGTTCAGGACGTCTGCGCGAGAGAGGCCGGCGGGGGCGTTGGCGGAGGCCGCGGGTGTTCGGACGCGTGCGAGGACCTCGCCGATGCGTGCGATGAGGGCTTCGGCGTCGAAGGGCTTTTCGAAGAAGTCGAGGGAGCCGAGCTTCATGGCGCGGACGGCCATGGGGATGTCGGCGTGACCGGTCATGACGATGAAGCCGAGGCGGGTGTTGTCGACGCGGGCGCGAACGAGGACATCCAGGCCCGGCGTGCCGGGCATGCGGACATCCAGCAGCACGACGGCGGGGGCGTTCATCGCGGCGCGGAGGAGAAAGTCATCGCCGGAGGAGTACGTGGCGCATGAGAAGCCGGCGGCGGTGAGCATGAGCGAGAGTGATGCGAGCAGTCCGTGATCGTCGTCGACGATGTGCACGTCGATCGGGCGTGAGCCCGGGAGCGATCCCGATTGCGTGGCGGGATGACTGAGGCCCATCGCGGGTTCGGTGGTGAGGTTGTTCATGAGTGTCCTCGCTGTGTGGGTGTGTAGTCCGTGCGTGAGGAACTGCCCTTCATCGCCGCGGGGCGGGACGAGGGGGTGACGGTGTTCGCGGCTCGCTTGGTGCCGGGGCCGTGTGCCGCGGCGGCGCAGTTGTGAGCGTTGGATGCGGCGGCGTCGGCGGGTTGCGGAGCGACGGGCCATGTAAAGGCCATGGAGGTACCGGTCTGACCCGGTGTCTGGGCGGCCCAGAGTTTGCAGCCCTGCTGCTCGACGATGCCGCGGGAGATGGAGAGGCCAAGGCCGAGGCCCTTGGGCTTGGTGCTGGCAAAGGGTTCGAAGAGGCGTGCGCGGATGTCGTCGGGGATACCCGGACCGAAGTCGCGGACGAAGACCATGACGAGTTTGCCGTCGCTGGTGGCGTTGATGGTGACGATGCGATCGTCGGGTTTGGTGTTCTCCATGGCTTCGATGGAGTTGCGGACGAGGTTGAGCAGGACCTGCTGGAAGCCGATGGCGTCGGGGATGGACCAGCCGGTCTGGGCGTTGGCGGTGATGGTGACGGCGAACCGGAGGCTCCGGGTCTCGTTGGTGAGCATCTCGACGACGTTGTTGACCGCGTGGTCGAGCGGCATGGTCACGGAGGGCACGGACATGCCCGAGGCCAGGGCGCGCATGCGTGCGACGACGCCCGTGGCGCGCTGGGCGGCCTTGGCGATGGCGTCCATGGCGGCGCGGCGGACATTCGGGTCGCCGGACTCGCCGACGAGTTCGAGGGTCTTGCAGGAGGCCACGAGGGTCGAGAGCGGCTGGTTGAGTTCGTGTGCCAGGGAGGTGGAGAGTTCGCCCATGGTGCGCGTGCGTGCGGCGCGGACGAGTTCCCGCTCGGCGGCGCGCATGCGGTCGTTGGCGGCGCGGAGGTCGGTGACATCGCGGCTGATGGCGGTGGCGTAGCAGACGACGCCGTCGCGCTCGACCGGGCCGATGCGGTGGGACATGATGGCGCGTGAGCCGTCGGGCCGCAGGACCTCTCGCTCGGAGTCCATGATCTGAGCGCGGTCAAAGACGCGGGTTGCGACGGCCTGGCGGGTGTTGGCGCCGCAGACGGGGCACGAGCGGCCGTTGCTGGCGGTGCAGCCCTGCCCCTTGCAGCCGAGCCAGTCCCAGATCGGCTGGCCGACCTTGAGACTGGAGTCGGTGGTAAAGAGGATGGTGCCGTCGCGATCGAAGGTGGTCACGCTGTCGGGCATGCTCTCGACCAGGGAGCGGAATCGGTCTTCGCTCTCGGCGAGTTTGTCCAGGGCGATGGTCTCGGCGGTGACATCCGCGATCAGGCCGGCGACGGCCATGGTGCGGCCGGACTCATCGCGCACGCGCCAGAAGCGCTCGCGGTTGATGTACCGGCGCCCGTCGCGGTTGGTCAGTGAGAAGGTCACGCTCGCGGAGTCCTGGCTCTCGTTGGCGATGAACTCGCTCATGATGCGCATCTTCTCGGGGAGGTCCGCTGGGTTGATCAGCGCCATGCCGCGAGACGTGTCGCTGATGATCGCGTCGGTGTCGGCGCCGAACATCTCGCGGAAGGCGTGATTGACGAAGACCAGCCGCGTGAGGTCGGGCGTGGCGATCCAGAACTGGTCGCGGATGGAGTCGACGGCCATGCGGAATCGGGCGTCGGCCTGAGCCGCGGCCTGCTTGGCGACGATCTCGTCGGTCACGTCGCGCGTGACGCCGCCGAGGCCGATGAGGGTGTTGTGGCTGTCGACGATTCTCCAAGCGACGCCAGCGATGTGACGCACGGTGCCGTCGGGCCAGATGATGCGGTGGTCCTGCTGGATGTAGTCCGCGGCGGGGCCCTCGGTGCCAAGGAGTCGCTTGAATCGTGCCGCGACCAGCGGCGCTTCGTCGGGCGGGATCCGGCCAATGACGACCTCTTTGGCCTCGCGACCGATGAGGCCTTCGGGGATTCGAAACTGAGCGCGGAACTCGTCGTTGATATGGGTCAGGCTCTTGAGGTCGGGCGGGCCCATCCAGACGCCGATGCGGCCGAGTTCGCTGAATCGGCGGAACACGCGCTCGCTGGCGGCCAGCGCATCGCGGGCAACGTGGGCATCGGTGGTGTCGCGGCTGATCGCGCCGATCAGCACGCGGCCGTCGGGAGAGGGGACCTTTGCGCGGATGGCCTCGAACCAGCGCATCTCGTCTCCGATGCGGAGGTTGCTCTCGACCGCGTGCGGCTCGCTCGACGCGAGTGTGCGCTCGCCCATGATCCGTGAATGCTCGGCGAGGTGGGGTGGCAGCGCTTCTTCGTGGGTCCGGCCGACGTTCGAGGCCATGCCGAGCTGCGCGAGCCAGTTTTCGGTGTAGCGGTTGGCGTAGACCACGGTGCCATCGGGCCGCTCGAGCCACATGAACATCGGCAGCTGCTCGACGAACGCGCGGATGGCGGCGTTGAGTTCGGCCTCGGAGGTAATCGGGGGAGCTCCGGCGGCGTTGACGCGATCGCGTGAGATCGTCAGGACCCAGGCGTCGCGCGGGCCCATGCCGGCGCGGGAGGCCTTGATCGTGACCGGGTGACCGGCGATGGTCTGGGAAAACAGGCCCTCGGCCAGCGGCGTGGGAATGTCGAAGAGACCCGCCCAGCCCTTGTCGCGGAGGACAGGGAAACGGCTGTCGAGTGCATCGATCGCGGCGGCATTGGCCGAGAGGAACTCGCCGCTGTGCGAGACAAGGACCAAGCCGGTGGGCGCGAGTGGCTGGGACGAAGTAGTCGCCGGGACAAGGTCAGCAGGAGCGATCTCGATTGGCAACTGGCGTGGGGCGTCGGACGTGTGTTTCACGTAAGGGGCCCGATCTGTTCCGCAATCCGGACGGGCAATCCGCGCAATCCGCGACGAGTGGAACGAACAGGTCGCGGCGGGTGACCGGATCTCGTTGGCTGACGCACACAACGAGCAAGCCGATTCAACCGCTCAATCCAGCGAACCCCGGTGGCCCGACGGCTCGCCAGTTCTTGCCCCATTAAAGAAGAAACTCGGACACGGGGAGGTTTCCCACCCGCGTTTCGCGGAATACCTGCTGGATTGAACCCGGCAAGATGGGACAAAGTACCTAGCACGATCTTCTGATTCGACACTCATCTGGGGTGGAAATTGAAGCAAGGGAGGTTCTTGGTCCACCGGATGTTGGGAATGTGCAGGATCGGGGCCTGTCTCGCCGCGAGCGTCAGATCACGAGCGATTGAGGTGTGGTTCTAGAATTATCGCGGCATGATCGCGCATGATCATCGCGAGAAGGGGTGGTCCGCCGATGCCGATGAGGCGGGGATGGGTCTGGAGGTGGGGGGATGCGTGCGTGTCGGACCGTGGGGGAACCTCCGGAACAGGTGCTCCTCGCGGGATCAGGGCATACGGGGCCTGTGACGGGTGTGGGATCGATCGCACGGGCCGGAGGCGGGAGATGCTTGGGATGGCCCGGCGGCGGCGGTCGCGGGTGAGGGCCGCGGGGCTGGGCGAGGGTCGGGCCTGCGGGGTCGGGCCTGCGGGGTCGGGCCTGCGGGGTTGGGGCTGCGGGGTTGGGGCTGGGGCGCGGGTGGGGTTGGAGGGTGGGGTCGGAGGGTGGTGATCGGAAACGCGTTTGCATTTCCGTGCTCGCCGCCGGATACTGTGCAATCACCCGAGGGCGTCGGAGCGAGGCGTTGAGCCCGCTGCGGAACGTCCGCGAGTGAACCCGGAGAGTTTTCTGATGCGATTGTCAATGACCGCCGTGATTTCGACGCTGGTGCTGCTCGGGCTTGCGGGCGCGGAGTGCTCGGTGCTGAGCGGGGCGCGGGCCTATGCGAACCCGGCGAACCTGACGATGCGGGGGGTCGAGGATCGCTACTTCCCGAACTTGGAGACCCGGAGCGCCGGCGGTCAGTGGGAGTTCAGCGCGACGAGCCCTGACAACGCGGTGAGCATCGGCGGCGGTCGTCCCTGGCCGCAGAACTTCAAGTATGTGCTCAAGTCCCCATCGGCGGAGAAGCCGGCGTGGACGCGAGAGCAGACGGGCAACGAGGCGTCGCCGATGGCGATCTGGGTGCACGACAAGGGGCACGCGATCGTGTACCTGTCGGACGCGACGGTGGTCGCGCTGGACCCGGCCAAGGGCACGCCGACGATTTCGTTCAACATCCGCCGCACGCTGTCGAACACGGCGACGGAGCAGTACGCCGAGACGTTCCGCGATGGTCCGGCCTGGGGCGCCAGCGCGCTGTGGTACATGATGGACCACGAGTCGACGGCGTACTTCGTGGTGCGGACGTGGTGGGGCCAGCGGTACGCGATCAATCTGGACCAGGGGACGATGGCGGCGCTGACCTTTGCCGAGACCGCGGCGATGGATGCGCGTGAGAAGGAGATCATTCTCACGACGCTGAAGACCGCGGCGGACGCGGGACCCGGCTCCGGGCCGTTTGATTCGCGCGCGCGGACGTACGGCTCGCAGATGTCGCAGTTGCTGGCCGCGGCGCACCAGGCGGGTCGGCTGAAGATCACCGAGGCGGTGGGCGACCTGCAGAAGATCGAGAAGTGGGATGTTGGAACGCGGAAGTTCGAAGCGGTGAATTGTGCGTGCCCGAGCCCGAAGGACGGGCTGATCGATCCGAGTTCGGCGGAGGTTGATCCGCTGCGTCAGACGGTGCAGTTGTCGCTGCGTCGGCTGGGGACCGAGCCGGCGCGCGAGCAGGCCGTGTACTTCCACGAGGCCAAGGGCGGGGTCGCGCTGGGCGGCAAGCGGACGGCGATCGTTCCGGCCGATGGCAAGGGCGATGCGGGGGCGATCCGTCCGGGCATGACGCCGGAGGAAGTGCTCGCCGCGGCGGGGAACCCGGACATCATCAAGCGCTGGTGCTCGCGGAAGCTGCTGCGGTGGGAGTACGACGTGCTCGACGGCGCGGGCGGCAGCGGGCCGGCGACGATCCAGGTGCGCTGGAACGAGTGCGGCCGCAAGGTCGAGGATGTTCAGCGTGTGCAGCCGGCGATTTTCGACCACGAGCGCCTGCGCGATATGGATGTGATCCGCAGCCGGTTCGGCGGCTGATCGCTTTGCGCGGCTGTGAACCGAGCCAACGGCATGCTCGAACTGGTTGTCGCCACCGGGAACCCGCACAAGGTTGAGGAGTTCAATGCGCTGTTTGCGCACGCGGCCGATGCTGGCCCGAGCGCGGGGGGTGCGGCAGGTGCGGCAGGTACGGGGGATGCGGCGGGTGCGGGAAGTGGCGTCTCCGGCGGCCTGCGTGTGCGTGCGATCGGGCTGAAGGACTTGGCCGGCGGGCCGTTTGTCGAGCCCGAGGAAGTCGGGACGAGTTTCGAGCAGAACGCGTCGATCAAGGCGATGTCGTACGCGCGGCAGACCGGGCGGCTGTGTCTGGCGGATGATTCGGGGCTGGTGATCGATGCGCTCGATGGCCGGCCGGGGGTGATCAGTTCGCACTACTGCACCGACGGGCGCGAGGTGGGCATGAGCCGCGCCGAGCGCGATGCGGCGAACAATGGGCGTGTGCTGGCGGAGATGGTGGGCGTGCCTGAGGAGATGCGATCAGCGCGGTTTGTGTGCGTGATCGCGCTGGCCGAGCCGCGGGCGGGGCTGCTGGTGCGGGTGCGCGGGGTGTTCGAGGGGCGGATTGGCAGCGAGCCGCGGGTGCCGTCGGGGGAGAATGGGTTTGGGTATGACCCGTTGTTTCTGGTGGCGGATGCGACCGCCGCCGCGGGCGGTGGTGGTGGTGGGAGGGGTGGGGCGTTCAGTGTGACCAGCGCGGAGTTGGCCCCTGAGGTGAAGAACCGTGTATCGCATCGCGCGCGGGCGTGCGCGGAGTTGCTGGCGCGGCTGCCGGGGTTGTTTCCGGCGGAGCGGTGGGGGGGGCTGAGCGGGTAAGGCACGTGCGAGTGGGGGCATCCGGTGGCACGCTCCTCATCGGGACATGCTCCAAAGTCCCCCATTTCACGCCCACCCGCCGTTCCGGTGCAGATTTTCACGAAATCACCATTGACAATGAGAGGCCGGGTGCCTAGTGATCTACTGAAGGTGTTGGCCTGTGTGGTCGCGGGTGCCCGCAGTCGGGCCCACGCCCAAGGAGATACCGACATGTCTGTGAAGTCCTTCATCAGCGTGACCGCGATTGCGGCCGTCATCGGTATCGGTACATTTGTCGCCTCGGCCCAGATCACCATCCCGACCGTGCCCATCGGCAACCCCGGCAACGCCGCGGACCCGACGACGGGCTACGGCTCGGTAGCGTACACGTACAACATCGGGCAGACCGAGGTGACCAACGCGCAGTACGCGGCGTTCCTGAACGCCGTCGCCGCGACGGACACCTACAACCTGTACAACATCAACATGACCGGGTCGTTCGGCGGGATCACTCGCACCAACTTGCCGGGGTCGTACGCTTACGCCCCGGTCGCGGGCCGCGAGAACAACCCGGTGAACTTTGTGAACTTCTGGAATGCGACGCGATTCGCCAACTGGCTGCACAACGGCCAGCCCGCGACGGGTGTGCAGGACAGCAGCACCACCGAGGACGGCGCGTACACGCTGACGGAAGACGGTCGAAACAACAACACCGTCACCCGCAACGCGGTCGCCGCGTGGGCTGTGACAAGCGAGAACGAGTGGTACAAGGCCGCGTACCACCAGCCCGCCGGCGCGGGCGGCGACGTGGACAGTTACTGGCTGTATCCCACATCGGGCAACGTGATCACGACGGCGCAAGCGAATTATGCCGACTCGGTCGGCAACACCACGCCCGTCGGCTCGTACGCCGCGAACTTCTACGGCGTCTTCGACATGGGCGGCAACGTGATGGAATGGAACGAGGCGATCCTCAACGTTTCCAGTCGCGGCATACGAGGCGGGAACTTTGCCTGGAACTACGACGTCACCCTCCTGCGGGCGGACTTCCGCCTGGTCGACTTCGTCCCCGGGAGCGAGAACATCGTCATGGGCTTTCGTGTCTCCCAGGTGCCCGGGCCATCGTCCGTCGCGCTGCTGGCGATCGGCGGGCTGGCCGCCGCGCGGCGGCGGCGGTAAGCCGGGGAGCGTAGCACCGGTCCCGCGTCACCGACTCCACGGGCGTTGGCGGGTGGCCACACGCGCAGGGACCGCATGGCAAGCAGTTCGCCGTGATGGACTGCTGAAAGGCAGGATCAACTCCGCGACGTGGGCGAGGACGAGCTGAACACGCCACGCAATGATTCATCGTGAGGTGGCGGATGCGGGAGTCTCCGCAAAGTGCACGGTTTATGGCCTTTTTACAAGAAGGAGGACACTGTGAATGCTCTTGGCTTATTCGTTGCAAGTCACATCGGTACGGCATCGGCCGCGTTTGCGGCCTTGACGGCCTTGGCAGTGCCGGCGCATGGTGATGTGATCTTGTCGAACCTCTCCGGCCTTGCCGGGCCGAGCGTGCCGCACGTGGGAACAAGCATCGGGCCGACGGTTCCCCCTTCGGCCGTCGCGGACTTCACCAAGGCGGTGGGTATCACGACCGGCGTCAGCGCGTTTCGCTTCGACGCGATGCGCGTTCTGGTGACATCCTCCCCGGCCCAACTGGGCGGGGGGATCTACAGCGATGTCGGCGGCCACCCGGGCGAGCTGCGGGCCTCGTTCTCCACGCTGACCCTCGGGCAGATTCTCGAGCCGACACTGGTTGTGTTGACGACGACCACGGACTTCACGCTGGCCGCGGCAACGACCTATTGGTTCCGGCTGACATCGCCGACAGGCAACAGCGACCTGAACTGGAATCGCCTGGACCCAAACGTTGCGCCAAGCTCCGACGGCGGGGTGGGATTCGCCGGGTATCGCTTCAGCACCGACGGGGGGGCGTCGTGGAGTGTTTCAACGACTCCCAACGTCGTGGCGATCGAGGCCACTGTGATCCCCGCGCCCGGGGCTGCGGTGCTGCTGGGCCTGGGTGGACTGCTGGCGGCACGGCGGCGGCGAGCGCGAGCCTGACGCCGCGCACCTGAAGCTCGAAAGCTCTCATCCAGAACTAACACCCCGAACTCTCTTTCTCAAAGGATGAACCATGAATGCTCTTCGCATCTCCGCCATGGCGCAAGCCGCCTGCCTCGCGGTTGCGGCTGCTTCCGGCACGGCCTGGGCAAGCCCGTCCTTCCGGATCGTCAACCCGTCGGGACCAACGTATGACAGTCTGAGGATCAACGGCGTCTCGGGGGATGGCCGGTATCTCGTCGGGCAGTTGGAGAATGTTTCAACGTTCCGCGGCACGCGCTGGACGGCGGACGGGCTGAGCACGACGGACCTGGGCCTGCTCCCGGGCCGGCCGTACTCGGGCGGGAACGCGATCTCGTTCGACGGGTCGGTGGCGGCCGCCGACGGGTACACGGGCGGATTCCAGCCGCAGACGTTCCGGTGGACGGCCGCGGACGGGCCGGTGGCGCTGCCCTTGGCCCCCGGCGCGTCGCGTGGGAACAGCGTGAGCATCTCCTCCGACGGCTCCGTCATCACCGGGTGGACGAGCCTGAGCAACCCGTCGCGGAACGCGATATGGCGTTGGACGCAGGGGACGGGGACGACGCTGGTGCCCGGCCTGAACGGCTTTGACGTGCAGACCACGCGGATGCTCTCGGGCGATGGCCGCTACATCACCTCCGGGGCCAATCGCTTCGACGCGCAGATGAGCACCATCACGAATATCGGCCGCCTCACGGGCGTGGGCGGGCAGGTGCCGTCGTACGACCCGTCGATCACGTCGATCAGCTCCGACGGGCGCACAGTGATCGGGTATCAGGGCGACGTGCTGGCCCCCAACGGGGGCTTGGTCACCGGCGGGTTCATCTGGACCGAGGCCGGGGGGATGGAGAACCTCGGCGCGCTCTCGCCGTCGTACAACTGCTTCCCGCGGTTCATGTCCGCCGATGCCTCGACGGTGCTGGGGACCTACGACGGGTATGGCTTCATCTGGACACGCGCCACCGGGATGGTCGATTTCAACGCCTACCTGTCCTCGATCGGGGCCGACACGATGGGGATGACCGAGATGCAGTTCGCAGGCATCAGCGACGATGGGCAGACGATCGCCGGGATGGGCCGCACCGCGGCCGGGCCGTACCGTGGCTGGGTGCTGACGGTCCCCGCGCCGGGCACGGCGGCACTGCTGACCCTCGGCGGGCTGCTCGCCGCCCGTCGCCGTCGGTGATTCCCTGCGGGGCAGATCACTGACCGGCACGCACCTCCAGTCAACCCCCGCGCCCCCGGCACTCAACACGCCGGGGTCGCTTCGGGTTGGCAAGCAGGCAGCCTTGCGCTCGCCACACTTTGCACATCGGCTTGCACTTGTGTGTACGAGCGATGGTCGACTTTCGGTCGTTCCCAGCGATCGTCCGGCCTTGGGCCCCAATCTGGCCGTCCCCGGGAGCGCGGCACCGGTTCCGTGCCATCGACTCCACGGGCTTTGGCGTGGAGTCGGTGCGGCAGGCCTGTGCGTCCGTCGGGCCTCTTGGCTCCGGGGTGCGAGCACGTCAACGAGCCTCCAGTCGCCAGCCCCGCCAACCGTCACCGACGTTTCCCTCCCCCCTGCCCCTCCCCCCGCCGGCACGCAGTGCGCACGAGCGTTGCCGGCGGCGCGGCGAGGCTTTGCGAGCAAGCCGCCGGGGATGGGGAGCCACACGCCCCTTCGCGCGTTTCTTTCCGCCCGGCTGAGGGCGGACGAGCCGTGTCCGCGGGCGGGGTCGTCCGCCCTCAGACGGGCGGGGGAGAGGAAGGGGACGAGAGAAGTGGCCGTGTTCCGGTGGCTTGCAAGGGCCGTCCGAGCACGGCCCTTGCCGCGGCACCGGCAACGGTCGTGCGCCCGAAGCGGGCGAGTGGGCTGGGGCGATGCGGGCGGGGAAGGCGGGGCGGGGAGGTGCTGACCGGGGCGTGCGCGGGGGAAGGTCGGCGGCTTTGGGGGTCCGTGCGGCCGCGACCACCGGGCCGGACGGCGGCTCCGGCACCGCCGCAAATGTCTTCTGCGGGCCAGCAGAACACTTCTGCGTCGATGCAGAAGGCTTCTGCATCGCGCGCGGAGACTTCTGCGTCGATGCAGAACCTTTCTGCATCGATGCAAAACACTTCTGCATCGATGCAGAACCTTTCTGCGTCGATGCAGAACACTTCTGCATCGATGCAGAACACATTTGCATCGACGCAAATGTCTCCGTACGCGGCTCCCGAAAATGCCGATGTTCCGCGAACGCGGCGGGAAGTGGCAGCGAACAGCGTCGAACGCGCGGCGAAAAGTCGTGAACGTTCGGGGCTTTTCGAGGGGAGGGCTCAGGCTGTGTGGCGCGCCGGTGAGGTTGGGTTTCGATAGGTTTGGGCGGGGACGGGGGGAAAATCTCTCTTCGATCCTCCCCCATTTCCCAATGGGGGAGGTGGCGAGTCCGCGAGCCGGAGGGGGAGTGACGCGACGGTCAGGCCGTGATCCCGGTGTTCAGTTCGCCCCCGCCACCCCCTCCGCCGCGAAGACGCGGCACCTCCCCCGTTGGGAAACGGGGGAGGAGCTTTGCGTGTTCCTTGGCCGGTTCCTGCCAAGGGGAGGGGGCGGGGGACGCGGGCTGGGGCCGTACTGTTGCGGCATGAATGCCGATCACCGTGTGTTGTCCGAGTTGATCGATCGTCTGCCGGAGCACCTGAGCGAGCGCGTGCGGGTGGTGAGCGAGGGGTCGGGGGGAGCCGCGGGGGCGGGCGGGGCCGGGGCGAGTGCTGGTACGCACGTGGTGCTCTGGGTGCATCACGCGGTGCGTGGGCATGAGAATCCGGCGTTGGATGTGGCGTTGCACGCCGCGGCGGAGCTCCGGCTGCCGCTGGTGGTGTATCAAGGGCTGGGCGGGCGGCACCGGTTCAACAACGATCGGCATCACACATTCATCATGGAGGGTGCGCGGTCGATGTGGGCGGAGATGCGGGAGCGTCTGCCCGGGGTGCGGTGCGTGTTCAACTTTCAGGAGGACCCATCGGCGTCCTCGCCGCTGGCGGGGTTGTGTGCGCGGGCGGCGTTGGTGGTGACCGAGGAGTTCCCGGCGCCGCCGATGCCGGCGTGGACGCGGCGGCTGGCGGCGCGGTGCGGCCGCGCGGTGTGGGCGGTGGATTGCGCGTGCGTGGTGCCGATGCGGGTGGTGGTGGCGGCGGTGGGCGAGCAGCTCGGGGCGTTCAAGCTGCGCGGCAAGACGGAGAAGATGTTCCGGGCGCGTGTTGGGCGGGTGTGGGCGGAGGTGGGGGCGGAGGTGCTCGAGAGGGTGCCCGATGCGGCGGGCGTGGATGTCGGGTTCGTGCCGGTGGACTGGGCCACGGCGGACATCGCGGGATTGTGCGCGCGGGCGCGGATCGATCACGGTGTGCCGCCGGTGGCGCACACCCGCGGCGGGAGCGCGGCGGGGTACGCGCGCTGGGAGGCGTTCAAGGCGCGCGGGCTGAAGAACTACCACAAGGCGCGGAACCGCGCGGAGATCGAGCGCGATGCGCTGGCGGTCAGCCGCTTGAGCGCGTACATCCATCACGGGCAGATCAGCCCGCTGCGGATCGTGCGTCAGGCGTGGGAGGCGTTCAAGACCGGCGCGGGAGAGGGGGCGGAGAAGTACATCGACGAGGTGTGGGTGTGGCGCGAGTTGGCGCACCACCTGTGCTTCTTGTACGAGGACGTGCTGGAGAAGCCGGAGATCGTGCCCGCGTGGGCGCGGCAGACGCTGCACGCGCACCGGGATGATCCGCGCGACGTGCTGAGTTGGGAGACGCTGGCGCGCGGGCGCAGCGGCGAGGCGTTGTGGGATGCGGCGCAGCGCGGGCTGCTGGCGCACGGGGAGATGCACAACAACGTGCGGATGACCTGGGGCAAGGCGATCGTCGGCTGGAGCGACGGGCCGGCGCGGGCGCAGCGGATGCTCATCGACCTGAACCACCGGTACGCGCTGGACGGGAACAATCCGAACAGTTACGGCGGGCTTTTGTGGTGCCTCGGCGTGCTGGATCGGCCGTTCGATGTCGATGCGCCGGTGACGGGGTGCCTGCGGCCGCGGCCGGTGGGCGAGCACGCGGCGCGGATGGACCTGGCGCGGTACCAGCGCGGGATGATGGAGACGTCGTGGCGGTCGGAGCTGCGCGTGGCGGTGATCGGGGGCGGGATGGCGGGCATGGCCGCGGCGCGAACGCTGGCGGATGCCAACGCGCACGTGGTGGTGTTCGACAAGGGACGCGGGCCGGGCGGACGGATGAGCACGCGGCGGATGGATGATGGATCGGGGGCGGTGTGCTTCGATCACGGTGCGCAGTACTTCACGGCGCGCGATGAGCGGTTTGCGCGCGTGGTGGAGAGCTGGGTGGAGGATGGGATCGTCGCGCCGTGGTCGGGGCGGATCGGCCAGGTGCGCGAGGCGGGAGTCGTGCGGGAGCCGGGAGTCGTGCGCGAGCGGGCGGGGGCGGATGGTGCTGGGGCGGGCGGTGATGTTCGGTATGTCGGCGTGCCGGGAATGAACGAGGTCATCGCGCACATGGGTCGCACGCTGGGCGGCCGGAGCGAGGTGCGGTTCGGCGTGCGCGTGGCGCGGCTGGAGCGGCTGGACGGGCCGGGGGGCGCGGGATCGTCGGCCGGGCGGTGGAGGCTGAGCGATGAGCGCGGCGCGGGGCTGGGGGAGTTCGATGCGGTGATCGTGGCGGTGCCGGGGCCGCAGGCGGTGGAGTTGCTCTCGCCGGTCGCTGGCGGCGGAGCCGCGGGGCTGGTCGAGCGTGCGCGTGGGGCGGGCATGCGCGCGTGCTGGGCGGTGATGGTGAAGTTCGCCGAGCGCATCGCGATGGGGTTCGATGGCCTGTTCGTGGATGTGCCCGGCGGGGTGCTGTCGTGGGCGGCGCGGGATGGGTCCAAGCCGGGCCGGGCCGCGGCGGCGGGCGGACGCGGCGATGCCTGGGTGCTGCACGCATCGCCGGAGTGGAGCGAGGCGAACCTGGAGCGCGAGAAGGCGGAGGTGATGCGCGAGGCGCTCGCGGCGTTCTTCAGCGCGGTGGGTCTGCCGGCGCGGGAGCCGATCATGATCGAGGCGCACCGGTGGCGGTACGCGAGCGTGGATGCGGCGGGTGCGCGCGGCGGCGCGGGCGAGCGCGGGGTGCGCGCGGTGGACGAGATCGACCGCGCGGCGGTGGATGAGCACGGCACGCTGGCGCTCTGCGGCGACTGGCTCGGCGGCGGGCGGGTGGAGGGGGCGTACCTGAGCGGTGTCGCGGCGGCGGGGCGGCTGGCGGGGAGGGTGGCGCAGGCGGCGGGGCGGGTGGCGCAGGCGGTGGCGGCGCGGGCCGCGGGAGCGCCCGTGGTAGACTCTCCGCCGGCGGCGGGGTGATGGGAGGCGCACATGGCGACGCGGTACATCGTGCACGGACGCAGTGTCGGCGGGGCCGGGGCGGAGGCGCCGGCGGGGGCGGTGCTGCGCAAGGTCATCGAGGCCGAGAGCGCTGCGGCGGCCGAGGCGATCGCGGCGCGGCTGGGCATGGAGGTGATCGGTTCGGAGGTGGCCGAGGATGGCGCGGGCGGTGCGCCGGCCGCGATGCGCGCGGCGGGTCTGGAGCGCGGCGCGGATCAGGGGCCGGAGGGGGGGCTCGAGCGGGGGCAGGAGCGGGGCGATGAGCGGCCGGTCTGGGCGGGCTCGCCCTCGCAGTGGTGCAACTTCTGGTGGTTCGCGGCGTGCGTGCTGGTGCTGCCGATTCCGCTGGCGGTCGCCGCGTGGCTGCGGATCAGGTGCACGCGCTTCGTGCTGACCAGCCAGCGGCTGCGCGTGGAGCGCGGGGTGATCTCGCGGGCGGTGGAGGAGGTGGAGCTCTACCGCATCACCGATTCGGCGGTGGAGCAGACGGTGGTCGGCAGGCTGCTGGGTCTGGGCGATGTGACGCTGGAGACCAGCGACAAGCGCAACCAGACGGTGGTCATGCCGTGGGTCCGTGAGCCGATAGCGCTGCGCGAGAAGATCCGCGGGCTTTCGGAGGATCGGCGACGCTGGCGGCGGGTGGGCGAGATCGAGGTTTCGTGAGTCTGCGCGGGGTTCGCGGCGGGCTTTCGGCGGCCGAGTGTTGAGCGGGGGTGGTATGCCGTATTCGCCGAGGGGTTGACGGAAAGGATCGGGCGGTCGACGGTCATCGTCGACGTGCCGACGATCGTCATCAAGGGGTCGACGATCGTCATCAAGGGGTCGACGATGATCGTCAAAGGCTTGACGGTCGTCGTCAAAGGCTTGACGATCGTCATCAAGGGGTCGACGGTCATCGTCAAAGGCTTGACGGTCGTCGTCAAAGGCTTGACGGTCGTCGTCAAAGGCTTGACGGTCGTCGTCAAAGGCTTGACGGTCGTCGTCAAAGGCCTGACGGTCGTCGTCAAAGGCCTGACGATCGTCATCAAGGGGCCATCTTCGGCGGTCGATGGCCGAAATCGAGCCCGCAGCGGGGGTGCTGGCCCGAGAACGCGGCCGCGCGGCCTCCGGCGCTGTGGTCACCTCCGCTCAGCAGTATGCCCGGCAAGACTCGAACCTGCAACCTTCGCCTTCGGAGGGCGACGCTCTATCCAATTGAGCTACGGGCACGAATGAGAACGGCGGATGCTACCATCCGCCCGCCCGGGAGGCAAACCTCGGGGGCGGATCCGGCCCGGAATCGATGGATCTCGATGGGACGGAGTGTCGCAGGCGGGTTGTCGAGTCCGGGGCGGGGGGATGAGGCGAACACGCATGGCCAGGGATGGGCACAGCACGGCGGCGGGGGTGGTCGCGCCGCTGTGGGCGGTGCTGGCGTTCACGTTTGTCAATTCGTTCGCCTCGGGGATCACGTTCAACGGGATCTTCTTCATCACCAAGAACGTCTTCGGGTTCTCGCAGGTGACCAACTGCCTGCTGGGGCTGGTGCTGGGGGTGACGTACATCGCCGGGGCCATGGCCGCGGGGCCGATCATGCGGCGGGTGCACGCCTCCGGCTCGGGGCTGAGCGAGCGCGGGGTGCTGACGCTGCTCATGCTCGCGGCGGTGGGGATCAACGCGATCCCGATCGGGGCGTGGATGCTGGCGGGTGATGCGCCGATGCGGTCGGCGTGGGCGGTGTGGGTGTATCTTGCGATGTACTCGGCGCTGACGGGCGTGCTGTGGCCGATCGTCGAGAGTTACCTCTCGGGCGGTCGCGCCGGCGGCGGGCTGCGCCGGGCGATGGGCATCTGGAACTGCACGTGGTCATCGGCGCTGATCCTGGCGCTGGGGTGCATCGGGCCGCTGGGCGATCCGGCGGGGCTCGGGCTGCCGGGATTTGTGGCGGGGTTCGGGGCGCTGAGCGCGCTGATGCTGGCGAGCCTGCTGCACGCGGGGGCGCTGCTGGTGCTGCCCGCGTTGCCGCGGCATCCCGGCGAGCATGGGCACGAGGCCGGGGGCGTGGGCGGTCGGTCGGTGCCCGAGAGTTACGCGCGCCTGCTGAGGGTTCACAGGATTCTGCTGCCGGTGGTGTACTTCGTGATGTACGCGCTGGGGCCGCTGCTGCCGGGCCTGGCGGAGAAGGCCCTTGAGTGGATCGGCGACCGCAAGCAGATCGAGGTCTTCGCGCCGATCCTGACGTCGGTGTGGCTGGCGGCGCGCGTGGGCGGGTTCGTGGTCATGGGGCTGTGGCAGAGCTGGCACGGACGATGGACGACGGCGATCGCCGGCCCATCGCTGCTGCTGGGCGGGTTCGGGTTCATGGTGCTCTCGCCGATCTGGACGGATGGGATGGTGCTGTTCTGGCTGACGCTGGCGGGGCTGATCCAGTTCGGGGTCGGCTCGGCGATGGTGTACTGCGCTGCGCTCTACTACGTGCTGGAGGTTGGCAGCGCGCAGGTGGAGGCGGGCGGATCGCACGAGGCGCTGATCGGGGTCGGGTACACGCTCGGGCCGATGTGCACGCTGGGGCCGAGCGTGCTGGCGCAGATGGGGGTGGTGACGATGGCGACGGCCAACGCGCAGGTGCTGGCGCTGGTGGGGGTGGCGACGCTGGGCGGGCTGGGGCTGGCGATGTGGCAGGGGAGGCCGACGCGGGGTGGTCGGGTGGAGCGGGGGTAAAGGCCGGTGCGGGGGGGTGGATGATCCTGAATGGGGGGGGGCGGGCGGCGGAGGGGTGATCGTGATGCAACGGCGGCGGCGGGTTCCGATATCCTCGGGGGAGGTCATCGCCGCGCCCAGCGGGGTGAATGTTGGTGAGAAAGTGCTGCGGATGGGCGGCGTCGTAGCCGAGAAGCATCTGGAGCATGAGTGTTGACGGAGGCGTGGACTGGCTGCGCCCGGCGGTGTGATGGGACGGAACCTGGTGGCGGATCGGGTCGTGGCGGCGTGAGCGTGTGATGTCTGAACGAGCCCGTGACGTGGCTCGAACAACTTCTGGAACAACTGATGAAGCATGCAGCAATGTCGAACGTGGCGCGGATGCTGATCGTGGGGCTGGTGCTCGGGGCCTCGGCGGTGCCGATGGTGCTCGCGCGGCAGGCGGCGCCGGCAACGGCACCAGTTGGCGGGGCGCTGGCGGAGGCGACCAGCCGCGCGTGGACCCAGGCCAAGGGCGGCGAACTGGACGATGCGCTGGCGACGCTGCGGGCGCTGGAGGCTTTGGGCTCGGGCGCGGGCGTTCGGTCGGCGGTGGCGACGTTCGATGAGCACGTGAGCAAGCGCGAGCAGACCCGGGCGACGGAGATCGCGCGGCTGAACGGCGAGCTGGATGAACTGCTCAAGAAGGACCCGACGCCGATCAACCTCAGCGAGGGGCTGAAGCTGGCGGTGGAGTTGCACATGATCAGTTCGCAGGCCGACCGCGCGGCGCTGGTGCGCAGCGAGCGGATTCGGTCGCTGATCGAGCGTGCCGAGCGCGAGGCTCGCGGTGCGGAGGAGCGGCACGACTGGCTGATGAGCGCCGAGTTGTTCGCGCGGCTGAACCTGCTGCTGGAGACCGAGGCGACGTACCGGGGCGATGCGCGGCGGCTGAACGATCGGATCGGCATGATCCGGCTGTACGTGCCCGAGCGGCTTTGGGAGTTGCGCAACGCGCGGCGAGCGCTGGAGGGCCAGGAGCCGCTGAAGAAGTTCAACGCGCTGGGAGAGGACTTTCGCGACAAACTCAAGGGCGTGACGCCGGCGATCGTGCTGTACGCCGTGGCGAACGCGGGTCGCGCGCACGTCGAGCGGACGCCGATGAGCAGGCTGCTGGTCGGCGGGCTCGAGAGCGTGCGGACGATGGTCACCACGCACGACCTCAAGCCGGCGTTTCCGGGGCTCGGCGATCAGACCAAGGCCGAGGAGTTCCTCGCGTTCGTCGAGGCGGAGATCAACAAGTATCGCAACGCCGCGACCGAGCCGAGCGCGTTCACGCTGAACAACCTGCTCGAGTCGCTGCAGCGCAAGAACGCGGAAACGGTGAACATCGACGCGGCGGCGCTGCTGCACGAGTTCGGCAACGGCGCGTTCCAGCGGCTGGATGAGTTCAGCGAGATCATCTGGCCCGACGAGCTGGCGCGCTTCAAGCGACTGACCGAGGGCTCCTTCATCGGCGTGGGGATCCAGATCCAGCTGGATGAAGAGACGCAGATGGTGCGGGTCATCACGCCGATCGAGGGGACCCCGGCGCAGCGCGCGGGCATCCGCGCGGGCGACCTGATCCGCAAGATCGACGACAAGGACGCGGTGGGGATGACGATCGACCAGGCCGTCGAGCAGATCACGGGCAAGGCCAACACGAACGTGACGCTGACGATGGAGCGCGAGAAGGAGGAGATCGTCTTCCCGCTGACGCGAGCCAAGATCCCGATCTACACGGTCAAGGGCTGGAAGCGCACGGGCAAGAGCGAAACGGACTGGGACTGGTTCGTCGATGACTCATCGAAGATCGCGTACGTGCGGCTGACGCAGTTCAGCGAGAGCACGACGCGCGAGCTGCGCGCCGCGGTGCGGCAGATGCGTGCCCAGGGCGTGCGGGCGATGATCATGGACCTGCGTTTCAATCCGGGCGGTCTGCTCAACGAGGCGGTGAGCGTGGCGAACATGTTCATCGACCGGGGCACGATCGTGTACACGGAGGCCGCGGGCGGCGTGAGGCAGCAGACGGAGGACGCCGAGCCGGGCAACGCGATGCTCAAGGACATCCCGATCGCGGTGCTGATCAACGAGAGCAGCGCGAGCGCGAGCGAGATCGTCAGCGGCGCGATCCGGCACTACGCGGATCAGGGCGTGCTCAACGCGATCGTGATCGGCGAGCGGAGCTTCGGCAAGGGCAGCGTGCAGAACGTGATCCCGCTGCCGGGCAACGCGGCACAGTTCAAGCTCACGACGCAGTACTACCACCTGCCCAACGGCGATCTGATTCACCGACGCGAGGGCGCGACCAAGTGGGGCGTCTCGCCGCATGTGCGGGTGGAGATGCTCCCCAAGCAGATCAGCGATGCGCTGATTCTGCGGCAGGATGCGGACCTTCCGGCCGACAGCAAGTTCGTGGACCGGCGGACCAAGAAGGAGCGGGAGGAGAAGCCGATCCCCGCCGATCAGCCATGGCCCCCGGCGCCGGAGAAGTTGCTGAGCGACGGCCTTGACCTGCAACTGGAGGCGGCGGTGGCGCTGCTGCGGGCCAAGGTCGCGGGGCTGAAGGAAGTTCAGGCCGCGGCTGCACCGTCCCAGAAGGCCCCGGGTTGACCGAGATGTCGGGCCGGCGGGCTGAAACTTACGAACAGATACTGAACGCCGGGCGCGAATGCGCCCGGCGTTCTTTCAGAACTTTGGCTGATGGTGGGGCCGAGCGTCGTGGGCGGTGCTAATCTTTCCCGTTGCCCGGCGGTCGTGCGATCGTTGGGCGGAGGTTATGCGCTCACGTCGACGGACGGGCCTCTGCCAAGGCGGGGCCGCGGCGGTGGTTGGCGTATCGGCCGCCGATGAGAATGTGTGTTCGCCAGGTTGTTTGAGGTTGAACCAGTGATGTCCACGACGCCCGCTCCGATCAATCCTTCGTCGTCCGCGCCCGCTGGTGAGGGGCTGTATGCGATCACGTCCTCGCGGGTGCACATGCCCGGGCAGAACGGCAACGGCACGGCCAAGCGCGAGGCGGGCAAGCCGCGGCCGAGCGACGCGCTGCCGAACGCGACCTTGATCAAGTGGCTGCGGGACATGATCCTGATCCGCGAGTTCGAGAACCGCTGTGCGCAGGCGTATCAGCAGGCGAAGATCGGCGGCTTCTGCCACCTGTACATCGGTCAGGAGGCGCTGGCCGTCGGGACGATCAACAGCCTGAACCATGATGATCCGATCGTCACGGCGTATCGCGATCACGGGCACGCGCTGGCGCGCGGCATGTCGGCGCGTGCGTGCATGGCGGAGATGTTCGGCAAGTCGGCCGGCTGCGCCAAGGGCAAGGGCGGCTCGATGCACATGTTCGACAAGCCCAACTGGAACTTCGGCGGTCACGGCATCGTCGGCGCGCAGACCCCGCTGGGCGCGGGCCTGGCGTTCGCGGCCAAGTACGAGCTCGAGGTGATGAAGCGCTCGGTCGATGGCGGCCCGGCGAAGAAGAAGGTCGCGCTGGCGTACCTGGGCGATGGTGCGCTCAACCAGGGCGCGCTGCACGAGGCGATGAACCTCGCGGGGCTGTGGGGTCTGCCGGTGATCTTCGTGGTCGAGAACAACCGGTACTCGATGGGCACCGCGATCGAGCGCGGCACGACGATGGCGCACGACCTGAAGCAGAAGGCCGTCGCGTACGGGATGGAGGGTGTGCACATCGACGGGATGGACATCCGGAACATCTACGACGAGTTCAAGCCGCTCGTGGACCGCTGCCGCGAGAACTCGCGCCCGGCGTTCGTCGACCTGCTGACGTACCGGTACCAGGGCCACTCGATGAGCGACCCGCAGAAGTATCGCGCCAAGGACGAGGTGGAGATGTTCAAGTCGCGCGACAGCATCGCGCTGCTCGAGCAGCATCTGCTGACGGAGCGCAAGTGCGTAACGGAGGCCGACGTCGACAAGATCGTGGCCGAGTGCAAGGCGATCGCGGCGGACAGCGCCGACTTTGCCGAGAGCGCACCGATCCCCGCCGCCGAGGAACTCTTCAGCGACGTGTACGCCGAGATCGTGCCGAATCTCTCGCCCGCGGCGACGTACGTGCACGGCGAGAAGAACCCGCTGCTCTGAGGCGACGGGCTCGGGACCGCGTGCGGTGATTGCTGATGATCATGAAGTTTGCGCGGGTTTACGCCCGCGCGCTCCGGTGCGCTGCGCCGCTGTGGTAATACGGATCGCCGTCGAATCTCGTGCGCGTACGGCGCATGATCGGGTTGCGCCGGGGTGAATCGGTGGCATAGTTGTCTCGGAACGGAGGCCGAGCATGGACATCCGCGAGCGTTCACCCGGAGATCTTGAACATCTTCGACGCCTGGCGCGTCGCGAGAGAAACGCCGAGCAGAAGGACCGCCTGATGGCGGCCGCGCTGGCCGTCGA
>Ga0209985_10000432_pt1 | contig 46349 bp, 37 predicted proteins | sample NOAtaG_FD_187305 | JGI IMG/M metagenome (GOLD analysis project Ga0209985, IMG submission 187305) | Freshwater lake microbial communities from Lake Erie, under a cyanobacterial bloom - NOAA_Erie_Diel6S_1000h metaG (SPAdes) (version 2) | ecosystem: Environmental > Aquatic > Freshwater > Lake ... | reverse complement strand
AATGTTGATTATCAAATCTTTTTCACATGTTTTCTCTAATGGCCGCCAGTAGAACTTTTTCCTAATGACAATTCCGGGTTTATCTTCGTCCCAATCAATTTGCTGATAGCGGTACAAATATTCGGTGGTCTTCAACTTGCTCACCGGGTAAAGCAAACGGTAAAAAACCAGGTGCTTGAAAATCTCATCTTTGATTTTATCAAACCCGATCTGCTCGAATATCTTGCCCAACAGCAGATCAATGCCCGCCAGTTGGATGGATTGTATGGAGTTGAAAACCAGTTTGGCTAAATCATCCTTGTTTTCAAAATCAAATTGGTTTTGCCCTAGTTGTTCATCAATCCACCTTCGGCCAGCCGCCAGCAAAGCCTCCACCTGCCTTTCATTGGCAGAACTGCCAATACTTTTAATGACTACGTACCGCCCATAGCTTTTGTCGATAACCTGTACGCTGATGACACCTGACTTGTTTTTCTTTTTCCTGACAAACACCTACAAAAGTAAAACCAAAAACACCCCCGGGACACCCAAAACAGCAAATTTCAACCTCTCATAATGCTGATTATCAAGTGGTTAATTTTATCACTTAAAAAAATGCGGAAGACAGGAAAAACATCTCGGCTCAATTTTTAGTTTTGGGTGTTAAAACGTGGAAGTAAGGAGACGGACTTTTGAGGCGGCCTCGTTTTTATTTCTCAGAACCCAATGTGGTAGCCAAAGCTGAATGAGACCGGGAGCGGCTCAGTGAACTGAATCCCGATACTCTTCAGGGCGTTCAGGTCATTCTCATACTCGCTTGGGCGCATGGGCACGAGTAGTTCCATGTTGAAAAAATTTTTCGGATTCTTTCGCGATTTAAACTGAACTCCGGCACCGAACGAAGGTCCGTAGTAAATCTCCCGTACATCCAGCGAACCGGTTACCCGAATCACAGCGTTGTACCCGTACATGGCCAGCAAAACGGGCACCACTCGCTTGTCCGGACTCAAGCGGGCGTTCAAGCCCACATTGTAGCCGAATCCTGCGAGGTTATAGCCACCGCCAAACATGATACCGAGCACCGGTGTGGCCTGCACATTAACCCGACCGCCAAAGCCGCCATAACTCAACTCCAATACCAAAGCCAAAATCGCCCTTGGCGGGTGTCTCGGGTGGAGCATCAGTTGCCGACTGACCAGACGCTTGAACAGACCATAACACAATTGCCGTGAAAAGTAGTTTGACGTTTTTCATACTACAACTTTTTTGTTCGAGATGAAGCTACAAACAAAAGCGACTACTCCCAAAAATCAGATAAAATCAATATCGGCACTCAACGGAAAGCGCATCAGGAAATCCAGGGCTTCTTCCACGGTCATCCCCTCAAACAGCACTTTGTACAGGCGATCGGTAACTAGTGCGCGTACTCTATAGTGATCTGCACATTTTTTGGCAATGCGCACGGTATTTACCCCCTCCGCCACCTCCGTCATGCTGCTGAGAATTTCGGTCAGCGTTTCGCCTTTGGCCAGGCGGTAGCCCACGGAAAAATTCCGGCTCATCGGACTATTGCACGTGGTCACCAGGTCGCCAATGCCCGCCACTCCGAGGAATGCTTTCGTGTCGCCACCCAATGCCCGGCCGAGGTACACCATCTCCACAGCCCCACGGCTGATTAATAATCCTTTCGCATTTTCACCGTAGCCAAGTCCGCTCAAGGCGCCACTGGCGATGGCAATTATATTTTTCAGTACTCCGGCAATTTCTACCCCGGTCAGGTCGGTGTTCTCATACACCTGAAAGCGATTGTTGCGTAGCAGAAGCTTGCCCACCTGAATAACTTCTTTAAACGGACTGGCAACTACGGTAGCCCCTGGCTGCCGCTGCGCTAACTCGCGGGCCAGGTTAGGCCCCGCTAAACAGCCAACGCGCACCACCGAAGTTTCTTCGCGAATGACCTCGCTCATGGTCTTGACCTGCGAGCGATTCAGTGTGGCTACCGATTCAACGGTTTCCCCGGGCGGTAAGGTAATGTCAAAGCCCTTGGTGCCATGAATCAGGATGTGATAGGGGCGCAGGTGTTCGGCCAGTTGGCGCATCAGGGTGCGAAAATGCAGCGAGGGCACCATAGGAAAGATCACATCGCAGGAGCGGGCTACTTCTGACAAGTCGTTGACGGCTTTTACACCTGGCTCGATGTGGTGACCGCGATTTGTGCGCTGTTTATTGATCTGCCGGACTATTTCGGGGTTGCGCGCGTAGAGAAGTACCGGCCGATTCTGCGCCAGGATGTTGGCGATCACGGTTCCGAAATTGCCCGCCCCCAGAACACCGATCGGCTTGTCAGATAAATTGCTCGAGGCCATAACCCGCCAGCCGGTTGTGATAGTAGTAGAGTAAGGTTAAATCCTGTGTAATGATGTTCCCCTTTCGGTTGCGGATCAGGGGTCGGTTGAGATGGAAAATTCCTACGTTCTCTAAACCCCTCCGAATGACTACATCAATATCGCCCTTCAGGTGGGTTGCCCGATAGACTTTACCGTCTTTGCGCAGGCGATAAATCTCTTTTCGTACGCGCTTGCATGTTTCGCGGAACTCATCGTACAGCAATTCCAATTCTTCTTCTGGCAAACGCAGCAAGCCAAACAGGTCAAGTTTGGGATGTTTTTTCTGCCACATTTCAAACGCCACGAAGGCAACCAGGTGGCTGGCAAACACGCGATTGATGCGGTGATACTCACTTACAATTTTTTGCCCCAGCATACGCGTGTACTCGTCTTCGCGCTGCTTGTCCTCCACCACCTGGCCAGATGACACGAAGTAATCGCGGGTATGAATGCGGTGCCCGCGCGCGTCCAGGCTGTGTCCTTCCTCGTCCACATAATTACCCATCACGTCCAGCCCCGGGCCGATGGATACCGAGATACTGGAGCCCTTGGTGAAGAATTTGAATAGGAACCGGACCAATTGCCAACTGCCGTATTTATCCTGTTCCGGGAAGTAGCGGTCGGCTCCTTTGGCGTGGAGGTACTCTTCAATCAGCTCGGGAGCTTCCAGAACAAAGTGGTAGTTGAGCGTAACGGGCACAATGAAGATTTTTCGCACCGGCTCATCCGGTGCAGCTTGCGCATACAAGTTTCGTTGCGCTTCAATGGCGGTGCTCAGCAACCCCAGCTTCAGTTGCTTTTCAAGCATGCCCGAGCGTGACCGCGTACCACCGGGGAAGAAGAGACTGTGCGCACCTTTTTGGATGGCGAGGGTTGAATAGGTCTTCAGCGTTTCGAGGTAGATCAGGTTTTTCTTCCTGCGATCGACCTTGTAAGCACCCAGGCTATTCATGAAATAGGCGAAGATCTTGATGTTGAACAGATTCAAACCGGCCCCATAAATAAAAGCCGGAAGCCCCAGCGAGTGAATCACCCATCCGATCAGAATGGAGTCAAGGTTGCTGAAATGCGTGGGTACCATCACCACCGTGCCTTTGGAGGCGAGGTTGCGCAGCGATTTTACTTTACCTACAATCTGTATTTTGTCGCGCAGGGTGTATTGATTGCGGAAGAAGCCGCCAAACTTTTTGATTCGTGCTCCATTCAGCAAGCGGGCGAACCAAAACTTGACCAGTTCGCGGGTAAATTTGTATGAAGTAGCTTTAAAGTTGCCTGCAATTTCATTCGCGTACCGGTTTACAATACGCTTCAATAGTTCCTCTTCGGCTTTAGCACGGGTTTCCTCCGGCTGATTGGTCAACTCGACCAGCTCATTCTTGAGATTTGCCCAAAAACGAGGTTCATCTTTGGGGTCTACGCGCCACCGATTTCGTTTCAGCCGGTTCTGTTCGCGATAAATCGTGGCTTCCAGTTCATCGGCCAGTGCGCGGGTCTCCGGCCGCATGGCGTGCAGGCGCTCAATCGTTTGCCGCGTTACCTCTTCAATAAACTCCTTGCGATTGCGACTGAGCTGGTACACGGGCCAATCCGGTATACCATCCAAAATCGGTTTATATTTCTTGTTTTTGTTTCGCTTTTCTTCCAGAACTTCCATGGAATACACAAAAGAGCATCAAAGTTAACCCCTTGGGGTTCAAACGCAAATGGAGATTATGGGGCGTTCAACGCCCGCTGCAAACTGGCGGCCATGCTTTCAAAACGGGCCAGGGCTGCCTGCACAAATTCTTCCGTCACCATCTCGCGAAGTTCATTTTCATGCGCTACATCCCATTCATTGACTTTAAATGTCTGTTCAAACGGGCCTGCCTCCAACTTAATAAGGTATTTATTGTTCCAGTAAAACAAGGTAATGGTACACTGGGGGTGGTTAATTTGGCCGACAACGCGCATGGTTTAGCGATTATGGGTTTGTAAGGGAACAGCCGTCCGTCCGTACTATCGGGGCGGTTGGATCGTTATTTTAAGGTGAACTTGTCTGCAAATTTATTGTTGTATTTTTGATTCGAATGGGGAAGTTGAAACGTTTTTTTTACTGCTCAGTATTCATCGCCTTGCTGGCCGGTCTTAATGAAGCGCAGGCCACTCACCTGCGGGCGGGGGAGATCATCGTGAAACGGCAGAATTGCACGGGTCTTTTGTTTACCGTCACGATTCGGGTTTATGTCAATACGGGTTCTAATATCAATTTTGGTGGGGATGGTATTCTGAACTTTGGTGACGGAACGCGAATGACGGTTCCTGAACTAGAAAGTATCCCGAGACCTGATTTGGGTGCGGCTATTGGGTACGTGGAGTACTCCAAAACCCATACCTTCCCGGGGCCCGGCCGTTACGTGGTGAGTTATCTGGAGCCCAACCGAAATGCCGGCATTCTGAACATGACCAATTCGGTTGACACCCAGTTTTATATTGAGACCGCTATCAATATCGATCCCTTCCTCGGTTGTAATCAGTCCACGCCTGACCTATTGGTTCCACCTGTGGATAAGGCCTGCACCGGTGGAGCCTGGTATCATAACCCCGGTGCATTTGATTTAGATGGCGACAGCCTTTCGTACGAGTTCATTACGCCTAAGCAGGCGCGCGGAATCTTTGTCAACGGCTACCGCGATCCGAACTCAAGGGATTTTTACAATCCTCCGCCTTTTAATCAGGCAAACGAGAACCAGAACGGTCCACCCACATTCAGCATTAATCCCGTCACGGGAACCATCATCTGGGATTCGCCCGGAAAGCAGGGCGAGTATAACATTGCTTTTCTCATAAAAGAGTGGCGAAAAATCGGAGGCATTTGGGTGCTCATTGGGTTTGTCACCCGCGACATGCAGATCGAAGTGGAAGACTGCCTCAACCAACGACCTGAAATTAATGTGCCGATCGACACCTGCGTAGTGGCGGGGTCCACGCTGGTGAATAACAATGATATTTTTGGGACTGACCCTGATAATGTTCCCACCAGGCGCGACAGCTTGAAGATTGAAGCCTTCTCCGATGTGTTTGCGCGCGGAGCCGTGTTTGCGCCCACACCGGCCAAATTTCGCTGGCCCGCGGCTGACGGAAAGGTGCGCTCTACTTTTAGCTGGCAAACCGAATGTGCGGATGTGAAAGAGCAGCCGTACCAAGTGGTTTTTAAGGTAACGGACAAATCATCGCGCGGCCCTTCCCTGGCGCAATTCAAAACGTGGCGAATTAAAGTTGTCGGCCCCGCGCCTGAGTGGCAGTCTCCTCCAACGGTAGCGCCTTCCACGCGGTTTGCAACATTAACCTGGAAGCCTTATGTATGCACAAACGCTGTGCGCATCCAGATTTGGCGCAAAATCGATACCTCAACCATTCCCTTCAGCGCCTGCATTACGGGCATGCCCCCCGGTTTTGGGTTTGAGTTGATAGCGACAGTGCCTCGCAGCGCCACCACCTTTGTGGATAAAAATGGCGGACAGGGCCTCGCACCGGGAGCTTCGTACTGCTACCGGTTGGTAGCCGAGTTTCCCCAGCCCGCAGGAGGGCTCAGCTACGTGTCCGATGAAGTTTGTACGCCAACCATTGAGTCGGTTGCTCCCGTTGTTACCAATGTGACCATCGACCGCACGAACAACACCAACGGCCAGATTACCGTGAAATGGGCAGAGCCATTGAATGCCCCCGTCACGTTTATCAAACCCTACCGTTACCGTGTGCTCCGTGCCAACGGTTTCTCCGGCAATGTCGGGTTGGTAGCTGCACACCCGGGCTTGTTAAGTGATACTACATTCACCGAACAAGCCTTGAATACGCGCGATAACATTTACAACTATCGGGTCATTGCGTTTGATAACAATGGCCAACTCATGGATACGTCAGCGACTGCGTCAACGGTTCGGTTGGAGTTAGCCACGGGCTTTAAACGCATCACGTTAAATTGGAATGCCTTTGTGCCCTGGAGTAATCGGGCAAATGACTTAACTTTTCCCAGACACCTGATCTTTAGAGGACCAGCCGGGGCTACCGAAGCGCAAATGGTACTTATCGATAGTGTCAATGTCAACCAGCGCTACCAGTATGTAGATTCCGGGCAGTACAATGCTCAGCCGTTGCGCGAAGATCAGGAGTATTGTTACCGCGTGGAGACACGCGGCTCATATGGTGATAACCCGGCCCTGCCCAAACCCCTGAATAATTTCTCGCAGATTATTTGCGGCCAGCCCAGCGATGATGAGCCGCCTTGCGCGTTGGAGATTACCGCCACGGGCACCCGTTGCGAAGAGTTTATCAGTTCCGTTCCGTGCGAGACGAGTGACGGCAGCTCATTCCCGTACTCGAATGTGTTGAGTTGGAAACGCCCGCTTGAGGCGAAGTGTTTAACGGATGTTCGCGGATACAACATCTATATGGCGCCCGTGACGGGGGGTGAATTTATTCTCTATCGCCAAAACGTACCCGACACGTTCTTCATTGATCAAAACCTGCCCTCGTTTGCGCGTTGCTATAAAGTAACAGCGGTTGACCGTGCCGGCAACGAAAGTGAACGGAGCGAGGAGTTCTGCTTTGATAACTGCCCGCAATACAAGTTGCCCAACGTATTCACACCCAACGGTGATGGCTGTAATGATTTTTTCAGTGCCTATAGTGAGCGGTTCAAAATTCCGGGATCGGAACCACCCGCCACGCCCTGCGGCTTGATTAATGAGAATGAGGTTCGCACGGCTTGTCCGCGCTTCGTACGCAGTATTACGTTCTCGGTATACAATCGGTGGGGCAAGCAGGTTTATCGATATGAATCTGGAGGCGAAAACAACATTTACATCGACTGGAACGGTAAAGACAATAACGGACGCGACCTGGCTGATGGCGTTTACTACTATACGGTCGACATTGTCTTTGATGTAGTCGATCCGGCCCGCCAAAATCAAACCCTCAAGGGTTGGGTGCAAATTGTGCGATGAATCATCCCATAGTCCTATTTGACGGTGTTTGTAATCTCTGCCACAGCTCGGTACAGTTCATTATTCGACACGACCCTGCCGGCCATTTTCATTTTGCGGCCCTGCAAAGCGATTTTGCCCGCGAACAACTCAAGCGTTTTCAGGTAGCCGGGCATTTGGATTCCATCGTGCTGATTGAGGACGGAGTGTTGTACACCCGAAGCACGGCCGCCCTTCGGGTGGCCCGCCATCTCAAAGGGTGGAGTTGGCTTTACCTTTTCCGATGGGTACCCCCGTTTCTGCGCGATGGGGTTTACGACCTCGTAGCCCGAAACCGATACCGGCTTTTTGGCCGGCAGCACGAGTGCATGTTACCCACACCCGAGTTGCGAGCCCGCTTTATCAACTGATTTTGGTTTATTTTGCGGTGCTTATTTGAGCGACCATGAAAAGAGCATACGTTTTTCCGGGTCAGGGTGCCCAGTTTACCGGAATGGGCAAAGATGTATATGACGGTAGCCCCAAAGCCCGCGCGCTGATGGATGAGGCCAATCGCATTTTGGGTTTCGATATTTTGTCCATCATGTTCAGCGGCTCGGCCGATGATCTCAAGCAAACCAAAGTCACACAACCGGCCATCTTCATTCATTCGGTGGCGGTAGCCCAGGCCAGTCCCGACTTCAAACCCGACATGGTGGCCGGTCATTCGCTGGGCGAATTCTCGTCACTGGTCGCGAACGGTACGCTGAGTTTTGCCGATGGGTTGCGCCTGGTGTCACAACGGGCACAAGCGATGCAAAAAGCCTGCGAGCAAAACCCTTCGACCATGGCCGCCATTCTGGGATTGGACGATACGAAGGTCGAGGAAATTTGTGCTTCGATTACCGATGAAGTAGTGGTGGCAGCCAACTACAATTGCCCCGGGCAGTTGGTGATTAGTGGTAGCTTGAAGGGAATCGAAATTGCCTGCGAAAAAATGAAGGCGGCAGGGGCCAAACGCGCGTTGCCGCTGCAGGTGGGAGGGGCGTTTCACTCACCATTGATGGAACCCGCCCGCGAAGAATTGGCAGCCGCCATTGAGCGCACCCAGTTTCATACGCCAACGTGCCCGGTTTATCAGAATGTAAATGCACAACCGGCTATGGACGTTGCGCAGATCAAACAAAACCTGATTGCCCAACTAACCGCCCCGGTGCGCTGGACACAATCCGTGCAGCACATGGTGGCCGATGGTGCTACTCATTTTGTTGAGTGTGGCCCGGGGAAAGTGTTGCAGGGGTTGGTGAAGAAGATTGCGCCCGCTGCGGAAGCAACAAGCCTCTAGTAGTATTCACGTACCGTCAGCAGGTCATAACACTCCCGCAGCAATTGCTGGTTGGTTTTGCCGTACTGCGGGTGCACAAAGTCCGGGGCAATTTCCGCCAACGGCACCAGCGTAAAACGTCTGTCGGGGATGCCCGGGTGAGGCAGCATCAGGCGGGCGGTTTGCACTACGTCCTGGCCGTAGTACAAAATATCCAGGTCAATGGTGCGGGGCGCCCACCGCTCGCTTCGCTCGCGGCCCATCTGGCGCTCAATGTCCATCAGGGTTTCCAACAACGTTTCCGGGGCCAGGTCGGTTTCCACTTCCACCACCTGATTGAGAAATTCGGGCTGGTCGGTTTTCCCCCAGGCCTCTGTACGGTAGACGGCCGATGTGTTCAGGATCGGGCCTGCGGCCGCGCGGATCGCCTCCCGCGCTGAGGCCAGGTTGGCCGGCCGATCGCCCAGATTGCTTCCCAACAGTAAATAGATATTTTTGCGCCCCATAGCAAACTCGCAGCCCCCTGGCCGCGTTTGAAAAGCAAGTATACAACACATGAACTTCTTAAAGACCTTTTTTGCCTCCTGTTTGGGCTCCCTTCTTGCCCTTTTCTTATTTTTCATCATTGGTATCTTCCTGGTAGCCGGCATTATCGGTGCTGCCATGTCGGGGGGCGATGAGTCGCTCACGACCATTAGCGACAATTCCGTTTTTCGACTGGAGCTTAACGTGCCCATCACCGAATTGGAGGTCGAGGACCCATTCGAAGGCTTGCCCCTTCCGGGTATTGAATCCGGCTCCATCGGGCTCATTCAACTCAAACAGGCAATCGATCATGCGGCCTCCGATCCCAAAATCAAAGGCATTTACCTCGATGTGAGCTTTTTTATGGGGGGCTATGCCACGGCCCGCGAAATCCGCCAATCGCTGGAGGAGTTTAAGGCTACCGGCAAATGGGTGATTGCTTACAGCGAAATGATGTCGGAGTCCTCGTATTACATTGCCTCGGCTGCAGACAAAGTTTTCCTGAATCCCGAAGGTGATCTGGAGTTTAATGGCCTCTCGGTTGAAATCGGATTTTTCAAACAGTTGTTCGACAAGCTGGAGATAAAACCCGAGGTGTTTCGGGTGGGCGATTTTAAGAGCGCGGTCGAGCCGTTCCTGCTTGATAAAATGAGCGATGAGAACCGCCTTCAACTGAATGCCCTTCTCGGCTCCATGTATGGTACCCTGCTGTCGGATATTGCAGCCTCGCGCCAGCGTGAAGCAGCCGATCTTCGGGCTATAGCCGACAAAGCGTTGGTAACCAGCGCCCGCCAGGCGCGCGAGCATGGGCTGGTGGATTCCCTGATGTACTATGACCAGGTGGAGGACTACCTGCGCGATAAACTGGGGTTGGCGGAGGACAAGAAAATTACGTTTGCCCGGTATGGCAAATACCGCAAGAGTTTCGCCACCGCTTCCAAATCCAAAAATGAAATTGCTGTGATTGTAGCCGATGGCGACATTCTGCCGGGCGAAGCGCAACCCGGTGTTGTTGGGTCCGAGACCTTTGCCGAACAACTGCGCAAAGCGAGGAAGAACGATAATGTAAAGGCGATCGTCCTGCGCATCAACTCACCCGGTGGCAGTTCGCTGGCCAGCGATGTGATGTGGCGCGAAATTGTATTGGCCTCGGAAGAAAAACCGGTGATCGCCTCGATGGGCGATTATGCGGCAAGTGGCGGTTACTACCTGGCCATGGCTTGCGATACCATTGTAACACAGCCCAACACCATTACCGGGTCGATTGGTGTCTTTAGTATCTTATACGATGCCAGTGATTTCCTGAAAAATAAACTCGGTATCACATTCGATGAGGTGCGCACCGGACAGACAGCCGACCTGATCACTTTTACGCGGCCACTGAATGCCCAGGAACGTAACATCTGGCAAAACCGGACCAACGAAATTTATGAGATGTTCACCACCAAGGCGGCCCAGGGGCGGGGTATGGCGGTAGAAGACATAAAAGACATCGCCTCGGGCCGGGTGTGGTCGGGCAAACAGGCGTTAGTTAACGGGTTAGCCGATGTGGAGGGTGGTTTGGCCGATGCGTTGACGCTGGCAGCCGGGCAGGCCGGGCTGGGCAATGATTATAAGGTCAAATATTATCCTAAACCAAAGACATTTCTGGAGCTTTGGCTGTCCAATATGGAGGAGACGGCCGCGGAGAGGGCCATGCGCGAGAAGCTGGGATCGGCCTACCCGTTATACCGGGAGTGGCAGCAACTGGAAAAGCTTAAGGGTAACCAGGCGCGGCTGCCGTTCAGGTTTAGGGTGATGTAAGGTTTTTCGAAAAAATGTAAAAAAGCAGTGCGGTAATGAAGAGTTACTCCATTCACGGCACTGCTTAAAGCGAAGAAAATTATCTTATAGGCTTACTTTCTCAACAGCGAATCCACCAGTTGAGGATTCAAATGTCGAAGCCGTTGTGACAGCCGCTTTTTTGCTATTGTTGTTTAAGCTGAAGGATATTAACTAATCGATAATCCCAATAGCGCGACTGCGAATAGCTTTTTTATTGTTTGATGTGATTGAGGTGAAAAATTTATCTAACAACTTTCTCTACTTCAATTCCGTTGTTAGGCTTTACCTCTTCATCGCTGCAAGCAGTGAACGTAACAGCACAAACAAGAACAATGGCGATTAGGGAGAATAACTTTTTCATGGCTTTTTTGATTTGGTTTATTGATTGCTTTTCTTATGTTTGACAATTGCCGTTTTCAGCAATTAACAACTCAAAGTTGAAGTTGATTCGAAAACTTAGCCATGTAAGTTTTTTCAAAAAATTACTCGTGTACCTAAAAATTCGATCTTTTTGGCTTTTTGTGGCTATTCAGGCCCTGGCTTGGCATGTCCAAGGGCAAGGGCAACGGCTCAGCCCTATTGATTCTATCAAAAAGGTTATCGCTCAGACGACTCATCAAGATCTTTCAGCGCTCCACTATAACCTTGGATTTGAGTATTATCTTATTGGTGATTTTGATCGCGCTCTGGAGTCCCTTGACATCGCCCGGATTATCTCACTGAAAGCCGGGGACAGCCTGTACTTTGTCAAGGCAGGAAGGCTTTCAGGTCAAATTTTCCGGAGGCAAAACAAACTCAATAAATCTGTGTCTTCCTCGCAGGCAGTTGTGCCTGTTGCTCTCCGTAATTCGTCAAACCCGAGTTTCAACCAGGAGTTAGAGTTCTTGTACAATAGCCTTGGAATCGCTTACACATTTCTTGCTCAATACGATAGCGCCCTCGACAATCACTTTAAGTGTCTTGTTCTTCGCGAGGCCCGGGGCGATAATTATGACATTAGCATTTCATTAAACAATATTGGGCTTCTGTACTATAAAATTAAGAGTTATCCGAAGGCTCTCGAGTTTTATGAGAAATCGCTTCGAGAACTCGAAAAAGGAACCAATCAGGATTTCAAAGCTTCTTTACTTGTCAACCTGGGACTTTGTCACAGCAAGTTGAAAGAATATGACCTAGCAAAAAGTTATATCGAGGATGGACTCACTAGTTGTGCCGGCCAGTGCGACCCTCAACTCGAGATTGAGGGAAACATGGGATTAGGTTTCTCATTTTTTCAATTGGGAAACTATCAGAGCGCCCGTGAACATTTTCTGAAGTCGTACACATTTTCGAAAACATCGAATAATCCCCGTTTTGAACTTGAGAGTCTAGTCTATCTGATCACCGTTGAGAATCGCGACCGTAATTTTGAAATGGCAGGCAAGTACCTTTTCGAGGCAGAAGCTTTGTCGCAAGGCTCTGAATACAGTTCGTTGCGTTCTGATGTGTATAAGGAATATGCGAGGTATTTCAATGAATTAGACGAGTTTGAGAAAGCAGCGCATTATCAAAAAAAGTATATCGAACATTCGGAGGCAATATTCAACGAACGACTGCTGGAGTCAATTTCCAAAATCGAAACCGACTTCGATCAACGCGAAAACATGCGAACCATTCGCGAAAAGGAGTTGGCCCTCGATCAATCGCGTAAGCTGAATTTCGCCATTGCCGGGCTATTTCTGCTGGCGGGTGCGCTGGCCGTGGCCATGTTCCTCTCCAACCGCATTGTGCGCAGGGTGAACGTGGCGCTAGGCGAAGCCCGCAATCAACTGGAAATACAAAACACGGAGCTGGACAAACTGGTGGAGGCGCGTACAGAGGAACTCAACCGCTCCAATGCTTCGTTGCGCAAAGCCATGGCCGAACTGGATCACTTCATCTACAAAACCTCGCACGATATTCTCGGGCCGCTGGCTACGCTCAAGGGCATAACGGGTTTGGCCCTAATGGACGTTAAAGAACCTCTCGCCCGCGATTATTTCGAAAAGCTTGATATAACGGCTGCAAAGCTTAACTCTGTACTCACGCGGCTGATGATCGTCAACCAGATCAATAACGCCCTGCTGGTGCCCGTTAAGGTGAATGTTTCTCAGATCATCGAAAGTGTGCTCGTGCTGCAACGGAAAGAAGGAATCCCGGCCCGCATGAACGTTTCCACCTTTGTGCCACCCGATGTGGAAGTCAACTCCGAACCCCAGTTGCTCAGCATTGTGCTCGAGAACCTGATCGGTAACGCCATTAAGTACTACAACCAGAGTGAGCGGGTTGATCCTTTTGTTAAAATCACGGCCGTGGTCATCAATAAGCAATTGCTTGTGGAGGTGCTGGACAACGGCATTGGCATCAGCGAGGAAATGAAACACGAGGTGTTCAAAATGTTTACCCGCGCCTCCGAACGGTCGGATACCGGTGGTGTGGGCCTCTACCTGTCGCAGCAGGCGGCCGACAAACTGGGTGGCAGCATTTCATTTGAAACAACACCCGAAAAGTATACGCGGTTCACGGCTGTAATTCCGGCCGACTTGCAGAAGGTGATTGACAGCCGGCAGGGTGGAAAACCGGCTGGTGCCGCCCCGGCCAAGCTTTTGAAAACTTCTCCGGATGCCAGCCGCAAGGCTTCATAATTGAGGCTGTTTTGCCATCTTTGCGCCCTGTTCTCGGGCTTTGCGCATGAGTAAAAAGGATTTTAAACGAACTACGGTAACCGCGGCATTGCCCTATGCCAACGGCCCGCTCCACATTGGCCACCTGGCCGGTGCGTACCTGCCGGCCGATACCTACGTTAGGTACCTGCGGCTGAAGGGTGAGGATGTAGCCTTTGTCTGCGGATCCGATGAGCATGGCGTGGCCATCACGCTGGGCGCCAAAAAGGAGGGCGTAACTCCGCAGGCCTTTGTGGATAAGTACCATGCTTTGATGAAGCAGGCCTTCGCTGATTTTGGTATCTCGTTCGATATCTATTCGCGCACATCTTCGGCTATCCACCGCGAAACCTCCCAGGATTTCTTCCGCAAAATTGACGCGCAGAAACTTTTTGTCGAGGACACGTCTGACCAGTTTTACGATGAGCAGGAGGGTATCTTTTTGGCCGACCGCTACATTGTTGGCACCTGCCCCAACTGCGGGCACGATCGCGCCTATGGCGACCAGTGCGAAAAGTGCGGAACCAGCCTAAGCCCGCGGCAACTGATCAATCCGCGCTCGGCCGTATCCGGTAATGCCCCGGTGCTCAAGCCAACTAAGCATTGGTATTTCCCGCTCGATCGCTTCGAAGGGTGGTTAAAAGAATGGTTAGTGGAAGGTCACCGGCACGATTGGAAGACGAACGTGTACGGCCAGTGCAAGTCGTGGCTGGAGCAAGGATTACAACCCCGTTCCATTACACGCGATCTGGATTGGGGTATACCCGTGCCGCGCGAGGATGCCAAAGGTAAAGTGCTGTACGTGTGGTTCGATGCACCCATTGGTTACATCAGTGCCACCAAGGAACTGAAGGGAGCCGACTGGGAGAAATACTGGAAAGATCCCGACACGCGGCTTGTCCACTTCATTGGCAAAGACAACATCGTTTTTCATTGCATCATCTTTCCGGCCATGCTCAAAGCCGAGGGCTCGTTTATTTTGCCCGACAATGTGCCGGCTAACGAGTTTTTGAACCTCGAAGGAGATAAGATTTCAACTTCGCGCAACCATGCCGTTTGGCTGCACGAGTACCTGCGCGATTTTCCCGGGCGAAGGGACGAGTTGCGCTATGTACTCACCTCCATTTCACCCGAAACCAAAGATGCCGACTTCACCTGGAAGGATTACCAGCAGAAAGTGAACAGTGAGCTGGTGGCGATACTCGGCAATTTTGTGAACCGCGTGATGGTGCTCACCCACAAGTATTTTGAAGGCCGCGTGCCTCCGGCCGAGGAGTTGAAAGGAACCACCGACAAGCGCAAAAAAGTGCTGGCGGTTTACCATCAGGCTCACCGCGATCTCGATCAAAGTGTGGCTGCGCTGATCGATAGCCTGGAAAACTTCCGCTTCCGCGAGGCGCAGTTTCAGCTCATGAACATGGCGCGCACGGGCAATAAATTCCTGGCCGATACCGAGCCGTGGAAGCTCGCGAAAGAGGATATGGAAGCGGTGGGCGCCATTCTCAACTACGCGCTGATGGTGGTGGGCAATCTGGCCATTGCATCCGCGCCCTTCCTGCCCGATGGTAGCGAAGCCATCCGGCAGCAGTTGGGTGTTGATCTCACTACCGCCAGCCGTCAATTCTGGACAGGCAAGAAATTAGTAGAACCTGTGCCGGCCGGCCATCAGCTGGGCCAGCCGGTGTTGTTGTATGAGAATGTGGAAGATGCCGACATCCAGCCGCAACTGGAGCGGCTGCAAAAACCTAAAGGGACAAACGTGGAAGCAACCGCCAACTCCGTTAAACCGCTGAAGCCTACTGTGACCATCGATGACTTCGGGAAGCTGGACATCCGCATTGGTACGGTGACGGCAGCCGAGAAAATGGAAAAATCCGACAAGCTGCTAAAACTCACCGTCAACAGCGGGCTGGACCAGCGCACCATTCTCAGTGGTATCGCGAAGCAGTACACCCCCGAGCAGATGGTGGGCAAGCAGGTGACGTTTATTGCCAACCTGGCCCCGCGCAAGATGATGGGTATCGAGTCGCAGGGTATGATTCTGATGGCTGAAGATCAGGACGGCAAGTTGCGGTTGCTGCAACCCAATGAAGCGGTGAACCCGGGCGCGAGTGTGAGTTGAGGGGTGGTTGGTTAGTTGGGCGGCTACGGGCCTTTACGGGGTTCGCTGCGCTCCGTGGCCCGGTGGGCCACCACGCCCTCCAAGCCCCTGCCGCTCAGTTTAGGCGGTGAGCTGTCGCAGCTCCAACGGCTTCAGCCCCTCTTCTTTCGTCCTTTTTTCTTCTCCGGCCCGAACAGCGGCTGGGTGTATTTCTGGTAGAGTTCGAAAAGAAACTCAATACGCTGCATTTCGGTATCGAAGGGTTGGGGGCGGTAACACGTGTCTACAAACTTATCGAGGTCTTGGTGGGCCCGCACCAGATCGGGCGGCATGGTAAGCGGATCGTACAAATCTGCCAACGAACTCTCGGGGTAACGGGTGCGCACTTTTAAGATTTGATTGGCCAGTTTCTCCACACCATCTACTTTTTGCTTAGGTAAGTCTTGCGGCCAGGGGAAGTTGTTGTAGACTATTGTGTTTGAATAGCTGTATCGACTTTCTAATCGGCCGCATGTGTACCGCATCCAAGTCATATGCATAAGCGATGTTAAAATACCGAAGTGGAAATGGGTTGCGTTTGGTACAAAGAAGTTCTTGTCTGTGATGATGTCGTCTTTTGACATATAGCCAATCGGTATGTAGAGCCGATTTTCAGAACTTACTTTGGGAATAAGCAGAAAGTCGGATTTTGGTTGGCGTTCTTCTGCAAACAAATATGGAAATGCCGCCATTCTGCGCGTATTGTCTCGGGTGCTCTCGTCCCTGAATTTTCTAACGCACTCAAGTCTCTCTAGTATTTCCGGATACCCTTTCAACTCAGCAGGGGTAACATCTTTTAACCACAGACACCAACGATGAAAGCCGTTAATAAACTCATCGCCACTGTAGAACTTTTTAATAAACTTTTTTACACCCGGATATTTATCGATCAGCTCCGTTCTCTCTTCATCGCTAATGATTAAGAAACCACCATCGCGCAATGCACTGCCCGACTGCATCGTGGGAGCCTTGCAAATTGGTTTGCTGATGGATGATAATGTGATATCGGCACCGGCCACCAAATACGGGTTGATGTTCGCCACTTTTTTCGCCAGGGGTTCCGACCTTAGGTCTGGGTATTCAAATAATATTTTTGTTTTTGGCTCTGCCAACGAAAACCCGACAATGACCACGTGCACAGCCGCCCTTCCTTTAGCTTCATTATTCCACTTAAATGTGCGGTGGGCAAACTTGATCTTTATACCTAACTTAAACAATTCACTCCAAATAAGTCCCGGTTGTTCGCCTTGGGTAATTGAGTTCGTTGAAACAAACGCAACTTCTGTTTTTGAGTCTTTGAGATATCTCGCAGCTTGTAAGTACCAGCAGCAGACGTAATCCAACATTCCAAAGGACTTCATGCCATGAAAGACCAGCGTCATGTCTTCTTTTTGCTCTTTGGTTTGGTAGGCTGATCCAATGAATGGCGGGTTACCTAGAATATAATCAAATCGAATGGTAGATGACAAAGTCTTTTCCCCTTCGGTGATCGTAAAGCTCTTTGCCTTTACGTTCACAGATTTGAAGGGCATCTCCGGTTCTTTTACCAGAAATATATTGGCATGTTCGGCTTCAATATCAATATTGTTTACAGGGTTTAGCAGGCTTTGCCAATCCATCCGTAAAGCATTGCCGTGTACAATCGTAGCGCTTTTCTTTAGCGGCAGTCGTTTATAATATTCGCCAAATTCAGCGCTGAGGCGCATGTTCATTTGGTGGTCGATCAGCCACATGGCTACCGTTGCAATCTGCGAGGCAAATTCCTCGTACTCTATGCCGTAAAACGCATCTACGTCTATCTTGCTCAACTGGCTTACATCGGTAAGCAACTGGCCTTTGAAGAGGATGTTAAGAATCTCCAATTCCAACAAGCGCAATTCGCGGTAGGTAATAATCAAAAAATTACCGCTGCCGCAGGCGGGGTCTAAAAACTTAAGCTGAGCTAACTTGTCGTGAAACTTTTGCAGCCGAGCCTTGTTGCTTTTTACCGTTTCAAACTCTTGCCGCAATTCATCCAGAAACAAACCCTGAATGAGTTTCATGATATTCTTTTCGCTGGTGTAATGTGCCCCAAGGTTTCTGCGCTCCTTCGGGTTCATTACACTCTGGAACATAGAACCAAAAATGGCGGGGGAGATTACGCTCCAATCGAAGTAGCAACACGTGAGCAGTTTGGTGCGCATCCGGCTATCGAACGAGGCCAGATGCAACGGCTCGGCAAACAACGAGCCGTTTACGTAGGGAAAGGCGGCTACCTGTTCGTCTAAGTTTTTTTGTCGTTGGTTTTCGGGCGTATTGAGGGTTTGAAAAAGTTGCGCAATGTGGATGCCCAAATCGCTGCCATCTTCTTTGGTGCGAAGTTCGATGTAATCGGTAAACTGCTGTTTGTCGAAAATGGTAGTGTCTTCGGCAAAGAGGCAAAAGAGCAGGCGTACGAGCATCACTTCTAACTCGTGGCCGGAATAGCCGTTGGCCAGCAGGGCATCGTGCAGATCGCCCATCAGCTCTGCGGCCTTGATGTTTACCGGCTCCTGGTCTTTGTACACGCGCTGTTGGTAGCCACTGATGAACCCAAAGAGGTTAATATTTTTGTAAAGGTCTTTCAGCTGGAATTCGGCCTCGGTATTGGAGATGAGGTCGAACAGCTTGAACTCGGTAAAGTTGGAGACGATGATGTAGCGGGGTAGTTCCTCGTCTTTGAGGCCCGGAAAGTAGTCTTTGGCTTGCGCAAAGGCCGTGCTCAGGTCTTTGCCTTTGCTTTTGTGTTCCACCAGTACCACGCGTTTCCACAAAAGGTCAATAAATCCTTGGTGGCCATCGGCTTTCTTTACGGGCTTTTCAAACGTAGCTACGCGTTTGCGCGATACGCCAAAAACGTTGAAAAAGTCATTCCAGAAGGTTTGGGCTTCGGCCCGTTCATCGGAAACGTTCTCCCACTCTTTGGAGAACTCGGAGGCGCGCTTGCGGATTTCGTTGAGGCTTAAGGGCATGAAATCGAGTACTTTCGAAGAACAAGTTAGCCCATTTCCTCAAATCTTTGGCTTTTTCGCTATTGTGTTTTGAAATTCTGACACCAACTGTCATTCCGATTATTTCCGTTGCGTGTTTTCCAACAAAATTCCCTTGAGGTTGTTGTTTTCTGCATGGCTGCGATGGCATTGGTCGTTGATACGTTCTTGTTTGCACTCGCCTGGGCGGTGCAATTGGTGGTGTATCCCGGCTTTCGTTGGGTTAACACGGCCGCCAACCCCCACTGGCATCGGACGTATACCTCACGCATTGTTGTATTAACGCTGCCCACCATGGTGGCACAACTCGTACTCCATGGTTTAATCGCCTATCGCCATCCCGGCTGGATCAACGCCCTGGGTCTCCTGCTGGTACTCATCAGTTGGGCTATCACGTTTGGAAGCGCAGTGCGCGTGCATCAAAAAATCAGCATTCAAGGGCCACGGCAGGAACTTCTCGATAGCCTGATGGCTGTACATGGGTTTCGAACCGGTGTGTGGAGTATAGTGTTTCTCATTCAAATCAAACAGACGCTTTTATGACAATCTCGGATAACGCGGCACGCCTGACGTTACGGGCAGCCGCGGCCTACAACGTACTGTGGGGCGCTTGGGTGGTTTTGTTCCCTGCGCATTTTTTTACCCTTGCAGGGATGGCTGTGCCCGACCAGCTCATGATCTGGCAGGGAATGGGTATGGTGATTGGGGTTTACGGGCTGGGGTATTGGTGGGCCAGCTCCGATGCCGTTCGCCATTGGCCGATTGTGGCGGTAGGGTTTTTGGGAAAGATTTTCGGACCGTTGGGATTTGCGTTCAATTATGTTCAAGGCGTTGTTCCTTTTTCGTTCTTTTACACGTTAATCACTAACGATTTCATCTGGTGGGTGCCCTTCTTTTTGATTTTGAAGAAAGTACACGAAACCACGCGTTGGCGTCTTACCGACTAGGTCATGTTTCGTAACGCATTTAATCGGGTGTGGCAAACGCTGGTGCACGCCCTGCGGCAAGGCACCAGCCCGAAAAAGCTGGCGCTCACCTGCGCGTTGGGGGTAGTGCTGGGTATTTTTCCGGTTTATGGCAGCACCACGCTGCTGTGTTTTGGTGTTGCGCTCGTGTTGCGATTAAATGTGGTCGTCATTCAAGCCATAAACTATTTGCTTACACCGGTGCAATTGGTGCTGTTGATTCCGTTTATGCAGGGTGGCATTTGGCTGTTTGGCTGGCCGGCCATTCCACTCGACCTTGCGGTATTGACTACGCGAATCGAGAAGGATGCCTGGCTTTTGGTGCGTGAGCTTGGTGCTGTGGTCGGGGGCGGGGTTGTGGTGTGGATGCTGGTGGCCGCTCCGCTCGTTTTCGTATTGTTCTATGGATTGAATTGGGCAATTGTGAAATGGCAGAACAGACAGGGCGTTGGAGACGTAAACCAACAGATAGTCAAATGATGGCTGAGACGTTGAGCAAAACATAGAAATACCGTCCGTAATTCTGGTCCTCGTTGGTGTTCCACGTCAACAGGAATTCAGAAATCGTGGGCAAAGGCCTATAATTCACGGTTGGTATGGTCATTCCAAAAAACCTTATCTTTGAAATGATGAAATTCACGGCAATTATTGAAAAGACGGAAGACGGCTGGTTTGTAGGGCAAGTTGAAGAGATGCCCGCTGCCATTTCCCAAGGTAAAACGATTGATGAGTTGAAAATCAATTTGATTGACGCTCTTCGGCTGTTGTTGGAAGTGAATCGGGAAAACACAGAAAAAGAGTATCGGGGCAGGGCCGTCATTCGTGAGGAGCTGTCGCTGGCTTAATGAAATGCGGAGATCTCATTCGCCATCTTGAAAGCCACGGTTGTGTGTTGTTGAGGGAAGGCGCAAATCACTCCATTTACCAGAACCCAAAGAATAAAAAGCAAACATCAGTCAGTCGCCATCGTGAATTAGCGGACTTGTTGTGCCGAAAGGTTTGTCGGCAACTGGAAATACCGGAGATCAGGTAAGTTGTGCTATTCGTGGTTATCGGTTAAACGTATTCATCGCATTCACCAACCCCGCCAGGCAAAACGTGGTGATGGCTTCGCCTGCGCGGTCGAGCACTTCCGGCATTTGTTTGAATTCATCTTCACTAAACCGGCTGAGCACATAATCCACCTGCTGGCCACGGCCGAAGTCGCTGCCAATGCCCACGCGCAGGCGTGGGTAGTTTTGTCCCCCGGTTAACTCTTCAATGTTTTTTAGCCCGTTGTGGCCGGCCGAACTGCCCTGCGGCCGCAGGCGCAGTTTGCCAAACGGCAGCGCCAGGTCGTCCACTACCACCAAGGTTTGTCCTTTGGGGATGTTCAGTTCGGCCATCCAATACGCCATGGCTTTGCCGCTCAGGTTCATGTACGTGTTGGGTTTGATGAGGTGAATGGCTTTTCCCTTCAGCCGAAATTCGGCATGATCCGCCAGGCGTGCGGTGGCAAATTCAGCTTTGTGTTTTTCCGCCAGACGGTCGAGCACCAGAAAGCCGATGTTGTGCCGTGTGCATTCATACTCCGGCCCAATGTTGCCCAAACCAACGATGAGAAATTTCATAGTGCCTGATCAAAAAAAATCCCGTCTGCAAAGGTAGCAGACGGGATGTGTGAGGAACAGCGAGATTGGAATTACTTCTTCTTCTCGTCTTTCTTCGGAGCTTCTGCGGCCTTCTTGGCATCGGCAGCCGGAGCAGCACCCGCAGCAGCACCTGCAGCCGGAGCGGCAGCGCCTTCAGCCGGAGTAGCAGCTTTAGCAGCATCTTCAGCGGCCATCTTCGCAGCGCGTGGTACTTCTACCGCAGCAATGGCGGCTTGCTTAGGATCCAAAAATTCGAGGTTGGCCATTTTCATGTCGCCCACCTTGATGGCGTGGTGGAAATCCAGTTCGGAGCAATCCACATCGATGTGATCGGGCATATCCTTAGGGAAGCCGTACACTTTCAAAGAGGCACGCTTGCGCACCAACGCACCACCTTTGGCCACGCCCGGGGCCTGGCCCACCAAACGGGTCGGGATGTCCATCTTAATCTTGCGATCTTCACTGATCATCAGGAAGTCGGCATGAAGAAGAACTTCACTTACGGGGTGGAACTGCACTTCCTGCATAATGGCCTGGCACTCGTCACCTTCAATGTTGAGGTGCACAAAGTGGGCCTCATTGGTGTATAGCAGATCGCGGAAAAGAATCATGGGCGCATAAAAATGCACCTGCTCTTTTCCTCCGTACAATACGCACGGCACATTGCCATTTTCGCGCAGGCGCTGTGACTCAGTCTTGCCGAGATTTGCTCTTCGATACCCTATAATCTCAACGGTTTTCATAAATAAATATAGTTTAGTTTAAAAGTTACAAACGGATAAATAGCGAACTGATGGATTCGTGATCATGAATCTTGCGAATGGCCTTCGCAAACAGATCCGAAACCGAGAGGATTTTGATTTTCTTGCATGGTTGCCGGAGTGGAATGGTGTCGGTCACGACCATTTCCTCGAGTGCTGAATTCTCGATGTTTTCATACGCCTTGCCGCTGAGCACCGGGTGAGTGCACACGGCCCGCACGGAGTTGGCGCCCTTCTCTTTCAACAAACCAGCCGCCTTGCAGATCGTGCCCCCGGTATCCACCAGATCATCGACCAGAATAACGTCTTTGCCCTCTACTTCGCCAATGAGGCGCATCGATTCGATTTTGTTGGCCTCCTTGCGGTACTTGTCGCACACGGCCAGGTCGGAATTGAAAAACTTGGCAAAACTGCGGGCCCGTTTAATGCCACCTACATCCGGTGAGGCGAACATGATGTTAGCCAGGTTCAGTGACTTGAGGTAGGGCACAAAAATGTAATTGCCGTCCAGGTGATCCACCGGGATGTCGAAAAAGCCCTGGATCTGATCGGCATGCAGGTCGCAAGTCATAATGCGATCAGCACCGGCAGCGGAAATCAGGTTGGCAATCAGTTTGGCGGCAATTGCCACGCGGGGCTTGTCTTTACGGTCCTGCCGGGCATAGCCGAAGTAGGGGATAATAACGTTGACGTTTTCGGCACTGGCCCTGCGGGCAGCATCAATCATCAGCAGCATCTCCATGAAATTCTCGGCCGGGGCAAAGGTGGACTGCACGATGAATACATCATGCCCGCGCACGGACTCGCCAATGAAAGGCGACATTTCGCCATCGCTGAATTGCTGGTAGTCGACCTTGCCCAACGGCTCGCCATAGGCATGAGCGATTTTCTCAGCCAGGTAGGTGGTCGCACGTCCGGAGAAGATCTTGACTGACATACGTTTTTAAGTAAAATCCCCGAGAACGCCTCGGGGATTTTTCACTGTTGCCCGACCAGGGCTCGAACCTGGACTTTCTTGAATCAAAATCAAGCGTGTTGCCAGTTACACCATCGGGCAAAACCTTCAAAATCTGCTTGAAAAGCCAATTTTGGACTGCAAAGGTAAGATTATTTTCGAAAGCCGGAAGGGGCCCGCCCAACAAATTAGGCGGCTACTTATTCGGTGCTTCCGAGGTTTCTTGTACCGCACCTTCCACGAATCCTTCGGCCCAGAAACGATACTTGTCGAGAATGGAAATCACCGCATTTCGCAGATGACGGTCGTTGCCGAAATCAATGTCGCCATACATGGTGGTGGCGTAGCCCTGCCAGACGGACCGGTTTTGCTTGCGGTCATAAAACTGAATGAGCAGCGTGCCCGTTTTCAGATTGTATCGTTGCGCATCGTAGTCGAGATCAACGTTTTGTGTTTTCACCCACTCTTCGATGTCGGGTTGAATGTAACCGTTGAACCGGAGGCTATCACCAAACATTTTGTAGCTGATCAACAAATTGGGGCGGTTATCGGTCTGTCGGTAGCCCAGGAACTTCATGCGCGAGAGGATCGAACGCTCGATTACCCCGTTGTACATGGTGGTGTCGCTCACGCCAATCGGTTTCATGATATCAAATGACCGGTAGCGCTTGAAATTGCCCCGGTAGCTGTAGTCATACTCCACGGGTAACTCCTTGTAGCCCAGGCACCCGGCTGCTAAAAATGCCAGGCCGATCATGAACACCGCCTTCATGGCTTAAAAATTAGTAAAATGCAGGCGATATCGCAATTCAACAGGTGGCGGTGGGGCGCCCTTACCTTTCAGTTATGGAGAAATACGCATTTATCCGAAAGTATAACGCGGTGATGATCTTCCTGATGATCACCGTGACCGTGTTGGTTCTCGCCCGTGAAATCCTGATTCCGATGGCCTGGGCCCTGTATCTGGCCTTGGTTACCTATCCGTTGGCCAACCGGCTTGAACGCTGGAAAATGAATCGCGCCACGTCTTCGCTGACCATCGTGTTCTCACTTGTGCTTTTTCTCGTGGTTGTCATCTTGTTTTTTTCGTCCGAGATCATCGGATTTTCGTCCGACATCACCTTGACCGGTGACGCGCTGGAGGGCATTGCCCGCGAAACCCTTGGCGATCTGGAACACTTCGTGGGCGTGGAGGTGGCCAGCACTGATAATCTGATTAAATCCGCCATGGAAAAGCTAGGGGGTTGGCTGGTAAAAGAGCTCAGCGCAGTGGGCACTTCGCTTACCGGTTTAAGCCTGATGCTGGTCTACCTCTTTTTCTTTCTGTACTACCGCAGTTTGTTCCGGCATTACATGGGCGTCAGCTACTCGGGCGACCGGCTGGCGCGAATGAAGGATATCGTGTTGAAATCCTCGCATGTAGCCAGCGGCTACATCCGCGGCACTCTGGTGCTCACCTTGCTGATGGCCATTTTATCGATTATCGTTTTCTGGATTTTTGGCGTGCGGCACGCCTTTTTTCTGGCTGTATTTGTGGCGGTGCTCAATATCATTCCCTACATCGGTAATCTCATTGCCTTCGCAGTGGTCTTTCTCGTTGTGTTTGTCACGAAAGACAGCGTAGGAATTTCTCTTGGTGTGTTGGGATGCTTGTATGTGGCCAATCTGCTCCAGGAGAACATCGGGCGTCCGCTGATCGTGGGATCCGAAATGGACATGAACGGTTTTTTTGTCTTCGTGTCGGTAGTAATCGGGGGCACCATCTGGGGCATCTCAGGCATGATCCTGTTTATCCCGATTACGGCTGTGGTAAAAATTGCCCTTGAGGTTAATCCTCACTGGCAACATACCGCGATCCTGTTCGGATCGCTGCCGAAACCGGTGCCTCCGCCCGTTACGACAACAGGAACAGAAATATCAGAGGAAAAATAATTCCTGCGAGGGCCAACTTCCAGCCACGCTTGCGAAAGCTATTGTCGCCCGTTTGAATGAACATGCCGGTGATCGCGATGGTGAGCATGGCGGCCCCGAACACGTCCGAATAGTAAATCCACCACTTGCTGGTATCCAGGTGAAGTTTAGTCATCTGCCCCAGAACTGGCGTGGTGCGGTATGAAATTACTTTTCCTTTGCCGGTGGCCAGTTCCACCTCTACATCGTGGTTGGTGTAGTTGATTCGGAGTTGGTCCGGGGTCACCTGAAATCTGCGAAAGTCATCGTCAACGCCAACCGAGCCGCCCAGGTTGCGGGCAAAGGCTTCGGTTACCGAGTCTTTGTTGATGGCGGCCCGCTCAAACTCACGCGTATCGTAGGTGTACCGCCTGGGGTGCCACGCTTGCCGATGGTTCAGAAAAATCCCCGAAAGGGAAAAGGCGATAATCAATCCCAGGTAGAAGTAGGCGAGATCGCGGTGAGTGTTTCGGGCAGTTAGCTTCATATTTTTCGGAAAAGGCGCAAATAAAAGCGTTTCCGGAGCTAATCAAAGAAAAACAGCAAAGTTAGCCGAGACCATTCCCCATTTGTGAAATTGTGGTACTATTGGATTGCAGTAAAGTTCCAAAAACCGGATTGGATTGTGGCTGTGGCCCGACCGGAATGGTTGCCGAGTGGGTTGCGGGCTCAAACAAAGCTGCTCAACTGCACTCTCATTGGTTTACGGCTACCGGCTATACCCGGCAAGGCAAGCGCTGGCCAACCCGAATGGATGGTCTGGTATCTCTGTGAAGAAAAAGTTTTATTTCACGCGGGCCGCTACCCAGTCGCGCGCATTCACAAACGCTTCGATCCAGGGCGATACTTCGTGAGCCAGTTTGCTTTCCGGATAGTGCGGCCAGTTCCACGTGAACAGCGAGCGTTCAATGTGCGGCATAATTGCCAGATGCCGGCCATCGTGCGAGTACAAAGCCGCTACTGCGCCATCGGAGTCGTTCGGGTTTCCCGGATATTCGGCATAGGCAAAAGTGGCTCCAATGTTGACCTTGAGGTCGGCCGGTAAACGGAAGCGACCTTCACCGTGGGCCAGCCAAACCCCTAACCGCGCACCGGCATAACTTTGCAACATGACGGAGTGATTCTGCGGAATGGTAACATTGATAAAAGCGGATTCAAACTTACCCGAGCCATTGTGGTGCATTTTAGGGTGCTGCTGAATATTCAACTCACGATAGACAAGTCCTAACTCCATCATCACCTGGCAACCGTTACAAACACCAAGACTTAGCGTATCCGGCCGGTTGTAGAAATTTTCCAGGGCAGTTTTGGCTTTCGCATTATACAGGAATGCCCCCGCCCAGCCTTTGGCCGAGCCCAGCACATCGGAGTTGCTAAACCCGCCCACGAACACGATCAGGTTGACATCCCGGAGATCTTCGCGGCCACTCACCAGATCGGTCATGTGCACGTCCTTTACATCGAAGCCCGCGAGGTACAAAGCGTAAGCCATTTCCCGGTCACCGTTCACACCCTTTTCCCGAATGATGGCGGCTTTGATTCCACTTGGGTTTCTTCTGCGCGGGTCAATGCCGTAGGTCGCAAACGTGCCATTGAAGCGCGGTTGAAATTGGTAGGCCAGGGGTTGATGCCCCAGATTGTTCTTGCGCAGGTCCGCGTGTCCTTTGGGACGTTGAATCTTATCGAACAGGTAGGAGGTATTAAACCACACTTCGCGATGCTCGGCTACTGCAAATTCAACCTGAGTAGTACCCGATGCCAGCGTGACCTTTTCATTCATGATCACGGTGCCCAGCGTTTCCACGGCAATGCCCTGATCGGTTAACGCCTGGCGAACCTTTTCCGCGTTGGCCACCTGAATAACGACTCCCGGATTTTCGGCAAAAAGTCTGCACACGAGGTCATCGCTCGGGTCGAATTGAAGGCGCAGGCCTGCTCCCGGTACAGCAAAACACATTTCCAGGAGAGTCGTGATCAACCCGCCAGACGAAATATCATGTCCGGACAAAATCTGGTTCTCGCGAATGAGATTTTGGATGGCACCAAAACAAGCTGCGAAGTATTGGGCATCGCGCACGGTAGGCACGTCAGCGCCTAATGCATTGACAACCTGGGCGAGGCTGCTGCCGCCCAGGTGGCGCGCGTCTTTTGAGAAATCAATGTACAGTAATGACGAGCCCTCCAGAGGGGCGAGATCGGGCGACACGGTTTGGCGAATATCCTGTACTTCCGCCACCGAGGAAATAATCACCGTGCCGGGTGAGTACACGATATCACCGTTCGGATACTTCTGCGTCATGGACAGCGAGTCCTTACCGGTCGGAATATTAATGCCGAGTTCAATCGCAAACTGACTAATCGCTTCCACCGCCTGGTAAAGGCGTGCGTTTTCGCCTTCATTTTTGGCCGGCCACATCCAGTTGGCACTAAGCGACACGCCCTTTAGTCCATGGGTAAGTGGCGCCCACACCAGATTGGTTAACGCCTCGGCAATGGCCAGACGGCTGCCGGCAGCGGCATTCACCAACGCAGCGACCGGGGCATGCCCGATCGATGTGGCGATTCCTTTCTGACTGAGAAAATCGATGGCCATCACGCTCACGTTATTGAGCGGCAATTGCAGCGCCCCGCACGTCTGCTGCGTGGCCACTTTGCCGGTAACGGAGCGATCAACTTTGTTCGTTAACCAATCTTTGCAGGCCACGGATTCCACTTGCAGAATCTGCCTCACGTAGTCCCGTATCTTCGCCACATCGTACGACACGTTGCCATACCCGGTGGATGGGGTGACATCATTCAACACGGTTTTGGGTGATGAACCAAACAAGTGCTTCACCTCAAGATCTACCGGTGATTGGCTTTTGTTCTGCCGGGCGAAAACAAACCGGTGGTCACCGGTGGCTTCACCCACCACGTACATCGGGGCGCGCTCGCGGTCGGCCACTTTCTTCAGCAGCTCGGTATGGGCAGCACCAATGGCAATGCCCATTCGCTCCTGCGATTCGTTGCTGATGATTTCCTTGTCCGAAAGGGTTGGGTCACCAACGGGCAGTTGATCAATCATGATTTTTCCGCCTGTATCCTCTAGCAATTCGCTGAAGCAGTTCAGATGCCCTCCGGCTCCGTGGTCGTGAATGGAAACGATCGGATTTTGGTCTGATTCGACCATCGCCCGGATGGCATTCATCACACGCTTTTGCATCTCGGGGTTCGAACGCTGAATGGCGTTCAGCTCAATGGCATTCGCATACTCGCCTGTGGCAACGGAGGAAACGGCACCGCCCCCCATGCCGATGCGGTAGTTGTCGCCCCCCATCATCACGATCTGATCGCCCGCCTTCAGTTTTTCTTTTTTGCTGTCTTTTTCTTTGCCGAAGCCAATGCCACCGGCCAGCATAATCACTTTGTCGTAACCGAACTTCCGCGTTCGCTCTACATGCTCGAATGTGAGTACACTGCCGCAGATTAACGGTTGACCGAATTTGTTTCCAAAGTCACTGGCACCATCGGATGCTTTAATCAGAATTTCAGCCGGGGTTTGATACAACCATTTCCGGGCCTCAATATTTTGTTCCCAGGGGCGGGAGGCGGTCAGGCGCGGGTACGAAGTCATGTACACTGCGGTGCCCGCCAAGGGGAGCGAGCCTTTACCGCCAGCGAGGCGATCACGAATTTCGCCACCCGAACCTGTAGCGGCTCCGTTGAACGGTTCAACGGTGGTCGGGAAATTATGTGTCTCGGCTTTTAGTGAAATCACCGAATCAAAATCTTTTATCTCAAAGAAGTCTGGCCTGTCCTGCCTGGCCGGTGCAAATTGCTCTGCGCGGGGACCTTTAACGAAGGCTACGTTGTCTTTGTAGGCCGATACAATGTAATTGGGATTCTCGCTGGATGTTTTCTTGATCAGTTGAAAGAGGGTGGACGGCTTTTCCTTACCATCAATAACGAATGTGCCGTTGAAAATTTTATGCCGGCAGTGTTCGCTGTTCACCTGTGAAAAACCGAATACCTCACTGTCGGTTAGTTTTCGTCCGAGCTGCCAACTCACTTCGTTCAGGTAGTCGATTTCCTCCGCGCTCAGGGCCAGCCCTTCGCGCTCGCTGTAGCTGGCGATATCATCAATCTCGCGTATGGGTTCCGGTGCGTGGTGAATCGTAAAGAGTTCTTGGTCCAAAACGGGGTACACATGCTGCAGCATGCGGTCGTGACTGGTGTGAGCGGCATCCACTTCAAAAAATTCCTCGATGCGTGTGATTCCCGCAATGCCCATCGTTTGGGTGATTTCCACGGCATTGGTACTCCAGGGCGTGATCATTTCTTTGCGCGGGCCGATGAAACTGCCGGTGAGTTCTTTTTCCGCCAGCGGTTTGGCCCCGCCAAAAAGCCAGATCAGTTTTTCCAAGTCAGCAACAGAAAAGGGTTGCGCGTGTCCAACGGCATACAGCAGGTTGGACTCAGCACGAAAGAAGACGATCATGGAAGGTGACGGAGATTAAGCATCAAAAATACGACCATTTGGCTTATTTGCCCGTGTCAAAATTATCTTTTCTGGGTATCATCCGCGGGCCTGACCAGCAAGCCCACAGCCTTGCTAATCAGGTCATTGTGCCCAGCCTCCAGTTCGAGCAGTTGGCTGTTTTTTACCGAGCCGGCAAAGGGTTTCATATTGGCCGTAGTAATGATCTTGTCAAAGCGGCCGGTGATCAGCACAAGGGGGATTCCGTTTTGGTTCAATTGGTCAGCCACTTTTTTCACGTTGAACTTTACGTGCCGGAAGTAAACCCACGAGTAGTACACCCGTCTTCTTTTTTCCTCGGTATTCATTTGATGTTCCGCAAAGCGGAGAATGCCGTTATCAACCAGATGCAGTTGGCGCAGCAGTACCACCAGGGCATGCAGGCGGCCCGGCTTTAAGATCATACTGCGGAAAAGCGCCCGGGTGGCGATGGGGTAGGTGGCCAGGCTATACCAAAAACTGGTTTTGATTCCATCCGGAGCCAGCAGGATGAGGCGATCAATACGGGGCGCGAAGAACTCCAGGGTCGTCAAGGCAAACTTACCTCCGAGGCTAAACCCGCCCACCTCAAAACGATCGATACCTTCCTGTTGAAGAAAGGTGTCCATGATTATCTGCCAGTCCGGTTTTTCAAGGGCTTCGCGCATCGGCCAAACGCTGTTGCCGTGAAAAAAGAGGTCGAAGGCATACACCGTGTAGATTTCGCCCAACACTTTCGCGTGTTGAAGGAACACCTCGCTGCTTTGGCCAAAACCGTGGAAAAGCAGCAGTGACACTGTGCCCTGGCCAGCCCGGGAGTAGTGGAGTTCTGATTCCTGAAACCGAATGAAGCCGCGGTGTGGAGTCACGCAGGCAAAAGTAGCCAAAGGACTTACACCGTTTTTAAAGGTAATTTTGGGCGTGTTAAAATAAATCGGCCTGTGGTTGCGTCTCACCCGTTATATGCGCACCATAGCATTAACCCTGGACATGCAGGAATCCATCAAACAAGACACCTTCCGGCAAGAGAAAGACAAACTGTTGGGTTTTATCCGCAGCCGCGTCCGCACTACGGAAGAGGCGGAGGATATTCTGCAAGATGTGTTTGTTCAGTTTGTCGCGGGTTTTGATACGATTGACTCGGTTGACCGCATCACATCCTGGCTATACAGCGTGGCCCGAAACAAGATTATCGACCGGTACAGGCGCGATGCCGTGCGCCCGCAGAAAACCGATTTTGAGTTTACAGCCGGCCGCGATGATGATGCGCCTTTGAGTTTGCAAGATATTTTGCCCGACCTGGGCAACAGCCCGGAAGCCTCGCTGCTGCGCGATGCTATTTGGGATCAGATCATGCTGGCGCTGGAAGAATTACCGGCTGAGCAGCGCGAGATATTTATTCAGCATGAGATGGAGGAGAGGAGCTTTCGGGAGATCGCAGAGGAGACCGGCTTGTCGATCAACACGCTGCTCTCGCGCAAGCGCTACGCCATTATGGCGCTGCGAAAGAAATTGCAAACTTTTTATGATGATGTAGTTGGCGATGGCCGATAACCAATATGTGACGATCAAAACTTGTGCGTTATGAAACGGATGAAACGGGGATACAAAATTGCGTTGATAATTGTCTTTGGGCTACTCGCGGTACTTGCCTTCGGGTACGTCACCATGCTGTTGTGGAACTGGCTGGTGCCGGATCTTTTCGGTGGGCCGGTAATCAACTTCTGGCAAACGTTGGGTCTGCTGGTATTGAGTAAGATTCTTTTTTCGGGGCTGGGGGGTAAAAGCGGCCGGGGCCGTGGACACTGGAAAGAAAAACTGAGTAACCTGAGCCCGGAAGACCGCGAGCTTTTTAAGCAGAAGATGAAGGACAAGTGGTGCCGCTGGGAAGAGGAGAAATCCGGAGGGTCCACGGGCAGTTCCGCAAACGGTTGAGGCCGCTTTTTCAAAAATTTCTGAAAAAATATTGCTGAAAACCTGAACCTAAGCCAAAAAAGGCCGTTGTAGGGAACTGTGGAAACTTTGGATATTTAAATAGTTTCCTCAGTTTTGCGCCCCTTATGGAAGACCAGGACATCAAAAACAAAATTTTACGGGGAGCCGAGGAACTGTTCATGAAGTTTGGCGTGCGCTCGGTTTCGATGGATGATGTGGCCCGCCACCTCTCCGTCTCCAAAAAGACCATCTACCAGTATTTTGCTGATAAGGACGAGTTGATCACCAGCGTTTCCAGAAGTCATATGGAACGCGATAAAGTGGAGTTTGAAAAACTTCATGCCGAGTCAGCCAATGCCATCGATGAGTTGGTGAAGATTTCCGAGGCCATGGCGCGCGACTTCAAAAATATGAACCCGGCCCTGCTGTATGATCTTCAGAAGTTCCATCCGAACGCGTGGAACGTATGGCTCGACTACAAGAATGACTACATCCGCCAGTCGGTGGTGCGCAACCTGACGCAAGGCATTGGCGAAGGATACTTCCGCCCGGAAATCAACACCGAGGTGCTGGCCATTTTGCGCATCAACACGGTGGAGTTGGGCTTTAGCGATCAACTTTTCCCTCCGGGTAAGTTCGAAGTGGTGGATGTTCAGATGCAGATTTTTGAGCACTTCATTTTGGGCCTGCTCACCGATAAAGGCAGAAAACTTTACGAGAAATACAAAAACAAAGAAACCCGTACCCAAGAAACCCCTATTCTATGAAACGAACTTTCCTTGCGCTGAGCCTTGTGCTGCTTTTTACAGGGGCCAGGTCGCAGAGCGGACCTGCGGCATTTGGCCTTGAACAGTGTATTCAATACGCGCTAGACAACGCCATCAATTCCCAAAATGCTGCCCTGGACGAGCAGATTGCTTCGGCTAAAGTGAAAGAAACGATTGGCACCGGACTACCCCAGATCAACGCATCGGCCTCCGTGCAGTATAACGAGCAGTTGAGACGCTTTTTCACGACTTACACCGGGCCGGGAGGATTCATTGACCTGAGCGGAGTGCCCGGCATACAGGTGGGCGATGTGGTGTCGGCCCAGAACTTTTTTCAGTTGAAAGGTGCCGGTGAAGTCGGCCTTAATATCGATCAGATGATCTTTAATGGATCCTATCTGGTGGGCCTGCAGGCTGCGAATGCCTATAAGACGCTGGCCACCAAACAAGCAATTCAAACGCGGGAGGCAATCGTGGAAAATGTTACAAAAGCGTATTACGCGGTGTTGATCAACCGCGAACGCATCGACTTGTTTAACAGTAACATCGCCCGGGTAGATTCTCTCCTGCGCAATACACGAGCATTACATGCAGCCGGCTTTAGTGAGAGCATTGACGTTGATCGTATTCGCGTATCGTTAAACAATCTGGTTACCGAGCGCGAAAAGTTCAATAACCTCAATGCCGTGGCCCTGGTTCTGCTCAAATTCCAAATGAATTACCCGATGGATCAGCCCATTGAAATTCTGGGCAATATCCAGGATGTAAAAGTGGAGGTGAACCTCAGCGAATATGGACGCGAATGGGATTACAAAATCCGTCCCGACTATCAGGTGCTACAGGCCAATTACCGCTTACAGCAGTTGAATGTGAAAAACCAATATGCCGGGGCGATGCCCTCAATAAATGCGTTTGCCAACCTCGGCTATGTTACGCAATCACCCACCATTGGCGGGCTGTTTCGTACCACCACGCAGATTGAAGACGGACCTCAGATTGGCCCTGATAAATGGTACGGCTACTCGTTGTTTGGGCTCAACCTGAGCTGGCGGGTGTTTACCGGCACATCGCGTTCGTTCAAGATTCAACAAGAAAAACTGACACTGACCAAGATTGAGAATGGATTCAAGGCTTTGAAGAATACCGTAGACCTCGAAATCCGGCAATCGACAATCAAGTTTGAGAATGCGATGATCGCGCTGGCGGCCCAGCGGGAGAATCAAGATCTGGCTGCCAATGTAGCCCGCGTCACCAAGATCAAATATGAACAAGGGGTAGGCTCCAACCTGGAAGTGGTAACAGCCGAAGATGCCTTGAAAGAAGCACAAATCAATTATTACAGCGCGCTGTTCGATGCCATGATAGCAAAAGTGGATTTGGACAAAGCCTATGGAAAACTGATACCTGCAACGAATTAATACAAGAACCGAAAAACACCCCTACTATGAAAAACATATTGTTACTTCTGAGCCTGGTTTTGCTGGCGGCTGCGTGCGGGCAAAACGATGCCAACACGCTGGAAGCCAAAAAGAAAGAGCTTGAAAAAGTGAAGACTGATTTGGCTGAGTTGAAGTCTAAAATCAGCCAGCTGGAGAACGAAATCCGGGCTGAAGATCCGACCTTCGGCAAGGCAGCAGCGATAAAAGTGGAAGCTTTGCCCGTGAGCGAGGCCGCTTTTGAACGGTTCACCGAAGTGCGCGGCTCGGCCGAGTCCCGCAGGAATGTGACCATCAGCTCGCAAATGGGTGGTGAGATTCAACGTGTACACGTGCGCGAGGGTCAGACGGTGACAAAAGGCCAGGTATTGGTAAGCCTCAATGCCGATGTGCTGCAAAGCACGCTTGCTGAATTGAAGACTTCGTACGAGTTAGCGAAAACCACCTTCGAGCGCCAGGAGAAATTGTGGAACCAAAAAATCGGAACGGAAATGCAATACCTCCAGGCGAAGAATCAGAAGGAGTCTACGGAGAAGCGAATTGCGGCCACAGAAGCCCAGCTTGATCAGTTAATCCTCCGCGCACCGTTCAGCGGAACAGTTGATAAGGTAGAAGCCAGGGAGGGCCAGCTCGCATCGCCCGGGTTTCCTCTGGTACGGCTGCTCAGCGCATCGGATCTGTACATCAGTGCCGATGTATCGGACGATTTCATCGGTAAAATAAAAGCAGGGGATAAGGTGAAGGTGTTCTTTCCCGGTCCGGATACAGAAATCAGCTCTTACGTAGCGTCAGTCGGGCAAGTCATTAACCCGGAGAATCGCACGTTCCCGGTTGAAATCAAGCTGCCCGATGGCGCCAAAGTGCAGCCCAACCAGATCGCAGCCGTTACGTTCCGCGATTATGTTAACCCCCGCACAATTGCGGTACCAACCAAGCTAATCCAACGCGACAGCCAGGGGCAGTTTGTGTACGTGGTGGAAAAAAAGGAGAATGAAACAGTAGCGCGTAAAGCGTATGTACAGACCGGGGTCTCCTACAACGGTAACACAGAGGTACTCTCCGGTTTGACGAACGGCCAGTTGCTGGTCGGTGCCGGCTCACGCGAAGTGGCCGATGGCGTAGAAATTCAAGTATCGGAGTCAACCACTCCCATTGCCAAGGGTTAAAACATGTCCGCTATGAACCAACAGAACCAACCCGAGTTAAAGACGGTAGACAAAGAATTCGGCCTCACCACGTTCTCATTGAAGAACGGTACCATGGTAATGTTCCTGACCTTCCTGATCGTAGTCGTGGGTGTGCTCACCTACGTCACGCTCCCGAAAGACAGCTACCCGGAGATCAAACAATCCATTGTGTACATCGGTACGCCTTACCCCGGCAACTCTCCGGTGGATATGGAGAACCTGGTGACGCGACCCATCGAAAAAGAGATCAACACGATCTCCGAAGTAGATAACATCAAATCCACTTCCGTTCAGGATTACTCCACCATCATCGTAGAGTTTGATCCTAAAGTAAAAGTGGAGGATGCCCTCACCAAAGTGAAGGATGCCGTGGACCGGGCGAAGCCCAAGTTACCTCAGGATCTTCCGGCCGATCCAAACGTGTTTGATATCAACTTCTCGGAGTTCCCCATCATGAACATTAACCTGGCGGGTAACTACACGCTGGAGGAGTTGAAGAAACATGCCGAGTACCTGGAGGATGAGATTGAGAAGATCTCCGAGATCTCGAAAGCGGATATCCGCGGCATTGATGATAAAGAGGTCAAAATTCAGGTTAATCCATACGAGCTTGAGGCGCGTCAGCTCAGTTTTCGCGATATTGAAGATGCCGTGCGTGCGGAAAATCTGACGCAATCGGGTGGCAATGTGCTGGATGGTGGGGTACGCAGAACCATCCGGGTGTTGGGTGAGTTCAGCGACCCCAAACAACTGGAAGATATCGTGATTAAACACGAAAAAGGAAACATTGTGTACCTGAAGGATGTAGCAACGGTGGAGTTCGACTACGTGGAGGCTGTAAGTTATGCCCGTCTGAAGAAGGAACCGGTGGTTATGCTGGATGTGGTGAAGCGAAGTGGCGAAAACCTGATTCATGCCACGGAGAAAATCCGTGCCGTGCTGGCCGATGCCCAGGAAAATGTTTTCCCGAAGGATTTGCGCGTGAGCATCACGAACGATCAGTCTTCGTTCACGCAGGAGATGGTGAGCAGCCTGGAGAATAATATCATCTCAGGGGTTATTGTGGTGGTGATTATTCTGTTGTTGTTCATCGGTACACGCAATGCCTTGTTCGTGGGCATGGCTATCCCGTTATCCATGTTCCTCACGTTCATTGCGCTGCAATGGCTCGGCATGACCATCAACATGATGGTATTGTTCGGTTTGATTATGGCGCTGGGTATGCTGGTCGATAACGGTATCGTGGTGGTGGAGAATATTTATCGCCTTCGCTCGGAGGGCTACTCCATGTGGGATGCTACCCGCATGGGCGTGGGTGAAGTGGCCGTGCCGATCATTTCGTCAACGGCTACCACCGTGGCGGCTTTTATCCCGCTTATGTTGTGGCCCGGCATCATGGGGCAGTTTATGCGCTACCTGCCGATTACGCTTACGGTGTCGCTTGTCTCTTCTCTATTTGTCGCGTTGGTCATCAACCCGGTGTTTATCATGCGGTACATGCGCATGGATAATGAAGTTGTAGTAAATCACAAGAGTTTGCTGCGCATTGTTGTCATCGAGTTTGTGGTCGGTGCCCTGATCTTATTAGCAGGAGTGACCTGGTTAGGTAACATCATCATCTTCCTTGGCCTCCTCACGCTCCTGAATGTGTATGTCTTGGTGCCGCTTTCCAATCGTTTCCAGAACTCACTTTTACCTAAGGTGGAGAGCGCCTATGAGCGAACGATTTCCTGGGCGTTGAAACGGCCAGGTACGGTGTTTGGCGGAACGGTGGTACTACTGATCATGTCATTTGTATTGCTTGGCATTCGGCAGCCTAAAGTTCTCTTCTTCCCGGAGAGCGATCCCAAATATGTTAATGTGTTTGTCGAGTTTCCGGTAGGTGCAGATATACAAGAGACCAATGAGTTTACACGGGCGATTGAGGACAAAGTACTGAAGGCCGTTGAGCCTTATGGTAAAACGGTTGAGTCAGTGATTGCCAACGTGGGTGCCGGAACGGGTGACCCCAACGACATGTCGAGCATTGGCCAGGCCGAGTCGCCCAACAAGGCACGTATCACCGTTAACTTTGTTGATTTCAAATACCGAAATGGTGTCAGTACGTCTGCTATAATGGAGGAAATCCGAGGTGCTGTAGGCGGCTATCCCGGAGTGGCCGTTACGGTGCAGAAGAATGCGGACGGTCCGCCTACCGGAGCTCCGATCAGTATCGAACTGATTGGTGACGATCTGGAGGTATTGATTGCCGAAGCGGAAAAAATGCGCAACTACATCAATGAACAAGGTATTGCCGGAATTGAAAAGCTAAAGCTGGATATTGAAACCGGCAAACCGGAGTTGCTTGTCAATATTGACCGCGAGAAGGCGCGCAGGTTTGGGTTATCCACCTACAGCGTGGCCGATGAAGTGCGCACCTCCCTGTTCGGAAAGGAAATTTCGAAATACAAGCAGGGCGAAGACGATTACAAAATTCAACTTCGTCTCGATGACCGTTACCGCTACAACGTAGATGCGTTGATGAACAAGAGTATCACGTTCCGCGACCAAAGTACAGGTAAAATATCCCAGGTGCCGATTTCATCGGTTGCCAAAGCCGAGCTCAGCTCAACCTATGGCTCCGTGAGACGTAAAGACCTCAAGCGTCAAATTACCATCTCCTCGAATGTCGTAGGGGGCTTTAATCCTACGGAAGTGAATGCGAAGATCAAAACCGCGCTTGACGAGTATCAATTACCGACTGGCTACAGCTACAAGTTTGGTGGCGAGCAAGAGAAGCAGGCGGAGGAGATGGCCTTCTTGTCTAATGCTCTTCTATTAGCTGTGTTCCTGATCTTCCTCATCATTGTGGCGCAGTTCAATAAACTCACCGCCCCCTTGATCATTATGACAGCCGTGTTGTTCAGCACGATCGGGGTGTTCCTCGGTTTAGTGATCTTTAACATGGAGTTCATCATCATTATGACGATGATCGGGATTATTTCGCTGGCGGGGATTGTGGTGAATAACGCCATTGTATTGCTTGACTTTGTAGAGTTGGAGAAAAAGCGGAAACGCGAACAGACGGGCACCGAACTTACTTTGCCTGAAGTCGTGACTGCGATTACTCAGGCAGGCAAGACGCGCTTGCGTCCGGTGCTGTTAACGGCCATCACCACGGTATTGGGATTGATTCCGCTCGCGGTGGGCATTAACATTGACTTTATCAAGTTCTTCTCTGTTTATGATCCTGACTACTATGTCGGGGGAGACAGCGTAGCCTTCTGGGCGCCTCTGTCATGGACCATCATTTTCGGTTTGACATTTGCTACGTTCCTCACGTTGGTGGTGGTACCGGTCATGTACCTGTTGACCGAACAAATGATGTTTTGGATTCGCAGGAAAACCGGTGTTAACTTGCGCATGGACAACGAGCCGATAGGCGCAAACTAAAACGAATCAAAAAGCGTCTGTTCCGGCAGACGCTTTTTTTTATGCAACCCCGTTTGATTACCCTGGTCGTGTTGGTGATCGTCTTCCTGCTGGTAGACTTTTACCTGTTTCAGGCCGTGGTGCAAACCACCCGCCAGTTGGCGGCCACCTGGCGCACCGCCTGGCGCGTGGCCTACTGGTTGCCCACCGTTTTTGCTTTTGCTGTTTTATTGTATTGGACGTTTGGCGATCCCTACAACGTTACGACTACTGTACGCAACTGGGTTGCCTCCGTTTTGGTGGCGATTTACATTTCGAAATTCATAGGCATTTTCTTTCTCATCCTGGATGACATCGGCAGGTTTTTCCGGTGGGTGGTCAAGTTTTTTTACAAGGGCGCATCCGAGAGTTTGCCCGGTGAGGCGATCACCCGTTCTGAGTTTTTATCGCGTGCTGCGCTGGTGGCCACAGCCGTGCCATTTGGAACCATGGCGTACGGCATTATTTCCGGTGCGCATGATTACCGGATCAAACGCCTGACCTTACGATTGCCCCATTTGCCCAAAGCTTTTGATGGCATCCGGTTGGCGCAGATTTCAGACATACACTCCGGTAGCTTTTGGAATAAGGCGGCTGTGCAAGGTGGTGTGGAAATGATCATGCGTGAGAAGCCAGATATCATTGCCTTCACCGGTGACCTGGTAAACAACCAAACGGATGAGGTTAATGCGTATGTTAATGTCTTCGATAAACTAAAAGCCCCGCTGGGGGTCTTTTCGATTACCGGTAACCACGACTATGGTGACTACCGGAGTTGGAACACGCGTGAGGAAAAGCGTCAGAACTTTGCGGACCTTGTCGAAGCTCACCGGCTGCTCGGGTACGATCTCCTGATGAATGAGCACCGCACCATCACGCTCAAAGGTGAGTCGATCTCGATTATCGGAATTGAGAACTGGGGGGTAGGGCGTTTCTCGAAATACGGCCAGTTGGATAAAGCCTATGCGGGAGTGCAGGCTCCCGTTAAGATTTTGCTTTCACATGATCCCAGTCACTGGGATGCTCAGGTGCGGAAGGAGTACCCCGACATCGACCTGATGCTGGCAGGTCACACGCACGGGTTCCAATTCGGGGTAGAAGTCGGAAATTTCAAATGGAGCCCTTCGCAATATGCGTACAAACAGTGGGCCGGCTTATACACGGAGGGCCAGCAGCACTTGTACGTAAATCGTGGTTTTGGTTACATCGGCTACCCGGGCCGCATCGGCATGCCGCCCGAGATCACCATTATTGAGTTGAAGTCGGCCTAACCACTGGCGCAACTTCTCTTTTAAGCCCTGCATCTTTTTTCTACTTTGGACGAAAATCCAAGATATGAAACCCACCTGGCAAGGCGTATACCCGGCCCTCACTACCAAGTTTACACCCGATGACAAACTTGATCTTCCGTTGTTCGAGAAAAACCTGCGGGCACAGTTGGATGCCGGGGTGCAAGGCGTAATACTCGGAGGCACGTTGGGTGAAGCCAGCGTGTTGACGGCAGATGAGAAATTTTCACTCGTACGTTTTGCCGTAGAAAAGGTGCACGGTAAGGTACCCGTGGTAATGAATATCGCGGAGGGCAGCACCCGCGAAGCGGTAAAACTGGCCCATGAAGCTGAGCGATGTGGAGCCAGCGGGCTGATGATGCTGCCACCCATGCGTTACAAATCCGATCACCGGGAAACAGTGGCCTACTACAAAGCGGTGGCAAACTCCACTGCGTTGCCCATCATGGTGTATAACAACCCGGTGGATTACAAAGTGGAAGTGACCCTCGATATGTTTGCCGAGTTGGCCGAGTGTACCAACATTCAGGCCGTAAAAGAGTCAACACGCGATGTGAGCAATGTCACCCGCATGATCAACCGGTTTGGCGACCGTTTCAAAATCTTGTGTGGAGTGGATACGATCGCCATGGAAGAGATTATGCTGGGAGCCCACGGTTGGGTAGCCGGACTGGTATGTGCTTTTCCCCGCGAGACCGTGGCGGTTTTTCAGTTAACTAAGGCTGGCAAGATTCAGGAAGCGCTGACGATCTACCGCTGGTTTCTTCCGCTGCTGGAACTGGACATTCACCCCAAGCTGGTGCAATACATCAAATTGGCCGAGCAGGAAGCCGGTCTCGGTTCGGAGCACGTACGGGCCCCACGTCTGCCGCTGGAAGGGGAAGAGCGGGAGCGTATTCTCCGCATCATTCGCGAAGGCATCCGGCACCGCCCCGCATTGTAATGGCGCGGTTTCATTTGGCGGATATTCAACGGGCAGCGCGGCTCATTGACCCTGTCTTCCTTCACTCACCTCAATACGAGTACGCCCCGCTAAATGATGCTGTGGGTTGTCGTGTGGTTTTGAAGGTCGAGACGATGAATCCCATACGGTCATTCAAGGGGCGGGGTGCTGATCTTCTGGTTCAGAACGCCTCCACACCGCTGGTGTGCGCCAGCGCAGGCAATTTCGGCCAGGCGATGGCGTATGCAACAAAAAAAGGAGGATTGCCTTTAACCGTATTCGCATCCGTGAACGCCAACCCCTTTAAAGTTGAGCGTATGCGGGCACTCGGGGCCACGGTTATATTAGAAGGTGCCGACTTTGACGCAGCAAAAGAAGAGGCGCGTCAGTGGGCGTCCGGGCAAAGTCAACGTTTTGCGGAAGATAGCCGCGATGTAGAAACTGCGGTCGGGGCCGGAACGATAGGGCTGGAATTGTTGCAGGCAAACCTGGACCTCGATATCCTGCTTGTGCCGGTTGGCAACGGAGCCTTGATCAATGGTATTGGGCGCGCGTTTAAAGATAGCGGATCGCGTACGCGAATCATGGGCGTGCAGGCGCAAGGCGCCCCGGCCATGGTCGAATCGTGGCACGCCAGGCGGAAGATAACCTATGCGTCAATGAATACGATTGCTGATGGTATTGGGGTTCGGTTACCGGTTGATGAGGCGCTGGAAGACCTTTATCCTGTCATGGACGATGCCCTGTTGGTACCCGAAGACTGTATTCTGAAGGCTATGCGGTTATTGTTTCGGCTGTCCGGGCTTGTGGTGGAGCCATCCGGTGCCGTACCTGTGGCTGCCTTGCTGGAGCACCACCGGTTTCAATCGATGAAAGTTGGTGTAATTTTGTGCGGAAGTAACCTGACGGATCAACAGATAAACGATTGGCTACTCTAGAATTTTGGAACGGGGGTTAGTTTCGGATCGCCAGCGACCGTTCACCAGCAATCCAAACCCAGCAACAAGAAGATGAAAGATGCAACCCTCACGGAAGTAGACAGCGCGCTGAAAGCAGCACACGTTGCTTTTCTATCCTTCAAAATTTTTTCCGGAAAGAAGAAAGCGGAATTTCTTCGCGCTATCGCGGATGAGATCGAAGCCCTCGGCCCCGAATTGGTGCAGACCGCGATGCGCGAGACCAACCTGCCCGAAGCCCGCATCATCAACGAACGTGGCCGCACCACCGGGCACTGCCGTATGTTTGCCGACCTGGTGGAGGAGGGCAGTTGGGTAGATGCGCGCGTAGATACCGCGTTGCCCAATCGCATGCCTGCGCCCAAGCCCGACATTCGCAAGATGTTGGTGCCCATTGGACCGGTGGTTGTGTTCGGTGCTGCGAATTTTCCGCTCGCCTATTCCACAGCCGGAGGCGACACGATTTCCGCCCTGGCAGCCGGTTGCCCGGTGATTGTAAAGGCGCATCCCGCGCACGCGGGTACTTCTTCGCTCGTGGCCACCGCGGTAACGAAAGCGGCAGGGCGCACAGGAATGCCCAACGCGGTTTTTCAACACCTGTTCGGGGCGAGCTTCGAGGTGGGCCAGGCGTTGGTAAAACATCCGCTTACCAAAGCGGTAGGCTTCACGGGCTCGCTGGCGGGCGGCAAAGCGCTCTTCGATTTGGCCAATCAGCGCCCCGAACCCATTCCGGTATTTGCCGAAATGAGCAGTATCAATCCGGTTGTGCTGCTGCCGCAATCACTGCAAACTGGTTTTGCGAAAACGGCTTCGATGCTTGCTTCTTCCATTACGCTGGGTGTGGGGCAATTTTGTACTAACCCGGGTTTGATACTGGCGGTTGAAGGCGAAGGCCTCAATTCGTTTGTGGCTGCGTTGGCCGCTGAAATCAAGAAGGCTGCGCCCGGCACGATGTTGCATCAAGGTATTGCCGATAATTACGCAACCCGTAGCCAGCAGACATTGACTCAGCAGGGTATCACCGTGGAAGCACAGTCGAACGAGGCGGGTGATGCAGCCCAGGGCCGGCCGATGGTTGTATCGGTCTCGGCAAAAGAATTTTTGAAAAACCCGTTGTTGGCCGAAGAGGTGTTTGGACCCTTTTCATTGATTGTGAAGTGTGCCGATCGCAATGAGTTACATACGGTTGTTAATTTGCTGCACGGGCAGCTTACCTGTTCGGTGATGGGAAGCGAGGCGGAAATTGCAGAATACGAGAGCATGATCAATGTACTGGTGGAAAAAGCAGGCCGATTGATTATAAATGGCGTACCCACCGGTGTTGAGGTGTGCCCTTCAATGAATCATGGTGGACCATTCCCGGCAACTACCGATAGTCGGTTTACCGCTGTGGGAACGGATGCCATCAAACGGTTTGCACGGCCTGTGGCCTTTCAAAACTTTCCGAATGCCTTGTTGCCAGATGAATTGAAAGATGGAAATCCGTTGGGGATTTGGAGAGTGGCGAATGGGGAATTTGAAAAGTAGTTGTTAGTTGTCAGTTGTTGGTTGTTCGTTCGTTCGTTGCACTAACCACTACCAACTGACAACTACCAACTATCAACTCTAAAATGAGAAAATGAACAAGTTTCGTTGTATAGACGCTCACACCTGCGGTAATCCCGTGCGCGTGGTAGCTGAAGGCGGACCCGACTTGAAGGGCGCCAATATGAGTGAAAAGCGCCAGCACTTTTTGCGCGACTTCGACTGGATTCGAAGAGGACTCATGTTCGAACCACGTGGCCACGACATGATGAGTGGCAGCATTTTGTACCCACCGCATGATCCCCAAAATGATGTAGGCGTTTTATTTATTGAGACCAGTGGTTGTCTGCCCATGTGCGGCCATGGCACGATTGGTACGGTAACCATTGCCATTGAGGAAGGTTTGGTAAAGCCCAAAACACCTGGCATCCTGAATCTGGAAGTGCCGGCCGGGTTAGTTCGAATTGAGTATCGGCAGGAGGGCGGTAAAGTGAAGTCGGTTAAAATTCGGAATGTAAAAGCCTACCTGGCAGCCGAAGGAATCTTGGCGGAGTGTCCGGATCTTGGTGAACTGACCATCGATGTTTCCTATGGCGGAAATTTTTATGCTATCGTTGATGTGCAAAGGAATTTTCCGGGCCTCGAACACTTCACAGCCGACCAATTGATTGGCTGGAGTCGTGCCCTCCGTGCGAACATCAATGCCCGGTATTCGTTCGTGCATCCTGAAAATCCAACCATCAATGGGTGCAGCCATATTTTGTGGACAGGACAGGTGATGGATCCAAAATCATCGGCCCGCAATGCGGTGTTTTATGGTGACAAGGCGATTGATCGCTCGCCCTGTGGCACGGGCACGTCCGCCCGCATGGCACAATGGTTTGCCAAAGGCAAACTGCGCAAGGGCGATGAGTTTATTCACGAAAGCATCATCGGAAGTAAGTTCATCGGCCGAATTGAGGAAGAAACGCAATTGGCCGGGAGGCCCGCTATTGTACCGAGCGTAGAAGGGTGGGCCCGGATTTATGGTCATAATACCATTACCATCGATCCCGATGATGATCCGTATGCGTATGGATTTCAGGTAATCTGACGTCAACTGGATGTTTGATTGGCGCTTTTTGTGCCTTAATTTTACACCATGGAGACAACATACCGACTAAATACAAAGGAGTTAAGTGTTGAATTGATTCGCTCAATTCAGGAGGCGTTTGGGGATCAGGACATTGAGATTACGGTTACCGCGCAGCGTGACGATACAGAATTTTTATTGTCGACCGAAGCCAATCGCAAGCAGTTGTACGAATCCATGGATGAGTTGGCAAAGGGGAAAGGCGTGGCCATGTCGGTAGCAGAATTGCAGGCGAAATATCTGCGGTGAGAAAGATTGTTTTCAGTCCCTCGGCACTGGCGCAATTAGAGGAATGGAAGCGCACAAATCCCAAGATTACGAATCTAATTGTTTTACTTATCACTTCAATTTCCGAGACACCTTTTAGCGGAATTGGAAAGCCGGAACCGCTAAAACACACGCTTCAAGGGAAGTAGTCGCGTAGAATTACGCATGAACATCGTATGGTATACGCAGTAACACCGTCCGAAATCTTAATACTGTCTTGTAAATTTCATTACGACTAGCCCATGAAAGTTGGAATCATCGGTGGCGGCATTATCGGATTGTGCTCGGCTTACTACTTAAAAAAGGCGGGACACGATGTGCTCGTGTTTGATCAGGCCTCGCTGGAAGACGGCTGCTCCTTCGGTAACGCGGGCATGGTGGCGCCCAGCCACATCATTCCGCTGGCGGCTCCCGGCATGATCGCCAAGGGTATTCGCTGGATGTTTAACAGCAAGAGCCCGTTTTATGTGCGCCCCCGCCTCAATCTGGATTTGCTGCGTTGGGGTCTTGATTTCTATCGCCACGCCAACCCCGGGCACGTGGCACGCTCGGTGCCCGCGCTCAAAGAATTGAGCTTGTTCAGTAAAGCGTGTTATCAGCAATTAGCCCGTGAGGCGCCATTTGATTTTGCTTATCACGAACGTGGGTTGCTGATGCTGTATCAAACCGAAGCTGCCGCTCATGAAGAAGCCGAAACCGCAGACCTGGCAAACCGGTATGGCGTTAAAGCAGAGGTATTGTCCGCCCGCGAAGTTCAGGCGCTGGAACCCGATGTGCGGGTGAATGCGCGGGGCGGTGTTTTTTATCCGGGCGATGCGCATTTAACGCCTCAGCTGCTCACCCGCGGGCTCATTGAATACTTGCGGCACGAGGGTGTTCAGATTCTCTCAGGCGCACCGGTCACTGAGTTTAGAGTTGAGCACCATCACGTTCGGTCCGTGCGCACCCCGCAGGGTGACCACGCGGTTGATTCGCTTGTGCTGGCAGCCGGCTCCTGGTCGGGCGAGCTGGCGCGCCAACTGCACCTGCGCTTGCCGATGCAGGCAGGGAAGGGGTATAGTTTCACACTTCCGGACGTGAAAAAGAATGTGCGCATTCCTTCCATTTTACTGGAAGCACGGGTAGCCGTTACGCCCTTGGGTTCCGCGCTGCGCTTTGGCGGAACGATGGAGATTACCGGAATCAATCACGCCATCCATTTGAACCGTGTACGTGGCATCGTGGAGGCTATTCCGCGTTATTACCCGGAGATGCAGGTGTCCATGCCCAAGACAGAAAAGATCTGGCATGGGTTGCGCCCCTGCTCACCGGATGGACTTCCCTACATCGGCCGGCTGACAAGCTTGTCCAACGTGATTGTGGCAACCGGTCACGCCATGATGGGGTTGAGCCTGGCGCCCGGTACGGGCAAACTGGTGGCGGAGTCAATGAATGAAGAACAGCCAACCGTTTCCTTGGCCGCGTTTGCACCTGAAAGGTTTGCCGGTTAGAATTTTTTTGCCTTTGCCGATCCAAATGCGTTTTTTAAAATCGGTACCAACGGTTTCGAGCTTTTCGTTCGGGCGGGTTTCGGAGCACAAAACCGGCAACCTGCAATGAACTTGAATAGAAGCTTAAAGATTCAAGTTTCCACGTCACCCCGCAATGTCACATACACTTTGTTGAACTAAACCTTCGGCAGTTTGACCATTTCGGATTCATTGACCCACCCATTTCGGTAATGGTTTGACCCACCCCTTAGGCGATGAGATTTGATGCGATAAAGGTATTTAATGGTGCGGTGGAAGCGCTCGCAGATCCCGTTGCTCTGCGGACTCTTGACTTTTGTCCTGGAGTGTTCCACGTTTTCGATGGTGAGGTAAAGTTCGTATTCATGGTATTCTGCTTTGCCGCAGTAT
>Ga0209985_10000431_pt1 | contig 46356 bp, 44 predicted proteins | sample NOAtaG_FD_187305 | JGI IMG/M metagenome (GOLD analysis project Ga0209985, IMG submission 187305) | Freshwater lake microbial communities from Lake Erie, under a cyanobacterial bloom - NOAA_Erie_Diel6S_1000h metaG (SPAdes) (version 2) | ecosystem: Environmental > Aquatic > Freshwater > Lake ... | reverse complement strand
CGTGGAGTTCCTGCGCCTGGGGGACGGCACGCTGCTCACCCGGGCCGACCTGCTGGCGCTCGCGCCGCACGACCTGGACCCGCACCTGGCCGGCAGCGTCATCCGCGGCCGCGACATCGACGCCGATGCCGGCGACGATGTGCTGGAAGGCGAGGGCATCCTGCGCGGCGGGGCCGGCGACGATACGGTCACCGGCGGGGCGGGCAGGGACGCCATCACCGGCGACGAAGGCGCCGACAGCCTCGCCGGCGGCGCCGGCGACGACCTGCTCGGCTTCGGGGTGCGCGAATTCAGCGGGGCGGGCAACGTGTATCGCGGCGGGGCCGGCCACGATGTGCTGCTCGGCTCGCAGGCGGCCGACGTATTCCTGTTCGAGCGCGGCGACGGCGCGGATGTGATCGGCGATTTCTGGCACAGCACGACCGTGTCTCCCCTGGAGGAGGGCTGGTTGCCCGACCTGCAGGAAGGGTTGAACCAGGGGATCAATTGGGGCACGACCTATGCCGACGCCTACTACTACGAGGGGCAGATTCCTGCCCGCTACGCGGGTTACGACACATTGCGCCTGGGGGCGGGAATCCGGCCGGAGGAGATCGGGTTCGTGCGGGCGGCGGCGCAGGCGCACCGGGGCAGCGCGTGGGCCTATTCGGGCCAGGCGCGGTTCGATCCCGCGGCCGTGGTCCAGGATGCCTACGGCCCGGACCTCGTCATCCGGGTCGGCACCGCGGGCGACAGCGTGCGCATTGCCGAGTTTTTCCGCCGCGACGATTTCGGCCTCAACGGGTACATTTGGGGAGGAAGCTTCGACGCCTTCGCGGAGCGCAATCCGCTCGGGCGCATCGAGTTTGCGGACGGCACGGTGTGGGACCGCGCCGCGCTGGATGCACGCCTGGACGTGTTCGGCAACCGGGCGCCGGCGCTGGTGCTCGTGCCGCCGGTGGCGCGGGCGACGGTGGGTACGCCCTTCAGTTTCGCCTTGGCCGCGGGGACGATCGTGGACCCCAATCCGGGCGACCGGCTGGAGTATTCCCTGCTTGCCCCCGGAACGACCCCATGGGCGGGCCCGGTGGCAGCCACGCTGCCCGGATGGCTGGCGTTCGACGCCGCGACGGGGCGTTTTCAGGGCGCGCCGCAGGTGGGGGATGTCGGCCGTTACCAAGTGTCGTTGCGCGCCACCGACCCCGCCGGCCTGTTCACGGAGGCTCTGCTGGTGTTTGAAGTCTCGGCAGCGCCGGCGCCCGCGGCCCCGGTGGCTACGCCCGATCCCGGCAACGCACCGGCCGGCACCGGCGCGGCGGTGGCAGGCGGTGGCGCTGCGCCAGGCGCCGGCGCAGTGGCAGGGGGCGCGGACGGCGGCACGCAGACCGGCGGCGGCGCTGCGGGCGCCGGGCCATCGGTCGGCCCGGCGACGCCGGACGCCGTCGCCGACCGGCCGAGCCCCGCTCCGGTCATGGCGGACGCCGGGTCTGCGCTCCCACAGCAGGGTGTGCGGGCGGCCACGGCAACCGCGGAAGCCGCGGCCGTCGTCGACCTGCCTGCCGTGGCTGTACCCGGCGTGCCGGGCATGCGCGATCCGGCGCCGGGCGGCGTCGGCTACCTCAGCGCCGGCACGGCGGCTGCGACGGTTCCCGTGCGCGGCACGCGAACCGGACTGAACATGGATGCCATCGGCGCCGCGGTGGAAGCTTTCGAGGCGCAAGCCCCCGGCGGCGTACGGGAGGGGCCTGCGCCGGCGGGCGGCGGAGAGGCAGCGCCGGATGCCGAGCGTCCAGAGGCCGGCCTGAGCCGCCAGGCGGTGCTCGCCGCCCTGGCCCGCTTTCGCCTCGAGGCAGCCGATGCGGCGGGCGCGGCGTGGCCGGTCGCGGCCCCCTTCGGCCTGGCCGGCCTGGCAGGCGGAAACGGTGTCGGCCTGGGCGCGCCCGGCATGGTGGCCGGCGAGGGCGCCGTGCTCGCCCCATTCTCCGGGCTTGCCGAGGGCTTCGCCAGGCTGTGATACGGCCGGGCGGCATGGGTGCGGGTTTTGCGCCGAATTGGGCAAAAACGCGCAAACGTGACTTTTTTTGACATGCTTGCAATATTGCGCGGCGATACTCCCGACTAGAATCGCGCCTTGTGCGTTGCGTCGAACCTTGCGCGTTGCGTCGAACATGTCGCCGGAGCCCCGGGTTGTTTGGCGGCGGGCGGCGGTAGGCAGGCACGCTCGCCGCTTTCTAGCCATTGGGGAAAAAATGCGAATTCATCCAGTCATCCTGTCAGGCGGGTCCGGTACGCGCCTCTGGCCCTTGTCGCGGGAACATTTTCCCAAGCAACTCATCCCGTTCGTCGAGGAGGATTCGCTGTTCCAGGCGACCCTGCGGCGCGTGGCGGACGCGCCCGGGCTCGAGCAGGCAGGGGTGGTGGTGGTGTGCAACGAGGCCCATCGATTCCTGATCGCCGAGCAGATGCGCGCCATGGGCGTGGCCGCGGGCGGGCTGATCCTCGAACCGGTCGGGCGCAACACCGCGCCGGCGCTGACGCTCGCCGCGCTGCACCTGGCGGCGCAGGCCGACGACGCGGTCATGCTGGTGATGCCGGCCGATCATGTGATCACCAACCGGGCCGCTTTTCATGCGGCCGTGTCGGCGGCCGCCGGGCTCGCCGAGGCGGGCGCGGTGGTCACCTTCGGCATCGTGCCGGACCGTCCCGAGACCGGCTACGGCTACATCCGCCGCGGCGCGGGCGTGCCGGGTGCGGCCGGCGCCTGCGAACTTGCGGCTTTCGTGGAGAAGCCCGACCTGGCCAAGGCCCAGGCCTACCTGGCCAGCGGCGAGTACTGGTGGAACAGCGGGCTGTTCGCATTGAAGCCTTCGGTCTGGCTGGACGCCATCGGGAGGTTCAATCCCGCGATGCTCGAAGCGTGCCAGCGGGCATGGGCAGGCGGCGCCGCGGATGCCGATTTCCGCCGCGTGGATGTGGAGGCCTTCAAGGCATGTCCGTCGGATTCGATCGACTACGCGGTCATGGAAAGGCTGGTGGCGGGCGGCACCGGCATCGCCGCCCGGGTGGTGCCGCTGGAGGCCGGCTGGTCCGATGTGGGCGCGTGGGACGCCCTCTGGCAGATCCTCGGCAAGGACGCCGACGGCAACGCCGTGCGCGGCGAGGTGGTGCTGCACGATTCGCGCGACAGCCTGGTGTTCGCGCAAAGCCGGGTGGTGGCCTGCGTGGGTGTCACCGACATGGTGGTGGTGGAGACGCCCGATGTGGTGATGGTGGCGCCGCGCGAACGCGCCCAGGATGTCAAGGCGCTGGTGGCCGCGGTGAAGGCCGGCGGCTACAGCCTCGCGGAATCGCACCGCCAGGTGTTCCGCCCGTGGGGCTCCTACGATTCGATCGACAACGGCGAGCGCTTCCAGGTCAAGCGCATCATCGTCAATCCGGGCGCATCGCTGTCCCTGCAGAAGCACCACCATCGCGCCGAGCACTGGATCGTGGTCAAGGGCACGGCGGAGGTCACCCGCGGCGAGGAGGTTTTCCTGGTCGCCGAGAACCAGTCCACCTACATCCCGCTGGGTACCGTGCACCGGTTGTTCAACCCGGGCAAGATTCCGCTGGAGATGATCGAGGTGCAATCGGGCAGCTACCTGGGCGAGGACGACATCGTGCGCTTCCAGGACCACTACGGGCGCGCCTGAGTCCGCGTCCGCCCGCGGTCGCCTCCCCAACTGAAAGAACCAGACCGTGGCCATCATCGTGACAGGCGGCGCCGGCTTCATCGGCAGCAATTTCGTGCTGGATTGGCTGGCCGCCTGCGACGAGCCGGTGGTCAACCTTGACAAGCTCACCTATGCCGGCAACCCGGCCAACCTGGCCTCGCTGGACGGCGACCCGCGGCATGTGTTCGTGCGCGGGGACATCGGCGACGCCGCCCTGGTGGCGCGGCTGTGCGCGCAGTACCGGCCGCGCGCGATCGTCAATTTCGCGGCCGAGTCGCATGTGGATCGCTCCATCCACGGCCCCGGCGAGTTCATCCAGACCAACATCGTCGGCACCTTCCAGCTGCTCGAGGCGGTGCGCGGCTACTGGGGCGGGCAGGACGAGGCGCACAAGGCGGCGTTCCGGCTGCTGCATGTCTCCACCGACGAGGTGTACGGCTCGCTGTCGGCGACCGATCCGCCGTTCGCCGAGACCCATCGCTACGAACCCAACAGCCCCTACTCGGCGTCCAAGGCGGCCTCCGACCACCTGGTGCGCGCCTATCACCATACCTACGGCCTGCCGGTCCTCACCACCAATTGTTCCAACAACTACGGGCCCTACCATTTTCCCGAAAAGCTCATCCCGCTGATGATCGTCAACGCGCTGGCCGGCAAGCCGCTGCCGGTCTACGGCGACGGCATGCAGGTGCGCGACTGGTTGTACGTGAAGGACCATTGCAGCGCGATCCGCCGCGTGCTCGAGGCGGGCCGGGTGGGCGAGACCTACAACATCGGCGGCTGGAACGAAAAGCCGAACATCGAGATCGTGCGCACCGTGTGCGCCCTGCTCGACGAGCTGCAGCCGCGCGCGGACGGGCGAAGCTACATCGGGCAGGTCACCCATGTGACGGACCGCCCGGGCCACGACCGGCGCTATGCCATCGACGCGCGGCGCATCGAGCGCGAACTCGGATGGCGCCCGGCGGAAACCTTCGCGACCGGCATCCGCAAGACCGTCCTGTGGTACCTGGCCAACCAGGATTGGGTGGCGGGTGTGCAAAGCGGCGCCTATCGCGCATGGATGGACCGCCAGTACGGCGCCGGTCCGGCCGCGGCATCATGAAGATCCTGTTGTTCGGCAAGGGCGGCCAGGTGGGCTGGGAACTGCAGCGCAGCCTGCTGCCGCTGGGAAGCCTGGTGGCGCTCGATTTCGACAGCACCGACCTGTGCGGCAGCTTCACCGATCCCGGCGGGATCGCCGCCACCGTGCGCGGCGTCGCCCCGGACGTGATCGTCAACGCGGCCGCCCATACCGCGGTCGATCGCGCCGAGTCGGAAGCCGGGCTGGCCCACACGATCAATGCCGCGACGCCCGCGGTGCTGGCCCGCGAGGCGGCGGCCCTGGGCGCCTGGCTGGTGCATTACTCCACCGACTATGTGTTCGACGGCAGCGGCAGCGACCCCTGGGTCGAGACCGACGCGCCGGCCCCGCTGTCGGTGTACGGGCGTACCAAGCTTGCCGGCGAGATCGCGGTGGCCGGGCATGCGCGTCACCTGATCCTGCGCACGAGCTGGGTCTATGCGACGCGCGGCGGCAACTTCGCCAAGACCATGCTGCGGCTGGCCGCCGAGCGCGACAGCTTGAACGTGATCGCCGACCAGTGCGGCGCGCCGACGTCCGCCGAACTGCTCGCCGATGTGACCGCGCATGCCCTGCGCGCGGCGCTGGCCGATGCGCGCCTGGCCGGCCTGTACCATGTGGCGGCGGCCGGCGAGACCACCTGGCACGGCTATGCCCGCCATGTGATCGCGCGGGCGGCGGCGCGCGGGGCGAGCCTCAAGGCCGGGCCGGAGGCGGTGCGGGCGATCCGCACCGCCGACTATCCGACCCCGGCACGCCGGCCGCTGAATTCGCGCCTGGATACGCGCCGGTTTCGCGAGGCCTTCGGCCTGGCGCTGCCGGATTGGCGCCTCCAGGTCGACCGCATGATCGACGAGACCGTCGCCTAGGGCTCCGCCCGGCCATCGGCACAGCGTACCAACCCGAAAAGAGCGCCATGCACACCAGCACACGCAAGGGCATCATCCTGGCCGGCGGTTCCGGCACACGCCTGTATCCGGCCACCCAGGTGGTTTCCAAGCAGCTCCTGCCGATCTTCGACAAGCCGATGATCTACTACCCGCTCAGCACCCTGATGCTGGCGGGAATACGCGACATCCTCATCATCTCCACACCCCAGGACACGCCGCGCTTCGAGCAGCTCCTGGGCGACGGCGGGCAATGGGGGCTTTGCTTCAGCTACGCGGTGCAGCCTGCGCCGGACGGCCTGGCGCAGGCCTTCCTGATCGGCGCGGACTTCATCGGCGAATCCGCATCCGCCCTGGTGCTGGGGGACAACATCTTCTACGGGCATGACCTGGCCAGCCTGCTGGCACGCGCCGACGCGCGCGCCAGCGGCGCGACGGTGTTCGCTTATGCGGTGCAGGACCCGGAACGCTATGGCGTGGTCGAGTTCGACCGCGCGGGGCGGGCCGTGAGCCTGGAGGAAAAACCCGCCATGCCCAAATCGCGCTACGCCGTGACCGGGCTGTATTTCTATGACCGCGACGTGGTCGCGCTGGCCAGGTCGATCAGGCCGTCGGCGCGCGGCGAACTGGAAATCACCGACCTGAACCGCCTGTACCTCGAGCGCGGCGATCTCGATGTCGAAACCATGAGCCGCGGATTCGCGTGGCTCGACACCGGCACGCATGAGTCCATGCTCGAGGCCAGCCAGTTCATCCAGACCATCGAGCGGCGCCAGGGCCTGAAGGTCGCCTCGCCCGAGGAGATCGCGTGGCGCAACGGCTGGATCGGCGATGCCGAACTCCGGGCGCTGGCCGTGCCGCTGGCCAAGTCGGGCTACGGCCATTATCTGATGGGGCTGCTGCACGAGAAGGAGGCGGGCAATTGAGAATCACATCTACGGCAATTGCGGACCTGCTGCTGATCGAACCGCGGGTGTTCGGCGACGCGCGCGGCTTTTTCTTCGAAAGCTTCAACCAGCGGGAATTCCGCCAGGCCTCGGGCCTGGCCGGGGATTTCGTGCAGGACAACCACTCGAAATCCGCCCGGGGCGTGCTGCGCGGCATGCACTACCAGATCGGCCGGCCGCAGGGCAAGCTGGTGCGGGTGGTGGCAGGCGAGGTCTTCGATGTGGCGGTGGATTTGCGCAGGCGCTCGCCGACGTTCGGGAAATGGGTGGGCCAGGTCCTGTCGGCCGAAAACAAGGCGCAGTTGTGGATTCCGCGCGGGTTCGCCCATGGCTTCCTGGTGCTGTCGGAATCGGCCGAGTTTCTCTACAAGACCGATGATTACTGGGCGCCGGACCATGAACGCTGCATCGCCTGGAACGATGCGACCCTGGCGATCGATTGGCCCCTGCACGGGCAGGCGCCGCGCTTGTCGGCCAAGGATGCCCAGGGCGTGGCGTTCGGCTCGGCGGAACTGTTCGACTGATGGCGCCGGCTACGCGGGACCTACGCCCGGCGGCGCCCCTGGTGCAATCGACGCTTGCCCACACCCTGATGCGGACTGAACAGACATGGCGATGATTCTTGTAACGGGTGGCGCCGGCTATATCGGCTCCCACACCTGCGTGGAGTTGCTCGATGCCGGGCATGCGGTGACGGTGTTCGACAATTTCTGCAACAGCAGCCCGGAATCCCTGCGCCGGGTGGCGCGGATCACCGGCAAGACGCCGCAGGTGGTGCAGGGCGACATCCGCGACGGTGCCGCCCTCAGGCGCGCGCTGGCCGCCAGCGGTGCCGTGGCGGTGATTCATTTCGCCGGCCTGAAGGCGGTCGGCGAGTCGGTCGAGCAGCCGCTGGCGTACTACGACAACAACGTGGTCGGCACGCTGCGCCTGCTCGAGGCCATGCGCGATGCGGCGGTCAAGACGCTGGTGTTCAGTTCCTCGGCGACCGTGTACGGCGACCCGCAGCGTCTGCCGCTGACCGAGGACCATCCGCTCTCGGCGACCAACCCCTATGGGCGCAGCAAGCTGATGATCGAGGAAATCCTGCGCGACCTGCACCGCAGCGATGCGTCCTGGCGTATCAGCCTGCTGCGCTACTTCAATCCGGTGGGCGCGCATGCCAGCGGGCTAATCGGCGAAGACCCGCGCGGCATGCCGAACAACCTCATGCCCTTCGTGGCGCAGGTGGCGGTCGGCAAGCGCGAGTTCCTCAACGTATGGGGCAACGACTACCCGACGCCCGATGGCACCGGCGTGCGCGACTATATTCATGTGGTGGACTTGGCGCGCGGCCACCTCAAGGCCCTCGAGCGCCTGCAGCAGCATGCGGAATGCCTGGCCGTCAACCTCGGCACCGGCACCGGCTACAGTGTGCTGGAGATGGTGCGCGCCTTCGAGGCGGCAAGCGGCCGGCCGGTGCCTTACCAGGTGGCGGCCCGGCGCGCGGGCGACATCGCCTCGTGCTATGCCGATCCCGCGCGGGCGCTGCAGTTGCTGGGCTGGAAGGCCGAGCGCGGACTGCAGGCGATGTGCGAGGACGGCTGGCGCTGGCAATCGGCCAACCCGCAGGGTTTCGGCGGTTGAGGACATCACCGCTATTTGAGACAACAAGCTGTTGAGGAGTCGGAACAAACATGGCCAAAGGAATGATCCTCGCCGCGGGGCAGGGCACCCGGGTGCGCCCGCTCACCCGCGACCTGCCCAAACCCATGGTGCCCATCCTCGGCAAGCCAGTCATGGAGTACCTGATCGAGCACCTGGCCCGCTACGGGATCAGGGAGATCATGGTCAATGTGGCCTACCACCACCGCCGCATCGAAGAGTATTTCGGCGACGGCCACCGCTGGGGCGTGCAGATCGGCTATTCCTACGAGGGTGTGCGCGACCATGGCGACGTGCTGCCACGCCCGATGGGATCGGCCGGCGGGATGCGGCGCATCCAGGATTTCAGCGGTTTCTTCGATGAAACCACGCTGGTGCTGTGCGGCGACGCGCTTATCGACCTGGATATCGGCGCGGCGCTGCATGAGCATCGGAGCAAGGGCGCCGTGGCCAGCGTGGTGACGCTCGATGTGCCGCGCGACCAGGTCTCGAACTACGGCATCGTGGTGGCCGGGGAGAACGGCCGCATCGATTCCTTCCAGGAAAAACCCCGCCCGGAGGAAGCGCGCTCGACCCTGGCGTCGACCGGCATCTACATTTTCGAGCCCGAGGTCCTGGAGCGCGTACCGCCCGGGCGCACCTACGACATCGGCTCGCAACTGTTTCCGCAACTGGTGGCCGAGAAACTGCCGTTCTACGCGCAGAACCGGTTTTTCAACTGGATCGACATCGGCCGGGTCAGCGACTACTGGTCGGTGCTGCAGCGGGTGCTGCGCGGCGAAGTGGCGGAAATGGCGATGCCGGGCCGCGAGGTGCGCCCCGGGGTGTGGGTCGGCCTGAACACCTCGATTGCCTGGAATACGGTGCACATTTCCGGCCCGGTCTACATCGGCTCATCGGTGCGCATCGACCCGGGCGCCTCGATCATCGGGCCGGCCTGGATCGGGCACGGCAGCCATGTGCGGGCCGGCGCCAAGGTGCGCCGCTGCGTCCTGTTCGAGTACACCCGGATTGCGCCGGACATGGATTTTTCCGAGATGATCGTATCGCCCGATTACTGCGTGGACCGCGCCGGCGAAACCTTTTACCTGGGCGACGAGCGCACCGAATTGCGCTGGGGGGATGCGCGCGGCTAGTGTCCAGCGGGCGGGCACCACGCCGCCACGCCGATATGGCCTAAGCGCTGCCGGCGTGGCGGGCACCGTGCGACACCCAGCGGGCTCCATCGGGCGTCTGGCAGAAGCCCGGTTACTGGAAGCGCGTTTTGGAGTTACTGGCGCGATTATTGCTTCGATCAAGGGTGCGAGATGCGTGGCGTGTATTCGCGCAACGAGTGACAAGCGCTTCCGACAGCCCATTAGCCCTTTCGGGCTATATCGCGGTGCACCACGGCCTGTTAGCATCACTCTCTGGAATTTGATAATCATTGTTTCATGGCCGGTATCCCACGGTCGGCGAGAGGATTGCAAACATGTCTGCCCGGATGTTTCCTGTTCTTAAGAGGTTGGCGGCCAGTCTGATGCTCGTCGGTGCGTGCGCTGCGGCGAACGCCACCACGACACCGCTCGGCACATTGCCACTCGGCGCTACCGCTTTCAATGGGTCGGTTTCTGGCACGGGCCCGTTCAGCGATATCTTCACTTTCACGCTTCCGACCAACGGCGGGTCGTCGTATACGACAGTGAACTTTCCCTTTACCTTTCCCGGTGGGCCCTCATTCAATACTGTGTTTTCCGGCCTCACCTTGAAGTCCAACCCTGACGGCATCGTTGGTAATGGCGATGATGTGGTGGTGGGCAGTACCAGCATGGCCGGGAGTGCAGTCAGCCTCAATGTGGGCCCGACCGCGCCTGGCATGTATTTTCTGGTCGTGAACGGGTCGGTGCCGAGCGGTGTTTCCGGTGGGCTCTACAGTGGGGCTATCGCGGTTTCACCGATCCCTGAACCGGAAACCTATGGTCTGTTCCTCGCTGGCCTGGGTCTTCTCGGCACCATCATGACGCGTCGCCGCAAGGGCGCCTGAGGAACAGTGCAGTGAAAAGGGCGCCGCAAGGCGCCTTTTTCGTTTCCGGAGCCGGATGCCATGCAGGCTCGGACGAGTGTTTCCTGCCGCGAGGTTCATCCCCGCCGAGCAAGCGCGTGCGCGCCCCCGATGTCGCTCCGTGCCCAGGCGTCGGCCGCTTTCGCATGAGGAAGACGGTGGCTGGCGCGGGACGTTGCGAGGCGCGATTCGCGCCGGGGAGCGATTGCGCATTGTTTTGTAGGAAAGCAAGCCGGGAGCAGCACTCCGCGGGCGGGGGGCTGGCGGGGTTCTGGGGGTGTGGTCCCGGCGGTGGGTGTGGCCATCTGGCTGCAGCTGATTAGCCCCTTCGGGCTATATCGCAGTGCATCATGGGCTGTTAACCTTCATCTCCGGATTTTTATAATTTGTGTGCCAAATCGGGCGGAAGGGTTCAGGTTATGGTAACGGTCTTGAGAAAATTGGCAGCAGGTCTGGCACTCGCGGGTGCTTGCGCCGCGGGGAATGCGGCCATCGCCCCGAGTTCGCTTGGCACTCTCCCATTGGGCACGACCTTGTTCAGCGCATCCGTGATCGGCGTCGGCCTTTTTGGCGACACTGTAAGCTTCAGCCTGCCTGCCAACGGTGGCACGAGCTATTCCGCGCTCAACAACCCGTTCGTTTTCATGGGCTCATCGTTCAGCACTGTTTTCTCAAGCCTGACGCTGAAATCCAACCCCAACGGCATCATGGGCGACGCCGATGACGCGGTCGTGGGCAGCACCAGCCTCAGCGGGCCGTCGATCAGCCTGAGCGTCGGACCGACAGGGCCCGGCAACTACTACCTTGTCGTCAGCGGGTCGGTACCGGGCGGCAATGCCGGCGGCCTGTACGGCGGGGGGATCACAGTTTCGGCCGTGCCGGAACCGGAAACCTACGGCCTGTTCCTCGCCGGCCTGGGCCTTCTTGGCACCATCGTGACGCGTCGCCGCAAGGGCGCCTGAGGCTACCTTCGGAAACCCAAAAAAGCGCCGCAAGGCGCTTTTTTGGGTTTCCGGGGGGCAGATGTCAAGCGCATCCGGGCATTCGCGCCGGGTTTGCATCCAACTTCATCCGCACCTTGCGAGCACGGCGAAGGCATTGCTGCACGCGGCTCGGGCGATAAGCGTCGTTCAGGGCAGGTGACGCAGTGCCAGCGGGTCCAGGCGCGTGCCGGGAAGGTACTCTTTCGCAGCCGGCGGCGCCGGGGTCACCGGGGTCGGCTGCGGCTTGACCGGCGCTCTATAGCGCTTGAGCACCGCGGGTACATAGTTGCGGGTTTCCCGGTAGGGCGGAATGTTGTTGTTGTACTTGCGGACGGCGCCTTCGCCGGCGTTGTAGGCCGCCAGTACCAGGTCGAGGCGCTCGCCGAAGAGGTCGAGCAGGCTGCGCAGGTGGCGGGTACCGGCGCGCAGGTTCTCGGGTACGTTGGTCAGGTTGGTCACCCCGTAGCGTTGCGCAGTCTCGGGCAGCAGTTGCATGAGGCCGACGGCTCCCTTCGGTGACACGGCGCCCGGCCGATAGGCTGATTCCACTTCGATGAGCGCATGCACCAGTCCGGGCTCCACGCCGGCGTCGGTGGCGGCCTGCAGCACTTCGCGCGCGAAGGGCTTTTCGGGCACGTCGTCGGCGGGCGCGGCGACGCTGCCGGCAGGTGCCGGGATGGCGTCGAGCGGTGCGGCGAGGCGGTACTCGGCCGCCCGCACTTGGTACGGCTCGAGCGCCGGGCGCGGTAGGCGCAGATCATCGTCGCTGCGCTTGAGCCGGTACTCCGTTTCCGCAGCCGCCGGACCGGTGGCGAGCATGCAGGCCCAGACGCACATGACGGCCCACCGCAAGCACGGGAAGTGGTGCAATCCGGAAGTCCTGTCATGCGGGCGCGGGTTCATGGCGGGCCGGGCGGGAATCAGGTGGGTTGGGACCGGAACACTGGTGGAGCGGGCCGGGCATGGCCTGCTGCGCCTGGCTGAACGGGTAACGCCGCGGCACACGCTATACCTTCATAGTTTACGGCAATGTGCCCTATTGCCCCAGGCCTCGCCGCAGACCGCCAGACGCGATGCGACCAGCGATGCGCCGCGAAGCCAGCCGCGTCTTCGTCTGCGATGAGTCATGTTTTGCGGCGACGCAGCAGTACTACTTCCCAGCGCGCTACAATCGAATGGTTGCGCCTGGGTGGTGAAATTGGTAGACACAAGGGACTTAAAATTCCTCGGCGGGCAACCGCCGTACGGGTTCGATTCCCGTCCCGGGCACCAACGAACAATTCGAAAGCGGCATGGCCTGCCGGCGTTTTTCGTCGTGCTGGACTTCGGTTGGGGCGCGCATGCCGTGATCCCTGAGCGCTCATTGCTGGAGCAGGTTCATGGCACTGATTCGAGCTCAGTTGCCAGCAAGCCCGGCCGATGCGAGTGCGTTGGCGACCGCGAAGTCAATCGCGTCGTTGATGTCCGTCCCTTCAATCCTGGATACCTCGATCAGAAAAGGGTGGTCGCCCACCCTTCGGTTTTGCTCGACTATCAATTCCCGGCGGTAAATGTAGAGGCCGGTGGTTTCAACATGGATTGGGTGCAAATCTTGAGTGCGCGGTATTGACCGCGGATCATAATTCATGGGCTTGCCGTCTTTCCAGAAGAATTCCTGGAGCTTCATTACCGAAAGCGCTGAATCGTATTCATGGTGCAATATCTTGCTGATGCCCAACTCGATGGTGGCTGCGCTGATGAATGGCGCCGTGGCATGCGCAAGGACGTAGACGTCAGCTTCGACAGCCTTCGCAAAAGCGAGCATTACCTCGTTGATCAAGGTTTCGGGCCTGTCCAGGATTGTTTCCCTGGCCAGGTATCGAACGTCCGAGGGCAGATGTTGGACCACGGCTCTATCGCTGCAATAGGCGTAAATGGCGTCGATTCCCCTGCACTTGCGCAGCGTGGCGAAAACAAAGTGAAGCAGGGGCTTGCCATTGTCGAAGGGTTTCGTATTCTTGTTGGGCAACCTTTCGTTGTTCAACTTCATGGGAACGAAGGCAACGACTCGCATTCTGCAATCTCGCTGTGTGGACGATAAGAGTGAAATCTAGCATCGCCCAGGCAGGGTGAATTTACATTTCCGCTACTGGCGGCAGCGTCCCGGGCCAGGGCGAAAAATCGCGCTACACATCTACAGCTAGGCTCTGCAAGCAAAGCAACAATTCCCGCGCGTCGTTGTTGATGCCCAAGCTCAGTGGGCTAAAGATCTTGTCTGCTTCAAACCAGATCGGCATGAAGGGCCCGCCGTCGAAGGCTTCGTTAGGAATATCAAATCGGTACTCCATAAACCCGCCGGAGCTGGTGGCGAATCTCGCAAGCGTATAACCGCCAGCGCCAACGATGAGAGCATGAGCTGCCAGTATTCGCATGGTTATGCAGAGGCTGACCGCGCCGCCGCGCTTTTCCGGCTGATCGATCCAGACCACAGCATATTTGGCTGTAGCCCAAGTCCCTTCTGGTTCAGCCCTGCCGAAGCCGGTCACCAGCCTGGCGAGGTCAGCAGACCCGGAAACGAAATCCCACCGGCGCGCTCTGCGTTCCCGCGCTTCCGCATCAGCCATCGGGACAAACGGGTAGCGCGCGGGGGCGGCTTTGCCCATCGGCATCAGGGCGCGTTCCGACCGGACGGATCGACTAAGCACGGCCACGGCTTCAAGCATGGGGTCTGTCTCGCAGTGGTAGCGCCGCATACGGCGAGTCAAGCGCGAGAAAAAGCCCGCCGGATCTTCGAAAAAACTTCCAACTGGGTCGAATGCCGTTGTTGTAAGTGCCCCGAGTGCCACGTCGTAGTATGCGTACGCCTGCGCCCGCATCTGCGCTTCTTGGCTGAGCGGAACCAGTGACTCGCCTTGAAGCAAGGCGGCCTCGAACGTTCTCGCGTCAAGCGCGGTCTGCGAAAAACCGCAGTCTGAGTAAAGCGCATGCCCCGCGAGCAGACAGGGTATGCCTGCAGCTGGTGCCTCGATGCCTATCGATCCGCGGACGGAAAGCGCAAGGTCAGTGACCGACAAGACTTCCTGGCGCGAAAGTTCTTCATGTACAAACCGGATATGCGGGTATTCGCGATACTCCTCAGCAAGCCTAACCATCAGCGCCGTCGCGTCATACTTCGCGTCCAAGGGGTGAACCTTGATCAGCCAGTTTCGCGCACTGCGTCCAGCCGCGATGCGCAGAACGTGGCGCATCCACTCCTCGTAATCCATGAAAGCCTGAAGATCCGACAGGGGAGTGTCGGAGCAGGTCTGCGCGAACAGCGTGGTTACGGGTTTTGAGCAATCCCACCCGAAGCGTGCGCATACGTGCTTGCGAATGGCCGCCCGCAAGCCGGACTCGGTTACCAGTCTGCGGGGAACGGCGCCGAAGTCCAGCTCGCCAGATGCTTGTCTATTGAAATGCAAGCTTGCGTCGATGCAAAGTTGCTCACCCCGCGCTTCGTAGACGGATAGAAGACTGCGCGCGTTGGCCTGGCGGCACAAGGCGCCGGGAGATGTGACCGCAGCGGTCAATGGCTCCGCGGTGGCAGTCAACTTGTACAGGGCACAACGGCTTTCTCCGCCGTTCAGAGAAAAATAGTAGCAATCGCCGCCACCGCGCAACGTTTTGTCGCAAAGCAGTCGCCATGGGTTGTAGTCAATATGCCCGGTGACAAGCCCGATGATGTCCGCGGACTGAAACACCTCGCCCAGCCATTGATCGACAAAGCTCACTTCAATGCTGCTTTCGGTTAGTGCCGTGTCAACATGCCGGATCGATGCCCGCAAACAAGCGCGAAGTGTGCTTTCGTATGTGCACTTGCGCAGGACACAGGCCGGGTCTTCGCCCTCGACGAACGCGCGCGCGAGCTCGTCTCCCGATCCCAGCGGGCACCAGTGCGGACGTTTCGTCGGCGCATTCGATTCGCACCCGATCGGGAAGTCCGGAGCGCAGACGATTTCGTTAACCTGGAAGCTCGCTGCGATCCTCCGCACCATGCCGATATCGAAACCCGGGCAAGACCGGCGTACTACGCTGGTATGGCCGGTCACCCCAACCAGGCGCGCGCCGGTCAGTCGTTGCAAAAATTTTCCGATGAGAAGCGAATGCAGCAGGTATTCCGGCCAGTCATGAAACAAATCGACCAGAATCACTCTTCTCGAGCCAACAGCTGAGCCTAAGGGCGACCAATAGAGCGCATTTGCCCCGCAAAATTCATTGAAGTTGCGCAGGGCGCTATCGTGAATCATTGATTGATTTGCTCGCAGACGTCTTCAAGGGAAAATCGCGGCGTGGAGGTCACGAGCTTAAACAAGATGGATCATCCATCATTATCGAGGGCAGCGTCGAGGCGGCGGTCAAGAAGTGAGCGGCGCGGTAGCCGGAATGTTTTCTACCGCCGGCTACCTGATAACATTATTGAGATACGGTGTTTACGCGCTTTTCGTTCGAACTCGATTTATGCCGAGCATCCGCGCGGTAGCGTGGATGATATCTTTTCCCCCACTGTGTCCGGTAGCGGTGCTCACGGAGTGGTCAATTGATCGTTTTCAACCTTGCATGCGATGCGGAACACAGGTTCGAGGGCTGGTTCGCCTCGGCCGAGGATTTCTCCGAGCAGGGCCGGCGCGGGTTTCTGACCTGTCCGGTCTGCGGTTCGGGCGAAGTCCGCAAGCAACTCTCCGCGCCGCGCCTGAACCTGTCGGCCGCCGCCGACAAGGAGGCTTCTCAGGAGCGCAAGGAGGTTGCCATGGTCGGGCCGGACCAGGCGCAACTCTTCGCGCTGCTGCGTAAGGTGATCGAGTCGACCGAGGATGTCGGGCAGCGGTTCCCCGAGGAAGCGCGCCGCATCCACTACAACGAGGTGCCCGCGCGCCCGATTCGCGGCGTGGCCTCGCGCGACGAGGCGCGCGCGCTGGCCGATGAAGGGATCGAGGTCGCGCATCTGCCTTTCCCGGTGGCCGACAAGTCCCAAATCAACTGACCCTCGTTCCCGCACCCGCGGTGCGGGGCGCGAACCCGCGCATGGCCGGCCCGGGCTTGGGCTATCATGCGCGGCCGCGCCTGGCGCGATTTCGTCCATGTACGCCGCTCTCGATCCCGACAACGCTCGCCTGATCGCCCTCATGCAAGGCGGGCGCGACCCAAGCAACAATGACCAAAGCAACCACGCGCCAGGCGGGGCGGCGTTGGCGGCTTGACACCTTACATGCCAATCAAGTTCTATTTCGAGGATTTCCCGGTCGGCGAGACGCTGGAGATCGGCCGGCACACCATCACCGAGGCCGAAATCATCGAGTTTGCGCGCCGTTACGACCCGCAGCCGTTTCACGTCGATGCCGCGCTGGCGCGCTCATCCATCTATGGCGGCCTGATCGCCAGCGGCTGGCAGACCTGCGCGATCGCGATGCGGGTGATGTGCGACGCCTACCTGCTCGACGCGGCGAGCATGGGGTCGCCCGGCATGGAGGAGATCCGTTGGCTCAAGCCGGTGCGGCCGGGCGACACGCTGATCATCAAGCGCACCATCGAGGAGGCGCGCCCGACCAGCAAACCGGATCGCGGCCTGGTGCTCACCCGCTGGGACATCTACAACCAGCGCGACGAGCATGTGCTGATGATGCGCGGCTATGGCCTGTTCGGCCGCGCGCCGGCCGCGGCCGGCGCCTGAGCCCGCTCGCGCCCGTCAGGGCGCAAGCAGTTTCAGTTCGCTCCTGTATTGCGCGCCGCGCGCCGCGTAGCCGGTGGCGATGCGCCGCAGATTCGCGGCGTCCTCATCGCTCAACTGCCGCACCACCTTGCCGGGCGAGCCGACGACGAGCGAGTTGTCGGGGATGATCCTGCCTTCGGGCAACAGGGCATTGGCGCCGATGATGCAGTTGCGGCCGATTACGCAACCGTTGAGGATCACCGCGTTGATGCCCACCAGCGTGTTCTCGCCGATGGTGGAGCCGTGCAGCATGGCGAGGTGGCCGACACTGACATCCCTGGCGAGCTTGAGGGGGAAGCCGGGGTCCGCGTGCAGCACGGCGCCGTCCTGGACGTTGACGCCGTCGCCGAGCTCGATGACCTCGTTGTCCGAACGCACAACGGCGCCGAACCAGATGGACACGTCGTCGCCGACGGTGACGCTGCCGATCACGCTGGCAGTCGGTGCGATGTAATGCTTCTGTGACTTGAAGGCCGGCGTGCGGTCGCCGATGGCATAGACGGGCATGTTCGGATCTCGGGTGGAATGGGCGGTTCGGACACCTCGCGCGCGGCGCCGCCGGCGCGCCTGCATTGTCGCACCATCGCGCCTGGCGCCGCGCTATAGTGGCGCGGTCGGCTTGACGGGAGCGCCATGATGCAGGGCAAGACCTTTGACGGTGTGGCGGTGGGGGACACGTTCAGCGAAGCGGTACTCATCACGGACGCGCATCTGAGCCTCGGCGCGGCCTTGATCGGCGATTTCAACCCGCTGCATGTGGATGCGCCTTTCGCCGGCGCCTCGCGGCACGGCGGCCGGATCCTCCACGGGGTGATCACCAGCGCGATCATCGGGGCGCCTGCCGGCATGATCTTCCGCGGCACGGCGGTCGGTTACCTCGAACACAACTGCCGTTTCCTGGCGCCTGTGCGGACGGGGGATACCCTTACCACGGTGTGGGAGGTGGTTGGCAAGGATGACAAGCCGAAGCATCGCGGGGGCGTGGTGCGCATGCGCGCGGCCTGCACCAATCAGCAGGGCGTGCGCGTGGCTGAGGCGAATGGCGCCATGCTGGTTGCCAACGCGTCGGTAGGCTGAGCTTCGGCCGCCTCGCGCGGCCACGCCGGGCCGCCTCGCGAGGCCACGCCGGGCCGCGCTGGCTTGCGCGCGCTCAGGGCAGCGCGAGGATGCGCCGGGCGAACGCTGCGCCGGTGGCGCGCGTGCCCAGTCTGCCGCCGACGTCGGCGGTGGCCTCTCCGGCGGCCACTGCGGCCGCGGTGACTTCCTCGATGGCCCGTGCGGCGCGATTGAAGCGGGCAAGATCGCGGCGCCGGGCGTGCCAATCGAGCAACAGCCCCGCGGACAGGATCAGCGACACCGGATTGGCGACATCCCGCCCGGCGATGTCCGGCGCCGAGCCGTGCGCCGCCTGCGCCATCGCGTGGTTGTGGCCGGCATTGACCGAGCCACCCAGGCCGATGCTGCCGGACAGCTCCGCGGTCAGGTCGGACAGGATGTCGCCGAACATGTTGGTCGTGACGATCACATCGAAGCGCGAGGGCGCGCGCACCACATGCGCCATCATGGCGTCGACGATCTGCTCGTCGATGGCGACATCCGGATAGTCGCGGCCGACATCACGGCACACGTCGATGAACATGCCGTCGGCGATCTTCAGAACGTTCGCCTTGTGGACGATGGTCACGCGCCGGCGGCGCCGCACGGCCAGTTCGAACGCCGCCCTGGCGATCCGCTCGCAGCAAAGGCGGGTGATGCGGCGCAGGGAGATCACCACATCGGGGGTGACCAGCATCTCGCTGCCGCCGGACTCCATGTTGCGGTCCGCATAGAAGCCCTCGGTGTTTTCGCGCACCACCACCAGGTCGAACGGGCCGACCTTGTTGGGCACGCCGTCGAAGGTACGCGCCGGGCGGATGTTGGCGAACAGGTCGAGGTTCTTGCGAAAGAACATGGACGGATTGATCTCGCCCCTGGATTCGTCCTTGAGCACGGCGGTGGACATCGGCCCGAGCAGCAGCCCGTCGGCGGCGCGCACCTTCTGCAGCAGCTCCGCGCTGACCGTGGTGCCGCGGCTGGCGAGGCTTTCGAGACCCGCGATGTCATGTTCGACGGACAGGCCGAGATCGAAGCGGCGCGAGGCGGCGTCGAGCACCACCAGGGTGGCCGCGGTGATTTCGGGGCCGATGCCGTCCCCCGGTAGGGCGATGAGTCGCATGCGTTTCCTATTCGGCGGTGATGCCGATTTGCTTGACAACCTGCGAGTACCTGGCTGCCTCGCGCTTGACGCAGCCGGCTAATTCATCGGCACTGCTAGCCTGGATGATGGCGCCGCTGGCTCCCGGCTTGTTGTCGGCAACGACGGTCTGCCCGGGCGCGGCGGATATGCGCTCGAGCACCGCGCGCGCAAAGATGTCGCCTATTCCGCCGGGTGCGTAGGCCACCACGACGGCCACCGGTCTGGACGGACAATCCTGCGCGCGGGTGCCGCGCGCGAGCATCGCGGCCGCCCAGGCTAACGCACCGCGTGTCCGGAGGCAACGCCAGATTGCGAGGGGCGGGGATAAGCGCAATCGTCGAGTCCTCAAGAGCTTGCCGGTGGAACACCGCGCGGCGACGTGCCCGTAAGTAAGGCCGGTATCGGGAGTACGGTGGAGTACGATGCACGACAGCAGAGCACACCGGCAGGGGCGCGAACGCTGCCTGAGATGCCAGGTTTTTCGCCGCGCAAACGGGCGTCGGTGCTGCCGCATGGCCGGCATGCGTGGCTGCCCGCGGGCGGCGGACCAGAAGTGTTGCATATTTCCTCGGGAAAATCCTAGCGGGCCCCCGCGCAACACGGGCAGCGCCGGCCGGCCGCCTTGCGGCCGCACCTCATGAATCACCGTGCAGTTTGCTATACTCAGCGGGTTTTCTCGGTTCATCGACCCTCGGCCCGTCTAGCTGGATATGACGTTTCGCCCGATGTTCTGGGATGACGCCCATCACATCCACGAGGATCTCATGACCGCTGCCAGTGTAAACAAGGCCGAGGTGGTCGCCGCGCATCAACGCGCGCAAGGCGACACCGGCTCCCCCGAAGTCCAAGTCGCGCTTCTCACGGCGCGCATCAATGGCCTGACCGACCATTTCAAGGCGCACACGAAGGATCATCATTCGCGCCGCGGCCTGCTCAAGATGGTGAGCAAGCGCCGCAAGCTTCTTGACTATCTCAAGGGGCGCAATCAGGACAGCTACCGCGCCCTGATCGAAAAGCTCGGGCTGCGCAAGTAACCGCGCCGTCGAACGGCTGCCGGCGCGCCCGCCCGCAGCCGTTCTTTAAGTCTCTCTCCAGTCAACCCGATCCGGCCGGCCGGTTCTTGCGTCCCTCCTGACGAGGGGAAATCAGGCAATCCGCTGATGCGGCGCGTGCGGCGCATCAGCGGATTGATCCGGTGGTCCGAATCAATGCATCGAGGATAAAGCCTTGTTCAACATCCACAAGAAATCGTTCCAATACGGCGCCCATACCGTTACCCTGGAAACCGGCGAGATCGCCCGCCAGGCTTCCGGCGCGGTGATGGTCACCATCGACGACACGGTCGTCCTTGCGGCCGTGACGGCCGCCAAGAGCGCCAAGCCCGGCCAGGACTTCTTCCCGCTGACCGTCGATTACATCGAGAAAACCTATGCGGCCGGCAAGATCCCCGGAGGATTCTTCAAGCGCGAAGGCAAGCCGTCGGAAAAGGAGACGCTGACCTCGCGCCTGATCGATCGGCCCATCCGCCCGCTGTTTCCCGACGGCTTCTACAACGAGGTCCAGGTGGTCTGCACGGTCATGTCGTGCAACCCGGAAGTCGATCCCGACATCGCCGCGCTGCTGGGCTCTTCGGCCGCGCTGGCCATCGCCGGCCTGCCGTTCAACGGACCGATCGGCGCGGCCCGCGTCGGCTACATCGACGGCCAGTATGTCCTTAACCCGACCAAGTCCCAGCTCGTCAACAGCCGCCTCGACCTGGTGGTCGCCGGCACCGAGCAGGCCGTGCTGATGGTCGAGTCGGAGGCAGACCAGCTCAACGAGGAAACCATGCTAGGTGCGGTGGTGTTCGGACACGAGCAGATGCAGGCGGCGATCAAGGCGATCAACGAACTGGTCGTCGAGGCCGGAAAGCCCGAATGGGACTGGAAACCGGCCCCCAAGGACGAGGCCCTGGTGGCGCGGATCGCCGGGTTCTCCGAGGCCAAGCTGCGCGACGCGTTCCAGATCAAGCAGAAGCAGGCGCGTTCGCAAACCATCGACGCGATCTGGAAGGAGCTGTTCGCCGAACTCAAGGTGGGCGAACCCGAGGGCCCGAGCAGCCAGACCGTCAAGGACATCTGCTTCAACCTGGAATCGAAGATCGTGCGCTCGCAGATCCTCGAGGGCGAGCCGCGCATCGACGGGCGCGACACCCGCACCGTCCGTCCGATCGCGATCCGCACCTCGGTACTGCCGCGCGCGCACGGTTCGGCGTTATTCACCCGCGGTGAAACCCAGGCCATGGTCGTGGCGACGCTCGGCACGGCCCGTGACGAACAGCGCATCGATGCGCTGATGGGCGAATATACCGATCGCTTCATGCTCCACTACAACATGCCACCGTACGCCACCGGCGAAACCGGCCGGGTGGGCACGCCCAAGCGCCGCGAAATCGGCCACGGCCGGCTGGCCAAGCGCGCACTCCTGGCTGTCCTGCCCAAGCATGAGGATTTTGCCTACACCATGCGCGTGGTGTCCGAGATCACCGAGTCCAATGGCTCGTCATCGATGGCCTCCGTATGCGGCGGCTGCCTTTCGCTGCTTGACGCAGGCGTGCCGCTCAAGGCGCATGTCGCCGGCATCGCCATGGGCCTGATCAAGGAGGGGAACAAGTTTGCCGTCCTGACCGACATTCTGGGTGACGAGGACCACCTAGGCGACATGGACTTCAAGGTGGCCGGCAGCGAGACGGGAGTCACCGCGCTGCAGATGGACATCAAGATCCAGGGCATCACCAAGGAAATCATGAAGGTCGCCCTCGACCAGGCGCTCGAAGCGCGTCTGCACATCCTGGCGCAAATGAAGCAGGCCATGGGCGGGGCCAACACGCAGCTGTCCGATTTCGCGCCGCGCATGATCACCATGAAGATCAATCCGGAGAAGATCCGCGACGTCATCGGCAAGGGCGGCGCGGTCATCCGTGCCCTGTGCGAGGAGACCGGCGCCACCATCGACATCCAGGACGACGGGTCGGTGACCATCGCCAGCGTTTCGGCGGAAGCCGGACGCGCCGCGCAGGAGCGTATCGCGCAGATCACCGCCGAGGTCGAGGTCGGGAAGATCTACGAAGGCCCGGTGTTGCGCCTGCTCGACTTCGGCGCGATCGTCCAGGTGCTGCCGGGCAAGGACGGCCTGTTGCATATCTCGCAGATTGCCAACGAACGTGTCAACGCGGTCGCGGACTACCTCAAGGAGGGCCAGATCATCAAGGTCAAGGTACTCGAGGCCGATGACAAGGGCCGCCTGCGCCTGTCGATGAAGGCAGCGATGGCCGAGGCGGCGCCCGCGCCCGCGCCTGCGCCGACGCCTGCGGAGTAATCCGAAACGCGTTGTGAAAGAGGGGCGCTGCGGGCTATAATTCATGTTTTCGGGGTGTAGCGTAGCCTGGTAGCGCGCCTGGTTTGGGACCAGGATGTCGGGAGTTCGAATCTCTCCACCCCGACCAGATTTGCTGTGATTGGCTCAATGGGCCTGATATCTCCGGCGCGAGATCAGGCGTACGATTCGCGGTATGTGTAAGTGGTAGGTACAAGTGGTAGGTACAAGTGGTAGGTACAAGCGGTAGGTACAAGCGGTAGGTGCAAGCGGTAGGTGCAATTAGCAGTACGGTTGGTCCCAAGCCAGCCTTGGCGGCAACGACTCTGCCCGTAGCTCAACCGGATAGAGCACCGGCCTTCTAAGCCGGGGGTTGTGGGTTCGAGTCCCGCCGGGCAGGCCAGAGTTTTCACGGTGACGCGGATTTACGCCACGTCGTCGCGGTGGTGGCTGTAGCTCAGCGGTAGAGTCCCGGATTGTGATTCCGGTTGTCGTGGGTTCGAACCCCATCAGCCACCCCATCAAATTCCCTGTAACGGCGGGCGGTGCAGCCCCCGCCTGGTGCATCCCGGTACGGGGCGCCTGGTAATGCCGGGTTTATTGCGGCGCCCGCGCAGCGCACCTCTTGACTGCCCAGAGGATGGCGGGCGCGCCTTGTCGCGCGCCGTGTACGTTGGTGGCCGGGCCCGATGCGATTCCATGGAGACAAAGTGAGCGGGCTTGATTTTTCTTTGGACGGCGCTGTCGCGACGATGACGCTGAACCGCCCAGACAAGGCCAATGCGCTCGATGCGGCTCTGGTAGAGCTACTACATTCCGCCTTCGATACGGCCGTCGGAGCCAAGGTGCGCTTGCTAGTCATGCGCGGCGCGGGGCGCCATTTCTGTGCTGGCTTCGATTTCTCCGGGTTTGAGGAACTGCCGGTATCTGAATTGGGCTGGCGGTTCGTTCGGATCGAGCAATTCCTTCAAAAACTTTTCCATGCGCCCTTTGAAACCATGGCGTTGGCGCAGGGAGGGTGTTTCGGCGCGGGGGCGGACCTGGTCGCGGCCTGCGGGACAGCTGTGGCTGCCGCGGATGCTAAGTTCCGCATGCCTGGCTGGAGGTTCGGACTCGCGCTCGGAACGCGGCGGCTGGCCGCACGCGTCGGTGCCGCGCAAGCCTTGCGGCTGCTACGGGCTTCGGCAACCCTGACCTGTGCGGAAGCGCTGAACATATCGCTGGTGGACGAGGCGCTGGAAGCTGCGCACTGGCCCGAGCGGGTCCTGTCGCAGCGTCAGGGAGCTCTTGTTCTGGAGGGTGTCGCGCAAGGCCGGTTGCTCGGCATATTGCGTGAGGACACGCGCGCCGAGGACATGGCGAGCCTGATCGGGTCACTTTGCGATGGCGACCTCAAGGCGCGCATCACCGCGTTTCGCAGCGCGCGCTGAGCCTGCCGCTGCCCAAGCGCGTGTTTGACCTGGGTGCGTGCAAGCTCCTATAATAAAAAGCTTTTTTGACACTGGATATTCTCCGCATGACGCAAGCACGCCGCAAGCTGGTCGCCGGCAACTGGAAGATGAACGGCTCGCTGGCAGCCAACGCCGTGTTGATGGCGTCGCTTGCCGACGGGTTGCGCGCTTTCAAAGGGGCCGATACGGCGGTATGCGTACCTGCGCCCTACCTGGCTCAGGTGGGGGCGCTCGCCGCCAGCACGGGCATTGCATTGGGCGCGCAGACGGTCAATGAGCATGGCGCCGGTGCGTTCACTGGTGAGGTATCTGCCGGCATGCTCAAGGAGATGGGCTGTCGTTTCGTCATCGTCGGGCATTCGGAGCGTCGCGCGCTTTATGGCGAAACCAGCGCCCAGGTGGCGGCCAAGTTCGTCGCCGCGCATCGCGCCGGCCTGGAGCCGATCGCCTGCGTCGGAGAAACCTGGCCGGAACGCCAGGCAGGCACAACTGAGGCGGTGGTTGGCGCGCAACTCGATGCGCTGCTGGACGCCGCCGGCGAATCCGCATGGTCCGCGGCGGTTGTCGCGTATGAGCCGGTGTGGGCCATCGGCACCGGGAAGACCGCTTCACCCGCGGAGGCGCAGGCCGTGCATGCTTTCATTCGTTCCCGCATTGCCGCACGTTATCCGGCGAGCGCCGCCTCCCTGCGCATCCTGTATGGCGGTTCGGTGGGGGCTGCCAACGCCGCAGGGCTTTTTGCTTGTGCCGATATCGACGGGGGGCTCGTCGGCGGCGCCTCGCTGAAGGCGGCGGATTTCGTTTCCATTTGCTTCGCTGCATCCAACCAGGGCGCTCAATGAACATCGCATTCAACATCATTCTTCTGCTGCACGTGGTGGCAGCCATAGGCATCATCGTTCTGGTGTTGTTGCAGCATGGAAAGGGCGCGGACATGGGGGCGGCCTTCGGCGGCGGTTCGGCGGGCAGCTTGTTCGGAGCATCAGGCAGCGCGAATTTCATGTCGCGCCTGACCGGGATTCTTGCCACGGTGTTTTTCCTGACCAGCCTGTCGATGGCCTACCTCGCGACCCACAAGCCAAAGGGCGGGGGCGGCGTGATGGATTCGGTCACTACCGTGCCGGCGACTCCGGCCACACCGGTTGTGCCGGGTGTGCCCTCACCGGCTGCGATTCCCGGGCAGTCGGGCGCGGTTGCGCCGGCGGTGCCCGCAGCCCCTCCCGCGCAGCCTGCGAATGGTGCCGCGGAAGTGCCAAAAAGTACGCAGATTCCGAAGTAAACGCGATACAATAAACGGGTTGTAAAGCATGCCGACGTGGTGGAATTGGTAGACACGCTGTCTTGAGGGGGCAGTGCCGAAAGGCGTATGAGTTCGAGTCTCATCGTCGGCACCAACGTAGTACCGCAGTAGCAACGCTCCGGTCCCTCTGCCGGGGCGCCAGCAGATCATCGAATGAATCTCGAAAACTACTTCCCGATCCTGCTCTTCATTCTTGTCGGGATCGGCGTCGGCGTTGTGCCGATGCTGCTGGGCAGGGTGTTCGGGCCGCATCGGCCGGACAGCGAGAAACTTTCTCCCTACGAATGCGGTTTCGAGGCATTCGAGGACGCGCGGATGAAGTTCGATGTCCGCTACTATCTCGTGGCAATTCTTTTCATCCTCTTCGACCTGGAAACGGCGCTGCTTTTTCCGTGGGCGTCGGTGGCCCGCGAGCTGGGGCCGGAGGTGTTCATCGTAATCCTAGTTTTCATTTTCGAACTGGTCCTCGGGTTCGTATACCTGTGGAAAAAGGGAGCGCTTGATTGGGAGTGACCGCGGGATGACTGAGCAATGAGCATTGAAGGCGTACTCTCCGAAGGGTTCGTCACGACCACCGCGGACAAGTTGATCAACTGGACCCGCACCGGATCGCTATGGCCCATGACCTTTGGTCTCGCATGCTGCGCCGTCGAGATGATGCAGGCGGGCGCCGCGCGATACGATCTAGACCGGTTTGGGCTGGTGTTCCGGCCGAGCCCGCGCCAATCCGACGTCATGATCGTCGCCGGTACCCTGTGCAACAAGATGGCGCCGGCCCTGCGCAAGGTGTATGACCAGATGGCCGAGCCGCGCTGGGTGATCTCGATGGGTTCCTGCGCCAACGGAGGCGGCTACTACCACTACTCCTACTCCGTGGTGCGCGGTTGCGACCGTATCGTCCCGGTGGACGTCTACGTGCCCGGCTGTCCGCCGACAGCCGAGGCCCTCCTGTACGGCATCCTGCAATTGCAGAACAAGATCCGGCGCACCAACACGATCGCGCGCTGAACTGCGGACGCCCAGAGAAGTTCGACCATGACCCGGCTCTCCACGCTCGAATCGAATCTCCAGGCTGCGCTCGGAGACCGCATCGTTTCCGTTTCCACCGCCCTCGACGAGGTCACGCTGGTGGTCAGGCCGGCCGCCTACCTCGAGGCCGCGGTGATCCTGCGCGACGACCCCTCTCTGGCATTCGCCGAATGCCTTGACGTATGCGGCATGGATTATTCGACTTACGGCGACGGTGCCTGGGATGGCCCGCGTTTTGCCGTGGTCACCCATCTGCTGTCGATCAGCCATAACTGGCGCCTGCGCGTGCGCGCGTTCTGCCCGGATGATGACTTCCCGGTCATCGCATCCCTCTGCAGCGTCTGGCCCTCGGCCGGCTGGTACGAGCGCGAGGCCTTCGACCTGTTCGGCATCATCTTCGAGGGGCACAGCGACCTGCGCCGCATCCTGACCGACTACGGCTTCATCGGCCATCCGTTCCGCAAGGACTTCCCGGTCTCCGGTCATGTCGAAATGCGCTACGACCCTGAGCAGCGCCGGGTGATTTACCAGCCGGTTTCCATCGAACCGCGCGAAATCACGCCACGCATCATCCGCGAAGAAAAGTACGCGGGACTCAAGAAATAACGATGGCCGAAATCAAGAACTACACCCTCAACTTCGGCCCGCAGCATCCCGCGGCGCACGGGGTTCTGCGCCTGGTGCTCGAACTCGACGGCGAGGTCGTCCAGCGGGCCGATCCGCATATCGGCCTGCTGCATCGGGCCACTGAAAAGCTGGCCGAGCAGAAGACGTTCATCCAGTCCGTGCCGTACATGGATCGGCTCGACTACGTGTCGATGATGGTCAACGAGCACGCCTATGTGATGGCGATCGAAAAGCTGCTCGGCGTCGAAGTGCCGCCGCGCGCCCAGTACATCCGCGTGATGTTCGACGAGATCACGCGCATCCTCAACCATTTGTTGTGGCTCGGGGCGCACGCGCTCGACGTAGGCGCCATGACGGTGTTTCTCTACGCCTTCCGCGAGCGCGAAGACCTCATGGATTGCTACGAGGCGGTGTCCGGCGCGCGCATGCATGCGGCCTACTACCGGCCGGGCGGCGTGTATCGCGATCTGCCCGACGCGATGCCGCAATACCAGGCGTCGAAGTTCCGCAACGCCAAGACCATGGCCGCGCTCAACGAGAATCGCAGCGGCTCCATGCTCGACTTCATCGAGGATTTCACGAACCGGTTCCCGCGCTATGTCGACGAGTACGAAACGTTGCTGACCGACAACCGCATCTGGAAGCAGCGCCTGGTCGACGTCGGCATCGTCTCTCCCGAGCGGGCGCTCGCCATGGGTTTCACCGGCCCGATGCTGCGCGGTTCCGGGATTGCCTGGGACCTGCGCAAGAAGCAGCCCTACGAGGTCTACGACCTGCTCGACTTCGATATCCCGGTAGGCACCAACGGCGACTGCTACGACCGCTATCTCGTGCGCGTGCAGGAGTTCCGCGAGTCCAACAAGATCATCCGGCAGTGCGTGGAGTGGCTGCGCAACAATCCGGGTCCTGTGATGACCGACAACCACAAGGTCGCGCCGCCCTCGCGCGTGGCGATGAAGACCAACATGGAAGAGTTGATCCACCATTTCAAGCTCTTCACCGAGGGATTCCATGTGCCGGCCGGCGAGGCGTATTCCGCCGTCGAACACCCCAAGGGCGAGTTCGGCATCTACCTCGTGTCAGACGGCGCCAACAAACCCTACCGACTCAAGATCCGCGCACCCGGCTTTGCGCACCTGCAAGGCCTGGATGAAATGTCGCGCGGCCACATGCTGGCCGACGTGGTGACCATCATCGGCACCCAGGACATCGTGTTCGGCGAGATCGACCGATAGGCCCAGACATTCCATGCTCAGCCCGGAAGCATTCAAGAAGATCGACCGCGAGTTGGCCAAGTATCCGGCCGACCAGAAGCAATCCGCCGTGATGTCGGCCCTGGCCATCGCGCAGGACGAGAAGGGCTGGCTCGCGCCCGAGACCATGCAGGCCGTGGCCGATTATCTCGGCATGCCCGCGGTGGCGGTGCAGGAGGTGGCGACCTTCTACAACATGTACAACCTGAAGCCGCTGGGCCGGTACAAGCTCACGGTGTGCACCAACCTTCCCTGCGCCCTTTCAGGGGGCGAGCGGGCCGCCGGGTACATCAAGTCCAAGCTTGGCATCGGTTTCCGCGAGACCACGGCCGACGGGCGCATCACACTGATGGAAGGCGAGTGCATGGGCGCCTGCGGCGACGCGCCGGTGCTGCTGGTGAACAACAAGCGCATGTGCAGTTTCATGTCCAACGAGCGCATCGATGAACTTCTGGAGGAACTGAAGTGACCTGCCTCCACGGACGCCACATCAACCCGCTGATCCTCGCAGGGCTCGACGGCGACAACTGGCGCCTCGCCGATTATGAAAAGCGCGGTGGATACGAGGCCCTCAGGAAGATACTTTCGGCGGGAATCAAGCCGGAAGACGTCGTGGCCGAACTCAAGAAGTCGGCCCTGCGCGGCCGCGGCGGAGCCGGCTTTCCCACCGGCCTGAAGTGGAGCTTCATGCCGCGCGGTTTCCCCGGCGCCAAGTATGTCGTGTGCAATTCCGACGAGGGCGAACCCGGCACCTTCAAGGACCGCGACATCATCCGCTACAACCCGCATATCCTGATCGAAGGCATGATCATCGCCGGTTATGCGATGGGCGTGCCGGTGGGCTACAACTACATCCACGGCGAGATCTGGGAGGCGTACGAGCGGTTCGAGGAGGCCCTCGAGGAAGCGCGCGCGGCCGGATACCTCGGGCAGAAGATTCTCGGTACGGATTTCTCCTTCCAACTGCATGCCCACCACGGCTACGGCGCCTACATCTGCGGCGAAGAGACCGCGCTGCTCGAATCGCTGGAAGGCAAGAAGGGCCAACCGCGCTTCAAGCCGCCGTTCCCGGCCAGCTTCGGGCTCTACGGCAAGCCGACGACCATTAACAACACCGAGACCTTCGCCGCCGTGCCGTGGATCATCCGCAACGGCGGGGAGAAGTTCCTCGAACTGGGCAAGCCCAACAACGGCGGCACCAAGATATTCTCCATTTCAGGCGATGTGGAAAAACCGGGCAACTACGAGATACCGCTGGGGACGCCGTTCGCCAAGCTGCTCGAGCTGGCCGGCGGCATGCGCGGCGGCAAGAAGATCAAGGCAGTGATCCCGGGCGGTTCGTCCATGCCGGTGCTGACCGGGGAGGTCATGATGGCCACCGACATGGACTATGACTCTATCGCCAAGGCCGGCTCGATGCTCGGCTCGGGTGCGGTGATCGTGATGGACGAAACCCGCTGCATGGTGAAATCGCTGCTGCGCCTGTCCTATTTCTATTATGAGGAGTCGTGCGGTCAGTGCACACCGTGCCGCGAGGGCACCGGCTGGCTGTACCGCATGGTTCATCGCATCGAGCACGGGCAGGGGCGCCCGGACGACCTGGACATGCTCAATTCGGTGGCCGACAACATCCAGGGGCGCACCATCTGCGCGCTTGGCGACGCCGCGGCCATGCCGGTGCGTGCCTTCATCAAGAATTACCGCGACGAATTCGCATATCACATCGAGCACAAGCGCTGCCTCGTGCCGGCGTACGTCTAGGCCGGGCACAGGACTCCGAATCCATGGTTGAACTCGAAATCGACGGTCAGAAGGTGGAAGTGCTGGAAGGCAGCATGGTGATGGACGCCGCCAACAAGCTCGGCACGTACATCCCGCATTTCTGCTACCACAAGAAACTGTCCATCGCCGCGAACTGCCGCATGTGCCTGGTGCAGGTCGAGAAGGCCCCCAAGCCCCTGCCTGCATGCGCCACGCCGGTCACGCAGGGCATGAAGGTGTTCACCGCCTCCGAGCAGGCCCGCAAGGCCCAGGCCGGCGTGATGGAGTTTCTGCTGATCAACCACCCGCTCGACTGCCCGATTTGCGACCAGGGCGGCGAGTGCCAGTTGCAGGATCTCGCGGTCGGCTACGGCGGCTCCGCCTCGCGCTACCAGGAAGAAAAGCGCGTGGTGTTCCACAAGAATGTCGGTCCGCTGGTTTCGATGGAGGAGATGAGCCGCTGCATCCATTGCACGCGCTGCGTCCGCTTCGGCCAGGAGATCGCGGGCGTCATGGAACTCGGCATGCTCGGGCGCGGCGAGCATTCGGAGATCACGTCCTTCGTCGGCAAGACGGTGGATTCGGAGCTGTCCGGGAACATGATCGACATCTGCCCGGTGGGCGCGCTGACCAGCAAGCCGTTCCGCTATTCGGCCCGCACCTGGGAACTGTCGCGCCGGCGCAGCGTGAGCCCGCATGATTCCCTGGGCGCGAACCTGGTCGTGCAGGTCAAGGCCGACAGGGTGATGCGCGTCGTCCCGCTCGAAAACGATGACATCAACGAATGCTGGATTTCCGACAAGGACCGCTTCTCGTACGAGGGCTTGAATTCGGAACAGCGGCTGACCGTGCCGATGATCAAGCAGGGCGGCGTCTGGAGCGAAGTCGATTGGGAGACGGCGCTCGATTTTGTCGCGCGCGGCCTGAGGGACGTGGCATCGCGGCACGGCGGCGCATCGATCGGTACCCTGGTCGCGCCGCATGCCACCGTCGAGGAGGCCTTCCTGGCCCAGAAGCTGGCGCGCGGCCTCGGCAGCGGCAACGTGGACAGCCGGCTGCGCCGCGCCGATTTCTCGGCCGACGGCAAGGCGGCGGGCATTCCCTGGCTCGGCATGAAGATTGCCGAGGTCAGCCAGCTAGACCGTGTGCTGGTGGTGGGCGCGTTCCTGCGCAAGGACCAGCCCCTGCTGGCGCAACGCCTGCGCCAGATCGCCAGGAAGCGTGCGCAGGTCAGCTTCATCGCGGCGCATGATGACGACCAACTCATCAACCTGGCGCACAAGGCCGTTGTGCCGCCGTCGCGCATGGTGGTGCTGCTCGACGCCGTGCTCGCCGCCCTAAAGGGCGGCGCGGCCGAACCGGTCGCCGCGGCGATGGCCGCCAGCCTTGCCGGCGGAACGAACGTCGGGCTGTTTCTCGGCAATGGCGCGGCGCAGGCCGGCGACGCCGCCCAACTGCAAGCGCGGCTGCAGGCGATCGCCAGGCAGCTGGGTGCCGCGAATGCCGCCGCGCGGGTGCGCTTCGGGGTCCTCGGCGAGGCCGCCAATAGCGTCGGCACCGCATTGGCCGGCGCGCTGCCGGATGCCGGCGCGCTTGACGCCGGGCGCATGCTCGAGTCCCAGTTGAAGGCCTACCTGGTCATCCATGCGGAGCCGGCCCTCGACATGGCCGACGGGCGGCTGGCCCGCCGGCGTCTCGCGGCCGCCGACCTGTCGGTGGTGATGACGCCCTTCCGTCATTCCGAACTGGAGGCCGATGTCCTGTTGCCGGTGGCGCCGTTCACCGAGACGGCCGGCACCTTCGTAAACACCGAGGGCCGGGCGCAGTCCTTCACGGGCGTGGTGCGCCCGCTGGGCGAAACCCGTCCGGCCTGGAAGGTTCTGCGCGTTCTCGGCAACCTGCTAGGTCTTGACGGCTTCGAGTACGAGAGCGCCGAGGCGGTCCGGGCCGATGCCCTGCCGGCGGATGTCGGGTTCCGTCTCGGCAACGAAGTCGATGTCGGGATCCTGCCGCCCGCTGCGGCGCCCGGCGCCGGTTTCGAACGCGTGGCCGACGTGCCGATCTATTTCGCGGATCCGCTCGTCCGGCGCGCCGCGTCGTTGCAGCAGACGTCGGACGCGAAGGCGCCGGTCGCGCGCCTCAACCCGGCCGATCTCGCGGCGCTGGGCGTGGCCTCCGGCGGCCAGGTCCGGGTCTCGCACGGGGACGCACAGATGACGATCGCCGCGGTGGCCGATGGCGGAGTTCCGGCGCGCTGCGTGCGCCTGTCCGCGGGTCATCCCCTGACCGTCGACGCGGGGCCGATGGCCGGCATGCTGTCAGTGGAGCGTGCCTGATGGATGCCCTCGCACAAGGCCTGCACGCCTGGGGCACGGCGCATGTCGGCGCCGCCTGGCCGTACCTGTTCACCTTCGTCAAGACGCTGGTGCTGATCGTGGCCATCGTCCTGCCGCTGATGGGGGCGGTGGCCTACACCACCCTGTACGAGCGCAAGTTCATCGGCGCCATGCAGGTGCGCAAGGGCCCGAACGTGGTCACGTTCTTCGGCATCCGGTGGCTGGGCGGGCTGGCGCAGCCGATCGCCGACGGCATCAAGCTTCTGTTCAAGGAAATCATCGTCCCCGCCGGCGCCAACAAGGGGCTTTTCATCCTTGCTCCGATCCTGGTGCTGATGCCCGCGCTGGCGGCCTGGGCGGTCATGCCGTTCGGTCCCGATGTCGTGCTGGCCGACATCAACGCGGGGCTCCTCTACATCATGGCGATCACATCCCTCGAAGTGTACGGCGTGATTCTGGCCGGCTGGGCGTCGAATTCAAAGTATGCGTTCCTGGGCGCCCTGCGCGCGTCGGCGCAGATGGTGTCCTACGAACTGGCCATGGGCTTTTCGCTGCTGATCGTGCTGCTGGTGGCCGGCAGCCTGAACATGACCGACATCGTCGAAGGGCAGCAGCGCGGCATGTTCGCCGACATGGGGCTTAATTTCCTCTCCTGGAACTGGCTGCCGCTGCTGCCGATCTTCGTCATCTACCTGGTGTCAGGCGTGGCTGAGACCAACCGTCACCCCTTCGACGTGGTCGAGGGGGAGTCCGAGATCGTGGCCGGCCATATGGTGGAGTACTCGGGCATGGCATTCGCGCTGTTCTTCCTGGCCGAATATGCCAATATGATCCTGATCTCCGGACTCGCCGCGATCTTCTTCCTCGGCGGCTGGTCGGCGCCGGTCAGTTCCGCCCTGTTCGACTGGATTCCCGGCTGGTGCTGGCTGGGACTCAAGGTGTTCGGCGGCCTCACCTTCTTCATCTGGATCCGCGCCGCATTTCCGCGCTACCGCTACGACCAGATCATGCGCCTGGGATGGAAGGTCTTCATTCCGCTCACCCTGGTCTGGCTCACGCTGATCGGCCTGTGGACTGTGTCGCCCTTCAACATCTGGACCTGATATGTCAGTTGCGACCTCAGTCAAGGAGTTCTTCGCCAGCCTGATGCTGCGCGAATTGTTCAAGGGCATGGCCCTGACCGGGCGCCATTTGTTCGAGCGCAAGATCACGGTGATGTTTCCCGAGGAGAAGACGCCGCAGTCGCCGCGCTTCCGCGGCCTGCACGCCCTGCGGCGCTATCCGAACGGCGAGGAGCGCTGCATCGCCTGCAAGCTGTGCGAAGCGGTCTGCCCGGCCATGGCGATCACCATCGAATCCGACGTGCGCGACGACGGTTCGCGGCGCACCACCCGCTACGACATCGACCTGACCAAGTGCATCTTCTGCGGTTTCTGCGAGGAATCATGCCCGGTCGACTCGATCGTAGAGACGCACATCCTCGAATACCACGGCGAGAAACGCGGCGACCTCTACTACACCAAGGAGATGCTTCTTGCGGTGGGGGATCGTTACGAGAAGGACATCGCGGCCGCGCGCGCCGCCGATGCCGCCTACCGCTAGGACGCTGCCGCAGGCCATGTTCAAAGACATCGTTTTCTACGCGTTCTCCGGCATCCTGGTGCTGGCTGCGCTGGGCGTCATCACGGTGCGCAACCCCGTGCACGCGGCCCTGCTGCTCGTGCTTTCTTTCTTCAGCGCCGCCGGCATCTGGGTGCTGCTCAAGGCGGAGTTCCTCGCCATCTCGCTGGTGCTGGTCTATGTCGGCGCGGTGATGGTGCTGTTCCTTTTCGTGGTCATGATGCTTGACATCAACCTGGACAAGCTGCGCGAAGGCTTCTGGAAGAGTTCGTGGCTAGGCCTCGCGGTAGGCGGGGCGATGCTGCTTGAAATGGCCTTCCTGTTGATGAGCCCGGCGTTCTCCGGCAGCGAACCGGTCAACCCGGTGTCCGGCCAGCCCGGATACAGCAACATCAAGGAACTGGGTCGGCTGATCTACACCGACTACGCCTTCCCGTTCGAGCTGGCGGCGCTGATCCTCCTGGTGGCCATCGTGGCCGCCATCGCGCTGACCCTGCGCGGGCGCAAGGACGCCAAGACCCAGGACCCGGCGGCGCAGGTGCGCGTCAAGGCGCGCGACCGACTCAAGGTCATCCGCATGGATCCGGAACCGCGACCGGGAGCCGCCGACCAAGCCCAAGGGGAGGCCAAATGAGCCAGACCAGCCTGCTTGTACTGGGCTCGATGCTGTTCGCGATTTCCGTCGTGGGGATTTTCCTCAACCGCAAGAACCTCATCATCCTGCTCATGGCCATCGAGTTGATGCTGCTTGCGGTCAACATGAACTTCGTGACCTTCTCGCACTACCTCAACGATCCCGACGGCCAGATCTTCGTGTTCTTCATTCTCACCGTGGCGGCGGCGGAATCCGCCATCGGCCTCGCGATCCTGGTGGTGCTGTTCCGCAATCTCAATTCCATCAGCGTCGACGAACTCGACTCGCTGAAAGGCTAGGACAACAATGAGCCTCAAGGGCCTGTTGCTGCTGATCGCGCTGGCGCCGCTTGCCGGCGCGGTGATCGCCGGCATGTTCGGCACGCGCTTCCTGGGCGCGTTCGTGGGGCGCAGCGCCGCACACAGCGTGACCATCCTGGGCGTGCTGGTCTCCTTCGTCGGGTCGGTGCTGGTCGCGCAGCAGGCCTTCGCTGCCCCGGGGGCCCTGTTCAACGAGGCTTTGTACACCTGGACCGTCGCCGACGGCGTGAAGTTCGACATCGGCTTCCTGATCGACCGGCTCACCGTGACCATGATGCTGGTGGTGACCTTCGTGTCCCTCATGGTCCATGTCTACACCATCGGATACATGGCGGAGGATCCCGGCTACCAGCGCTTCTTCGCCTACATCTCGCTGTTCACCTTCTCGATGCTCATGCTCGTCATGAGCAACAACTTCCTGCAGCTGTTCTTCGGCTGGGAGGCCGTCGGCCTGGTGTCCTACCTGCTGATCGGTTTCTGGTACACGCGCCCGACTGCCATCTACGCCAATCTCAAGGCATTCCTGGTCAATCGCGTCGGCGACTTCGGCTTCCTTCTCGGGATCGGGCTGGTGCTGGCCTACTTCGGCAGCATGAACTACACGGAAGTGTTCGCCCATCCCGACCTGCAGAAGCTGGCGGGAACCACCATCGACATCCTCCCGGGTTCGCCGACGGTGATCACCGCGGCCTGCATCGGGCTGTTCGTCGGCGCCATGGGCAAGAGCGCCCAGTTTCCGCTGCATGTGTGGCTGCCCGACTCGATGGAGGGCCCCACGCCGATCTCGGCGCTGATCCACGCCGCGACCATGGTGACGGCCGGGATATTCATGGTGGCGCGCATGTCGCCGCTGTTCGAGCTGTCCGAGGCCGCCCTGTCGTTCGTCATCGTCATCGGCGCGATCACCGCCCTGTTCATGGGCTTTCTCGGCATCGTGCAGAACGACATCAAGCGTGTGGTGGCCTACTCGACGCTGTCCCAACTCGGTTACATGACCGTCGCGCTGGGCTGCTCTGCCTACTCGGTGGCCATCTTCCACCTGATGACGCACGCCTTCTTCAAGGCGCTGCTTTTCCTCGGCGCCGGATCGGTCATCATGGGCATGCACCACAACCAGGACATGCGCTATATGGGCGGCGCCTGGAAGTACATGAAAGTCACCTGGATCACCTCGCTGATCGGCTCCCTGGCCCTGATCGGCACGCCGTTCTTCTCGGGTTTCTATTCCAAGGACAGCATCATCGAGGCGGTCCGTTTCGCGAGTGTTCCGGGCGCCGGCTTTGCCTACGTGTGCGTACTTGCCGGTGTGTTCGTCACCGCGTTCTACTCCTTCCGCATGTATTTCCTCGTCTTCCACGGCCGCGAGCGCTACGAGGAGATGCCGCATGACGACCATGGGCATGACGAACATCACGGCCTGGGGCACGGCGAAAAGCCGCACGAGTCTCCGTGGGTGGTCGGCGTGCCGCTCATCCTTCTTGCGATCCCCTCGGTGGCGATCGGCTTCCTCACCATCGAACCGATGCTCTTCGGCGACTACTTCAAGGACGTGATCTTCGTCGCCGAGAGCCACAAGGCCATGGCAGGGCTCGCCGAGGTCTTCCGCGAGCATCACGGCGCGGTCGGGATGGCCACCCACGCACTGGCCACCGTGCCGTTCTGGCTCGCCTTGGCCGGTGTGGTGACCGCATGGCTCTTCTACCTCGTCAAGCCGGAGATTCCCGCCGCGATCAAGGCACGGGTCATGCCGGTGTTCAACCTGCTCGACAACAAGTACTACCTCGACCGCTTCAACGAGGCCGTGTTCGCCGGAGGCGCGCGCATGTTCGGGCGCGGGCTCTGGAAGGGCGGCGACGTGGCCATCATCGACGGGCTTGTCAACGGCAGCGCGCGCCTGGTCGGGTTCGTGGCCAGGATCACCCGGTTTTTCCAGACCGGGCATGTTTACCAGTATGCGTTCGTGATGATCGTCGCGGTCTGGTTCGCCGTCACCAAATTCGCATTCCTGGGCATCGGGCTGCGCAAGTAAGCCAATCAACAACAAATCATGCAGTCAACCGTACCGATCCTCAGCCTGTCCATCTGGGTGCCCATCCTCGCCGGGCTGGCGGTGTTCGCCACCGGCGCGGACCGCAATGCCGGCTTGGCGCGCACCTTCGCGCTGATCGGTGCGGTCGCCGCGTTCCTGGTCACCTTGCCGCTGCTGCTGGATTTCAATCCGGCCTCCGCGCAGTTCCAGTTCGTCGAGCGTTTCGACTGGATCGAGCGCTTCCACATCCAGTATTTTCTCGGCGTGGACGGCATTTCGATGCTGTTCATCCCGCTCACCGCCTTCATCACGGTGCTGGTGGTGCTGGCGGGCTGGGAGGTCATCGAAACCCGGGTCGCCCAGTACATGGGCTCGTTCCTGATCCTGTCCGGCCTCATGATCGGGGTGTTCTGCGCGCTCGACGGGGCCCTGTTCTACGTGTTTTTCGAGGCCACGCTGATCCCGATGTTCATCATCATCGGCGTGTGGGGCGGCCAGAACCGGGTCTACGCCGCCTTCAAGTTCTTCCTCTACACGCTGATGGGCTCGCTGTTGACGCTGGTGGCCATCATCTACCTCTACCTGAAGTCGGGCGGAAGCTTCGACATCACGGCCTGGCATTCGCTGCCGCTCACCTTGCCGGCGCAGAAACTGCTGTTCCTGGCCTTCCTCGCCGCATTCGCGGTCAAGGTGCCGATGTGGCCGGTGCACACCTGGCTGCCCGATGCGCACGTCCAGGCACCCACCGGCGGGTCCGTCGTGCTGGCCGCGATCATGCTCAAACTCGGCGCCTACGGGTTCCTGCGCTTCTCCCTGCCGATCGCGCCGGATGCCAGCCGCGACCTGTCCGGTCTGATGATCGCCCTGTCGCTGATCGCCGTGGTGTATATCGGCCTTGTCGCCCTGGTCCAGCAGGACATGAAGAAACTGGTGGCCTACTCCTCGATCGCGCACATGGGGTTCGTGACGCTGGGGTTCTTCATGTTCAAGGACGGGCAGCTGATCGGCATGGCGGTCGAGGGCGGCATCGTGCAGATGGTTTCGCACGGCTTCATTTCCGGCGCCATGTTCCTCTGCATCGGCGTGCTCTACGACCGCATGCACACGCGCGAGATCGGTGATTACGGGGGGGTGGTCAACACGATGCCGAAGTTCGCGGCCTTCGCCGTCCTGTTCGCGATGGCCAACAGCGGATTGCCGGCCACCTCGGGATTCGTCGGCGAGTTCCTCGTCATCCTGGGCGCAGTCAAGTACAACTTCTGGGTCGCGTTCGCCGCGGCGACCACCCTGATCTTCGGCGCAGCCTATTCGCTCTGGATGGTCAAGCGGGTGATCTTTGGCGAGATCGCGAACGACCATGTCCGGCAGCTCACCGACATCAATTCCCGCGAGTTCACCATCCTAGCCCTGCTGGCGGCGGCGGTGATCTACATGGGCGTCAATCCCAAGCCTTTCACCGACGTCATGCATGCGTCGGTGGCGCAATTGGCCAAGCACGTCGCCAAGACCAAGATGTAAGGGGCCAAGACGTGCAGACCACCTTCAACATGACCAGCTTCATCCCCGCCTACCCCGAAATCATCATCGGCATCACCATCGGCGTGGTGTTGATGGCGGACCTCTGGGTGGCCAAGCACCGCAAGCACGTTCTGGAATGGATCAGTCTGGCCGGTATCGCCGCCGCCGGCATGCTTTCGCTCGCCCTACTCGTCGATGGTACCCGGGCGTACGCGTTCTCGAACATGTTCATCGCCGACCCTCTGGCCAACCTTCTCAAGCTTGGCGCCTACATCGCGGTGGCCACCTCGTTCATCTATTCGCGTCGCTACATGGCCGAACGCGGACTCCTTACCGGCGAGTACTACATTCTGGCCATGTTCGCTCTGCTCGGCATGATGGTGATGATCTCCTCGAACCACTTCATCATGCTGTACCTGGGGCTTGAAATGCTCTCGCTGTCGCTCTACGCGATGGTGGCGCTGAATCGCGATTCGGCCGTCTCGACCGAGGCCGCGATCAAGTATTTCGTGCTGGGCGCCCTGGCGTCCGGCCTGCTGCTGTACGGGATATCGATGATCTACGGAGGCACCGGCGGCCACCTCAACCTGGAGCAGGTGGCGCGCGAACTGGCCTCCGGCGAGGCGCGGCGCGGCATGGTGACTTTCGGGCTGGTGTTCGTGGTCGCGGGCCTCGCCTTCAAGCTGGGTGTGGTTCCCTTCCACATGTGGATACCGGACGTCTACCACGGTGCGCCCACCGCCATCACCCTGATGATCGGGGCGGCGCCGAAACTCGCGGGGTTCGCGCTCGCGGTACGCATGCTCGTGGTCGGACTGATCGGCGTCGCTTCCGACTGGCAGGACATGCTGGTCATCCTCGCGGTGCTGTCGATGGCGATCGGCAACCTCGCGGCGATCGCGCAGACAAACATCAAGCGCATGCTCGCCTATTCGACGATTTCCCACATGGGCTTCATGCTGCTGGGCCTGCTCTCGGGCGTGGTCGGCGGCAACAAGCTCAATACCGTCGATGCCTACGGGTCGTCGCTTTTCTACGTCATTGTCTACGTGCTGACGACCCTGGCCTCGTTCGGCACCATTCTCCTGATGACGCGGCGCGGTTTCGAGGCCGAGACGCTGGAGGATTTCAAGGGGCTGTACGCGCGCAGCCCGTGGTTCGCATGGATGATGCTGATCGTCATGTTCTCGCTGGCGGGCATTCCGCCCACGGTCGGCTTCTACGCCAAGCTCTCCGTCCTGCAGGCGGCCGCCGGGGCGAACATGCTCTGGCTTGCCGTCGTGGCCGTGCTGTTTTCGCTGATCGGGGCGTTCTATTACCTGCGTGTGGTCAAGGTCATGTTCTTTGACGCCCCCGTGGACAGTGCGCCGCTTGCCGCCGGCAAGGGCGTGCGGATCCTGTTGTCGGCCAACGGGCTGGCGCTTCTAGCCCTCGGCCTGGTGCCCGGTGGGTTGATGGGCGTCTGCTTGGCGGCCATGCGGGGCTCGCTGTAGGGCCGCGCGCCTGCGGCCATTCCGACCCGGCGGCGCGATGAGCAAACTGGAAGAAAAGACGGTCGCCTCGCAGCAGGTGTATGACGGCGTGCTCCTGAGGGTGCGTTCAGACACCGTCCGCCTGCCGGACGGAAAGCAGGCGGTCCGCGAGTACATCGAGCATCCGGGCGCCGTGATGATCATTCCGTTGCTGCCGGACGGCCGGGTGGTTCTGGAGAGGCAGTTCCGCTATCCGTTGCATCGCGAGTTCATCGAGTTTCCTGCCGGCAAGATCGACCCGGGTGAGGAGCCGCTTGCGACCGCCAGGCGGGAGTTGCGCGAGGAAACCGGCTACGAGGCCGGCGAATGGTCCCATCTGACCACCATCCATCCCATCATTTCCTATTCCACCGAGCGCATCGAGGTCTTCGTGGCGCGCAAACTGGTGCAATCGCAGGCTTCACTCGAGGCCGGCGAGTTCCTCGAGGTTTTCACGGCGAATCCGATCGAGGCGTTGCGCTGGGTGCGGGAAGGACAGGTCACCGACGTGAAAACCATCATCGGGCTTTTCTGGCTGGAGAAGATTCAGCGCGGCGAGTGGAAATAGCTTGCCCTTGACCGTCAGGGAATTACGCATCGGCGTCGCCTGCGCCATCGCGGTGATACTGATCTGGGCGTCGTTCATCATCTTTTCACGGATGGGCGTGCGCGGCCTTATCGACGTATTCGATCTCGCCTTCCTGCGTTTCGCCTTTGGTGCGGTCGCGGTCCTCCCGTTCATTCTTGCCAGGCCCGCAGGGCGGCGCCTCGGCAGCCTTAGCGCTTCACGCCTGGTCGTCCTCGCATGCTTCGGCGCCCTGGGCTTCACCGGGTTCGCATTCGCCGGATTCGCCCGCGCGCCGGCAGCGCATGCCGCTGTGCTGATGCCGGGCACGCTACCTTTCGCGACGGCGCTGGTGGCGCTGTGCGTATTGGGCGAGCGCATCTCCGGCCGCAAGGCGCTCGGCCTCGCAGCCATCCTTGCGGGCGTTGCGCTGATGGCGCTGCAATCCCTGGCCGATGCGGGGGCTCGCACATGGTTGGGCGACATCATGTTCCCGCTGGCCAGCCTGAACTGGGCGATATTTACCGTCCTGATGCGCAAGTGGCGCATCAACGCGATCGATGCAACGCTGCTGGTCCCGTTGACGGCCTTCCTGCTCTACGCGCCGGTGTACTGGATGTTTTCCACGGGCGGCCTGGCGAAGCTATCGTGGGCCACCATCATCGCCACGGGATTCTTCCAGGGGATCATCGCGTTCGTGGTGTCGATGTGGGCCTTCACGCGCGTGGTCGATGTGTTCGGGCCGGTCAGGACGACCATGATGACCGCGGTGGCCCCCGCGCTCGCGGCGCTGGCCGCGGTGCCCCTGCTGGGCGAACCGCTTTCCCTGCTGGTGGTCATGGGTCTCTGCGCGGTCACGGCGGGCATGATCATCGGCGTCGGCGGCCCGCCTGCCGGGCCAGCGGCCGGGCCGCAGTGGCCCGACGCAGGGGCCGCGCCGATACACGCTAAGATGCGCGACATTCCATGATGATCGCGCTACATCCAGGTCGCGTCCCGTTGCGCCAGCCCCCGGCAGTGCCGCCGCGGCCGGACCCGCAGCATGTCGTTCCGCCCGCATTCCATGTGGTTTGAAGCCTTCGTTGCGGCGCGCTATGTCACCTCGCGCAAGGGCGCGCATGGCACCGCCGGCGGCTTCCTCTCCTTCATCTCCTTCGCCTCCGTGGCGGGCATCGGTGTCGGGGTATGGGCTCTGATCGTGGTGCTGTCGGTCATGAACGGTTTCCAGAAGGAGGTACGGGACCGTATGCTGTCGGTGGTGGCGCACATCGAGGTGTTCGCCGCAGCCGGCGCGCTGCCGTCCTGGGAGCCGCTGCTGGCCCAGGCGAAGTCGCATCCGCGCGTGGTCGCCGGCGCTCCCTATGTGATGGGGCAAGGCATGCTGGCCAACGGGGATGTCGTGCGCGGGGCGGTGGTGCGCGGCATACTGCCGGCGCGCGAAACCCAGGTTGCGTCGCTGTCGATCAAGACCGGGCGCCTCGAGGATCTGGTGCCCGGCGAATTCAGGGTGCTGCTCGGCAACGAACTGGCGCGGGCCCTGGGCGTGTCCGCCGGCGACAAGGTGACATTGATCTCGCCCCAGGGCAACATCACGCCCGCAGGCGTGATTCCGCGCCTGAAGCAGTTCCAGGTGGCCGGGGTCTTCGAATCAGGGCACTTCGAGTACGACTCGGCGCTCGCATTGGTGGCCCTGGAGGACGCACAGAAGCTGTTTCGCGTCGACGGTGTCACGGGCATCCGGCTGAGGGTGGCGGATCTCGATGAAGCGCCCGCCATTGCGCGCGACCTGACCCGAATTCTCGAGGGCGATGTGCTGATCCGTGACTGGGGGCGCATCAACCGCAACTGGTTCGCCGCGGTGCAGGTCGAGAAGCGCATGATGTTCATCATCCTGACGCTGATCGTGGCGGTGGCGGCCTTCAATCTGGTGTCGTCGCTGGTGATGACCGTGACCGACAAGCGCGCGGACATCGCGATCCTGCGGACCCTCGGCGCCACGCCCGGCACCATCTTGCGCATATTCATGATCCAGGGCGCCGTCTCCGGCGCGGCCGGCACGTTCGCGGGGGCCGCGGCCGGCGTTGTCACGGCGCTCAACCTGGACGTCTGGGTGCCCGCGATCGAGCGCGCGTTCGGCATCCAGTTTCTTGCCAAGGACATCTACTTCATCAACACGCTGCCGTCGGACCCGCGTCCGGCCGATATCGCGGCGATCGTCGGCATCGCCTTGTTCATGTCGCTGCTCGCGACCCTGTACCCGAGCTGGCGGGCGGCGCGCCTGAAACCGGCAGAGACCCTGCGCTATGAGTGAGGCCCCCGTTATCGCTGCCGCGGGGTTGTGCAAGAGCTTTCGCGAAGGCGCAGCTGCGGTGGAGGTTTTGCGAAGCGTCGATCTCGCGGTCAAGGTCGCCGAGACGGTGGCCATCGTCGGCGCCTCCGGGTCCGGCAAGAGTACGCTGCTGCACTGCCTGGGCGGCCTGGACAGCCCGACATCGGGGCGTGTCGAGATCGCCGGCGAAGACCTGGCCGGGATGAACGAGACGCGTCGATGCGAGTTGCGCAATCGGGAACTCGGGTTCGTTTACCAGTTCCACCATCTGCTGCCGGAGTTCACCGCCCAGGAGAATGTGGCGATGCCCCTGTTGATACGCCGCCAGTCGCGCGCGCCGGCACTGGCGGCGGCAGCGGAAGTTCTTGCCGCGGTGGGCCTGGGCGCCCGGCTGGACCACACGCCGGGAGAACTGTCCGGCGGCGAGCGCCAGCGCGCCGCGCTCGCCCGCGCCCTGGTGACGCGGCCGCGCTGCATTCTTGCCGATGAGCCGACCGGCAACCTGGACCGCGGCACGGCCGAGGGCGTCTTCGCCATGATGCTCGGTCTGAAGCGCGATTTCGGCACCGCCATCGTCGTGGTAACGCACGACGCGGCACTCGCCGCCGCCATGGACCGGCGGCTGGAACTGCGCGGCGGGCGCCTGCAGCCGGGCTGACCGGGCCGCCGTCGGTGCGCGGTCAGACTCTCAGCGCGGGATGATCCGGGTCCACTTCCCGGATCACATGGCTGATCAGCCGGCGTGCGATCGACAGGCGATGCGGCAGGCCGGGCAGGTCGTCGAGGGTGAACCAGCGCGCGTCCTCGATCTCACCTTCCTGGGGAATGATTTCGCCGCTCTCATAGTCGGCCACATAGGCCACCATGAGGGAGTTCGGGAAAGGCCAGCCCTGGCTGGAAAAGTACGCGAGGTTGTGCACCCTGACCCCGACTTCCTCGAACGCCTCCCGGTGGATGCATTCCTCGATGGATTCGGAGGGCTCGACGAAGCCGGCCAGAGCGCTGTACATGCCGCGTGCGAAGCGGCCTGAGCGCGCCAGCAGCAACTCGCGCCCGTTCGGACCGTCCCGCTTGATCAGTACCATCATCGCCGGCGAAACCTTGGGGTAGTAGGTTTCCCCGCAGTTCGGGCATTTGCGCGAGCGGCCGCCCTCGAAGATCTCGGACGGCGTGCCGCAGGCACCGCAGAAACGGTGCGTACGATCGAACTCGAGCATCTGCACGGCGCGCCCGCCGATGGCGAGTAGATCGTCAGGCAGGCGGTTGAAGAGCCCGCGCATGTTCTCGAAACCGTGCCCATCAGGGGCGCGGTCGCTCGCTGAACGTGCCGCCCATACCGGCGTATCGCGCAACATGCCGACAAAGCGCGCGCCCGCATGGTCGATCTCGAGGCCGCCGGAAAGCACGTCCGCAGGCAGTGGCAACATCGGCGTCGCGTGCTCGGTGTAGACCAGCAGGTTGCTGCGGTGGAACACGAACCACAGGCCATCCTGGCCGGCGCTCTCCGGAGCGGCCCACAGGGGCTCGAAGTCTGAAGGAAGGATCATGGGCGGATTTTATCAGTGGCGCGGCCGCATCCGCGGCGGCGCAGCAGATATCCGCGCCGGTTTGTCACCAGTAGGTGACGATCATCTTGGTGGCGAGCAGAAACAGCGAACAGGCAAACAGGCGCCGCAGCGTATCGACCGGCATCTTGTGCGCCGCGCGCGCGCCGTACGGGGCGGTAATCATGCTCGCCGCGACCAGCGAGAGCAGGGCGGGCAGATACACGAATCCGAGGCTGGCTGGCGGCAAGCCGGCGACGGACCAGCCCGAGGCGACATAGCCGAGCGTTCCAACCATGCCAATGGGAATGCCGATGGCGCCTGCGGTCGCGATGGCGGTTCGCACCGGTACGCCGCAGAACATCAGGAACGGCATGGAGAGGAACGAACCGCCCGCGGACACCAGGCCCGAGATCGCGCCGATGACGAGGCCCACCCCGAACAGCGCCGGCGGCCCGGGAAGGGTTCGCGCGGCCGTCGGCCTGCGACCGAGGAGGATTTGCGTAGCACCGGCATACACGATGAAGGCGAATGCGATCGCCAGGGTGCGCTGCTGCAGAAAGCCGGCGCCGGCCGAGGAGGCAAGCGTGCCGGCCACCATGCCCGGCGTCATGCGCTTGACGATGCTCCAGTCGACCGCGCCATGGCGATGGTGCTCGCGAACGCTCGATCCGGATGTGAACATGATCGAAGCCATGCAGGTGCCCAGGGCCAGGTGGACGTTGTGTTCGGGCGTCATTCCCTGCGCCAGGAACAGGGCCGCGAGGATAGGCACCAGCGTCATGCCGCCGCCGATGCCGAGCATGCCTGCGAGGAATCCGACAAGCGCCCCGGCGAGCGCGTAACCGGCGATCCAGATCACCGGGCGGAAGGGCCGGCGAGCAATTCTTCGATCGCGACCCAGTGTGCTGCGCTGACGGGCGTGATCGAAAGGCGGTTGCCGCGCTTGAGAACAAGCATGTCCGCCAATTCCGCGCGGGACCGCATTTCGTCCAGACCCAGCAGCCTGGTCTTCCTGACAAATCGCACGTCCACGTTGAGCCAGCGGGGATTGTCGGGTTCCGAAGCCGCATCGAAATAAGGGCTGCCGCGCTCGAACTGCGTAGCGTCCGGATAGGCGGCGCTGGCGATCTTGCAGATACCGGCGATGCCGGGTTTCGGGCAGGACGAGTGGTAGAAGAAGGCCAGATCGCCGACCTTCATCTGGTCGCGCATGAAGTTGCGCGCCTGGTAGTTCCGTACCCCGAACCATGGCAGCTTCCGGCCTGGAGCAGCGGCGAGATCGTCTATCGATACCTCGTCGGGCTCCGATTTCATCAGCCAGTAACCCATGTCGAGCGTTTGCGGGGCACAAAAAGGAAAAAAGGCAGCGCTGGCTGCCTTTGACCGGCCATCCGGAGCGCCGCCAGGCGCACCGGAAGACATCATGCGTGGTTCCCCGCAAATGCGGCCAGGCCCTCATCCTGAACCGGTGGTTCAGGTTGGCTGCCTCATGAAGATCACATCAGGGTCTTGAGCGGGCGACAGGGAGCTTTCGCTATGAAGCCTGACGAGACACACAACAGCAATCGATTCGTCAGCAACCGTGCTTTTCAGCTTATTGGTTCAAGGAATTTAAGACCTCAACCAACACCGCAGGGAATTCGTTTTAAGGCAGGGCCGAACCCTCGCTTAAAACCACTCGCCGACAACAGCGAAACAGCGCCTGCGGCCGGATCAAAACAGTTTTTCCTGCGATGCCAGCGCTTCATCGACCAGCGTGTGCATCGAATTCATTCTACGCTTGTATTCCGCCATGTCAAACCCGGCCCCGGTCTTGGCGGCGAGCAGTTCATGGGTGATGTTGAGGGCGGCCATGACGGCGATACGGTCCGCACCGGCGATCTTGCCAGCCCCC
>Ga0209985_10000429_pt1 | contig 46455 bp, 44 predicted proteins | sample NOAtaG_FD_187305 | JGI IMG/M metagenome (GOLD analysis project Ga0209985, IMG submission 187305) | Freshwater lake microbial communities from Lake Erie, under a cyanobacterial bloom - NOAA_Erie_Diel6S_1000h metaG (SPAdes) (version 2) | ecosystem: Environmental > Aquatic > Freshwater > Lake ... | reverse complement strand
CGGCTCGCCCCGCAGAACGCGCACGGCCTCCTCGGTGGCCAGACGTTGCAGGTCGCGCATCGACTCCTCGCTGTACCAGCCAATGTGGTTGGTCACCACCACATTGTTCAGCGCGAAGAGCGGGTGAGCCGGGTCGGGCGGCTCAGGGTCGAATACGTCGAGACCGGCACCGGCGAGCCGGCCCTCGGCCAGGGCCACGTGCAGCGCGTCGAGGTCGACCAGGCCGCCTCTCGCGGTGTTGACGAGGATCGCGCCGGGTTTCATGAGCGCGAGCCGGCGCGCGTCGATCATGCGCCGTGTCTGCGCGTTCAGCGGGGCGTGCAACGACAGTACGTCTGCCTGGCGGCACACCTCGTCGAGCGCGGCAGGCTCCACGCCTGCGGGGAGGCCGGTGGCCTGAGGGTCGTGCACCAACACGCGGCCGAAGCCGAAGCCAGCGAGCTTGTCGTGCGTCATGCGCGCGATACGGCCGTAGCCGACCAGGCCGAGCACGGCACCGCGCAAACGGTGCATCGGCCGCAGCACGCCCGTGGACCAGCCGCCTGCGCGTACTTTGGCGTCGTGCAGCAGCAGGTGGCGGTTCAGGGCCAGCGCCAGCGCCACGGCCTGCGAGCTCACCTCGTCGGTGCCGTAGTCTGGGACGTTGGCGACCTGGATGCGACGCTCGCGCGCCGCTTCCAGATCGATGTTGTCCACGCCAATGCCGTAGCGGATCACGGCCAGGCCGCGTGCCATGCCCTCAATGGCAGCGCGCGGCATGGGGCTCTCGCGCACGAGCACGATGCTGGCGTCTCTCACCGCCTGCGCAGCGGCGTGCGCATCGCCGCGTGCCGGGCGCAGCGCGAAGTCAGCGCCCGCCTGCGCCAGCAGCTGCGTCTCCTGGTCGTAGGAGGCGTAGCCGTCGTCGATGGCGACGACGAGCGGGCGCGTGTCCAGGGGGCTGGGGACAGTCGGCACTGCGGTTCGCGCCGGGTTCAGCGCTTGGTGGCGTCGATCGCCTTGAAGAGGTCGTCCACGTAGGCCTTGCCGATCTCGGCTTCGGCCCACTGGCGCACCGGCGGCTGCGCCAGGCGACGGAACTCCCCGATCTGCGCCGCCGTGGGCACGTAGACCTGCATGCCCACCTTCTCCAGGATCGTCTTGGCGTTCTTGTCCTGGTCGGAGGTCATCTTGCGGTGGATCGCCACTGCCTTGGCCGTGCCCTCGTCGACTGCCTTGCGCTCGGCGGCCGTGAGGCCCTGGTAGAAGCGCTCGTTGACGACGTAGCCGTGAACGCTCCATACGTGGCCGTCGAGCGTGGCGAACTTCTGGTGCTGGAAGAGGCTGGCGGCCAGGATGTTGGTCACGCCGTTCTCCTGGCCATCCACCACCTTCTGCTGCAGCGCGGTCGGCAGTTCGGCCCAGGGGATCGCCGAGGCCGAGGCGCCCAGGGACTCCACCAGGGCCTTGAACACGGGCGAGGGCTGGATGCGGATCTTCATGCCCTTCATGTCGGCCGGGCTCTGGATAGGGCGCAGGCTGTTGGTGAAGTGGCGCACCCCGTTGTCGGCCACGCCGAGCAGGCGGATACCCGTCCTGCGGATCATGTCGCTGGAGAAGCCCTCGCGCCAAGCCGAGTCGTAGACGCGCCAGGCGTGCTCGTGGTTCTCGAACAAGAAGGGAATGCCCAGCACGCCGATGGGCTTGTGCACGGTGGCGATGGCGCCGTCGTGCGCCACCGCCATCTCGAGCGTGCCGAGCTTGACGCCCTCCATGGTGGGCTGGTCGCGGCCGAACTGGCCGGCCGGGAAGATCTCGACCTTGATCGAGCCGTTGGTGGCCTTCTCCACGTGCTCCTTGAAGGCCAGGGCTGCAACGTGCTTGGGCTGGTCGTCCTTTGCGGGCTGGAAGTGGGCGTACTTGAGGGTCTTCTGCGCATGGGCCATCGGCAGGGCCAGGGCGAGCGTGGCGGCGATGGCGAGGAAGCGGAACTTCATGCGGGGTCTCCTGTGGTGGTGGGTGGGGGAAGGGACAGCCGGAAAGGCGCTCAGCGCATGTAGCCGAACCAGGCCGGCACGGTGGTGGACAGCGGTGCCCACAGCACCACCGCCAGCAGCACGACGAATTCGGCGGCCAGTAGCGGCAGGATGGCGCGGGCGAGCTTCTCCAGCCGCAGCCTTCCGACCGAACTCATCACGAACAGCACGCCGCCCACGGGCGGGGTGATCAGGCCGATCGTGAGGTTGAGCACTATGGCCATGGCGAAGTGCAGCGGGTGGATGCCGAACTGGTCGCACAGCGGCGCGAGCACCGGTACGAGGATGATGACGGCCGGCAGCGTGTCGATGAACAGGCCGCACACGAGCACGAAGACCATCACGATGAGCATGACGAGCACCGGCTCGGTGGTCATGCTGCCGATGGCCGCGGCGATTGCCTGGGGGATTTGCGCCAGCGTGAGCAGCCAGGCGAAGAGCGATGCCATCGAGACGATCAGCAACGCTGCGCTCGTGACGAGCCCGCTTTGCAGCAGCACCTTGCCGATCAGCCGCGCGTTGAGCGTGCGCGTGACGAACAGGCCAATGAACAGGGCGTAGAACACCGCTACCGCGGAAGCCTCGGTGGGTGTGAAGAGGCCCGTGAGAATCCCGGCGATGATGATCACTGGCATCAGCAGCACGGGAATCGCGCGCCAGGCCGCCCGGGCCCGGTCGGCCCAGGACATGGCCGCCACCGGGCGACCGTATCCACGGCGCACGCAGATCCAGTGGTTGACGGCCATCAGCGCCGCCCCAAGCAGCAGGCCGGGCACGACACCGGCCAGGAACAGGCCGGCTACCGTCACGCGGCTGTCCGTCAGGGCGTAGATCACCATGATGATCGACGGCGGGATGATCGGCCCGATGGTGGCTGTTGCCGCCGATAGGGCCGCGGAGTAGTACTTGTCGTAGCCTGAGCGCTCCATCATGCGCATCTCCACCGCGCCCGGGCCGGCCGCATCGGCCAGCGCCGAGCCGCTCACGCCAGCGAACATCATCGAGGTGACGACGTTGACGTGGCCCATGCCGCCACGGATGTGGCCCACCAGCGAGTTGGAGAAGCGCAGCAAGGCTGTGGTGATGCCGCTGGCGGTCATCAGGTCAGCTGCCAGGATGAAGAAGGGCACGGCCATCAGCGGGAAGGAGTTGATGCCGTCGAAGAAGCGCTGCGGCACCGACAGCAGCGACAGCTTCCCGTCGATGGCCAGCGCCAGCAGCCCGGCCCCGCCCATCGTGAGCGCGACCGGCACGCCCAGGACGAGGCCGATGACGAAGACGGTGAAGAGCACCGTGCTCATCGCGCAAGCTCCTCGGCGGCGTCGCCGGAGAGGTCTGGCGGCGTCTCGAAGCGCCGCTCGACGAAGGCACGCCAGAAGGTCAGCAGGTGCAGCAGGCACATGGCGGCGCCGATGGGCACGCCGAGGTAGGGAATGCCCGCCGGCACGTTCATCATCGGCGTCTCCTGGTTCCAGGTGAAGAGGGTGATCTGCATGCCCAGCACCGTGACGGTGAGCATGAAGGCGGCGATGGCCGCCGCCACCAGCGTGCGCAGCACCCGGCGAGCCGCCTGCGGGAGCAGGTCCTGCAACGTGTCCACCGCGACATGGCGGCCCTCGCGCAGCGCCAGGCCCGCCCCGAGGTAGGTGATCCAGATCATCTGGTACTGCGTCAGCTCTTCGACCCAGATGATCGAGTGATTGAAGACGTAGCGCGAGACCACGTTGACGAACACCAGCGTGGCCATCACCCCCATGAGCGCGACGATGAGCCCCTGGTTGCCGCACACGAGCAGCGCCTCGAAGCGCGAGCCGGCGTGGGCGGGGGCAGTGGCGCGGGGGGCGAGATCCTGCATGTGGCCAGTTAGGGTGGTGGGGCGGGTCCCGTGGCGGACACCCGCGACTTGGTGTAGGCTAACTGATATCTTAGATCTCAGTATGCTCGGAAACCCCGATTTCGGCGGCCCTGCGTTGGGCTATATCTTCGCGGGTCATGACCTCGGCCCTGACGCTCCAGCGCCCCCAGCTGCTCACCGACATGGCCGATGAGCGGCTGCGTGCGGCCATCGTCGACGGCGAGCTGCGCCTGGGCGAGCAGGTTTCGGAGGCGCAGCTCGCGCGGCGCCTGGGCGTGAGCAAGACGCCGGTACGCGAGGCGCTGATGCGGTTGAAGGCCGACGGCCTGGTGGAGATCCACCCGCAGCGCGGCACCTTTGTGTTCCGTCTGGATGCGCGGCAGGTCGGCCAGCTGTGCCGCTACCGCGCCACCATCGAGACGGCCGCGCTGCGCGAGGCGATGGGCCTGCAGCGCAAGAGCCTTGCGCGGGAGCTGGCGTCGCGCACCCGGGCGATGGCCCGGGCCCATCGCGACCAGGACGCGCGTGCGCTGTCGACGCTCGACATGGAGTTCCATTGGCAGCTGCTGGCGCATTGCGACAACCCCTACCTACACGCGGGCTACGGCGTGATCCGCTGGCAGCTGCTGGCGATGCGGCACCGTGCACCTATCTCCAACGCCGTACCCAGCCACCGCGTGCTCGTGGACGCGGTCACGGACGACGACGTGGAGGAGGCGTGCGCACTGCTCAGCGCGCACGTTCTGGAGAACGAGGCCCGGTACACGGCTGCCTGCGAAGCCGCCTGACCCGCAGCCGGCGCCCCTTCAGAGTTGTGCAGTCGCTACCGTCGGCTGTGGGTGATTGAGGAGTCATTCCGACCCCTCAAGGACGGCATGGCCGAGCGCGGCTTCGGCCGCGTGGTGAACATCACCTCCGCCGCTGTCAAGGCGCCTTACGAATCGCTCGGTCTGAGCAACGGCGCGCGCGCAGGCCTCACCGGCTTCGTCGCCGGGCTGGCACGGCAAAAGCGCCTGGCCGGCGCCAACGTCACCATCAACAACCTGCTGCCGGGCTACTTCGACACCGACCGCGTACGCAGCACTTCGGCCGCCACGGCCGCCAAGACGGGCAAGACCACGCAGGAGGTGATCGATGCCCGCCGCGTGTCCATCCCCGCGCAGCGCCTGGGTACTTCGGAAGAGTTCGGCCGCACCTGCGCCTTCCTGTGCAGCCTGCATGCCGGCTACATCACCGGCCAGAACCTGCTGACCGACGGCGGGGGTTACCCGGGGACGTACTGACCTGTACTCGGGCCTGTCTTGCGCATCCAGGCGTAGAGCCCCTTAACCGGTTCACGCTCGTCGTGGCGCAAGGGGTGAGTTTCCAGGGCCACTAGCTGCAGGCCGTGGGTGTGGGCCAGGCGCTGGAGGTAGGCGGCAGAGTGGGCGTAGCGCAGGCTTTGCCGCAGCACGTAGTCACTGCCATCGTCGCAGGCCTCCACCGAGAAGCAGCACACGCCGCCCTCGGTGAGTGAGCGAGCCATGCAGCTGAAGGTGGCCTCCAGCGCCCCGACGTAGATGAAGACGTCGGCCGCGACGATGAGGTCGTGGCGGTACGGTGTTTGCCGCAGATGGGCGACCACGTCGGCCTGCACGAGTTCGGTGTACCGCCCCAAGGTGCGCGCCTTGTCCAGCATGCCAGCAGACAGGTCCACACCGTCCAGACGCTCCACCAGCGGGCCCAGCGGCTCGGCGCAAAGCCCTGTGCCGCAGCCCACGTCCAGGGCGTGTTTGAAGCGTCCGGCAGTCAGCCGCTGCAGGCCTTCGGCCAGAACTTGCGGTGCGCAGTACCGCAAGCGCTGGACCAGGTGCTCATCAAACCCTTGGGCGTAGCTGTTGAACAACTGCTCCACGTAGGCCGGCGGTGGTGACTCCGGGGTGTGGCCGGTATCTTCCAGGCTGGCCAGCTGAAAGTGAAGGAGGGCGTCGGTCGCGCCCAGGGCCAAGGCTCGCTTCAGGCACTGGCGCGCCTGATCGGGCCGGCCCAGATCCCGCATCAAGGAGCCCAGATCCATCCAGACGGTCACGAACTTGTCGTCCAGGCTGAGGGCCTGCTCCCAAGCCTGTACGGCTTCTGCCGGGCGCTCCAGCTCCATCAGCGCCAGCCCGCGCCGGTGGTGGGCTGCCGGGTGGCGAAGGCCCAGGGCTAGGGCGCGGTCCAGCGCCTGCAGGGCTTGCGCATGCTGCTGGGTCTCCAGCAGAGCGGTGCCCAGGTGATGCCAGGCCTCGGCATCGCTCGGCTGCGCGGCAAGCGCGGTACGTAGGGGCTCGATGGCCTCACCTGGGCGGCCCAGACGCAGCCGCGTCACGGCCAGGTTGGCCAGCGTCGACGGGCGTCCGGGCAGGGCCTTGAGCGACGCCAGGAAGTGCGTCTCGGCTTCATCCAGCCGGCCTGCCTCGAAGGCGGCGTTGCCTTGGATGAAGCACTGGCGTGCATGCTCGAAGGACGTGTCAGGGGTCATGAGGACGAGGACGGGCTGGTATGCGTGGTGCTGCGGCGCTGCAAGCTGACGGCGATACCCCCCACGATGAGTACGAATGCCAGCAGATGGTGGAGTTGCGGCCGCTCGTCCAGCAGCGCCGCTGACAGCAGTGCTGCCATCAGCGGTGTGAGATTGTTGAACAGGGCTGCCAGGCCCGGGCCGCCCTCGGCGACACCGATGCCCCAGCTGCGGTAGGCCACGATGGAGGCCCCCAGCGAGACGTACGCCAGCACGGCCACCAGGCCCCAGGACAAGGGGATGGGCGCAGCGCCTGAAGACTGCTCGATGCCAGCCGCCACGCCGCAGCCCAGCAGACCGAACAGCGTCTGGATGAGCAGGAAACCGGCCCAGTCCCAGTCCGGCCGGGCGGTGCCGCGCATGTGGGCGGGAGGCCGGGCCAGCAACCAGCTGTAGAAGGCCCAGCCGATCACGGCGACCAGGATGTACAGGTCGCCGGGCACGAAGCGCACTGACAGCAAGGCGCTCAGCGAGCCCCCGCTGATCACCGTGGCCACGCCGGCCAGGCCGAGGCCGGCGCCGATCAGCTCCCGCCTCTTGGGCCGAACGCCGTAGAACACCATGCCCACCGCCAGCATCCATACCTGCAGGCTGCAGGCCACCAGGGTGACGTTGATGGGCGGCGAGGTGGCCAGCGCCAGGTACTGCAGCGCGTTGTAGGTCCCCACGCTCAAGGTGCCGGCCACCAGCAGGTAGGGCCAGCGCTCGGCGATGCGCGACCAGGGCGTCAGCGCCCGCCAGGCGAAGGGCAACAGCAGCAGCGCCACCAGCACCCAGCGCAGCAGGTTCAGCGTCATGGGCGGGACCTGGCCCACCATCATCCGGCCGACGATGGCGTTGCCCGCCCACATCAGTGGGGGCAGGGACAGCAGCAGGGCCAGGCGCGGGGTGAGTGTCATCGGTGGGGTGTCTGATCTTGCGTGGCGGCGTGGCGGCGTGGCCGGTGCCGCGCTCAGAGCGTACGTTCAAGGTGCCGTGATGGCGCAAGCCGCATGGTGCCACGACGCACCCGCGCCCGTGATCTCGCGCACCGCCGCGGCATCGGTCCATAGCCGATGGGCGGCAGGTTGTCGCTGTTTGGGCTAACCTCTTTGTCCATCCCATCCATGGAACAAATGAGGCTCTTAGGCCGCCTTGTTCCTGCCACCCCGATAAGGAGAACCTCATGCCCCGCGCCATTCAGATCACCGCTTACGGCGGCCCCGAGCAGATGCAACTCGTCGACTTGCCCGTGGGCGAGCCCGGCCCTGGCGAGATCCGCATCCGCCACCATGCCTGCGGCCTGAACTTCATCGACGTCTATCAGCGCACGGGCCTCTTCGCCAACCCGCTGCCGCTCACACTCGGCATGGAAGGCGCTGGCGTGGTGGAGGCGGTGGGCGAAGGCGTGACGCACCTCAAGGTGGGCGACCGCGCAGCCTATGCCAGCAACCCGCCCGGCAGCTACAGCGAAGTGCGGGTGATGCCGGCCAAGACGGTGTGCAAGCTGCCCGATGCCATCAGCTTCGAGACCGGCGCGGCCATGATGCTCAAGGGCCTGACGGCGCAGTACCTGCTCAAGCGCACCCGGCCCGTGGAGGGCCTGGAGCCTGGCGACTTCATCCTCTTCCATGCGGCCGCCGGTGGCGTGGGCCTGATCGCCTGCCAGTGGGCGAAGGCCCTGGGCCTGCGACTGATCGGCACGGCCGGCAGCGCCGCCAAGTGCCAGCTGGCGCTGGAGCACGGCGCGGACGTGATGATCGATTACTCCAAGGAAGACTTCGCGGCGCGCGTGAAGGACATCACGGGTGGCAAAGGCGTCAAGGTGGTCTACGACTCGGTCGGCAAGGACACCTGGGACAAGAGCCTGGAGTGCCTGCGACCCTTCGGCCTGATGGCGAGCTTTGGCAACGCCTCCGGCCCGGTGCCGCCGTTTGCGCCAGGCATCCTGGGCAACAAGGGCTCGCTGTACGTCACGCGCCAGACCTTGTTCACCCACATCGCCACGCGCGAGCGCTGCCAGGCCATGGCGGACGACCTCTTTGCGGTGGTGGAAAGCGGCCAGGTCAAGATCCGCATCGACCAGCGCTACCCCCTGGCCGAGGTGGCCCAGGCGCACCGCGACCTGGAATCGCGCAAGACCACGGGTTGCACCATCCTGCTGCCCTGAGGTCTGCTGGCGGAGGTCAGAAGCTCCGCGGCAGCCCCAGCACGTGCTCGGCCACGTAGCTGAGGATCAGGTTGGTGGAGATGGGCGCCACCTGGTACAGGCGGGTCTCGCGGAACTTGCGTTCCACGTCGTACTCGCAGGCAAAGCCGAAGCCGCCGTGGAACTGGATGGCGGCGTTGGCCGCCTCCCAGCTCGCCTTGGCCGCCAGGTACTTGGCCATGTTGGCTTGCGCGCCGCAGGGCTGCTGCGCGTCGAACAGGCGGCAGGCCTCCCAGCGCATGAGGTCGGCCGCTTCCACCTCGATGTGGGCCTCGGCGATGGGGAACTGCACGCCCTGGTTCTGGCCGATGGGTCGGCCGAACACCTCGCGCTGCTTGACGTAGGCCGTCACGCGGTCGATGAACCAGCGGCCGTCGCCGATGCACTCGGCCGCGATCAGCGTGCGTTCGGCATTCAGCCCGTCCAGGATGTAGCGAAAGCCCTGGCCGGCCTGGCCGATCAGGTGCTCGTCGGGGATCTCCAGGTTCTCGAAGAAGAGCTCGTTGGTCTCGTGGTTGACCATGTTGGGGATGGGCCGCACCGTCAGGCCCTGGCCGATGGCCTCCCGCAGGTCCACCAGGAAGATCGACAAACCCTCGCTCTTGCGCTGCACCTCGGCCAGCGGCGTGGTGCGTGCCAGCAGGATCATCAGGTCCGAGTGCCTGACGCGAGAGATCCAGACCTTCTGGCCGTTGACCACCCAGCGGTGGCCGCGCTTGACGGCGGTGGTTTTGATCTTGGTGGTGTCGGTGCCTGTGGTGGGCTCGGTCACGCCCATGCTCTGCAGGCGCAGCTCGCCGCGGGCGATGGGCGGCAGCCAGCGCGCCTTCTGCTGCGCCGACCCATGCCGCAGCAGCGTGCCCATGTTGTACATCTGCCCGTGGCAAGCGCCCGCATTACCGCCGCAGCGGTTGATCTCCTCCATGATGACGCTGGCCGCGGCCAGCCCCAGCCCCGCGCCGCCGTACTCCTGCGGAATCAGCGCCGCCAGCCAGCCGGCCTGGGTGAGCGCGTCGACGAAGGCCACCGGGTAGCCGCGCTCGGCATCGACTTTGCGGAAGTACTCGTCGGGAAAGCGGGCGCACAGCGCGCGGATGGCGTCACGCAGGTCCTGGTGGGCCTGGGCGGGTGAGGATGCCGATGAGGGAGTGGCTGAAGCGGTCGTCATGCCCTTCAGTGGACCACTGTTTGGGCAGTCTCATCAGGCATGGGGTTGGCCACCGCCGCCCGGTACGCATGCCAGGACGCATGCCCAATCACCGGCCCGACCAGCAGCAGCCCGGCAAACCAAGGCAGCAGGGCCAGCACGGTGATGACGGCGATCAGCGCGCCCCACCACAGCATCACGCCGGTCTGCGTGAGCACCAGGCGCAGGCTGGTCAGGCCGGCGGTGATGGCGTCGGTTTGCCGGTCCAGGATCATGGGGATGGAGATTACGCTGATGGCGTAGATCAGCCCGGCAAAGATGGCGCCGACCGCGGCCCAGGCGATGATGAACTCGATGTTCGCCGGGTCCAGCAGGGCCCGCAGCGAGCCCTTGAAGTCCGGCATGCCGTCAAAGCTGACGGCAAACACCACCAGGGTGGCGCGGCCCCACAGCATCTCCAGCACCAGCAGCACGAAGCCGAAGATGGCGAGCTGCCCGGTGCGCGTGTCCCAGGCCAGCAGGCTGTCGCCCAGGTCGGGTTTCTGGCCAGCCTCTAGCTGCTGGCTCACGCGGTACAGCCCCAGGCACAGGAAGGGCCCCATGAGCAGGAAGCCGGCGGACAGCGCCAGCGTGTAGGCCGGCGCGTGCTCGTAGACCTTCAGCAGCGCCCAGCCCATCACCATGAACACCAGTCCGTAGAACACGCCGATGCCGGGCGCGCGGATGAAGTCGCGCCAACCCAGGGCCAGCCAGCGTAGGGGGTCGGTCCAGCGCAGGGTGTTGAGGGCGGGCGTGGCGTTGCCGGGCGCTGCGGTGTCGCCCTTGCTGGGGACTGGCTCTCCCTCAGGATGTGCGTGATGGGGGGTGTCTGAAGTCATGCCGGGTTCCGCAGAGGCATGCACTCGATTCGGCCTGAGCGGTGCCGAAGATTCAATCGGGCTTCACCCGCAGGGGCTTGATCTGGGTCAGATGATGTTGCGTTCCACGATGCGCCGGCCCTCGGCCACGCGCCGCGGGCGGAGTTCGTCGAGCGACGGGGCGGTGCTGGTGCCGCCCGCGATCAGCGCGGCCAGCGCGCTGCCCACGGCCGGGGCTTGCTGCATGCCGTGGCCTGAGAAACCGCAGGCCGTGTAGGCGTTGGCCCAGCCCGGCAGCGGCCCGGCCAGGCCGTTGTGGTCGAAGGCATTCATCTCGTAGTAGCCGGCCCAGGCCGAGCGCACGCGCAGGGCCTCGAAGGCCGGCACGCGGTGCGCCAAGGTGGGCCAGATCACCTCTTCGAACAGGGCGTGGTCGATGGCCTCCAGCGGCGGTTCGTCCGGGTCGCCCGGCCCGCCAGCCTCTGCTGGGCGCGGGGGCGCGCCGGCGATGAAGCCGCGGCCCTCGGGGCGGAACCAGGCGCCCGAGGGGTCGATCACGAGCGGGCAGCCGGCCAGCGGGGCGGCGGGGGAGTCGAGCACGAAGACGTCGCGCTTCTTGGCCGAGACGGGCAGGCTGACGCCCAGTTGGGCGGCCAGCGGGCCGGACCAGGCGCCGGCGGTCAGCACCACGGCGCCCGCGGCAAAGCGCCGACCGTCTTGGGTAACCACCGCTTGTACGGTAGAGGCGCGCTGCGCTTTCTGATCCAGCCCTTCCGCGAGCCCGACCTTGACCGCGTTCTCGAGGCCGACCTCGAGCCTGTCTTGCAAGGCGCGGGCGGTCTCGAAACCCACCACCTCCGCCGTCACGAAGCGCACGCCGCAGGCCATGGCCTTGCGCCTGAAGGCCTGGTGCAGCGCCGGCCCGTCGAACCAGCCCTCGCCGCGCAGGCCCAGCGAGCCGGTCACCAGGCCCTCCACATTCAGCCAGGCAAAGCGCTGCTGCAGTTGCGCGGCCGAAAGCAGGGCCACCTCGGCGCCGGCCTGGCGCTGAAGGGCGTGGTTGTCCGCCAGCGTCTGGGCGCCCGCCTCGGTGGCGAGGTAGAGGTAGCCGGGCTCCACCAGGCCGATGGCCGGCGGGGCTTCGCCGGGCACTGAGAGTTCGTCCTCCAGGCGCCGCAGAAAGTCCATGCTCCAGGCCGACAGGGCGATGTTGATGGGTGTGCTGAACTGTTGGCGGATGGAGCTCGCCGACAGCGCGCTGGAGGCGCGGCGGTACAGCGGGTCGCGCTCCAGCACGGTGACGCGCAGGCCGTGGTCGCGCGCCAGGAAGCAGGCCGTGGCGGCGCCCATGACGCCCCCGCCCACGATGACGACGTCTGAAGCTTCGATTGGGGCTCCAGGGGCCCCGGCGGCGCTGTCTACACTGCGGTTCATGGTGAGAGTCTATTCAGCCGCGGAGGTGCATGCGGCCCTGCCCTGGGGGCCGCTGGCGGACGCCCTGCAGGCCGCCTTTGTGCGCGGCGCCCAGGTGCCGCTGCGCCATGCCCACGCCCTGGCGCCCACCGACACCTTGCTGCTCATGCCGGCCTGGGACGAGCGGCTGCTGATCACCAAGCTCGTCACCGTGATCCCCGGCGCCCCTTCCACGGTGGAGGCCACGGTCATGGCCCTGGACCGGGCCACGGGCCACCCCCTGGCCGTGCTGGACGGCGAGGCGTTGACCTTGCGCCGCACGGCCGCCACGTCCGCCCTGGCCGCGCGGCATCTGGCCCTGCCGGACGTGGACACCCTGCTGGTGGTGGGCACCGGGCGGTTGGCGGCCTGGATGGCCCGGGCCCATGTCGCGCTGCGCCCGGGCTTGAAGCGTGTGCTCGTCTGGGGCCGCAGGTTCGAAGCCGCGCAGGCCTTGGCTGAGGAGCTCAGGGCCGAATTCACGGCGGCCCAATCGCCCGATGGCGCCGCAGCGGCCCCACTCGCCATCATGGCCGTGCCCTCGCAGGATCTGGAAGCCGCCTGCGGCGAGGCCCGGCTCATCACCTGCGCCACCACGTCCACCGAGCCCCTCGTGCGTGGCGCCTGGTTGGTCCCGGGCACCCATCTGGACCTGGTGGGCGGCTTCAAGTCCCACATGCGCGAGGCCGATGACGAGGCCGTGGCCCGCGCCCGCATCGTGGTGGACACCCATGCCGGTGCTGGCGCCGAAGCCGGTGACGTGGTGCAGCCGCTGCAACGCGGCGTCATCACCCGCGATGCGGTGCTGGGCGAATTGGCCGAACTGCTGCGCGGCGACTGCGTGGGCCGCCGCACGCCCGAGGACATCACCCTCTTCAAGTCGGTCGGCACGGCCCTGGAAGACCTGGCCGCGGCGCGGCTGGTGCTGGGCTGTTGAACTCTCTGTCGACACCTCCCACAACCCTGTTGAACAAAGGAACCGTGACCATGCAAGGCTGGCGCTGCGAAACCCTGACGGGCGTGAACGATCTGCGTTGGGGCCCGGTTCCCCAGACCGAGCCCGGCCCCGGCCAGGTGCGGGTGAAGGTGGCCGCGGCCAGCCTCAACTTCCCGGACCTGCTGATCGTGGAAGGCAAGTACCAGTTCCGCCCGGAGCTGCCTTTCGTGCCCGGCTCGGAGTACGCCGGCGTGGTGGACGCTGTGGGCGAAGGCGTGACGCATCTGAGCGTGGGGGACCGCGTGGCGTGTGCGGGCCATGGCGGCTTCGGCACCCATGCCCTGGTGGAGGCCCGCCAAGCGGTGCCATTGCCTTCGGGCATCGCGTTTGAAGACGCGGCAGCCTTCCTGTTCACCTACGGCACCTCTTTGCACGCGCTGATGGACCGCGGCGCCCTGAAGGCGGGCGAGACGGTGCTGGTGCTGGGAGCGGCGGGTGGCGTGGGCTCGGCGGCGGTGCAGATCGCCAAGGCAGCGGGCGCGCGCGTCATCGCCGCAGCCTCCACGCCCGAGAAGTGCGCCTTCTGCCGCACCCTGGGAGCCGACGAGACCATCGATTACGGCCGCGAAGACCTGCGCGCCGCGCTCAAGACCCTGACGGGAGGCCGCGGTCCGGACGTGATCTACGACCCCGTGGGCGGCACCCTGGCCGAGCCGGCCTTCCGCTCCATCGCCTGGCGCGGCCGCTACCTGGTGGTGGGCTTTGCCGGCGGCGCCATTCCCGCGCTGCCCTGGAACCTGGCTTTGCTTAAGGGCGCGGCCGTTGTCGGCGTGTTCTGGGGCGACTTCCTCAAGCGCGAGCCCAAGGCTGCCCAGGCCGACATCCGCCAGCTCTTCACCTGGTACGCCGAAGGCAAGGTCAAGCCCGCTATCGACAGCGTGCTGCCCATGAGCCAGGTCCGCGAAGCCTACGCCCGCATGGGCTCCCGCCAGGTGATGGGCAAGGTGGTGCTGGTCAACGAGGGGTAGGCGCCCGGCACCCTGTGTCAGGTCAGGCCGGGCGGGGCTCGGCCCTCAACTCTCGATGTTCATGTCCTTGATGATGGGCCTGAACTGGTCCATCTGGCGCTTGTAGATCTCGTCCTGCGCGGCGGCGCTGGAGCCTACGGGCTCGGCGCCGAGTTCGATCAGGCGGCGGGAGACGTCCGGGTGGCGCACGGCGGCCGCAGCCTCCCGTTGCAGGCGGTCGACGATGTCGCGCGGTGTCTTACTCGGCACGAACAGGCCGTTCCAGCCCTCGAGTTCCAGGCTCGGGAAGCCGAGTTCGCGCACGGTGGGCACGTCGGGCAGGCTTGCCACCCGCTTGGAGGCGGTGGTGGCCAGCGCCTTCAAGGTGCCGGCCTTGATCTCGGCCAGCGAGGTGGAGAGCTGGTCACCGCCCACCTGGATGCGCCCGGCCAGCAGGTCCTGCTTCAGAGGTGCTGCGCCACGGAAGGGCACGTGCTGCATCTCCACGCCGGCCGCCTTCTTGAAGGCTTCGCCCTGCACGTGCATGGCCGAGCCGGGCCCGGTGGAGCCGTAGTTGTAGGGCAGCTTCTGCGCCCGCAGCAGTTGCCCGAGTTCGCGCAGGTCCTTGGCGGGCACGCTGGGGTGGGCGGTCCACATGAAGGGCACGTAGACCGAGATCGACACGCCGATGAGGTCGGTGTCCACGTTGAACGCCGAACGACCCGCCAGCGTCTGCGCCACCGAGGTCATGGGGAAGGTGAGGTTGTGCATCAGCAGGGTGTGGCCGTCCGGCGCGGCCTTGGCCACCGCATCGGCACCGATGGCCCCGCCTGCGCCGCCGCGGTTTTCCACCACCACGGGCTGGCCCATGCTCTCACTCATGCGCTGGGCCACCATGCGGGCCACCACATCGGTGGTGCCACCGGCCGGGAAGGGCACGATGATCTTCAGTGCCTTGGACGGAAAGGATTGGGCCCAGCTCAGGTGCGAGCCCACGCCCAGACTGGCGGCGGCCAGACCCAGGGAAAGGCGACGACGAGAAACGTTCATGAGGTCTCCGTGTTGAGTTGCGAAGTCCATGATGCACAAGACCCACGCGGCGGGTCAATGGTGAAAACCTGTGTGCCGGGCCACGCTGACCGCGCGGGTCTTGCCAGCTGCTTGACGGGCGGGCGTGCCAGGCGGCGCACGCCTACTTTGCCCGCCGCACCCGCAAGATCTCGTCCAGGATCACGCAGATCGCCCCCAGCGTGATGGCGCTGTCGGCGATGTTGAAACTGGGGAAGTACCCGCCCGTGAACAGCGGCTCCAGGAAGCTGAAGCGAAACTGCAGGAAGTCCACCACGTAGCCGTGCAGCAGGCGGTCAATCACGTTGCCCAGCGCCCCGCCCATGATCATGGTCACGGCAAAGCAGAAGAGCTTTTGCGTGGGGTGGCTGCGAATCATCCAGATGATGAAGGCCGAGGCGGCGAAGCCCAAGCCCACGAAGAACCAGCGCTGCCAACCCGAAGCCCCAGCCAGGAAGGAGAAGGCCGCACCCGTGTTGTGCACCCGCACCAGGTTGAAGAAGCTCCACACGGGTTGCGTGTCGCCCAACTTGAAGGTGCCGATGATCAGCGTCTTGGTGATCTGGTCCAGCAGGATCACCAGCACGGCCAGGGCCAGCCACAGCGCGAGGCTGGGGCCGGAGGAGGGGGACTTGCCTTTGGTGGCCATGGGTTGGGTGCCTCTCGTTTCGGTGCTCAGCGTTCAGCGGCGCCTCAGATGGCTCTCAGGCCGCCGTCCGCGCTTCCCCCGCGCCGTGCAGGTTGCTCACGCAGCGGCCGCAGATCGTTGGGTGGGCAGCGTCTTGTCCCACGTCCTCGCGCCAGTGCCAGCAGCGCTCGCACTTGAATGCGGTGGATGGCGTGACCTCCACGCTCAGCGTGCCGTCGGCTGAGGGGGCCACGCCCGCCACCGAGGTGATGAAGACGAACTTCAGGTCCTCGCCCAGACTTTGCAGCAGCGCCACGTCCTCGGCATTGGCGCGCACCAACACATTGGCCTGCAGAGAAGACCCCACGCCGCCGGCCGTGCGCACGGCCTCGATCTCTTTGTTCACCGCATCGCGAATCGCGCGGATGCGCGCCCAGCGTGCCAGCAGGGCCTCATCCTGCTCGGTGGGGCCGCTGACGCGGGCAGTCAAGCCCTGCGCCGCCTGGCCGCCGAAGTCCCAGAAGGTCTCGGTGAAGAGGGTGCGGGCCGCGGCTTGTGGAGCCTCTGTGGAGGCGGGCGCTGGCGCGAAGACGGCCCAGGCCTCCTCGGCGGTGAAGCTGAGGAAGGGCGCCATCCAGCGCAGCATGGCGTGCGTCAGGTGCCACAGCGCGGTCTGCGCGCTGCGCCGGGCCAGGGACTTGGGCGCCGTGGTGTACAGGCGGTCTTTCAGCACGTCCAGGTAGAAGGCGCCCAGGTCTTCCGAGCAGAAAACCTGCAGCTTGGCCACCACGGGGTGGAACTCGTAGACGTCGAAGTGGGCGCGGATCTCGTCTTGCATCTGCGCCGCACGCGCCAGGGCCCAGCGGTCCACTTCCAGCAGCTGGTCCAGCGGCACGGCATCGGTGGCAGCGTCGAAGTCCGAGGTGTTGGCCAGCAGGAAGCGCAGCGTGTTGCGGATGCGCCGGTAGGCGTCCACCACGCGGGCCAGGATCTTGTCGTCGATGTTGAGGTCGCCCGAATAGTCGGTCGAGGCGCACCACAGCCGCACGATCTCGGCGCCCAGCTTGCTGGTCACGCTCTGCGGCTCGACCACGTTGCCCAGGCTCTTGCTCATCTTGCGGCCCTGGCCGTCGGTGGCAAAGCCGTGGGTGAGCAGGCCGCGGTAGGGCGCGCGGCCCTCCACTGCGCAGGCGATCAGCAGCGACGAGTGGAACCAGCCGCGGTGCTGGTCGTGGCCTTCCAGGTAGAGGTCGGCCTCGGGGCCGTCGAGGTGGTGGCCAGCGTTGGCGCCCGCCGGGGCGCTGTCGCTCGCATGCGAGCCCTTGAGTACGTGCGAGAAGGTGGAGCCGGAGTCGAACCACACGTCCAGGATGTCCTGGCTCTTGGTCCAGTTCACGGCGTCTTCACCCAACCAGTCAACCGGGTCGAGTTGGCTCCAGGCCTCGATGCCGCCGCGTTCCACCAGGTCGGCGGCGCGGTCCATCAGGGCCAGCGTGTCGGGGTGCAGCTCCCCCGTCACCTTGTGCAGGAAGAAGGGCAGGGGCACGCCCCAGCTGCGCTGGCGGCTGATGCACCAGTCGGGCCGGTTGGCGATCATGTCGCGCAGTCGGGCGCGGCCGTTCTCGGGGTAGAAGCTGGTGGCATCAATCGCCTCCAGCGCCGTCTGGCGCAGGGTCTTGGGCGCCTTGTCCACGGTGAACACGCCCTGGCCTTCGTCCATGCGCACGAACCACTGCGCCGCGGCGCGGTAGATCACCGGGCTCTTGTGGCGCCAGCAATGCGGGTAGCTGTGCTGCAGCTTGGCCGTGGCCATCAGGCGGTCGGCGGCGCGCAGGGTCTCGATGATCTGCGGGTTGGCCTTCCAGATGTCCTGCCCGCCGAACAGCGGCAGGGCATCCTCGTAGCGCCCGTGGCCTTGCACGGGGTTGAGGATCTGGTCGTGCTTCATCCCGTGCGATACGCAGGAGTTGAAGTCTTCCACCCCGTAGGCGGGTGCCGAGTGCACGATGCCGGTGCCGTCGTCGGCGGTGGCGTAGTCGGCCAGGTACACCGGGGCGGTGCGCGCAAAGCCCTCGTGGACATGGGCCAGCGGGTGGTGGAAGTGCAGGCCTCCCAACGCCTCGCCCAGCGTGGTGGCCACCACGGTGCCCTGCAGGCCGTAGCGCTCCAGGCATTTCTCCACCAGGGCCGAGGCCAGGATGAGCAGGCCGCGCTCGGTGCGCACCAAGGCGTACTCCAGCGCCGGGTTCAGGTTGAGTGCCTGGTTGGCCGGCAGCGTCCAGGGCGTGGTGGTCCAGATGACGGCGTAGGCGTCGCCCTCGAGCGAAGGCAGGCCGAAGGCTTTCGCCACGGCGGCGCCGTCTGCGGCGAGGAAGGCCACGTCCACTGTGGGCGAGGTCTTGTCGGCGTATTCGATCTCGAACTCGGCCAGGGACGAGCCGCAGTCGAAGCACCAGTACACCGGCTTGCTGCCGCGGTAGACGAAGCCGCGCTCCATCAGGCGCTTGAGCACGCGCATTTCGCCGGCCTCGTTGCCCGGGTCCATGGTGCGGTAGGGGTGGGCCCAGTCGCCCAGCACGCCCAGGCGCTGGAAGTCCAGCATCTGCTGCGCGATCTGCTCGGTGGCAAAGGCGCGGCTCTTGGCCTGCACCACGTCGCGCGGCAGGCCGCGGCCGTGCAGCTTCTCGATGGCGTTTTCGATCGGCAGGCCGTGGCAGTCCCAACCCGGCACGTAGCGCGCGTCGTAGCCGGCCAGTTGGCGGCTCTTGACGATCATGTCCTTGAGCACCTTGTTCAGCGCGTGGCCGATGTGCAGCTTGCCGTTGGCGTAAGGCGGGCCGTCGTGCAATACGAACAGCGGCGCACCGTGCCGGGCGTCGCGAAGGCGCTTGTACAGGCCGCCCTCGTTCCACTCCTTCACCCAGCCCGGCTCGCGCTTGGGCAGGTCCCCGCGCATGGGGAAGGGCGTGTCGGGCAGGTTCAGGGTGGCGCGGTAGTCCACCGCGCTGGAGGTCGCTGCGGCGTCAGCCGGGCTGATGGAAGAGGGGGTGCTCATGGCCTTGGTTGCGCCGTGTCAGGCGCAGGTCGCAGTAAACAGAGGCCGCTGCTGGCTTGGCAGGTAGGCGGCGCGGTACGGTAAGGGGCGCTGTCAGCGGGAAGCGAGCGCCCGAGGTGTCAGCCCCGAATTCGGTCCCGCGTCGTCTGGCGGCGCGTGCGGGCGTGCCGGCCTGATATGTGGCAATGCGCAACAGGAAAGGACATGCCAGCATTTTAGGCGTTTGGGGTAGCGGGCTTCATGAGCGGGAGGGCGGTACGTGGTGGACCCAAAATGGGGCGTTGCTGATGTTGAAAGGCAGTGCATGAAGCGGTGGGGCGAGCGTGGGAACTTGAACAGCGCAGCGGTCGCGCTGTTGCTTACTACGACCGGCTTGGTTTCAGCCGCTGAGTCCGAGCCCCCCACACCTCGTTTTGAGGGCGCGCTGGGCTTGACCTTGCGCCATGGCCCGGCCTTTCTGGGCTCGGCGGACATGGGCTATCACCTGACGCCGGCGGGATTTCTGCGCTACGGCCGCATCACCGTGACAGGGTCGGGTGGGTTCACCACGCGCAGCTCCGAGGATGTGGAGCGCGGGTTGGCGGCGGAGTTGGCGCGGCGCGGCAAGTTCCGGATCAGCCTGGGGCTGCGCTTCGACCCGGGCCGCACCGCCTCCGACAGCCCGGAGTTGGCGGGCATGGGTGACATCCGCAGCACCGTGCGCGCGCGCTGGTCGGCCCGCTGGGACCCCAACCCGCAATGGCGGGTGACAGCAGGGATCAGCAACGATCTGCTGGGACGTGGTGGCGGTTTCGTGAGCGACTTCGCAGCGACGCGTCGCTGGCAGTGGGGGCAGGCAGAGAGCTTTTCGCTGGGGGCCGCTTTGAGTGCTGGCGGCCCGCGCTACATGCAGAACTGGCATGGCGTGACGTCGGCCCAGTCCCGTGATGCCGGGCTGCCCGCTTTCGAAGCCTCTTCCGGGCTGCGCGATCTGCAGCTGTCGGCCGTCTGGCGCACCGAGTTTCAGGTCTGGGGCCAGCCGTTTGGGGCCTCTCTGGGCGCCGGGCACACCCGGCTGTTGGGGTCTGCCGCAGACAGCCCCTTGACCCGTCAGCGCGAGTTCAACACCGCCTCAGGGGCGGTGGTCTGGCGGTTCTGAACGCATGGCTCAGCCGGGGTGCGCGGCCAACCAGGCCCGCGCATCCGTCACGTCCTGCGCGATGCCCTGTTGCAGCGCCTCGAGAGATTCATAACGGCGCTCGTCGTGCAACTTGTGGACCAGTTCCACCCGCAGGCAGCGGCCGTAGCCGCCTTCCAGGCCGAGCGAGGCCGGCCAGCTCAGCGCGTGCGTTTCCAACAGCACGCGGCCTGCATCCTCGACCGTGGGGCGTACGCCCAGGCTGGCCACGCCCGGCAGGGCAGTCTCGCCCAGGCCATGGATGCGCGCCACGAAGATGCCCATGGCAGCAGGCCGGGGGTGGACGAACCGCAGGTTCAAGGTGCGAAAACCCAGTTCGCGCCCCAGCTTGCGGCCGTGCACCGCGCGTCCGCTGATGGCGTAAGGGCGCCCCAGCAGAGCTGCAGCGCGGTCCATGTCGCCCTCGGCCAAGGCCTGCCGAACGGCGGAGCTGGACACCCGCAGGCCGTGCACCTCGAAGCTCATCATGCGGGCCACATCGAATCCGAGCTCGCCCCCTGCGCGGTCCAGCAAGGCGTAGTCGCCCGCACGCCTTGCGCCAAAACGGAAGTCGTCGCCCACCATCACCAGGCGCGCGCCCAGGCCCTGCACCAGGATGCGGGTGATGAAGTCCTGCGGCGGCAGGCTGGACAGCGCCTCGTCAAAACGCAGGACCACCAGCCGGTCCACGCCGCACTCGGCCAGCGCGGCGACGGTGTCGCGCAGCGTGGAGATGCGGGTAGGTGCGGCGTCGGGCCGGCCGCTGCGGTGGGCGAAGAAGTCGCGCGGATGAGGCTCGAAGGTCACCACACAGCAGGGCAGTCCGCGCTGACGAGCCTCGTGCGTCAGCATGGCCAGCATGGCCTGGTGGCCGCGGTGCACGCCGTCGAAGTTGCCGATGGTCAGCGCGCAGGCTGCGCGCGCATGGGGAGGCGGAAGCCCGCGGAAAACCTGCATGCGGGGATTATTGATCCGGCGCTCACGCCCCGGCGCCACCGCCTCGGCTGGAGGCCTCCGCCACCAGCGCGGGGTTGTACCGCGCATCGTTGTACATCTTGAACTGGCGGTAGACCTTGAAGTAGGCGTGCCCCGCGCGTGCATCGGCGACAAGGGCGTCCAGGCAGCCCATGAGATCCTGGCGTTGCAGTTGCAGCTGCGTGAGCTTGCGCTGGCTGGCCTCGAGGTGCGTGGCGTCTGCGTCCGTACGCATTGTCTGGGCCCGCATGGCATGAATCTTCAGCGCCATGATGGACAGGCGGTCCACCATGCTGCCGGCGGTCTCGCTGTTCAGGCGCGCACCTGGCGCTGCGGTGGAGCGCGGCGAGTCCGTGCCGGCCGAGTCCCGGTCCACCAGGCCCAGTTGCATCAGCAGGATCTCGTCCACGCGCTCGGTGGCGTCATTGCGGGCCTGATTGAAACGGTCGATGGCCCGCTTGTTGGCGGCGATTTCCGCATCGGCCACGCGTGTGCGGCGCGCCAGGTCTTCCTCACGCCACAGCAGGGTGTTGAACCGGTGGTTGGTGCGGATCCAGTGCCAGAGCCGCGCTTGCTCATCGCCCGAGACAGCGGCCTCAGGTTCCGCGATGGTAGGGGTGGCGAGTGCAGGTGGCCATGCGGCATCTGCCAGCAGGCGGTCATGTTCAGACGCCACGTCGGCGGCGTGCAGGTGCAGTGCAGGGGTCATGCGTCAGCCCTTGATGGAGGGCTTCAGTATCGACTCTGCGCGGTTCAGCACCTCCTGCACTTGCGGCCAACGGGGCCAGTGACGCTCGATGTGCACGTCAGGGCCCCAGGGCCGCCAGAGCCCGGGCTCCGTGGGGCCCAGTACCGACAGCAGGGGCACGCCCATCGCGGCGGCCAGGTGTCCTGGGCCGGTGTCGTTGGAGATGACCAGGGCGGCGTCGCGCATCAGCGCCCCATAGGCGCCCATGCCCACCCCCTCCAGGATGATCGCCCTGGGGTGATCGCGGTGGGCGGTCGCGGCTTCATCACCCGGGCCCGGGCACAGCACCACCTGGCGCCCGGTCTGGTCCATCATCCGGTCGATGAACTCGGCGAAGTCCGGCCAACGCTTGTCTTGCGATTCGAAGGTCCCGCCAGCAAACGGGCACGCCAGAACGAAGCCCGGCTTCAAGCCGTGACGGGCCTGCAGGGCCTGGGCTTGGGCCGCAGCCTGGGGGTGCACCTCCCAGGCAATGCGTGCAGGCAGAGGAGCTTCACGCCTCAGGAAGGCGCTGCCCAACGCCCAGTACTCCTCCAAAGTGTGCAGGCCGGAAGGGCGGGGCACGGCGCGGTCCAGGAGCAGGCTGCGGCCTTCATAGGCAAAGCCCGTGGGACGCAGCCCTGCCAGCCTCATCTCCAGCGCACTGGAGAAGGAATAGGGGAAGGCCAAGCCGACAGGGCGTCGTCCTGCTGAAGACAGAGACCGCCGCAGCTGGCGCAGTTGCGCCAGCCTTTCGAAGTGCCCGGCCGGCAGCTTGTGCACCGGCCAGCCAAAGCCCGCCAGAAGATCGCCTGCCCATCCCTTGCCCACCAAGTGAAGCTCGAACCCAGACGCCTGCAGGCGCTGCAGCGTCGGCACCGAAAGCACCACATCCCCCACCCAGTTGCGCAGGCGCACGATGAGCGGTGTCCGGGGTGGGGCAGCAAGTGGCTCGGCGAGGGTCATGTCGGCATGTTATGCCGGCCCGTCCGAGCCCAGGCACGGCATCGCACGGCCGAGGCGCAGTGCCTGACGGGCTACCGGTACCCGGTACCAGCCCGAGCACGGTGCGCCAGCGTTCAACGCCCTTGCGCAGTGGGCGTCTGAGACTTCTTGCGCGGAGTCAGCATGGAGTCTGTGGCTGCAAAAGCGGCCCCGGCCACCGTCAGGCCTTCACGCGACAGACGTGCCGATTGCGCCGGCCCCAGCCCGGTGACACGGCGGCGCAGGTCGTCCCAGTCGCTGAAGGGCCGGGCTTCACGGGCGGTGAGGATGCGCGTGGACAGTTGCGGGCCGACGCCGCGCAACTGTTCGAGTTCGGCCTGGGTGGCGCTGTTGACGTTGAGGTTTCTCTCGCTGTGGCCCAGGGCAAATGGGCAAGTGAGGGCCATGATCAAGGTCCAGACAACGCGGTACATGAGACTCTCCGAGTGAGACACGCGGGATGCGTGTGACTGCTAGCGAGTCTTGGTGATTTCACATCGAAGCGAAACCCGCTTGCGAGGCCCCCAGAGGTGGGAGGTGCGGCTACCTGGAGAACCGCTCCTGCAATACCTGCGCCAAGCCATGTAGTACACGATTCAACTCGTTGCCCAGTCGATAGCGATAAGTGGGCATCCGTCTCGTCCAATGAAACTTTCTGTTTGGCGTTTCGGAGGCCACTGCGATCGTAGAGGCAACATGACTGTCGTGTGTTGCCACTTCTGGCACCACCCGCCGGACCTTGATCCCGTACTGCCATGCTTTGTCGAACTCATGGTCATAGGGGAGGCTCATGGGCAGCAAACCATTCAGGTAAGACTGGGCGGCCTTACGGTTTACGAGGTAAGCGCTTGAGCCTGTGCATCTGCTCAACATCACAGCCAGGCGGTGTTTTCCGTCGAGTCGTTCGCAGGCTACAGGGGTTCCGGAATGGACTGCAGACAGCTTGACCATGTCCCACCGCGTGGGTAAGCACGCGAGGCCACTGACCACTGAGCGAAGATCTTCCAAAGGCAATACGTCATCCTCAAGAATCAATGCCAAGGGGAACGGACTGGCCAGCAGACGCTTGAAGGCGTTTACGTGTGACAGGTAGCAGCCCAACTCTCCCAGTAATGGCGTCATGCCGTGCCGCCTACCGAAGGCTTTGGCATCGAGGAATTGGTTCACCTGTGTCTCTGACAAAGCCCGACCGTCCACGGCTGGCAGGCGTTCCCACTTGATGCTTTGCTCGTCGAGCATCCGGCCAATCCTGTTCAGCCGTTCCACCGATCGGTCCAAGTTGATTACCAGGGTCAAGACTTGTTCCATGATCTTTGCGAAACCTCCACCTATTGCTGTCGAGTTGTCTACTACTTGCCGTCGCCAGTGTTGCGCTCCCAGTACTCCGGGTGGTAACGCCATTAGCGCAAGTTGCACAGGCCACGGCGTACAGCGGATTGACCTCGCCGTGGAGGATCACGATGAGAGTAACTCGTGAAAAGTTCGGCTTGCGCCAGAAGTTCGTCGGCCGGACCGAGGAGTTGCCGGTGATGCGCCACGGGCGCTTCCAGTCGTGGATGATGAGGAACTCGCCCGGTGCCTCGAAGAAGGGGATGATGTCACCCACGATCACCACGTCAAGATCCAGAAAGAGTGCAGTGCCCTTCAGGCCGTGAAGATCAGCCTCGAAGGTGGTGAGCTTGGTCCAGCCTCGCTCGGGTATGCCTGGTGGCAGCGCCAGGCTAGGGATGGGCAGGCAACGCACCTCTTCACGCACGCCCCGGTGGTCGTCGGTGAGGCAGACGAAGTCGAACGGGCCGCGAAGGTGGCGCGCCACCATGGCGTAGAGGCGGTTCACGTACTCCGGCCCGTACTTGGTCCCCCACTTCATGCACAGCACGACGCGCTGGCCGCTGTCCTGGCTCATCAGAGTTCCTCGATTGTTTGGGGCGGGAAAGTGTCCCACCCCAGGCAGCCGGGGCACTGCCAGAAGTAGCGCTGCGCCTCGAAGCCGCAGGCCGCACAGCGGTAGCGTTGCACCGGCCGGGCGGCGCGCTCCACGGCGTTGCGTGCTGCTTCCAGGCCCGTCGGACCCCAAGACTCCACGGGCTCGCGCATCAGCAGAGCCGCAGCCGAAAGCGACGGCATGGCGGCAAGGGCCTGGACCAGTCGCTGCGCGGCGTGCTCATCCTGCGCCGCATCCAAGCCGAGCAAGGCGCGCAGCAGGGCCAGGGTTGGGGCCCGCTCAAACTGCCCCTGCAGCAGGCGGTGCGCCTCGTCTTCCAGGCCGCGTTGGCGGGCCGCTGCCACGTAGTCGGCTGCGACCAGATCGAAGGCACGGGGGTTGCGTTGCAGCAGACTTTGCCAGGCCTGCATCGCGAGCTCCGGAAGGCTGTCCTGCAAGGCCCACTGGCCGCCCAGCACCCAGGGCCTGGCCAGATCTGAGGCGGCCTGACGGGCTGCGTCCAGCCGGGCGCTGGCGGCTGTGGTGTCGCCCGCAGCCCGCAGTTCGGTGGCTGCTTCGCAGTGGTAATGGCCAATCCGCGTGGAGAACGATCCGGCGTCCGAGGCCTGCAGCAAGCTGGCGACCTCGATCGCGCGGTTCCACTCGCGGGCGCGCTCGCGCAGGGACAGCAGTGCCAGTCGCGCCTGGGTCTGGAAGGCCGTACCCTCGAGCTGCTGGAAGCTGTCTTCGGCACGGTCGAACAGCCCGGCGCGAAGAAAGTCCTGCGCCAGCGCGTGGCGGGCGCGGTGCCGCTCCTCCAGGGGCAGATCAGCCCGGGTCAGCAGGTGCTCATGCACGCGGATCGCTCGCTGGAATTCACCTCGGCGCCTGAACAGACTGCCCAGGGCGAAGTGAAGGTCCACAGTGTCGGGGTCGTTCTGGATCGCCTCGATGAAGACGTCGATGGCCTTGTCCTGCTGCTCGTTGAGCAGCAGGCTCAACCCTTTGAAGTAGGCGCGTGGGGCGTCTCGGTGTTCTCTGCGCACCTGCCGCAGGTCCAGCCGCGATGCCAACCATCCCAGCGCGAAGGCCGCCGGCAGGGCCAGCAACAGCCAGGAGAGGTCAAAGTCCATCGCGTGGGGGGTGCGTGGGGGCAGCGGAAGGAGCCGCCCCGGTGTCCGGTGCGGCAGGGGTAGGGGTGTCGGGTGTGCCAGAGCCCGTCATGGGCTTGCGTTGACGCGCCCGCCACCGGCCCGGCACCATGGCCACGACCCCAAATGCACAGCCGGCCGCAAAGGCGGCCACCACCACAAACACCATGGGCGCCTGCCACTCCACGCCGAAAAACCACTTCACCGAGGCCGGGTGCTGGTTATTCAGCGCGAAGGCGAACAGGGTGAAGAACACCAGCGCCTTGAGAGTCCAGATGATCAGCCGCATGACCCCTGGATTCTAGGTGGGGGCCCTTGGCGGACCCGGTGTCGCAGGAGCTTCGACAGTCGAGTCCAGCAGCACCACCATCATCAAGTAATGGCTGACGATGCGCAGATCGTCGAACACGGTATCGGTCATCCCATTGAGCAAAGTGGGCGCAGCCAAGGCCATGGCGGCATAGACCGCCGTGGCGCCTTGTTGTCGACCCACGGCCACCAACACCGGCAGGGCGATCAGCAAACACCCCGCGACCAGTCCCGGGAGTCCTGACCACAGCAGGAAGCTGAGGAACTGTTGGTGCGCCGTGGGCAGCACGGGCGCGCCAGCCGGCAGGTGCTTGCCCAGCACTTGGGTCTCGTTGAGGAAACCGTGGCCGAGCCATGGCCGCTCCAGGAAGGCCTGCCAAGCCGCCGGCCAGTGTTGCGCGCGGGTGGCAATCCCGTAGTCCTGCAAAGCCGCGGGGTCGGCACCTGTCAGCACCTGGATCAGGGCCCCCCAGCGCTGCTCATGCCAGCCGGACATCCACGGGCCCATGAGCACCAGTACCAGCGCCAGGCCTGCGGCGGCGACTGTCAGCGGCCTGAGTCGCTGCAGCCAGGCTTGATCTCGCTGCAGCCACAACAAGGGCAGGGGCAGCAGAGCGATGGCAATCAAGGTGGCGGTGCGTGCACCCAACAAGAGGGCGAGGCACGCGATGCCCGCCAGGTAGGTGGCCAGCGGGCGCCACCACCACCTCCGCTGGCTGCTGGGTATGCCCAGCCAGCTCAGCAGCATCATCGGCAACAGCATGACACTCACGAACAGGGCATTGCCCGACAGAGCTCTTGGCCGGTGGTGGACCATGTCCAGCCACAGCACGGTGATCAGGTACTCCAGCCCGATCACGGTCACGGCGACCCATACCGACCAGGCGGCCCAGCGGCCAATCTGCAGATGTGTGATGCCAGCCTGCTGAAGAACTGGCCGCAGCAGCAGGGCAGGCAGGATGACCAGCAAGAATCTGAAGTCGGCCCACCAGGCACCGCGTTGGCCGGCCAGCAGATCTCCACCCAGCAAGACCAGCCACCAGCCCAGGGCAACGGCTGCCAACCACTGGCCAGATCCTTCACTGGCTTGGCAGACGCTTGTTCGTGGCCCTGTCCTCAAGCACCGCCAGCAGGCAGCAGCCAGCATGCACAGTGCACTGAGCCACCCCAGTATGGGCGCCAGAAAGATGGCGCCCCACAGCGGCATGGGCAGAGGCCGTCTGAATGCGACATGCGTGCCCGGCGCGGGCCGCTCGGAAGGGTCAGGTATATCCGGGTAGGCCCTTGTGCCCTGGTTCATGCGGCCAAGGTGCTGCGCCGGGCCGCGTCCAACACGCCCTCCAAGTCGATCCCCTGCGCATCTTCGGCTAGGGTGCAGGCGCGGGCCCAACGTATGCCCCATTTCGAGGGCATGAAGCGCGCGAGGCCTGGCCAGCGCGGCCACTTCTCGTAGCGTTGCAGGACACGCTTCAAGGGCTCGACCCGGTGATCCTGTTCGAACTGGGCGCGCTTTCTGGCAAAGCGGCTGTCCGGCAAGCGGCTCAGGTCGTAGTTGCCGAAGCCGTGCTCGGGTTTGAGGTACTTCCCGTGCAGGTACGTGATATCCACGTACCGCCTGCTCAAATGCCAGTGTGTGAAAACTTCGTGTCGGGCCGAGTTGCGGAAGTAGGTCCGCTCACTGACTTCGAAGTAGCCGTGGTCGCCGTCGCCCACCAGGGGCGCGGCGGCCAGCACCCCCAGTCTGTCGGCGTCCTGAAACAGGTTGAAGCCGGACACGCACAGCATGTCCTGCCCCAGCCGGCAGCCTCGCTGCCGAAGCAGCGTCTCCAGCTTGGCGACCCGATCCGGGATCGCGATGTGGTCGTCGTCGAGCTTGGTCGCCACGGTGAACTTCGTGCAGGCCAGTGCAAAGTTCGAGTAGTTGGCCATGGAGTCCGGCGCGTCCATGGGCAGATTCGCGTTCGCTGGGTCGCCCAATGGCAACACCTGGTCCACGTAATGGAAGACCCGGATCTTGCCCGGGTGTCGGGCCTGCAATTGCTGCGCGATCGCAGGCGTGCTGTCCGTGCATTGGTTGTAGACGATGACGATCTCGTCAAAGAAAGGCAGGTGCGAACACACCGCCTCAGCCAGGAAGGTCTCGCCGTTACGGACCCTGACAAAAGCCGAAATGCCCGGTGTGCGCCTCTGAACCTGGAGGTCCGCCGTCTTGAAGCGGTATTGGGTGACGGACTGGGTCACGGTCAGCAGGCCTGTCGTGCTCAGCGCAAGTCCGCGCTCAGTCGCGCAATGATCCGCTTGGCGGCGTCGCCGGTCTCGGTCGCGCCTTGTGAGTTCTGCACGGTCACCGTGGTCTTGCCGCCTTCGGCCTTGAGCTGCACGCGCAGGCGCTGCACGGCGGTCTGTTCGCCCTTGCCGAACCACTTGGACAGGAAGCCTGGCTCGTCCTTGCCGGCCTGCGCCGGGTCCACGTAGCGGACGAAGAAGAGACCGGCTGCGCGGTCGCGGTCTTCCACCGAGAAGCCGCTGCGGTCCAGCGCCAGGCCCACCCGGCGCCAGGCGCGGTCGAAGTCGTCCTGCACCACCAGGCTGGTGGGGCTGGTGGGCGTCAGGGCTGCAGCCGCAGGGCGGGTGCTTGCCGCGGCGGCTGGGGCGGCTCTGGCGACGGTCTCTCGGGCCACTTCGTCCTTCATGCCCAGGCGGATCATCAGGCTGGCCAGCATCTCGGCTTCCAACTGCGGGTCTGAAGGCTTGGCGCGCCAAGTGGTGCCGTCCTTCTGTACGGAGGTGTAGACCTCTTCCATGGCGCGGTGGCTGATGTAGACCTCGGTGCCAGTGGCGGTGCGCTCCAGACGCGTGCGGAAGCGGTCACGCTCGCCCGTGGAATACAGCGCGTCGAACACCCGGCCAATCGTGCGGCGGATGAAGTCCTCGGGGATCTTGGCGCGGTTCTCGGTCCAGGCGGTCTCCAAGATGCCCGTCTGCGGGTTCTCCACCTCGAAGCTGAAGCCCCGCTCGGACCAGAAGGACTTCACCACAGGCCACACCTGCTCGGGTGGCAGCGGCACGCTCAACCAGCGCTGGGCGCCGTCGCGCTCCACGCGGATGTTGTTCAGCGCCGTGGGGGCCACCTGCGCAGTGGCTGCAGCGGCTGCCGAGCCGCGCGACTCCATGCCCGTGGCGCTGACTGTGCCTGTTTCAGTACGGAAGCGCCCCTCACGGGCCAGCTGGGTCAGGTCGGGAGGCACTTCCAGAGGCGCTGTCTTCTTCGACTGGCTGCGGTAGTCCACCTTGCTGCCGCCAAACAGCCCGTCCAAGGTGGAGCACCCCCCCAGCAACAGGACGGCCGCGCTGACCACGGCCGTGGGCGCTGCCAGGCGCAGGCCTGAAGGGCGCTGTGTGGCGGAAGAAGTGATGTCCAGGCGTCTTGTCACTGCGGAGGTCTCCAGATTCATGGGGAGGATGCGCAAGGGGATGTGCAGCGTTGGGGGAGCGTTCAGCGCACGCCGCTGTCGCGCAGCGCGGCAGCAATGGTGGTTTGCCCCGCCTCGGTCAGCTCCACGAGCGGCAGCCGCACGGTGGCGTTGCAGCGCCCCAGTTGCTTCAGGGCCCACTTGGTGGGCGCCGGGCTGGGCTCGCAGAAAAGGTGTCGGTGCAGCGGCAGGAGTTGCAGGTGGATCGCCGTGGCGCGCTTGACGTCACCCTGCACCGCGGCCATGCACATCTCGTGCATCAGGCGCGGCGCCACGTTGGCGGTGACGCTCACGTTACCGTGCCCGCCTAGCAGCATCAAGGCCACTGCCGTACCGTCATCGCCCGAATAGATGGAGAAGCCCTTGGGCGCCTGCTTGATGAGCCAGGCCGCGCGCTCGATGTTGCCGCTGGCTTCCTTGATGCCGATCACGCCAGGCACTTGCGCCAGGCGCAAGGCCGTCTCCGGCTGCATATCGGCCACGGTGCGACCGGGCACGTTGTAGAGCACCACGGGCAGGTCCACGGCCTCGGCCACGGCGCGGAAGTGGCGGTAGATGCCCTCCTGGGAAGGCTTGTTGTAGTACGGCACCACCTGCAGCGAGCAGTCGGCGCCCACCTGCTTGGCAAAGCGGGTGAGCTCGATGGCTTCCGATGTGGCATTGGCGCCAGCGCCCGCCATGATGGGCACCCGTCCCCGGGCGTGCTCGACCGACACACGGATGATCTCGCAATGCTCCTCCACCGAGACGGTGGGGGACTCGCCCGTCGTGCCCACGACGCCGATGCAGTCTGTGCCCTCGGAAATGTGCCAGTCGATCAGACTACGCAAGGCGTCATAGTCGACGCTGCCGTCCTCGTGCATGGGCGTCACGAGCGCCACGATGCTGCCAACAATCGGTGTCATGGAGTGGTTCCTGAAGGGATGCCGGAGTTTAGCGGGCTGGTCTGGGGCTGGATCTGATCCAAGCCGGTGTGCAGGCCTGAGGTTCGCGCTGGGGGCTGGCTGGTCTGTGGCGGGTGGCGTCAGGGCGCTGCCCTGCCGGCCAGGTTGTCAGGTCACATCCCGCGCAAATTCAAGAGACAGTGGCAGGCAGGCCTCCTGGGCCATGTCGCCGGACTGGGGGTGTTCGCGCCAGGCGCAGATGCGCTGCACCAGGCGGGGTGGGGGCTCCAGGTATCCGTCTTCGTAGCCCAGCACCCGCAAGCCCTGGGTGGCCTGGAGCAGTTCACCCGGCTGCAACAAGAAATCCGGCCGAGAGGGGCGGCCGAAGCGCGCGTGGCCAGCGCCAAAGGTCTCGTAGATCAAAAAGCCGCCGGGGGCCACGGCTTCCACCAGGGTGGGCAGCAGCGGGCGCCAGAGGTAATTGGTGACCACCACTGCATCAAACTGCCGCCCTGGCACCGGCCAGGGCCCGGCCTCGATGTCGGCCACCAGCACCTCGGCCAGGTTTGACAGGCCTGCCAGCGCCGCGGCGTCCCGATCCACCCCCGTCACCCGCAGCCCCTGCTCGGCGAGCCAGCGCACATGCCGGCCGCTGCCGCAGGCCACGTCGAGCACCGTGCTGCCCGCAGCCAGCTGGCAGGCCCAGCGCACCACCCAGGGCGAGGGCGGGCTGGCGACGGAGTCCGGGCTGGGGGTGTGCATCACAAGAGGAGGGCAGGAGGACGCAGACGTCGCGTGTAGTGAGGAAGTGTTTGGGTGGAGTGGCAACCAGAAGCCAGGCGCGCTCCGCTCAGAAGCAGGCCCAGACCCGGGTGGCGAGTTCCAGAGCGAGGTGCGGGTTGAGGTAGCTGGCAAACACCGCGCCGAGCACGACCACCACCGCCGCCACGCCCATCACCCGAGGCCATGCCCGGGCTGGTCTGTCGGTGCCCAGGGCGTCAAAGAGACGTCTTGCGGAGCGGCTGCGCATCGCGTTGGTGATCTAGAGTGGTCATGCCGCGCTCATGCCGCACTCGGCGCCACCCTCACGATGGGCGACTCCTTGACCGGCAGGTTGATCAGCGCGGCGTAGATGCCCAGCGCAATGCAGATGCCCCACACCACGTGGTAGTTGCCCTGCAGGCCGTAGAGCCATCCGCCCATCCAGGCCCCGAGGAAGGAACCCAGCTGGTGGCTCAGGAAGACAAAGCCGCTGAGCATGGACATGTACTGCACGCCGAAGATCTGCGCGATGACCGCGTTGGTGGGCGGCACGGTGGACAGCCACAGCAACCCCATGGCCGCGGCGAACAGGTACACGCTCCACGGCGTGAGGGGTGCCAGCAGGAACAGACCGATGACCACCGAACGCAAGGCGTAGATCGCGCTCAGGATGTAGCGTCGCGGGAAGCGCTGCCCCAACTCACCCGCCGCATAAGTGCCGATCACGTTGAACAGGCCCACCAGCGCCAGGGCGGTGGTGGCCACGGTCGGGCTCATGCCGTGGTCCTTGAGGTAGCTGGGCAGGTGCACGCCAATGAAGACCACCTGGAAGCCGCACACGAAGTAGCCGCCCATCAGCAACTGGAAGCTGCGGTAGCCAAAGGCCTCGCGCAGGGCTGCAGCCACGCTCTGTGACGCTCCCGCAGCCGGTGCCAGGACCGAGCGGTGCTCGCGCAGGCCGAAGGAAATCGGGATGATGACCAGCACGGCAGCGGCCAGCATCCACAGCGCCCCTTGCCAGCCGAAGGACGCGATCAGCGCGTTCTCCACGGGCACCATCAGGAACTGACCGAACGAGCCTGCTGCCGCCCCAATGCCCATGGCGCGAGAACGCTTCTCTGCAGGCACGTTACGGCCGATCACGCCGTAGACCACGGCGTAGGTGGTGCCCGCCTGCGCCATGCCAATCAGGACGCCCGCGCTCACCGCGAAGCCGAGACTCGAGGTGCTGGCGGCCATGCCGGCCAAGCCGGCGGCGTAGAACAGGCTGCCCAGCATCAGCACCTTGAAGGCGCCGAGGCGGTCGGCCATCACCCCGGCTAGCGGTGCCGCCAAACCCCAGCCCAGGTTCTGGATGGCCATGGCCAGCGAGAAGGCTTCGCGCGTCCACCCGCGCTCCATCGTGATGGGCTGCAACCACAGCCCGAAGCCATGCCGGATGCCCATGGACAGCGTCAGGATCAGGGCTCCGCACAGCAGCACACGCCCCATGGACAAGCGGCGGATCTCGCCGTCTGGCGTGCTGGGGCCGGCCAAGGTGGAAGGGGAAGTCATTCAGGCATTGTCGAGGAGAATCCGCGCCCATGCCGACTGTCAAGACCGCCGCCAACACCGCCGCCGTTTACGCTGAAAGTTCCATCCGCGTGCTCAAGGGCCTGGAGCCCGTCAAGCAGCGCCCGGGCATGTACACCCGCACCGACAACCCCTTGCACATCGTGCAGGAGGTGATCGACAACGCCGCGGACGAAGCGCTGGCCGGTTTTGGCAAGCGCATCGCGCTCACGCTGCACGCCGATGGCTCTGTGAGCGTGGAAGACGACGGCCGAGGCATCCCCTTCGGCATGCACCCCGAGGAAGGCGTGCCGGTGGTGGAGATCGTCTTCACCCGGCTGCACGCTGGCGGCAAGTTCGACAAGGGCTCGGGCGGCGCCTACAGCTTCTCCGGCGGCCTGCACGGCGTGGGCGTGAGCGTGACCAATGCGCTGGCCCGGCGACTGCAGGTCACCGTCTGCCGCGACGGCCAGGTGGCCACGCTGGCCTTCAGCGGCGGCGACGTGATCGAGCCGCTGGTCGTGCGCGAGCGCACGGCTTCTGACCGCCGCCAGGGCACCACGGTGCGGGTGTGGCCAGACGCGAAGTACTTCGAATCGGCCGAATTGCCACGGCAAGAGTTGCTGCACCTGCTGCGCAGCAAGGCCGTGCTGATGCCGGGCGTGACCGTGACGCTGACGGTGGAGAAGGCCGGTGCGAAGGACTCCCGCGACGCCGACACCCAGACCTGGCTTTACAAAGGCGGCCTGCGCGACTACCTGAGCCAGGGCCTGGCGGCAGACCCGATCATTCCGCTGTTCGACGGCGAGCAGTACGCCAGCGGCTCGGAGTCCGACAACGTGGCCGAGGGCGAGGGCGCGGCCTGGTGCGTGGCCTTCACCGACGATGGCCACACGCTGCGCGAGAGCTACGTCAATCTCATCCCCACGGTGGCCGGCGGTACGCACGAGTCCGGCCTGAAAGATGGCCTGTTCCAGGCGGTCAAGGGCTTCATCGAACTGCACTCGCTCATGCCCAAGGGCGTGAAGCTCATGCCCGAGGACGTGTTTTCGCGCGCCAGCTTCGTGCTCTCGGCCAAGGTGCTGGACCCGCAGTTCCAGGGCCAGATCAAGGAGCGGCTGAACAGCCGCGACGCGCTGCGCCTGGTGTCCAACTACGTCAAGCCGACGCTGGAGCTGTGGCTCAACCAGCATGTGGAGCACGGCAAAAAGCTGGCCGAACTGGTCATCCGTCAGGCGCAGACGCGCCAGCGCGCGGGCCAAAAGGTGGAAAAGCGCAAAGGCTCGGGCGTGGCCGTGCTGCCGGGCAAGCTCACCGATTGCGAGAGCCGCGACACCATGCTTAATGAGGTGTTTCTGGTGGAAGGTGACTCTGCCGGCGGCAGCGCCAAGATGGGCCGTGACAAGGAGACGCAAGCCATCCTGCCGCTGCGCGGCAAGGTGCTCAACGCCTGGGAGGTGGAGCGCGACCGGCTGTTTGCCAACACCGAGATCCATGACATCGCCGTGGCGGTGGGGGTGGACCCGCACGGCCCTGGGGACGAGCCCGATTTCTCCGGCCTGCGCTACGGCAAGGTCTGCATCCTCAGCGACGCCGATGTGGACGGCTCGCACATCCAGGTGCTGTTACTCACGCTCTTCTTCCGCCACTTCCCCAAGCTGATCGAGCGCGGGCATGTGTACGTGGCCAAGCCGCCCCTGTTCCGCGTGGACGCGCCGGCGCGTGGGCGCAAGCCGCCGGCCAAGATCTACGCCCTGGACGAGGGCGAGCTGCAGGCCACGCTGGACAAGCTGCGCAAGGAAGGCCTGCGCGAGGGCGCCTGGAGCATCAGCCGCTTCAAGGGCCTGGGCGAGATGAGCGCCGAGCAGTTGTGGGAGACCACCCTCAACCCCGAGACACGACGCCTGCTGCAGGTGGGCTTTGGGGCTGCCGGCCCGCTGGCGGTGACGCAGAGCCTGACCCGATTGATGGGCAAGGGCGAGGCCGCGGCCCGGCGCGAGCTGATGGAGCTGCACGGCGACAGCGTCGAGGTGGACGTCTGATCTGCCGGCCGGTCCGGGTTTTTCTGGGGCGGCTGCAGTGGCTTTTCTTCTAGAGTCCAGGCCAGGCGCACGGTTTCAAGCGATGTCGCCACAGGGAAGGGCCACCACATGATTTTCAGTTTGAACCGGTCGGGCCGGCGGGCTGTGTTTGCACGAACCGTCCAGCTGGCAGTGGCGGCGCGCGTCGTGGCCGCTACGGTCCTGGGCTTGACGGCGGCCAGCGCCACCTGGGCCTCGGAGACCATCCGCATTGGTGGCACGGGCAGCGGTGTGGGGGGCCTGCGGCTGGTGGCCGAGGCCTTTGCGCGGCAGGCCGGCGCGCCGGCTGTGGAGGTGCTGCCCGCCTTCGGCTCCGCCGGCGGAATTGCGGCGCTGGTGGAGGGGCGGCTGGATATCGCGCTGACCAATCGGGTGCCCAACGCGGCGGAATTGCAGCGCGCTGCCATGAAAGTGCAGGAATACGCCCGCACGCCTTTTGTGATGGCGGTGCACCGCAACCTCGGTCTGCAGGCCCTTACTGGCGCGCAGTTCGCGGCCTTGTATGCCGAAGGCGCTGCCACTTACCCCAACGGCCAGCGCGCACGTCCGGTGTTGCGCTTGGCAGAAGAGATCGACTCCAAGCTGGTGAGTGCCTTGGTGCCTGCCGCCGGTCCGGCGCATGACGCCGCACAGGCGCGCAAGGGCATGCTGCGCGCCGCCACAGACGCCGAGGCCGCCGACCTGCTGGAAAAGGTGCCCGGCACCTTCGCGGCCAGCACCCTGGCGCAGATCGAGTCGGAGCGCAGGCCCTTTGTGGCGCTGACCATCGACGGCCGAGCACCCACCACGGCGGCCCTGGCATCCGGGCAGTACCCGCACTTCAAGCCGCTGTACTTCATCGTCCGAGCCGACGCGCCCGCTCGAACGGCCCGTTTCGTGGACTTCCTGCTGTCTGACGCCGGCCAGGCCATCCTGGCGGCCCACGGTCACGTGCCGAGGCGCGCCTTTCGCCCATGACCGCAGGTGACATCGACCCCGATGCCCGCGCGTCCATCCGACGGCTGCGCATCGGGGCGCTGATCCTGTCGCTGCTGGTGGCTTTGTCGCTGCCCGTGTCACGCTGGTTCCAGGAGACCGCCAGCGCGACGGCGGCCCTGGCGGCCGAAGGCGACCTGCTGGTGGAGGCCTTGTCGCAGATGGCCACGCGCAACCCGCAGTCCTGGACCCTGCAGCGCAACCTGCTGGAAGAGACGCTGTCGCGCACCACCGAACGGCTGGACGGCCGGGCCGCGCGCTTGCTGGGTGACAAGGGGCAGGTACTGGCCGAGCGGGGCATGTGGAAGGCCTCCGCGCCGCTGCGGATCACCTTCGAGGTGCTGGACTCCGGGGCCCCGGTCGCCCGCCTGGACTTGCAGGCCCCCATGCAGCCCATCCTGCGCGGGGTGGGGGTGATGGCGCTGGGCGGCTTGCTGCTGGGCCTGCTGGTGTACCTGCTGTTCAGCCGCGTGGCCTTGTCCTCGATCTTGCGCACCCTGGAGCGGCTGCACCAGGCCCGTCTGGCCGCAGAGAAGGCCGGCGCTGCGCGCGCGGCCTTCCTGGCCACCATGAGCCACGAGATCCGCACCCCCATGAACGGCGTGATCGGCATGACCAGCCTGCTGGCCTCCACGCCGCTGGACACGGCGCAGCGCCATTACGTGGAGGTCATCCGCAGCAGCGGCGACGCCTTGCTGGGGGTGATCAACGAGATCCTGGAGTTCAGCAAGGTCGAGTCCGGGCGCACCGACCTCGAGCCCGTGACCTTTCAGCCCGAGACCCTGGCTGAGGACGTGGTGGTGCTGCTGGGCCCGATGGCTGCCGAGAAGGGCCTGGGCATCGCCTGTCAGGTGGAGCCCGAGGTGCCCGCGTGGGTGGTGGCCGATGCCTCGCGGGTGCGCCAGGTGTTGATCAATCTGGTGGGCAATGCAGTGAAGTTCACTTCCGCTGGCGAGGTGGTGGTGCGGCTGGGCGCGCCTGCACCGGGCGTGCTGCGCTTTGAGGTCCGCGACACCGGCATCGGCATCCCTGGTGACCAGCATGACGCCATCTTCGACGCCTTCCGGCAGGGCGACTCGTCCACCACGCGGCGCTACGGCGGCACCGGGCTGGGCCTGGCCATCAGCCGGCGCCTGGCGCAGGCCATGGGTGGTGACATCACTGTGGTCAGCCAGCCGGGTCAGGGGTCCACCTTCACGCTCACCGTGCTGGCCAGCGCCACGCAGGCGCCGCCCACTGAAGCCGCCCTGCCGGACCCGTCAGCCCTGGTGGGCCTGCGCGTGCTGATCGTGGACAACCAGCCCGTCAACCTGGAGATCCTGCAGGCCCTGTGCGAGGGTTGGGGCATGAAGGTCACTGCCTTTGGCAGCCCGCTGCAGGCCCTGGCCTGCGTGGAAGGTGGTACGAGTTTCGACCTGGCTGCGCTGGACTTCAACATGCCTGAGATGGATGGCGTGGCACTGGCCCGGGCGCTGCGTGGCCTGCGGCCGGGCCTGCCCATGCTGCTGCTGTCGTCTTCCATGGCCACGCCCGAGCCGGGCCTGTTCGTGGCCAGCCTGTCCAAGCCCACGCGGCGTTCGGTACTGCTGGACACCTTGCGGCGTGCGTTGGGGGCCCGTGGGGCCGTGGCGGCGACGGGCTCGGCCCCCGCGTTGGCTGATGAGCCCGACGGTGATGCCCTGGACGAGCACGACGAGCCAGAACTGCCCCTCGAGCTTTCGCAACAGTTGCGCGGCCTGCGGCTGCTGGTGGCCGAGGACAACCCGGTGAATGCGATGGTGTTGCAGCACATGCTCGACACCATGGGCTTGAGCGCTGACCATGTCGGCAACGGGTTGGAGGCGGTGCAGGCCGTGCAGCAAGTGCCTTACGACCTGGTGCTGATGGACATGCTGATGCCTGAGATGGACGGGCTGGAAGCCACGCGGCGCATTCGGGCGCTGCCTCTGCCCCAACAGCCCCACATCGCCGCCTTGACCGCCAATGCACTGTCTGAAGACCGCGCCCGTTGTCTGGAAGCGGGCATGGACGGCTTCTTGTCCAAGCGCTTGAAGACCGAAGACCTGCACGCCTACCTGGCCACCTGGGCCCGCGCCGGGCGACCCTGAGGCGGTTGCGAGTCGCCACCCGCTGCCCACCTGGGCGTGGCAGGCTGCCCTGTCTGTGCCCCGGCCCCGCTGACGCCGGCCGAAGCCCCGACAATGCCGCGGCCATGCCCGCCACCCGCATCCACCTCCGCCCGACCATGCTGTCCGATCTGGACTTCGTGGCCTCGGTCGAGAGTGACCCGACCAATCTGCCCTTCATAACGCCCTGGGACCGCACCCAGCACGAAGGCGCGGTGCGTTTTCCTGATTTCCGCCACTTCATCGTCGAGGCGGGGGCGGCCTACGAGCGCGCGGGTTTCGTGATCCTGCAGGGCTGCCGCAACCCGCATGGCAGCGTGGAGCTCAAGCGCCTGGTGCTGCAGACCAAGGGGCAGGGCGTGGGCCGTGCCTGTGTGCGGCAGTTGAAGGCCCTGGCCTTCCGCGACTTGAAGGCTCACCGCTTCTGGCTGGATGTGAAGGGCCTGAACACCCGGGCGCAGGCGCTTTACGCCGCAGAAGGTTTTGTTGAGGAAGGCCGGCTGCGCGAGAGCGTGCGCGTCACCGTGGACGGCGCCGATGGCTACGATTGCCTGATTGTGATGAGCCTGCTGGACCGCGAGTACCAGGCCCGCCTCGCGCTGGGGCAGGAGGGCGCGTGAGACCCCTGTCGGCCTGCCGCAAGGCGCTGAACGCACTGCGTTCAGCGCGAAGGGCCCTGCCTTGATCCCGCTGTACGGCGCCTGGTTCGGGCTGCAGCGCGAGCCGTTTTCCATCGCGCCGGACCCGCGCACCCTGTTCATGAGCGAGCGCCACCGAGAGGCGCTGGCGCACCTGCTGTATGGCGTGCAGGGCGGGGGCGGCTTTGTGCTGCTGACGGGCGAGATTGGCGCGGGCAAGACCACGGTCAGCCGCTGCTTCCTGGAGCAGGTGCCTGAAGGCTGCCGGGTGGCCTACGTCTTCAACCCCAAGCAGACCGTGGACGAACTGCTGTGGACCATCGCGCAGGAGTTTGGCCTGGAGGCACCGGGGCAGGCAGTTTCAGGAGGAGGTGGTGGCGGCAGCAAGGCTCTGGTGGACGCGTTGAACCGCTACCTGCTGCAGGTGCATGCGCAAGGCGGACAGGCGGTGCTGGTGATCGACGAGGCACAGGCCTTGTCGGCCGAGGTGCTGGAGCAGTTGCGCCTGCTCACCAACCTGGAGACCAGCGAGCGCAAGCTGCTGCAGATCATTCTCATTGGCCAGCCGGAGTTGCGCGCCATGGTGGCCAGCCCGGGGCTGGAGCAGCTGGCGCAACGCGTGATCGCCCGCTACCACCTGGGCCCTCTGTCGGCGCCGGACACCGCGCGCTACGTGCAGCATCGGCTGGCGGTGGCGGGTCTCTCGGGCCCGCTGCCCTTCGATGCTGCGGCCCTGAAGCGCGTGCACGAACGCTCGCGCGGTGTCCCCCGCCGCATCAACCTGCTGTGTGACCGGGCCTTGTTGGGTGCCTATGCCACCGGCCGGCGCTCGGTGGACGCAGGCATCGTGGAGCGGGCCGCGGCGGAAGTGGACGGCGAACCCCTGCCAGCTGAAGCCGCCTGGTGGGGAGCCCCCGGCAGCCTGCGCCGCACGGCCTGGCTGGCGGCTGCCGGCCTGGTGTTGACACTGGGGGCCGCGGCCCTGGCCTCGGCGCTGATGCGTCAGACCTGAACGGGAACGGAAGCGGCCGCATGTCCTACATCCTCGAAGCCCTGCGCAAGGCCGAAGCCGAACGGCAGCGCGGCGCCGTGCCTGGGCTGCATGCGCAATCCCTGCCAGCGGCGGAGCTGCCTGCGGGCGGTGCGGGCTCCGGGCGTCTGCGGCTTGCATTCTTGGCAGGTTTGCTGCTGCTTGGCGTGGCAGTTGGCGTCTGGTGGTGGATCGAATGGCGAAAAGGTCAATCGCCCCAGGCAATCCCGACAGCTTCGCAGTTGCCCTCATCGAGCCAAAGCCGCCCGCCAGAACCCACGTCTGCTGCTGTGCTTGCGACCCCCGCAGTCGCGCCTGTGACTCCATCTGCGGCAGTTCCGGCAGCGCCCGCACCTGCTCCAGTCGCTGCCCCGGCCGCGCTGCCTACACCACCGGCCGTGCCGATGGCCCCTCCTGCGGCCACAGCGGTGCCCTTGGCCACCGCGCCCGCACCGATGGCCCCGCCCGTGGCCCGCCCGTCCCCCGCGCCTGCGCCCAAACCAGCCGCTCCCATGGCCACCGCAGGAGCTGCTCCAGTGGCGACCCCCACTCCCGCGGCCGCCGTCACCCAAGACCCGCCCGTGCGCCTGGCCGACCTGCCCGAAGCCCGCCGTCGCGAATTGCCACCACTGGCGGTGAGCGGCGCGGTGCAGTCGCCCGACCCCGCCGCGCGCATGCTCATCATTGACGGCCAGGTGCTGCGCGAGGGCGACGCTGCGGCGCCCGGTCTGGTGCTGGAGCGCATCACCCCGCGCGGCGCCGTGTTCTCGCTGCGCGGCCTGCGCTTCGAGGTCCCCTTGTAGCGCCGGTGGTCGGGCCCCTGATGGCCCACCCAAATCAAACGCGTAGACCCTTTGAATATCTCTTGCCGACTTCCCTTTTTCGATGAACGACTTGTTTGACCCCCCGCCGATGGCACCTGCCGAGCCGTCGAACGCTGTGCCGATTGGCGAGTACGCCGAGCGCGCGTACCTCGAATACGCCCTGAGTGTGGTGAAGGGCCGGGCTCTGCCCGACGTGTGCGATGGCCAGAAGCCCGTGCAGCGGCGCATCCTGTACTCCATGCAGCGCATGGGGCTGGCCTTTGCCGGCGCCTCGGGCGCCAAGCCGGTCAAGAGCGCCCGTGTGGTGGGCGATGTGCTGGGCCGCTTCCACCCCCACGGCGACCAGGCCGCCTACGACGCGCTGGTGCGCATGGCGCAGGGTTTTGCGCAGCGCTATCCGCTCATCGACGGCCAGGGCAACTTTGGCAGCCGCGACGGCGACGGCGCTGCGGCCATGCGTTACACCGAGGCGCGTCTTTCGCCCATCGCCCGGCTGCTGCTGGACGAGATCGACGAAGGCACGGTGGACTTCCAGCCCAACTACGACGGCTCCACCGAAGAGCCGCGCCTGCTGCCGGCCCGCCTGCCTTTTGTGCTGCTCAACGGTGCGAGTGGCATCGCCGTGGGCCTGGCCACCGAGGTGCCCAGTCACAACCTGCGCGAGGTGGCGGCCGCGGCCGTGGCCTTGATCCGTGATGACAAGCTCGGCGACGACGAACTCCACGCCCTGCTGCCCGCGCCCGACTACCCTGGCGGCGGCCAGATCATCAGCCCGGCGGCCGACATCCGCGCGGCTTATGCCAGCGGCCGCGGCTCGCTGAAGGTGCGTGCGCGCTGGAAGATCGAGGATCTGGCGCGGGGCCAGTGGCAGCTGGTGGTGACCGAGCTGCCCCCGGGCACCAGCGCGCAGAAGGTGCTGGAAGAGATCGAGGAGCTCACCAACCCCAAGGTGAAGGCGGGCAAGAAGGCCTTGTCGGCCGAGCAGGTGCAGCTCAAGGCCAGCGTGCTGGCGGTGCTGGACGCGGTGCGCGACGAATCGGGCAAGGAGGCGGCGGTGCGCCTGGTCTTCGAGCCCAAGAGCCGCACGGTGGAGCAGCAGGAGCTCATCACCACGCTGCTGGCGCACACCAGCCTGGAGACCAGCGCGCCCATCAACCTCACCATGGTGGGGCTGGACGGCCGGCCCACGCAGAAAAGCCTTCGCCGGATGCTGCTGGAGTGGGGGCAGTTCCGCCAGACCACGGTGCAGCGGCGCACCCGCCACCGCCTGGACAAGGTGCTGGACCGCATCCACGTGCTGGAAGGCCGGCAGCTGGTGCTGCTGAACATCGACGAGGTCATCCGAATCATCCGCAACGCCGACGAGCCCAAGGCCGCGCTGATCGAGCGCTTTGCCTTGAGTGACCGCCAGGCCGAGGACATCCTGGAGATCCGGCTGCGGCAGCTGGCCCGCCTGGAGGCGATCAAGATCGAGCAGGAGCTCTCGCAGTTGCGCGACGAGCGTCAGAAGCTGGAAGACATCCTGGCCAGCCCCGCGGCGCTCAAGCGCACGGTGATCCGCGAGATCGAGGCCGATGCCAAGGCCTATGGCGACGGCCGTCGCACCCTGGTGCAAGAGGAGCGCAAGGCCGTGGCCGAGGTGCGCATCGTGGACGAGCCCGTGACCGTGGTGGTCAGCGCCAAGGGCTGGGTGCGGGCCCTGAAGGGCCATGAGGTGGACCCGGCCACCCTGCAGTTCAAGCCCGGTGACGCCTTGCTCAGTGCCCAGGCCTGTCGCAGCGTGGACACCCTCGCGGTGCTGGGCAGTAACGGGCGCAGCTACAGCGTGGCCGTGGCGCAGCTGCCTGGCGGGCGGGGCGACGGCGCACCCATCACCACCTTCATCGACCTGGAGCCCGGCACGCAACCCGCGCACTACCTGGCTGGCGGGGCCGACACCACACTGCTGCTGGCCAACAGCGGGGGCTTCGGCTTGCTGGCGCGCACGGCCGACCTCTACGCCCGCAACAAGGGCGGCAAGGCCTTCCTCACGCTGGACGCTGGCGAGCAGGTGCTGCCGCCCGTGGCCGTGCAGGCGGCCCACCGCCAGGTGGCGGCGCTGGCGGCCGATGGGCGTCTGCTGGTCTTCCCCCTGGACGAACTGAAGCTGCAGCCCAACGGCGGCAAGGGCCTGACCCTGATGGACGTGGACACCAAGTCGCCATTGCTGTCGGTGTGCACCTTGGCCGAGACGGTGCGCGTCACCGGCCAGGGCCGCGGCGGCAAGCCCAAGGACGAAGACTTCCGCCCCGCAGCGCTGGCGGCGTACCAGGGCAAGCGCGCCCGCAAGGGGCGCAAGGTGGAAGGCTTTCCGAAGCCGATGCGCGTGGTGGCGCTGTGAGCAGGCCCGCGAAGCCACTTACCGCGCGACCCATCCGCGAGCACGCCCAGCACCCCTTCAGGACCACACCATGATCACCGTCTACGGCATCCCCAACTGCGACACCGTCAAGCGCGCCCGCGCCTGGCTCACCGCGCAGGGCCGCGAGCACACCTTCCACGACTTCAAGCGCCAAGGCGTGCCGAACGATCGGCTGGACGCCTGGATGGCCGCGCAGGGCTGGGAGCGGCTGGTGAACCGGCAGGGCACCACCTGGCGCAAGCTGGACGAGCCGGTCAAGCAAGCCGTCGTCGATGCGGCCAGTGCCCGTGCCCTGCTGCTGGCGCAGGCCAGCGTCATCAAGCGCCCCGTGGTGGAGTGGGGCGATGGCTCGGTGACGGTGGGGTTTGACGAGGCGGCCTGGGTGGCGAAGGTAGGCTGAGTCCGTTCGGGCTGAGCCTGTCGAAGCCCGTCGTCAAGCTCAGGACAGGCCCTTCGACGAGCTCAGGGCGAGCGGGGGGGAGGCCGTTCGGGCTGAGCTTGTCGAAGCCCTCAGGTCTTGGAGACTCACCCCAAGCGCACCGGCAGCCTTCTGAACCCTCGGAACCTCACCCGCGGGTCGCGCTCGGGCGGGCCGGACAGGGCGATGCCCGGAAAGCGCGCCAGCAGGCGCCCGATGGCGATGCGCGCCTCCAGCCGGGCCACGTTCATGCCGGCGCAGGCGTGCGCGCTGTGGCCGAAGGCGATCTGCAGGTTGGGCTTGCGCGCCACGTCCAGGCGGTCGGGCTCGGGGAAGGCGGCCGGGTCGCGGTTGGCGGCGCCCACGCCCAGCGTGATGAAGGTGCTGGCCGGCACGGTGTGGCCACTTGGCAGCTCAATGGGCGCAGTGGCCAGGCGGTTGTTGAGCTGCAGGGGGCTCTCGTAGCGCAGCAGTTCCTCCACCGAGCTGGGCAGCAGGGCCGGGTCCGCGGTCAGGCGCTGCAACTCGCCGCGGTGGGTCATCAGTGCGTGCATCCCGTTGCCGATGAGGTTGGTGGTGGTCTCGTGGCCGGCGTTGAGCAGGAAGATGCAGTTGTGCAGCAGCTCGGTTTCGGTCAGCCGCTCGCCGTCTACTTCGCCCTGGATGAGGCGGGTGAGCACGTCCACCTCCGGGTCGCCGGGCTGCGCACGGCGCTGCGCCATCAGGCCGTGCAGGGCGGCCAGGAAGTCCCGCACGGCGGCGTGTCCGCGGGCCAGCACGTCGGCTGAGGGGGCGGGCTCCAGCGCGCTGAGGATGGCCAGCGACCAGCCCTGCAGCGGCCCGCGCTCTGAATGCGGCACGTCCAGCAGGTTGCCGATCACTTCCACCGGGATGCGCGCCGCAAAGTCCTCGATCAGGTCTGGTGCGGCCAGGCCAGCCATGCGGTCCAGCAGGCCGTCCACCAGGGCCACCACGCCGGCCTCCATGCGGCCAATGGCGCGCTGGTTGAGCGCCCCCATCAGCAGGCGGCGCACGCGGGTGTGCAGGGGCGCGTCGTTGAACACCAGGCTGGTGGTGTGGTGCTCGAACAGCGGCGTGCCGTCGCCGAACTTGGGCGCGAACTCGCGCTGCTTGTCGGAACTCGCCGCCGGGTGGCGGTACACCGCAATGACGTCCTCGTAGCGCGTCAGCAGCACGGAGTTAGGCCCGATGGGGTGCACGGGCGCGTGCTGCCGCAACTGGGCGTAGAAGGGATAGGGGCTGTCCACGAAGCCGGGCGGCGGCTTCACGAGAGAAAAACCGGGCAGCCAGGCGGGCGTGGAAGCTGGCGTCGCTGCCGGTGCGATGGGTGCGGCGCCGGCCGTGGTGACGGGCGACAGGCCCGCTGGGCCCTGGTGGCCGGGGTTCAGGTCGGCTGGGTTCATGGAGGCAGGATAGCCCAGAGGCCACGGGATAATCCGCCCTATGTTTACCGGCATCGTTCAGGGCATGGCCCGCATCGCCGCCCTGGCCGACAAGCCCGGGCTTCGCACCTTCACGCTGGCCTTCCCGGCGGGCTTCTGCAACTGCCTGGAGGTGGGGGCCAGCGTGGCCTGCAACGGCGTGTGCCTCACGGTCACGTCGGTGCGGCCCGCGCAGGAGCAGGCCGATTTCGACGTCATGCTGCAGAGCCTGAACGTCACCACGCTGGGCGGCTTGGCAGTTGGCGACGTGTTGAACGTGGAGCGCGCGGCCAAGGACGGCGCCGAGATCGGCGGCCACCCGCTGTCCGGTCATGTGGACTTCCAGGCCCGCCTGCAGGCCATCCGCCGGCCCGAGAACAACCATGTCATCCGCCTGGCCGTGCCGGCACCCTGGATGCGCTACGTCTTCGCCAAGGGCTATATCGCGGTGGACGGCGCCAGCCTCACGGTGGCCGAGGCCGGGCGCGAGCGCGACGGCAGCGGCTGGTTCGAGGTCTGGCTCATCCCCGAGACGCTGCGCATGACCACCTTTGGCGCCAAGGTCGAAGGTGACGCCTTCAACATCGAGATCGAACGCCAGACCCAGGTCTTCGTGGACACCGTGCGCGCGGCCATCGACGAGCGCCTGGGCCCGCTGCTTCCCGCGCTGGAAAAGCTGTTGGCTGCGCAGGGCCGCACGGTGGATGACCTGGCCGCGCCGCCCCGGCTGGGGCCGGGCTGAGCTTTAAAACCTCGGCGCTTTAGTGCACCGCGCGCCTTTCGTCACGCCGAACTCGGTCCAGCAGGAGACCGCCCCATGATCCAAGGCATGAACCACTTCACCATCACCGCGCAGGACCGTGCGGCGACGCTCGACTTCTACTGCGGCTTGCTGGGCCTGGTAGAGGGGCACCGGCCAGACCTGGGCTTCCCGGGAGCCTGGCTGTACGCCCCGGGGGGCACCCAGGCCGTGCTGCACATCTACTGGGACCGGCCCGCGCCCGCCGCTGCCACGGGCGTGATCGATCACATGGCCTTCACCGCCAGCGACCTGAAAGCCGTCAAGGCCCGGTTCGATGAGCGCGGGCTGCGCTACGACCTGCGCCGCCAGGCGGGCGCAGGCACCTGGCAACTCTTCAGCTTCGACCCCAACGGCGCGAAGGTGGAACTGGACTTCGACGGGTCAGAGCAGATCTGAGGGCCCGAAGATCGATGTCTGCGACCTTTCAAGACGTGCCCGGGTAGTGAGCAGTGGGTTCACGGACCTCCGTCGTCAACCGTGGGTTGGCCTGTGGTGTCGATAGTGTCTGTATGGCGTCCTCACCGCTGACGACGAGGGTGGTGCCGGTCTGCAGCGCGACTTCCCGCGCGCGCAATGCTGCGCGCTGAAGTGCTACCGCCGACATGCGCAGATCAGGATCGAGCGCGGCCTCTAGGGGTCGTGGATTCATGCTTTTTCGCTCCAGTCGAGCAGAACAGGTTGCGGGCCCGAGTTGTCGTACAACACCCAGGCGTCCACCAGCGGGGCGTAGAGTCGCTCAAAGTTTCTGCGGCCAGCCGCAAAGCGCCTGCGGATCGTGTCTTCCGAGACGTGGTGACCGCCCTGCCGTACGCGCTGCTCTACACGCGCCACTGCTTCTTCGGGACTTTCGAGTTGCAGAAAAATGAGTTTGACCCGGTAGCCTGCCGTCTGCCACGCACGAATATGCGGAACGTAGGCCCGTCCCGCCAGAGTGGTCTCGAAAGCAAAGCTTTCCCGCGCCCCGAAATGACGGGCCAACTCCAACAGCATCAGTCGACCTGCTCGAACAGCCGCCGTCTCGGGCCCAAAAGGCGCCAGGCCGGCCGCGATCAGATCGGCATTGACGAACAC